>OUNM011151585.1_pt1 | contig 324547 bp, 348 predicted proteins | sample 1769961 | NCBI WGS metagenome assembly OUNM01 (sample SAMEA3914820, study PRJEB12502) | metagenome | biome: forest; material: soil | place: USA | collected 2012-03-12 | depth 0.3 m
GCGATGCCCAGTTCACCGACGATCTCTTCGGCGCGTTGGATGTTGCCGCGCGTGGGCGCCGTCTGCGGGCGGCTCTTCTTGAGCGGGTCCATCACGGCCAGGAACTTGCGCTTGGCGTGCTCGAACTCCAGACCGTCGCGCAGGTCTTCCAGCAGGGTGGCGCCGGCCAAGCTGCGGAAGGAGGCGAAGCCGGCCGGCGCGTAGGCCACCGCATGCCAGAGGATGTTGTGGCGCTTGCCCGGATGGGCTTCGAGCCGCTCGTGCAGGGCCAGCAGCCACTGGTAGACGCCGACCACCTTTTCCGTGCCCTGGAAGGGGTTGGCCAGCAGGATGGTCAGCGTCTTGCTCAGGAGCTCCTTGGGGAACTCGGCCAGCGTCTGCTGCATCATCCGGTACTGGGTGTTGTACTGGCTGAGCTGCTCGGCCGCCCGCTTGTCGCTGCGCGGGAAGATCAGGTCTCGCGGCAGACGAGGGATGCCGTAGTGGTGCCAGATCGGGTTGTCCGTCTTGTTGTTCAGCACCCAGGCGTCCTTGGTGCTGACGTACACGCCGGTGACCCGGGCTTGGCCCAGACGGACTCGCACGTTGCGCGCAGCTTCGCGGTGGATGTCGTCGGTGTACTCGTCGGCGAAGAACAGCGGCGTGGCGTTGCCGACTTCATCGAGCGTGACGAGGTGGCCGTAGCGTTCGACGAAGCGACGGCAGGCCGAGCAGTTGTGGTAGGCACGCTGCTCTTCCGGGAAGCCGGCCAGGTACTGCTGCCACAACCCGTTGAAGCCGTTGTGGCTGCCGCGCAGGCTCGTGTTGAACACGCGCGCGATGCCGTTTTGGCGCGCGGTGCTGAGGTTCTTTTCGAACCCTTGTTGGAAACGGTGCAAGTACGCATGGTACTCGACATCGTCGACGTTGCCCTTCTTTTCCAAGATCGCGGGCGCGAGATGTTGCGTCATGAATGGTCCTTTGTTTTCTTGCAGAAAAAGTGGAGATCCGGTAAAAGATCTCCTGTTGACTTCAGGCCGCGACTGCGACCGCCTTCGGATAGATCAGCTTCGTCTTGAAATGACCGCGAACTTGCTCTCGGGTCCCGTCCTTGTACTCCGCGAAGTAGGGTTGGACGTCGACGGCGCACTCGAAGGTCTTTTCGATCTTCTTGATGACGTAGGTCAGGTGGTTGTCGAGCATGGCCTTCATCTCGGCCCACGACCGATGACCCAGGTGGTCCATACGGACGTTGGGTTCTTTCTGACGGAACTTCTCGAACTCGTAGACACCGCGGTTGAGACGGTTGATCGTCTCCGTGATGTCTTCGAAGGCGTGGAGGCTGTCCGTGCGGCCGCGATAGCCGTCTCGGGTGTTGAGCGAGAAGTACGCATCGGCATCGGTGCCCAGCTGGCTGTAGCTCGCGTGCGGGTACTGGTTGTACCAGCGGTGGCCGTTCTTGTCTTGGAAGACATAGCCGTCGTACTTCTTTTCACCTTCGGGGTCGTGCACCGAAGCCACCGCGTGGTGTTCGATGCAGGTCAACTCGACCAGGTGCAAGAAGACCAGTTTGTCTTCCCAGGGCTTGTAGAAGTTGCCCACGAACGCTTGCGCCCGTTGGCCGCCGACTTCATGGAAGCCGACGATGACCTTTTGACCGACTTGGTAACGAGACATTTCGATACTCCTTGGGATTGAATCTAGTGCGATTCAGAGATTGACGAGAAATCAGGCCTTGAAGGCGGGAATGGGTTGCACTTCGACCGGCAACGTGGTGTTGAGGGCAGTGGCTTCGGGCAGTTCTCGCACGAGGTCGCAGTGGGCTTGCCACAGCGCGCGCGAACCGGGCTCGTCGAAGGTTTGGCCGAACTGACCACCACCGTAGTTGAAGACGCGCGCCAGCAACTTGCCGTCGACGAGTTCCAGGCTGTGGTAGACGTTGCTGTGGAGGTTGTCCATGCGACGATCCGTCCACTTGCCCATGCGGCGCAGCTCGGTGTGGTAGACCACCTGCAGCGCGGCCGAGATGGCTTTCGCATGCACGCCGTGCACCGTGACGACACCCTGGTAAGACATCGGACCCACGCGGGCCCGGAACACCACCGTGCCATCTTCAGCCACCTGGTGGCACGATTGACGGGTGATGGGACGATCATCGAGAATCATGGAGAATCTCCAAAGAGGGAAGTTAAGAGGAATGGGTGAGGGTCTTCATGAATGTCTGGTCAAACATGAGCTTGGAGACACGAGGCCCATGTGCGGACTTGTCGCGTAGGAACAACCCGTGCGAGTCCAGGCCGGTGGGGATCGGACCATGCTCCGGATGGAAAAAGACCCCTTCTTCCAAGATGCCTGCACTCTCCGGAGGCAAATCGCACTGCACGAGCAAGGCCAGGTAGCGCGGCAAGTCGGCCTTGCTGAAATTGGTGAACTGGGCAAACGCCACCCGCTTGGTGTCGTCGGTCCAGCAGCGCAAAAATTGGTTGTGATACCCCGGCGATTCGTTGAAGTACTTCATCGTTGGCTTTTCGGGCGGCTCGTAGAACGCGAGCGGTGGCAGCAGGATGGCGCGCCCTTGGGCGGCGGACAGATCGAGGGTCACGGAGAATCTCCCAAATTAGAGTCCTCACCCGTCCACCGCTTGGAGCGATGATATCGACCGATGAGATAGACAGTTTGAACAAAGGGGTTGAACTTCTGCGAGTGTTCCATGTGGTCTTGTCGCAGATTTTCTTGGTGGCGCTCTTCTTGCCGCGCTTGTGCACCCCCTTTGATCAAGGCGGTGGTGGCGCGGCGCAGTGCTGCCTCGTACTGTTCATCGGTGTAACCGTCCACACGTCCCACACGGGTGGTGTAGATGATCTTGTAGTCTTTGTAGACATCAAACCGCCAAATCCAGGCCGCCGTGGGACCATCGTGGCTTTTGACCTTCCGCAGACCAATGCCCAACGGCAAACAGGGTCGGCCATCCAGGCTGCGCTTACTCAGTCGCAGACCACCTCGATGGTGTTCTTTGGACGGGTACAGACGCTTGACCTTGGCGAACTTGACGGCCGCATTGAACGCTTTGGCCACGCTGTCTTCAAACTGCGCGGGATGGAAATTGTCCACCACGTTTTTCTTATTTAACCGGACGGAGACTTGCCAGCACCGTCGCGATTCTTTCCAGTAGACGTTGGTCGGGACAAAGTAGGTAAACCCGTCCACCACCACGTCACGGTACTTGACGTTGTTCATCGGGCAATCAGTGACCAGTCGAATCGATGCGGTGAATGACCGCCTTTTCTGCGTTGGCCTTGCCCCACATTTCGCTGATGACCGCCGACAAGGACGGCATGGGATGCGATTCGTGCAGCCGTTGGGCCAAGACCGACGCCACTTCCAGCATCTTGTCGTGGGCTTCTCGGAAGGCTTGTTCCCGAGTCACCGCCGTCGCACGGGCTTGTTTGGCTTCGAGGGATTTGGGAGGAATCACGGGATAAACTCGCATGATGACATAATACCCGACGTTGCCGTCGGGTACCAGGTTGAAAGGGTTAGCGGTAGCCGCCGTTGTTGTTGCGGAGGTTACTGAGCGTCATGCTCATGGCGCCTTGCATCACGTTGGCGAACATCATCTGCACGAAATTGGCGGTGTTTTCCTGCAGGTACTTCAGGACGACGCCCTCGATGAACGTGACGTTGTTGGTGTTCCAGTCGACGTTGCCTTGGTACTCGGGCCCGGAGAACGTCTTCTTGGCGAACTCAGTGGCGTATTCGAGGATCATCGCGTAGATCATCCCCGGCAGCGTGTTCTTGTCCTGCGTGACGACGTAGGCAGTGGCCGGGCGACCGTACGAATCGGGAATCGTCGGCGGGTTGATCGGTTCGTTCCAGCGCCTGACGTTTTCCGCGCCCGGCGTCTTGTCGTACCCTTCGTCGTACGAGTAGATGGTCTTTTCCATCTTCTTGAAACGATAGATCCACGGGCCGTTGAGGAATTCGTCGAATGCCGACTCCATGATGGCATCCATCTTGGCGGCCGGGATGGCATCGATGAAGGCGGCCTTCATCTTGTCCATCAACCGTTCACGCAGCGTATCGTCAGCGCCCAAAATGGACAGGGCAGAGGTGGCGGTCATTGAGATATCCTTTTTGAATTGGGGTCATCGTTAGAAGAGCTTGCTTCTAAACGATGCCCCGATCCAGTAAAAATCCATCTAGCCGTTAGACGAAGCTTTCCGGCGACGCCAGCAGCAGATTGGGCTGGGCTTCCAGCGCAGCTTCTCGAATCCGTGTCATGGCTTCCAGATCGTCCTGGCGCCACTTCGTCAGGAAGCCGACCGCTTCGCCGATCTTGTCACGCACGAACGCGCTCTTGAACGGTCCTGGCAGCCCTTGGCGGAACAGCCAGATCATCATGTTGATGGCCCGGGCCAGCTGCTGCTTCTTGACCGTGTTGAAGTCTTCCCAGTCCTTGGGCACGACGAAGCGGAACGCCGGCACGATCATTTCTTGACCACGGAAGTCAGTCTTGACGTCGTAGTCGACGAACACCGCATCCTGGAAGTCCGGATACTGCGGGGCGTCGTCGAACCGGCCGGCGTAGGTGGCGGTGTCGCGGTATTCGTCGAAGACCGCATGCGCCCACGCAACCAACAACGTCTGAACGTCCGGTGTCTGGCCCTCGTAGACCTGACAGACTTCCGGGTAATGGTCGGTGCCGACGTAGGTGCCCATCGGCTTGTCCACCTCGGTGATGAACGAGATCACCCGGGTCTCTCCGAAGACCGTGCTGATCGACCAGATGGCTTGACGAAGAGAACGCGTGAGGCCGCGCTCCATCTTCTCCAGCTTGGTGAAGCACTGGCCGAAGTGCATGGCACTGTAGTGATCGATCACGGTTCCCAGACCGGAATCGGACATCAGTTCCTTGTTGGTGATGTGGGCAGCGAGAATGGACATTGAAATTCTCCAAAAATTGAAAGGAACGATCAGCAGTTGGCTTGATGCTTGGCGATCCAGTCGCGCAGCACTTGGGCCTTTTCCGTCTGTCCGGTGTGGTCGTAGATCTTCAGGTAGATCTCATCCGGATTCTTGAGCTCGTTGAGCTCTTGCAGCAGGGCGACTTTCTCCTGGACCCAATCCGGCCGTGGTTGGACGTCGAGCGTGGCATCGATCTTGTACTCGATGGCCGTGCGACTCAGGGTGCTCAGAATGAAGCTGAACAAGTCTTCTTCAGAAGCGGCCGGAGTAAAGCAACTCTTTCTCGGGTCGGTCATGAAAATCTCCAAAAATGAAAGGGAGGGATCTGTCTATGCGATAGATCCCGCGAAGATCAGAGCTTCGAGACCGACAGGGGGATGGGCATCTTGCTCTTGATGTCGAACTGGGTCACCAGACGCAGGGCCTGGTAGATGGCCGCTTCGGGCGTGTCGTCGTACTCGCGCGGGTTGTGCAGCACGATGTGGCCCACGATCTCGGCGCCGATGAACGGATCGCGCTCGTCGAGGTTGCGCAGGACGTTGATCGGTTGTTGCGCATCGCTGATCGTCAGGCAGCGATTGATGAGGGTCTGGCCGACCTGCACCGACTGCAGGCGCAGCACGGCTTCCTTGCCCAGGATGCGTTCGACGTCCGAGATGTTCAGCGTGAACGCGGGTTCTTGACGGGACATGTCTTTTTCTCCTTTTGTTGCTTGGGTACAGTGCAAAGCGCACTCCTCAGAGTCCCCTCATGGAGACTCTGCAGGGCTGCGTTCAGCTTATGCCGCTGCCAGGGCGCGGGTGGTCAGGAGCTTGGTGAGCTCCATCTTGACCGCGCTGGTGTGCCCCGTGACCGGGATGACCTTGTCCTTGTAGGGCGAGATCGTGCGCGTGAGCTGGTTGTTCATCACCTTGGTCAGGATGATGACCGCGTCCGCGTTGGCCACCTTCGTTGCGAATCCCTTCGCATTGGCTTGCCCGACTTCGAACATGTGCAACTCCACCGCATTGCCGAATTCTCGGCGGATGGGTTCTTGTTGCACCCCGATCAAACCACAGATGACCACCTTCATCATCGGCCCATTCGCCTTGGCCACCGTCTTGGTGGTCACGTTGGCCAGGGCTTCGACGATCGCACTGGCGGCCGGCGTCTTGACGTGACGACTGGCCACCAGCACCGGGGGTTTGCGCGCCGTGATCACCTCGATGATGGCCGCCGCTTCCTTCGGGCTGGGCGGGGGCGGCACGGGCTTGGGCGGTGCGGGCACCGGGGCCGGAGGCGGCGGGGGTTGCACCGGCGCTTCCACGGTGGTGGCAGTCGACGGCGACAGCGTCACCGAGCTGTCGATCGGCTGGGTGAGGACACTCAGCTTGTCGAAGATCAGCTTGAGATTGTTGATCTCTTCGTGGCGGCGCTTTTCATCCAGCGCCCGCTGCTGATCCATCTCCACCCGCATCTCGCTGAGCAGGTTGCACTGCGTGACCATCATCTGGTGCAGTTCCCGGAAGGAGGCGCTGACGGCTTGAGCCAGATCCCCCACCGCCTTGAACGTGAGGCGGTTTTGCTCGGCCACCAACGTGACTTCTTCCCCGGAGCTCTCGGCCACGTTCTGGATCTCGACCAACGTCTTGTTGACGTCGCCCACCTTGACCAGCACCTGCTCCAGACCGTCTTCGACGGCCTTCAAAGACAGTTGGCTGACCGCTTGCGGGGTTTGGGCTTGCGCTGCCAGCGCCGCCGCTTGCCGTTCCTGCTCCATCACCGCCAGGCGTTCCTTGACCGCGGTGGCCAGCGTGTCCAGCTCGTAGAGCATGACCATGCCCGAGCCCTTGGCGTAGCTGTGTTTGGGTTGCAGTCCCGCCAGCTCGATCGTCTTGTCGATGAAGCTCTTGGTTTGCCCAAGGGCTTTGGCGGCTTGTGTCGTAGAGAGTAGTTCGCTCATGAGACTTCCATTGAAGTTTATACCGATCACTGTCTGAGCCGAGAGTGATCACGGGCACCTGGTCATCAACTTGTGCAGTTGACGGCCGGATGCTGCATTATGCCACTTTCACCAACGATCCAAAATCGTCGATGATGGCATAGTAGGGTCTTCCCGTTTCCGGGTAGACACGCCAGAAAGAACGGTTGCGTGCGTCCCGGAGATTGCTCACGCGCATGGCGCAAGCCGCTTTTCCCCACCAGACCGATTCGTCGGTACCCGGTTCGTACACGGCGATTTCCTGGGCACGGACTCTCAAATCTTCCAAGGTGGTCAACCATTCTTGCGGCGTCATCTCGTAGATGGCCAATTCCTCCTTTTGTTTGTCTGCCCGGTTCCACTCGTAGCGGCAACTGGTGTTGCGATACACGTGTTCGTAGCAGTGACCGATGTTCGACCCCAACGGCCAGCGATCTCCATGTTCTCGACGCCATCCGAGGGTGGTGGAGAACATGTGCGAGCCACAATTGGGACAGGTGAAGCCATTATACCGAGGCTCCGACGGTTGAGCAACCACTGCAGTCATCGAACCCTCTTTTCTTGTAATGGACGACAAAAAGAGGGAGACTCCGAGCAGTGCACGACGACACCTCGGAGCTCCCTTCTTCCACATCATCCTTCGGGACGATAAAAATCGTCCAGTCGAGCCAGAAAGGCCGTTAGGCCAACGGACCCGACGTGTCGGCGCCGCGGCTGTGGTCGGTGATGCCCACGAACACCACACCACCGTTTTCCTCACGCACGGTCATCTCGATCGAAGGCGGGTCTTGCGGGCCCGACTCCATCGCGACAGCCCCGCGCAGGTACGGCATGTAGATGCTCATCGGGTCACGGCTGCCGACGCTGGGGGTCTGCACGACCTCTTCTTCACCCTGGGCTTTCTTCAGCTCCTGGGCACGAGCCTTGCGCTGATCCCGGGCCTGGCTGCGCAGCATGGCGAAGTTCTTGTACGCCACGACCATGCGCTGGGAAATGGCCTGGCGGGCCGGCGGGAGGGGGTTGGCAGCCAGCGCGTGCGTGTGGGGCTCGACCATCTGGTAGACCTTGAACTCGGCGCCGTCCTTGATGTAGAGCATCTCGCCGTCTTCGTCGAAACGCAGGAAATGCGAGTCGTCGAGGACGATGTGACGTTCCGGCTCCAGGCCTTGCGGATCGACGTAGAGCGTGACCGCCATGCCGAAGCCGCCGCCGTAGACGTACTTTTCCGTGCCCACGGCGTCGACCAGCTGGCCGTGCTCGTTCTTGTACTCGACCAGGTAGTTGAGCTCCTCCTTCAGGGCCAGGTTGCCGAACATCTTGCCCGCGGCCTCCAGCGCCCCTTCGTTGTACTCATTCATCTCGTCGACCACGGCCACGAGCATGTCGAAGTTGAAGATGTGGTTGGCCATGCGCGTCATCTTGAACAGACGCGAGCGTTCGAGTTCCGACGGATTGCGAACGTTCTCCTTGGCGTAGGCCAGCACCACGTCCGCCGGCAGCTTCTCGAAGTGCTGGGTGTAGCGCACGCGGCTGGGTCGCTGGCACAGGTACTCGGAGATGCGGTTGGTGTCGTTGCCGGCGATGCCGAACAGCTTCTTGCCGCCGCCGATGGAGCCGTCCAGGATGCCCAGCAGGGCGTGTTGTTGCTTGTGCTGGTTGTTGCCGCTGTCGTCGTCCTTGATATCGCCGTAGTTCTTGTCGATCTCGTCGATCACCACCATGCAGTCCTGCTGGATCTGGCTCAGGATGTGCGCGGCCAGCGACAGGTCGACGCCGTCGCGCAGGTCGATGACGGGCATGCTCAGCTGGATCGCCTGGTCGACCATGGTGCGCAGGGTCGCGGTCTTGCCCGAGCCCTTTTGGCCCAGCAGCATGACGCCGGTGTTGCCCGCGTTCTTTTCGAACGTGCGGAAGTAGCGCGCCACGTTGCGCAGGACGTCGCCGTAGATCTTCTTGGGCGGCTTGACCTGGTCGACCTTGTGCAGGTGCGGGCCCATCTTCTCGCTCAGGTGGATCGTGTAGACGCCGGGCGGCAGTTCGAGCATCGGCGGCTTGGCACGCTGGCCTTGACCCGGCACGATGCAGCCGTTGTCGAGTTCTTGGAACACGACACCGATCTTCTCGTCGTGTTGGGGCTTGCCTTGGGGCTTGGTGTTCATGAGAAATTCCTTTTCATTGGGAAAGTGAGGGGCGGCTTTGGGTAGAGACCGCCTATCGGGTGGAAACGAATCAGGGAAGAACGATGCCGGGATAGAGGAACTGGAATTGCTTCTTGGACATGCGCGTCAAGGCTGCGCGTGTCGTTTGAAGTTTCCGGATCTCGTCTCGGATCTCCGCGATCTTCGTGTGGAAGATGCGGGTGCGCATCTCGATGTCGCGGACGTCGGGATTGTCGCTGAGGTCGAGTGTGCGCATCTTCCCCAGCTTGGCCAGACGGATGGTGATCGCGCGCCGATACCACGAGGGCAGGTTGCGGCGCACCAGCCGCATCCGCTTGCGATCACGAACAGCTTTGGAGTGCATGGAACTCCTTTCAGCCCGGCAGCGAGAACGAGGTGTCGTGGGCGTAGGCGGCAGCTTGGGCGCTTTCCCAGGCTTCCTTGCTGATCTCGCCACCATTGAGGCTTTCGTTGTGCTGGATGACGTCGTCGATCTTCAAACGACGGAACTCCGCATGATCGCGCCGCTTCGCATCGGTCTCGTCGCCCCAGTCTGACAGCGCCGCATCCAGATCCAGATGCGTACCCTTGGTCAGATCGTAGCCCGGCTCACCCAGCTCGGGCTCGGCCTGGTCTTCGTCCTCGCTCTCTTGCCGGCAGCGACGCAGCACGATCTCGGCGGTCTTGGTGTCGTCGGCGTCCAGCCAGATGAGATTGTCGTACATCGCGTCGATCTCGTTGGCCATGAACTGGATCGCCTGAGCCAGCATGACCTTGTCGGACGCGCGCATGACTTGCCAGTTCTCCGGCACTTCCAGACGCCACTGCGGCACGTAGAAGATCGTGCCGTCCTCCTCGCCGTCGGTGTCCTGGACGTAGGTCATGCCCAGGCTGTGGGCGATCGCCGGGTACTTCTGGAACGCACGCAGCCAGTTGGAGTAGAGGTTCTCGGCCCAGAACAGCAACCGCAGCTGGAACTGCTCGTTGTTGATCAGGGGCAGGTTGCCGTAGCCGGTGCTGTCGACGAAGTCGGTCTGGTGGCGGACGACGCTGCGGAACTTCTCGTAGCCCTGGTTGTCGTACTCGACGCGGTCGCCACCGCGTTCGATGTCCACCGCGATGAAGGGGCGCAACTTGACCACGAACTTGATGTGGTCGCCCCAGTTGATCCAGTCGAGCATGCGCTGCAACGCCCGGGTCATGCCTTTGGTCATCGGCATGATGTTGTTCATCATGCGGTAGATGAAGTTGGCGTTGTAGATGTCGACGCCGGTGCGGGTGATCTTGCGGGTCATGAGTCTTTCTCCTTTTCGAAAGATGGAAAATTGGAAGTAACCGTGGTAAGTGGTAACAGGGGTCAGAGCTTGATGCCGGCCATGATGGCGGCCGAGCGCAAGCGCTTGGCTTCCGTGCGATTCCAGTTGGTCTTCATCTCGCCCAACAAGGGCATGTAGATGAGGGCCACTTGATCGCCATTCTTCTTGAGAGTGAACTCGATCACATCGCCGACCTTGCCTTCGTCGATCATGAACGTCGAGCAGCGCGCCACCGCCGTTTCCACTCTGGCGTAGTGACGCACCCAAATGAGGGTGCGATTGCGATCGCGCCCGAGGTAGCGATGCAGTCGAGCTTCGATGTTGTAGCGTTCGTGTTCCATTGAGTCTTTCTCCATTGAAAGAAGGAGTATCTTGTTCGATACTCTAGCATTGATCTAGTGGTAGCGTTGGGGCAGCACGTAGGCGGCCATCTTCACCCCGCGATGAAGGAGGGCCTCGATATCGCGCTTGATCTCGCGCCGCTTGGCTTCGTTGAACTTGAGTTGCTCCGGCGTGGTACACAAGCGACGACTCACCAGGTACGACATCAGTTGCGCTTCCATCTCTTTCAGATGAACGCGCTTCCACTTGGGGATGCGTCGAGACAGCCGACGCAACATCATGCGCTTTTTGACTTCCTTGCTTTGCATGAGCCGCTCCTACGAAGCACGCCGAACACGCAACTGCTTGTACAGTCGGGCATTGTCCAGGGGAGGAAGGCCCGCACGTTGCCGCACGAGAATCGCCGTCCGCTTGCGACGGAAGCCCGCCCGACGCACTTGTTGGAAGCTCACTTCCAGCGCTTCCAAGAACTGCTTGGAGAAGGTGACGCGTGACGCGTAACCACCAATGTTCTGTCCGGGCGGATAGGCTCCGAGGATTTGCTTGCGCACATCCAGTCGTTGATGGAGTTCCATTGTGATTCCTGTTGAGTGTCAGAAGAGACAGCCACAAACAACGTTGTGGCCAGGTAAAATCCAGCCTACTGAGAAGGCGCTCGATCACTCAAGCGGCGATCGAGAAAGGAGATGACGTCGATCAGGTCGGCCCAGTTGAACCCCCAGTAAGGGTTCATGGATTCCAGAGGGACCGGCTGGGGCCAGGCCAGATCGACTTTGCGCCGTTCGATCATCGTCATCAGCGCGCCGTGGTACCCCCGTTCGGAGATGCTGGTGGACGAACGAATGACGTGAGGACCCGTGCGAAAGTAGGCCGGATAGCGCTCGACGTTGAAGACTTCCTTGCCCCACTGAAAGATCGGTTGATGCCAACCGGCCGGTTCTCGCTGCCCCGTGCGAATGAACGCAAAATGATGGAAGAACTCAATCAGTGGAAACATGTTCTCCGGAAACCCGTAGACCAGTCGAAAGCCCGACGACAGATGCGGTTCTTTCTTCTGGTTTTTCAGCTGCCGGAGCTTTTTCGCGCTTTCGGTGAAGTACCCGAGCAAGACGTAGTCAGGCGCAATCGCGCGCACGAACATCTTGTCTTCGACCATCTGCTGGATGACGAACAGCAGCATTTCCAACGGCGGCTTGTCCACCCGCGAGTGCGGGTTCAGCCGGGCGTAGGGCGGGCGCCACTTGGTGCGCAGTTGAACGCCCTCTTGAGCTTCCCCCGTGGCGTAATGAACCAGCGGATCACCTTCTTCCGGAGGATGGAACGCAGCCAGCGCGTCAAGAATCTTGTCCAACATGGGGGTCTCCTTCAGATACTGTCGCGGTAGGCCTGGCGTTGATCGTTGAGAAACTTCGTCGCCCGCTCCTGTTTGATGCCGTACTGCTTGACCAGCGATGCCAAGCTGAGGTCGTGATCGAAGCAGCGATGCGTGTTGATGCAGAACTCGGGGTAATAGTCCCCACGGCCGTCTGTCGGGCAATCCCCACAGCTGCCCCAACGACCGATGCGCGTGAACACCCGGAAGTGCTTGCCCATTTCCTGCATCGCTTCGTTGTGGATTTCCAGCGCGGTCGGGTCTGGGACTTGCGCCCGAAGCCGATCGCGTTCGTGCTTCTTGGCGCGCTCGGCCTGCACCGCATCGAACTGCTTGTAGAGCATATCCACGGTCTCGTCCGGCCGCCAGACGATCTCGATGTCGTTGAAGACGAAGAAATACTTCGTGTCCGGCGCGCCGATGTTCTGAGCCTGGTTCATCACGCATTCACTCTGGAAGAACGCCAGGGCTTTTTGACATGCCAAGCCGATCATGTCCCCTTTGTCGGGATGGTATTGGATTTCAGTCACGATGGTCCTTTCAATCGCCGTGGTCGGGCGGGTAGATGAAATCGAGGTAGGACTTGATCTCCTCGATCGAAAGTTCCTCGATGTTCCTGTTGGCCAACTCTTCGATCTCGTCGCGTTGACGGCAAGTGATCGAAAAGTTGTTCTCGAAGTTCACGCGTCCATGCGCGACGGAGAAAATACTGCTCATGGCAGACTCCTGGTTAGGGGACAAGTTCACTAAAGAGGACACCCGCAGGTGCCCTCGAACTGAACTCGCTTATTGCGAGAACACGACGTTGGCCGGCAGCATCATGGCGATGCCACCCGCGCCGTTGTAGAGCACGTCGGTCGAACCATCGGGCAGCGTGCCCGGGGTCTGAGTTGCCGTTGCCAGCCAGTTCGTGTACTGCGTCGGGTTGGTCACGTTCACCGCGGTCAGCGCCAGATCGCTGTCCAGGTTCAGCCGGTCCGGCAGGCCGCCGCTGTTGATGCCCTTCAGGTTCAGGGTCGTCAGCTTGGGGCAGCTGTAGAGCACGGCGTAGGTCAGCTGGCTGTTGTGCGAGAAGTCCAGGCTCGTGAACTGGTTGCCTTCGAACCAGGCTTCAGCCAGGTGCGCGTTCTTGAAGGTGTCGATCGAGCTCAGGAGGTTGAGGCCGATGTAGACACGTTCCAGGTTCACGTTGTGGCTGATGTCCAGGCTGGTCAGACCCTTGGTCTTTCCCCACGGCGTGTTGACGTCGTCGTTGTCGTTCTGGAAGTCCAGTTCCGTCAGCTTGACGTTCTTGGAGATGTCCACCGTCGGCAGACCGTCGATCATCGACACGCCCAGCGTCGTCAGGTTGGTCAGACGACTCACGTCGATACTGGTGAAGGCGCCGGTCCAGATGTCCAGCCAGGTCAACGAGGTCAGGCTGCTCACGTCCGACACGTTGGTCAGGGCCGTGTTGTGCCAGATCTGCAGCTTGGTCAGGCCCTGGAAGGCTGCCAGACCCGTCAGGTCCACGATGCCGTAGTCCTGCTGGATCTCCAGATCGGTCACGGCCAGCGCGGCCGTCGTGTCGATCGTGCCGTCGGTGCCCACCGTCAGGCCTTGAGCTTGCAGAGCGTGCTGCAGACCGGCATCCGGAATGGCGGTCTTGGTCGGCAGGACCTGGATCGAGGTGGTGGCGATAGCCGAGTTGCCGCACACCAGCGAGTAGGTGTTGACCGTGGGGGCGGTCACGGTCGGGGCCGTCAGGGTCTGCTGGCCGAAGGCGAGCACGTCGCTCGCGTTGCCGCCGCTGAGCGTGCAGCTGCTGGCGTTTTCGGTGCTCCAGTTCAGGACGATGGACTCGCCCGAGACCACGGCATGGGCTTCGGTGGGCGTGGCACCGCTGGCGTTGAAGTTGGTGACGACCGCTTGCGCCGGCGGGGGCGGGGGCGTGACGGGGTTGGTGGTCGACGAGTCGCCACCGCCACCACCACCGCCACAGGCGGCCAGGGCGGCGCAAGTCAGGAACAGAGCGGTCAGGGTCGTGATGCGGGTCATGATGTTGAATTCCTCAGTGAAATCGTGAAAATGGATGGATGGATGGGAGAAAGACTATTCTCCCGATAGGGTGCTGACTAGGAGACAAACGTGGTCGTCTTGTCTTCCAGACGGTTGCGAACGTACTGGATCAACTCGTCGGGGAAGATGGAGGCGGTATCCATCAGTCGCCAAACGAGTTCGAGGTCCTGCCGACTGAGCTGGCTCAGTGGCATCCAGGCGTTCTCCAACGAATCATTTTCGGTCAGCACCGTCCAGCCGAAAATGAGATCTTTGCACAGAGTCACACTCTGATTTGAATACGTGGTAGGCATGATGGTTTCAATTCCCTTCTAAAGCAGAAATTCCTATCTCTCTCGTGCTGGTTATATGTGCTTGAATATTTCTAGAATGAAGGGTTCAAAACGGCATAAAGCCCAGGGTTTCCCCTGGGCAGTTTGTGAGTCGTGACTCAGACGTGCGAGGCGAGTTTCATCGTGGTGCCGTCGTAGACGTACGGACCCGACAGGTCGACCTTCTTGACCCAGAAGCCGTTGTCGACGATGGTGTAGCCGTCGGTGCCGGGCAGTGGCACCCAGGCTCCGCCGGTGGCGTCCCACTTGACCAGGTGGCCCGTGGTTTGGTTGAAGGCCAGGCTGCCGTCTTCCAGCACGACTTGCGGCGGCATGGCGTTGGTGGGCGCGTTGTCGAGGGCCAGGTTGGCCAGGTCGGTGTTGGTGAAACCCCGAATGTTGAGCGATTCGAAGAGGGCGCGGGACATAGGTCCACTCCTAAAGTAATTGACGTCAAATGATGTCAACTCCTCTTCTGAGACAAAAAAAAAAGAATGACACGCTGGGAGACCCGAAGGTCTCCCAGTTATGCCCTCTAGTGCAACGCCAACTCCCGTTGCGGTGCAATGGTGGTTTCGAACCACGTCTTGATCCACTGCGTGACCCGACCTTCGAATGGCTCCCAGCGTTGACGAGACTCGTCGACGTAGTTCGTGAAGATCGCCGTGCCATCGCCGCGCAGGACACCCGTGGTATCGGCCGTCGGTCGCTCCAACACCGTGTGGAGTTTGGGCGTAACGACCGGACACCGGGTGGCCAACGCCGGATAATTCTCCACGATATAGTCGGTCTTTTCTTCGGTCCAGTTCCCGTGGTGACCAAACCAATTGCCTTTGGTCAAAAGCCGTTCCTCGTCCCCAGCGTCCACCAGCACCGAGATGGCCAAGAGCTGATCGAGTACCGGCGTGTCCTTGAAGTACACGCACAACTTCATCAGGAACACATCGTCCTTGGTCAAGACCATCAACTCGTAAGGCGTGTGAGACCTTCCGTGTTGAGTTCGATCGAACAACCAGCCCGGACCGCCAGTGGAACGTACGATGAACTTGACTTTCGACTCCTCACTGTCGATGGTCACTTCTTCGTTGGAGATGAACATGCGCAGCTTGGAGGTCTGGTCCATGCGTTCGAACAGCTTGGTGGCTTTCTTGATGGAGGCCTTGATGACCCCTTCTCGGGCCTTGCGGGTTTTGACAAGCTTTTTCTCCCAGGCCGAGGCCGCGGCTTCATACAGCCGAGTTTGGTTCTGGTAGCCTTCCACCCTCAACTGCATCGCCAGCTCTTCACGTCGCCGCTGTTCGGCATCTTCCTGGATCCACGCCTGACCGTCCGGCGTTCGGGCCCACACCCGAGCGCGTTGGAACACTCCCAAGTCCCGCCGCCACCGCACTACCAAAGGAAAGTACTGGCGATTGAGCATGGTGCGAATGAGGTCTTCGCCGACCTCATGCTCTTCTGCGATCTCCAGGTCTCCCCACTCGATCTCGCGGCTGCGAAAACCCACACTGCCTCCTGCGACCACGGCCCACGGCGCGGGATGGTGCAAGTCTTCTTGGAGTTTCTTGCGGATGGCCGAATGGGCGCCCGAGGTCAGGTTGTTGAACGCAAACTCACTTCGACGCATGGCACGAATGGCATACGGAAAGAGTTCGCGGTCCGGCATCGTGAGGATTTCTTCTTCCGCGATGAACGCCAGGTAGTCGCCCGTGAGCATCTTGCCCTCAGTCAACCGCGCGGTGATGATCTCCAAGAGCGCCGGGTAGTGCGACAACAACTCGAACTCCAAGGCCGTGAGTTCGTGGTTATTCCAGGCCGTTTGCGTGATCATCCCCGGCAAGATGTGCCAGCGGTTGCCGACGATCCCGTTGATGATGCTGGCGCCGGTGGTCTGGATGTACGTGTTGTTGTACGTGATGGCAGGACCCGTGGTCGGGGTCGTGATGATCAGCGGCTGGTTGGTGTACTCGTTGACCAGCATGAGGTTGGTGCCGGTTCGATTCGCCGTCCAAACCGGTCCATTGCCAATCAAGAATTGCACCTGATGGGCGTTGGTGGCCGCCGTGGTCATCGCGGTCTGGTAGATCTCCAGCGCGCGATTAACCTCCTGTTCTGGCAGCGGGGGCGGAACCCGATCAGGAGGAATGTGCGGTGCTCGCTCCAGCACCGCGGTCGCCAGTGCTGTGGCCATGTCAGCCTCCGACGATGGGCTTCATCGCCAGCGTGTCGTTGTCGAGGAGTTCCTCGGCCTTCTTCACGCGACGACCCGTCTCGAACTCGCGATTGCCGCTCTGGCGATTGGCGTCCTTGAGGTTGGCCACACCGGCCTTGATGAGGTCGTTGAGGGCGGCGTCCGGGATCACGATGGCCTTGGAGCCGTCGGCGACCTTGTCGAAGTTCTTCTCGGTGACCTTGTGGCGCGCATCGCGCGTGATGCCGAACAGCTTCTTGGGCTTGATGACGTAGAAGCTGTAGCCTTCTTCCATCTTCTTGCGCGCGTAGTCCAGGATCTGCTCCTTGTTCTTCGCGTCCCAGGTGATGGTCACGTCGCCAGCCATGTTCATCCAGGTGATGGACGGTTGCCAGTCGGGATCGCGGTCTTCGGTGGGCGGGACGGCCAGGACGTTGAAATCGTTCCCGGTGGCCAGGACAGTGTTGTTCATGTTGAGAATCCTTGATTGAGTTGGAAGGCTCAGTCTTGCCAGGGTTCGACCGATTGTTCGGCGATCAGCTCGGAGGCGGGCATCGGCACTGTGTACATCACCTGCGCCGCCAGCGTGCGACCGTCCATCGTCGTGAAGGTGAACTCGCCGTCTTCGTTGACGTCCACCGGTTGCTTGCCCACAAAGAGCTCGACGAATTCGTCGGTGTGGATGTGCACCTTCATGCGACAGGTGTCGTTGGTTTCGTCGAAGTCGCAATCGTCGACGATGCCGTACTCTTCCTTGTCTTCGGTCAAGAAGACATCGACCTGCGGTGCCGAATCGAGGATGTCGAGCAGGTTGAACTTGATGGTGGTGGTCATTGGAAAGTCCTTTATTGAAGGTGGAACTGAATTTTCAGCTCTCGGTGAATTGCATTCGGATTAGCACAGCCTCGGCCCAAACGCATGCATTCTCCCAGAACAGTCTGGACGAACGCGGTTTTATCCGGCGCTGCATCGAAGCGCTTTTGAAGCTCATCACTGGTGATGAATTCCATCAGCTGATGGACATAACGAGGAGCCATGTCGACGCCATAAGTCCAGCGCTCTTGTTCTGTCATGGCTTCGTACTGTTTCATCCAGTCCGAATAGAATCGGCGTTGCGTCATTGACAAGTCCTTGGTAAGAGGGAAAATTAAGCGAAGGAAGGCCAGTAGCCGAACAAGTACTTCGAGGGAACGTGCTTGGTGAGCCAGACGCCGTTGGACGACCGGTAGAACTTGAAGCCGTCTTGGACCATCTGCTTGGCGTCGATGCGAATCAGGAACGGCTCTTGGGATTTCCAGCGCATCGCACTGCGAATGGCTTGGATCTCCGAGTCGTGTATGTGCACGTCATGGCGTTCCATCTTGTCCAAGCCTTCGAAGCAGATCTTGGCAAAAGCCGTCATGGTCGTGCCGTGGTAGAGCAGGTTCGGCGGGGTGACTTCGACGTGCTCGATCTGGACCTTGGGATGGGTGTGACCTTGACACGCCCGGATCTTGCTCTTGTCCTCGTTGTAGACGTAGCGACCCTTGTTGTCAGCCGTCACCAGTTCATCGAGGAACTCGGGCGTGTACTCGCACGCTTCGAGCAAGTCCTTGACCGACACCCAGCCATGGGTGTCGATGGACAGGCCGTAGTTTTCCGGCTTGTGGCGCAGAATGAAGGCCAGCCGGACGCCTTCAGTGCGGTAGCGTTGGATGGTGGATTTGTCAGTCATTTAAGATGAATGAAGTAGGTGCACCAGACGGGAACCCGGAAGGTGTAGTCATCGAGAAACCGAACGAGGACAATCAGTCCACGTTGAGCATCGAAGGCCACGTCCTCGACCCAGGTATCGTCTTTGTTGCCGGGTTGATGATCGGTGTCGGCGTAGAGGTCTTCGTTGGGCGCGAGCTTGTCGAAAGACGCTTGCAGGGTCCAACGAATCTCTTCCCATCGGGTCGCTTTTTCCGCACTGTCCCACTGCATCAGCGTGTCGACCAAGGTCAAAGCACGCATGACCTTGGGCAACGGTTGAGAAGACTGCCACGCGGCCAGTTCTTGTTCCTTGTCGTGGAAGAAGCGATGATCGGTGTTCATGAGGTTTCCAATTGTTTTCGGTAGAGTTGCAACAAGATCAGCTTGACCTTGGCCTCGACCTGTTGACGGAAATAGTCGTCCACTTTCGGCAGTTTGGTGGTGGCCAACAACTCCTGGACCTTGCGATCGTAGGCCTCGAACTTGGTCCGGACCTCCTCGAACGGTACGAGGCCATTCTTGATGGCCATCAGCTCTTGGACGTTAGGTCGCGGATACGTGATCCACTGGGTTTCGAGGTACTCGATGATCTGCTCGTAGGTGCGGATCGCGTGGTACATCGACTTCCACTCGACCTCGCTGTTGGCCACAGCCCGCACGCGCTCACCATAGCTCTTGACCAGTGTCATCAGCGCATTGCGAAAGTGACTGACCGCCATCGTGGTCAGGTACTCTCGGCCGTTCAACTTCAACGTGGCACGCTTGCAATCGTTAACGTATGTTTCACCGATCTCGATGCCCGTCTTTTCAGCGAGCCAGCGGTACAACGTCTTTTCTCGAAAAACGCTGTTCAACTTCAACGGAGTCGTCTGGCCGTGAACGCGCTTGACGTCTTGGCGTAACGCTTCAAGTTCAGCCAAGATCTTCTCGGCTTGTTGAAGACGCTGAGCCCGCTGGACGTAATCCATCGTCTGCTTGCTGGCAAAGCCAAGCATCTCCGTGATGTTTTGGTGCGCGCAGTACGTGTGCAGGATCGAACACAGCTGGTTGAACCCTACCCATTGCTGTTTGCCGCCGTCCGGGCGATGGATGTACCACGCCTTTTGCAGCTGGGCGTAGACGATCTCCATCGCATAGGCTCGACCCCCGAGATAGTCGTTGATGAACGACTGCACGGGGATAACTTCGGCTTCAGAACCACCAGCGGTCATTTGCTCGCGATCGGCCACGACAACACCATCTTTGTCATGGCGAAAGCGGAACGTCTTCGGACGGTACGACAACAGGATCGTCGGCAGATCGGGCAGGTAGATGATCTTGAAGTCGTGGTCCGAGGTCTCGGTGTTGGTGCCGTACAGGTGCGAGCCATGGGTCAAAATGGACAACGTGCCCGGCACCGGGGAGTTGTAGCGACCAGTTTCTTTGTTGAACATGGAAAGCTTTCGAGAGAGAATCTAAACAATTCGGGGGTGGAGTAAAAACCTGACGGTCCTTACTCTTGTTCGCCCAAGACCTTGCGCGCAATGCCTGACACGCTCGACTGGCTGATCTCGAAGTAGCGCGCAATGCGCTCTTGCGGCACGCCGCCTTCGACGAGTTGACCGATCAGGTGATTGCGCTCCTCCTTGCTGAGTTTCTTTTTGTCGAACGATTGAAATTGACCGAAACTGGCATCTTCCGGTTTCATGTCCGGGGGCGTCTTGAAGTACCGCACCACCTCCACCTGCGTCATCCCGTCCGCGCTCTGGTAGGTTCCAAACAAGAAACCTGCGACGAAGTAAAACGCAAACCGATCGAACGGAGTGACCTTAATGGGAAAGAACACCTCGTTGAGGAAGGAAGTTGTGTGGTGCGACGAAAAATATTGCACTTCCATGAAAACTCCAATCAGTGGACGATGTCTTTGTTGAAATGAACCGAACCCCACCAGACATTGTTCAAAAGGTTGAAACGTTCTTGCGGAGTCACGCGTCGAAGAAACTCCGCCAAGATTGCATCATTCAGACCTTCCGGCGTCGTGTCCTCAACCTCTACCTCAAACACGTCGTCTTTGATCTCTCGAATGACTTCGTCCGTGTGATTGAGAGGGCGAATGATGGCGGACAGGGTGACTCTGTAGCGAGGCATGAATTCATCCCTGTTAGGAGTTTTCGAAGAAGCTCCGGTCCTTGTCCGGCGACCAGGGCTTGATCCTTTCTTCCAGCGCGCCGGCGGCCGAGAAGGGTCGCAGGATGGTCAGCTCGGCCAGGTAGAGGCGCCCGCCCACATCCTTGAATGTGACGATGCCGTCGTCCATGGGCTCGACTTCTTGCGCCGGAATCTGAAAACGATCACCCAGCATGGCCCGACCGGTCGACAGCTCCACCGCCTTGACATCGAGGGCGGGGAGGTCTTGGAACTGCTTGTTCGTCACCACGACCCGGTCGTGTTCGTTTTTCCAGATGACGATGCGATCCGCTCGTTGAAGCAAATCGAGTACGTTGAAGGTGGTCATTGTAGGTTCCTTGAGTTTGAAACGGCATAAAAGGAAAGGGTGCCACCCCTTTCCCCCCTATCGCGGGTAGCGTTACTGGATGGATGAAGGCAGATCGGCCAAGAGGACAAGTTGCGCCCGTGCCTTGGTAAATCTGTTGACGTAGTGATGATCTCCGTTACCGTTGTAACATCGCAAAGCGTCGTTACGAATGCCATGACGTTTGTCGAGACAGGCGGCGTAGATGGCCGCGCCGACTTCGATGTTTCTTCGAGCATTGAACTTGTCGGCAGCATTGAGCTCGGCTTTGTGGAAAGCCAGGTTGACCTGCATGAGTCCCACGTTGACCGTATTTCGGGCATGCGTGTTGAAAGAAGACTCGATGGCAACTAGCGTCAGAAGATCGAGGGGATTCACGTGGGTGTCGTTCGATACGTCCGCGATGATTTGTTTGAGCTCGTCACTGTCTACGCAGCCCGGTCCACGACACGACACCTGAATGTAGTCGTAGATGGTCAAAGGGGCGTACACGTGGGTCTTGCTGGGATGATGAGTCTTTGCAACGCTCAACGTTGGAAAGATCAAACAAATCAAGAGCGCAAGGATAAAACGTAGCATCGTTTTTTCTCTCCTCTTCGAGTTTTCGTCGAAGTATAAGATAGGAGCGAAGGTAGAAAACCTACAGCTCCTGTTGAGTCGGCAAAAGAGACCCCTTGCGGAGTCTCTTTTGTTCATGCTTGAGCGCCGTAAAGGGTCCCACTGGTGATACCGGCCCCACCATTGACGTAGGACTTGCCCGTCAATGCATTGCCGGCCGCCCCACCCGTACCGCCAAAGGAGGTCAGTGTCCCCGACGCATTGCGACCGCGGCCATTGGTGGTGAAGGATCCACCCGGCTGTCCCCACCCGCCTCCCGATCGACCCCCTGCACCGGTGTTCGATGACCCCGCCACAGTGGTGGTGGTGGTGCGTCCTCCATTGGAAGTCGCGTAGGTGTCGGCAGGCGGTGCACTGGTGGTGGCTTGTGTGGTGTCACCCAACCCGCCGAGTCCACTGGAGCCATTGCCGCCCCCATTGACCCCGGGAGAACTGGCCGAAGCCAATCCACCCCGACCAATCCCTCCGGCACCCCCAAAACCGGTGGTGCCGTTCGAAGGTGAACTGCCGTTGCCGCCAAACCCACCTTGACCCCCACCACCCGCGATGGTGCCGTTGTTGGTCAGACTCATGGGCCAAGCCGCGTAGATGGCGTCGCCACCCGCACCTCCGTTCAAGCCGTTGCCGTTGGGGCCAGAACCCGAGCTGTCGATGGATTGATTGTTGCCACCCCAGCCCGTGATGAAGCCGTTGTTGATGACCGTGATGGTCGAGCCCGCTACCCACCCGCTGCCCGTGTCCAACCCGGCCACGGAGGCGGAAGGGTTGAGGGCGCGTATGCCGTTGTAGACCCCGTAGACGTAGACGCCCGAGTTGATCGTCACGGTCACGTTGGCCGCTTTACCACTGACGGCGCTGTTGGCTGCCACGGCCGCGGCGTAGATGTTGTAGTTTTGCGTGTTGGTCGAGATGGTCAGGTTCACCACCACCGCACTCGACTTGCCGTAGAGGTTATTCAACCCGATCGTGCCGGAAGGAACGGCCGCCAGTGCACGCACCGCCGCGTCGTTGAGGGAACCCGTGGCGGCAGCGGCTTTGCCCAGTTCGATGTTGACCGACTGATTCAAACCACCGGTGGTGGCGTTGCCACCCAGGCTGATGGGTCCCGATGAAACCATTGTCATGTCCAACCTCCCAGGGTAAAAGGACTTCAAATGATTCCAAAGGGATTTGCTCAATGGCGCGTGGTGGTGTCCAGATCGGGAAAGTGGTAGGTGACTTTCCCATAGGCGAGTTGCGTATGCTGGATGCCCCGCACGACCTGGATCATTTCACCCAGCATCGACATTGTCGAGCGAATGATCTTACTTTGATCGATCGTGGTTTTCGTCAACTCGGCGTTCAGGTTCGTCAAACCCTCGATGAGTTTGGTCTGTTGAAGGCTTTGTTGTTCGAGGAGGGCCACTCGTTGTTCAAGGGTTTTCATCAATTTCTCCTTCCTCATTGGCAATGCGTATCAAGGTAAACCCGTGACAGCGTTTAGGAAAGCAATGACACACGAGGTCTTTGCCTTTGAGTTCTCGCCGAGCCGCTGCCTGAAGATCAGGGCGACCCGCCAAATACTCTTCGAAGAGATCGCAGACGCGGTCCCGGTCAGATTCCCCGTGCATGGGGTGCGGATTGCCCCACTTGCTGGGTCGACCGATGTAGACCGCGCCATACGGAATGCCGTCTGTTCGTTTGTTGAAAAGACGAGGCATGCTAGTCGCCCGAGGACCCCAGTCCTCCTGCAACCCACGCCACCGTGGCCACCGGCGCCGTCGTCTTCTTCTGAGCTCGCTGAGTCGCTTCCCGCGCAGCCCGATCCCGGGCCACCTGTTCCGCCACTTTGGCTTTGTGGGCCAGATCGGCTTCGTAGTGTTCCCGGCACCGGGTAAAATGCGCGAGGGTGCGCATCGTGAACGGTTCGGGCAGCGGCGTGCGATACTCCTTGTGGGTGATCGCGATGACCCGATGCGGGGTGTTGGTCCCCGCGGTCGTCCAGACGAAGTACGCCGGCAAGTCCGTCTTGCCCTCGAACATGGCCATCGGGATGATGAAGCGCAGCATCGTCTTCAGCGCCGTGGTCTCGCCGGCTTTGCTTTCGCAGAACCGGAAGATGGCCGCCCACTGCTCCAGCGGCACACTGCGGCCGGGCTCGCGCGCTGTGATCTCCAGGATCTCGTCGGCAATCGGGCGCAGCCAGCGCTTCATGCGACGATGATCCCGGTGATTGTCCTTCAGCTTGGCTGTCTCCACCGTCACCACCAGATGCGGCTCGGGGGTGGTCAGTTCCAAACCAAGCGCCTTGAGTTCAAAGGCGGTGGACTTCAAAGAAAACTTCATGTCGTACCTCTATCGGCGGTTCTTGTTGAGATAGAGCAGCAGCATCAGCCCAGCCAGGGCCATCAGCAAACCACTTGCCTCGGGAACAGGAGAAATGGGGGGAATGACGGGCGGGATCACGGGAGGCGTCACCGGCGGACTCACCGGCGGGAGGATCTCTCCACCCCCGCCACCGTAATAACCTCCGCCCCCGTAGGGTGGGAAGTAGCCGGGACCGCCGTCCTCGGGAAATGACGGCGGCGTCCAGGCAGCCACATCGAGTGGCACGTACGGGGTGTCGAGTCCGGAGACCGTGTCGAGTGCCGGCGGTGCGGCGGCGCTGAACGTCGGGCCCGTGGGACCGGCGGCCGGCTCGATGTCGATCTCGTCATCGGGCTTCTTGTCCAGCAGGGCGACATTGCCACAGATGGCCGGCACCACGACGCAGGTCTGGCCTTCGCAGTAGACGAGCGCCGACTGCTCTTCGCCCACCGTCCACTGCGACCGGTTGACTTCACCCCGGCACACGCCGTTGTGGCCGTAGTGCATGTCGCGCAGGTTCTCGTACTGACCCTTGTCGCCTTGGATGCCGTTGCGCGTGATCACGATGGTATCGTCGTAATCGTGCTTGGCCATCCGAGCTTGGAGGCGCTGTTTGACATCGGCCGGCAAGGCGTAGTCGTTGAGGGCGGTGACGAGGTTGCCAGTGTAACGATCGACACCGGGATGGTTCCAGGAGCACGGCGACGCCGCGATCGTGGCAGCCACAAGCAGAGCAAGCATGACAGTTCTCCAAAATTGTTTATGGGTCGATGAGGTCCATCGACACTTGAATTACCAGTCCAGGTAGATCGGACGGTTTTGGTGACCTGAAATCTGGAAGGCCAGATTGAAGTTCACCTCGTGACTTTCGAGACCCGGGGTGCGCGAGACGAAGTGCACACGGTTGGCGATCGTGCGCGTGTCGTACTTGCGCACTTTGACGATGTGCGACTTCGGGATGACGTTTTCCGTCTTCCACTCGGTCGTCAGGTTGTTGTGCAGGTTGTTGTTCTTGACCCACCAGTCTTCCGGATGGACCGCGATCTCGTAGACGTAGACCGTGACCCCTTCGAGCTCTTCTGGCGTCGGCACCTTTTGGGTGCTCAGCGTGACGGTGATCTTGCCGTCTTTGCTCTGGTAGTGGTCGATCTGGTAGGTGCGTTCCAGCCAGCCCGCAAAGGCTTGATCGAACGCATCCTTTTCGAGGGTGGACGCGTAGAGAAAGTGGTTGCTTTCCGTATGATCCCACTGCACGAGCTGGCCGGTGTGGTGAAAGCCGGGCTTGAGCTCGTCATGCAAGAACGTGGAGCCGTGGTACAACACTTTGGGATTCATCGCGAATCTCCTTTAAAGGAGTGAAAGCTGACAAGGTCCGCTGTCACTATTGAAGATGAATTTCTTGGACACCAACATGAGCTTGCCCGTGGGAAAGCGTTCGATGGTGACGATGTTGCGTCGGACCACATGGGTGGTGCGCCATTCTTTGGCCAAATCATTTTGGCATTCGCTATTTTTCATCCAGCCGTCGTTCGGGTCGAACTTGATGGCATAGAGAAACACATCGATCTGCTTGATCTGTCCCCACGTGGGGCGCTGCTCGACATCGAGCACGATTTCATGGCCCACGTGACGAACCCCCAGCACGCCTGACAACTGACGCAGCTGAGAGAGAAATCCTCGAAAGAGGACTCCTTCTTTATTTTTGCTGGCATAGAGAAAACGATCGAGCCCCGGGTGGAGCTCGTCTTTCTCTTGCACACAACCGTGATAGAGTGTCGTCATGATACTCTGTCTCCCTGAGCGCGGGAGAAGGAGACTCCCGTCATCAAGATGTCTTATTTCAGGAAGAAATGCCCAGGTAGCACTCGACCAGGCGGTTGAGCCACTCCCGAGCGGTGGGACGTCGAATCACGAACTGCTCCAGATAGTAGTTCATCTGAGACCGGGCCTGGTACACGGGGTCATCGCCCACACCGTCGTGGCTGGGAAAGGGAACCGGGCAGGTGCGGAACTTCTCGATGTCTTCTTCGAGCTCACGCCGGGTCCGCTTCAGGTTGCAGATCTTGCACGGAAAGAAACCACTGCCGTCGCACAGTCGCGGTTGGGTGCGGATCTCCAGGCCGGCAATGCTGCCGCTGATCTGCAGGCGATAGATCGCGAACTCTTCAATGCAACAGGTGGGGTAGCCGTAGTAGATCCCGGACTCGATCGACGCCAAGACTTGCGCGGCTTCGCGTCGGGTAGGCAGACGAACAAAATCTTTCGACAACATGAGAATCCTTTGGTGACGGAATAAAGCCAGGAGGTTTTCCCTCCTGGCGTTTATGTTGACATGATCAATCCCAGTCGCGCCAATCGATGGGTTTCATGACCCAGAACTGGGGCTCGTAGTCATCCGGATTGACCAGATAACGATGAAGCTCCGTCTTGTCATGCATCTTCAAATCGCGTTCGAAACGCTGGCGGTAGGACTTCCACGGCCGCAGTTTGCTGGCGTAGTAGCGCCCGTCCTTGTGGACTTGCCAGTAATCGTGACGCTCTTCTTGACGCGTGGGTTCGCGATAGATCCAACGCGACCCGTGACCGGTGTAGTCGCGTTCGCGGTAATCGTAATCACGCTGGCGGTAGAAACCGCCGATCTTGGTGCCATCACGCCACGTGCGGCAGATGCGTTCGTGGTTGGGACGGCGAAAGGTTCGAGACATTGCTGCTCCTGAAGTCGGATAAAGTATCCGATCGGGAGCAGGTGACGTGGGACATGTAGAACATGGAAAACCTCGGATGTTAGCTAAAGCCCGCCGCACGCGGCAGGTCGTCGCTGTTGATGTGGTGGCTCGGGCTCAGGATCTGCGAGAGCTTCCACTTCGGCTTGGTGGACAAGTCGACTTGGAAGTTGCCCGTGGCTTCTTGCACTGCGCGGGCTTCGGGCACCGTCAGGGACCGGAAGTGCACGACGCCGTAGCAACGACCTTCGCGCCACAGCGCCTCGTCGACCTTGTTCAGGCCGGGCAGGTTGGTGGAGATGATGAGCTTGTTGGTGGTCGATCGCTTGATGATGCCTTCGGTGGCATTCAGGATCGTGGACATCAGCACGTTGCCTTCGGTCTCACGCTTGCCGATGAACGCATCAGCGTCTTCGACGAACACGTGGTGCGACTGCAGGTAGTTGTAGGTCTCGGGCGACATCGCCACATCCGGGTCGTAGCCCACCGCCGCCTTGAGCTTGTGACGAGCGATGATGGTGCGCGCCAACGTGCTTTTGCCCGTACCGGCTTCCCCGATGAACAGCAGCACCGAGGCGCTGGAATTCAGGAAGTCTTGGACGTAGGCCTGGACGCCCCCTTCGACGTAGGGCCAAAAGCAGTCGTGGCCGAGTTGGTCGAGCGAGAACCAGGTCGATTCCTGGTTGACCGACTTGTGCTGGGCGTTCCACGTCAGCTTGGTCACCGGGTACTCGGTGTCGATGTCGAGCGTTGCAAACGCCCGCTTGGCTTCAGCCACCACCGCCGGCTTGCCGGTGAACCAGATGCCGTCCGAGGTCCGTTCCGCGATCATCTCGATGGAGCCTTCGTGGCTGGTGCTGAAGATGAAGACGTCGTTTTCTTCGCCGGTCTGGTAGTTCTGCATCACCAGCTGACCCATCGTCTCGTTGAGCAGGTCTCGGATACGAGCCCGCACTTCCAACGGATTTCTCGACGTGTGGAAGTCGTGGCGCACACGGGTCAAGCTCTGACCGTCTTTCATTGCCAGGCCCGTGTAGACGCGGCGGTACTCGTCTTCCAGATCGGGGCTGTAGCTCGGGTGCGTGTGAAAGCGCCGCAGCACTTCGTCACCGAGTTGTTGAATCGTGACCATGGGGTTTTCCTTTTATTGACGGTGTAAGTGGGTAAGACTTACTTGCGAAATGACTTGGCGATGTCGTAGATGTAGAACATCACGATGAAGGTGACGGTCATCAACATGAGAGCGCCGGTGACTTTCATCCAGTACACGTGGTGGTTGAGGCCGTACTCGATGCATTGGAGACCACCCATCAGCAGGATCAGATCACGGATCAGTTCCAGTTCCGATCGGTACTACTGCCACCACTTACGAAGTCTTGTCTTGTTCATGGGCTTGTTTTTGTCGCTGACGATGTTGGTACATGTAGTAGACATAGAGGACCATCAGTCCGGCCATGTCCGCCAACATGAGGATCCGCCAAAAGGGACGGTGCGTTTGGTCGGCCGCTTCGGCCAGACACGGCAACACCGCCAGCATCGTGACGTCCCGGATCGCGTACAGGTACTCTTTGGTTCTGGCTTTCATGGAAGTCTCCAAACGGACATAAAAGAAATCCCCCACAGAAGCCCGAAGGCTTCTGGGAGGTTTCGCATTGGTGTAATATGTAGTTGAAATCTTCTAGGATGGCGATTATGCCGCCATCGCCAGTTCGCAGTATTCCAGATACGACGGATCGATCTGGGCGCCCTTGCTGACTTCCAACTTGATCTTGAACGGATGATCGGGCTTGTGCAGGTGGTGTGCGAGCAGACCCCGGCCGTAGATCGGACGCTGACTCAGGTGTTCGTGGGGAACGATGCCGGCGGCGGCGAAGAGCCAGTACCAGCCGCCGTCTCGTCCCGTGATCATGAACGCTTCAGGACTGCCCTTGGTCAGCAGTGCCTGATTGACGTATTGCGCATCGGTTTCTTGACTGACCAGATTCAGACTGGACGCGTCACCCCAGCTGCGGAACTTCTTGGTGGGCGTGTCGTAGGTGATGAAACCTGCGCCCACGGCCGTCGAGAAGAACGTCGGGTTGGATTCACGCAGCATGGAAGCCACTTCCGCATGACGCAGTTCTTGCATGAAGACGATTGCGAAATGCGGGTCAGCCGCTACGGAGTCCAGATCGCGAAAGACAATGTATTTCAGGCTCATGGCTCGTTCATGTCAAAGGAAAAAGGAACCACCCGATCTCGCAAGAACGGGTGGGTTAGGGGTTTATGACGTCTTGTCCTGGGGGACGGTCGGGTAGCGGGGAAACTCCGGAGCCGCCTGGCCTTCCGGCAACACTTGACCGCTCCGGACGAGCCAGTCGATCGCTTCGGGCGGCATGACGGCTTGATCGACGATGTCGGTCGCGTAGATACCCGGACGCGCATTGACGATGGTGCTTTCGGGTCGTTGCAGCAGCTCCGGTGCGAAGGTCTGGGTGCCGCGCTTGAGCGAGAAGTTCTCCACGTCCATGTCGACGAACAGGCCCTTGCCCTCTTCGATGAAGGTGTCGAAGTGGTTGACGGCCTTGAACTCGGCGACGACCTTGTGCATGTAGTGGCGCAGGGTCTGGTGCACGGTCTTGCCGGTGCGCAGCTCACAGAGATAGATCAGCTGGTTCAGGTCGCACGTGTAGTGGATGGGCACGTTCAGCCCCATCGGACACGCGTACTGCACCACCACGTCGCTCAGGCGGTGGTTTTCCAGCAGTTGCTGCAGGTCACGCAGCAGACCGTACATGCGCTCGACGATCGACTCGGGCAGCTTCATTTCATACCACTCGTTGATGTCCGCGTAGGGACTCAGCTTGGGCATGAGACAAGTGCCATTGCGATGGCGCTGCAGGTCACGGAACGAGCCGAAGTCCAGTTCGCCCCCGAGCGTGTAGGTGGGCGCGCGCTCGCAGATGATCTGGGCCAGCTTCTGGCCCTTCTTGCGCTTTTTGAAGAGCTCGGTGACCGAGCGCGACAGCGAGTCGTTGCCGAACAGGACTTGGTCGGGCGACGCGATCGAGCTGCCGTGGTAGTGCGGGTAGAAGTAGTCGGGGGTGACGTAGCTCCACTCGTGCGCCAGCTTGACCGGGCCCTTGGTGGCGTACTTGTACTTCTCGGCCAGACCCGTCAGCGCGGTCTCGGCGATGAACTGCATTTCGCTGGACGGATGGTGCAGCATCTGACCGAAGTGGTCGTTGATCAGGTCGAACGTGCCCGAGAAAACCACGTTGGTGGTCACCCCGGCCGGCAGAATGCCCCGGCAGATGTCGAAGGTGCCGGCCTTGATCGTGTTGGCGTAGGTGACCTTGCGCTTTTCCTTCAGCGCGACCCATTGCTCGGCCGTCAAGTCGGCTTCCGGCCCCCAGTCGAGTTGGTCGAACGGGTAGGCGGCTTCGAGGTCGGCCTGGACCAGCGGCAGGGCTTCGACGTAGAGCGCCCGGAACGCTTCTTGGATGCGGATCAGGTCCTGGTTGCCGAAGTGGACCATCGGCTGGTTGGAGAAGTCGATGTAGCGCGTCGACGATTCCTGGCCGTTGAACAGCTTGGTGTCTTCGATGGCCTTGGCGGCCAGTTGGCTCACGCCTTCGAAGTAGATGGACGTGCCGCCCAGCTGACCGACGGACTTGTGGCCGTAGCCCACGTAGTTCTTGGCGAGCTTTTCTTTCAAGGTCTGGTGTTCTTCGGGGGTGCGTGGCAGGCGTTCCAAGACGGGGCCGTAGCTGCGCGAGTACTGCGCCTGGATCATCGCGTTTTCTTCGGGATCCAGGTGGTCGGTCGGGCCGACCAAGATGGTGGGGACGTGGTGGTGCGTCAAGGCAGTTCCTTTTATTGTTCGATCCATTCGAGGACGTCGGCGTGGCCCATGAAGACCCGCCACGCCTGCTTCAGACGCTCTCGGAGCATCAGGGCTTGGAAGCCCAGGGGCCGCGCGCGCACCCAGCGGCCATCGGGCAAACCGACCGCCACCTGACAGTGTTCGCTCGGCTTCAGATCTTCCGCGGAATAGACCCGCGGCACTCCTTGCATGCCCATGATCAGCTCGCTTTCTTCTTGAGCGCGCGTTGCAGCGCGAAGGCGTAGTTCAGGATGGCCTGTTGGAACATCTCCCGCGAGACGTCGTCGCGCATGAAGGTGTGCAAGATCCACGCGTCTTGCTGGGTCTCGGCGGCCAGTGTTTCCACCGGCAAGAACCCCTCATCGCGGATCATGTCCTTCATCCAGCCGGCCGGCGGTCCGACGCGCCGCTCGACCTTGCCGTCGGGGTGGTGCTTTTCTTGGAAGATCCAGCACTCCAGGTCCGGGCGGGAGGCGCAGAACATCAAGACCTTGTTCAGGTCCGGATTCGTGTACTCGATGCGGCGATTGCGTTCGCCTTCTTCGACCGGCTCGGCGTTTTCCGAGTGCAGCATCTCGTAGTAGAACGCCACGTAGTCGGTGGGACGGCCGTCGTGCAGGATGCGCTTGACACGCTTTTGCCAGAAGGCGAGGTTGCCCTCGATTGTCTTGCCCGACGAGAACGTGATCGAGATCCCGTCCCACTGGGGGTTTTGCGCCAGCATGTCCATGGCGTCATGGATGTACTCGGCTTCGAAGCGGTCCTCACGAATGAGTTCGCCCGCGGTGGTCACGCCGGCGTTGGCGTAGACAATGAATTTAGACATCAGATTTTCTCCTCTTTAGCCCAGGTTGATACCCGTGACCCCTCCTCTCCGGTCCCCGTCGGTGAGTCAATAGCACGTTGGACATGCCGTACTCGTGTTCGTTGAGCTCACCTTGGAGCAAGTTCAACGGTGTGACAGGGGGACGCACCAGGCGCCGCATGGGAACCTTTTCAAGGTCTTGCATGGCGTCGCGGACTTCTTGGATCACCTCGTCGAAGCTGTTGGTCTGTGCCTCCGGAAAACTCGGGTGGCGGAGCAACGCTTCGACGGACAATCGCAAACGTTCGTAACTGGAGAGGTCGGCCATTGGTACTTATTCCTGGCGCGTTGCCATCAGGGTGGATAGAATTTGGCCGCGGAAATTCAACAGGCGTTGACCCACGTCCAAGATCTTTTTTCTTTGCGCCTCGGCGTCCATGGATGGGGATCCATTCAAGGACGTTTGAACTTCGTCAGCGACTTGAACTTGATGCGCGATGTAGGGAAAGAGTTCTTCCAACATGCGCACGACTTCCTGGGCTTGATGCGCAGTCAAGCCCAAGGGGTACAGCAGCACTTTTTCCGGCAGCACCGGCGAGAACTGCAGGGTGGGCGCTTCTTCCAACACCACCGCGCTGGCGTCTTGCGGCAACTTGACGCGACGTTGGTTGTCCCAGGCGTCCGCCGGCAGGTAGGGTTTGAGCGGCGTGTCCACACGCAGGTAACCCGTGGTGTGGATTTGACCGGGCACGAACTCCGAGCCTTCGCTGATCTTGAGCACCAACGGCTCGGCCGGCACCGGTCGGACCACCGCGTGGTTCTGAGCCACGCTGGACACCAGGCTCGTGTCACCCGGAAACATGTCCGTGATTGACAAGCCCGGGAACCCACCCGTGAGTTCTCGCGTGGACAAGCCCGGGATGCCGGTCTGCAGCGTCAGCGGGGGCGAACGCGGTTCGGCACGGGCATCGGGAAAGTAAGCCACCCCTTCGTAGACCGATTGCCGAGCCGCTGCGGGCTTCTTGGCTTTCAGACCACGTTCGATCAAGATCTGCGACCACGGTGTGAATTCCGGCCAGCGCTCCAGCACGGCCCGGGCATTGCGGTAGTTCTCCCGCAACACCGACATCGGCGCGCAGGTGCCTTTGGGCAGGTCCTTCAGGGTGATGGTGTAGTCGTCGAAGGAGGCGAAGGTGTAGTAGAACACCACCACCAGCTTGCGACCATCGACCATGATCCCTTGGAACTTCACGTCGCTGATGTCGAGCATGAAGATGCCCTTGACGATGCTGCCGTCCGACCGCGGGGCGTAGTCGGCCACGTAGGTCTGATGGAAGGTGTGACGCAGCGCCCGGTAGATGCTGCCTTCGAAATCCATCACCGAGCCGTGTTGGGTCACGCGGTGTTCGACTTGGCCGAAGTTCAGCCCGCGGCCTTCGCCGATGCGTTTGAAGGCTTTGTCCTTTTCACAACCCGACGTCACGATGACCTGGTCGGGTTCGAGTTCGGAGGTCAGCACCAGGTACGGCACGATCTCCATGGCCTTGTCGTCATGCTCGAACGCTTCGCGCTCTTTGATGATGAGGTGCCGGTCGATGTCAGCGATGAAGGTTTCCCAATTCATCTCGTTGAAGCCGGGAGAGCAATTCAAGTCGACATTGAGATACCGTCGATCGACGGCGAGCAAGAACTCGCGGTTCACTGCTTTGGTTGTCACGGTAGTTCCCTTGTTGTTGGTAGCCAAAGATCAAGACCCCCGAGGGGTCAGCTCAGGGAGGGTGTCTTGATCTCTTACTTCGTCAGGTCACTGAGCAGGTCCCGACGGATCAGGTTGTCGGTGCTCGCATCGATGCTGGCGCGGTGCTCGGTGATCCACGCGTCGACGGCGACTTCGAGGGCTTCGACCGAAGTCTCGTTGCGGATCTGGCTGACGGCCATGGCGCTGTGGCCCTGCAGGAAGTGGTTCTCGTGCTCGTTCTTGAGGATGCGCATCTGCTTGGCCACGCGCGCCCGGAACTCTTCGCCGGCCTTGTCCATGAAGTCGAGGTTGCCGCGGGACTGCACGCGGGCTTCGCTGATGGCCTGGGGCACGTCCACGTAGATGGTGTGGTCCGGCTGGAAACGTGTCTTGTCTGCCAGGAAGCCGCCGTAGGTGATGTGCTCTTCGATCTTGGCTGCGACTTCACCCACGCCCCACTCGCGCCCCGCACCTTGGTAGGCGATGGTCGAGTCGGTGAACCGATCGAGGATGACCACGTGCCCGGCCTTGAGTGCGGGGATGATGTGGTTGGTCAGCAGCCACTGATGGCAGGCGACGAACAGCAGCACTTCGGTGGCTGGGGCGATGGTGGTCGTGCGGTTGAGCAGCAGGTCCCGGATCGGACCTTCGGGGGCGCGATGCCAGACCACCCGGCGCGGCTTGAGCAGGGTGGAAAGCTTTTCTTGCAGCATGCGGGAAATGGTGGTCTTGCCACTTCCGTCGATACCTTCGACAACGATGAACATGGTCTTCCTTTGAAGAAAAAAAAGAATTGGTCAGCACAAACCGGACGATAGAGCTACGAGTGCTCTATCGTCCGGGTGTGGATCAGTCCAGGTCGGTCAGCTTCTTGATCTGCGTGCCGATCACGCTGGTCTCGATGGCTTGCTCCAGCGAGATGAGGCCGTCGGCGATCTGTTGGCGTTGCTCCCAGACCGCTTCGGCTTGCGTGAACTTGTAGATCATGCCGTTGCGCTTGATGCCCAGGATGGCGTAGCTGCCGCCATCGGCCGGGGCGCGCACGACGAGCTTGAGCAGCTCCAGGCGATCACGGTCGGTCGAGAAGACCTCGGCCGCCTTCTTGAAGATCAGCTCGACGGCCGTGGCCAGGCCCGGGCATTCTTCGAGTGTTGTGGGGAAGGCTTGCAGGTCCCGTTCTTGACGCGCCCATTCTTCGTTCAGCTGCTCCAGGCTGTCGGCGGCCGGGTTGGCGAAGGCCATGCCGTTGCCGATGGTGTGGCTCACGCGGATGCGCACCTGCTTGTCCGAGAAGTTGTCGGCGATGGCGCGGCATTCCTTGATGAACCAGTCCGGGCAGTCGCGGTTGGGCGCGACCACGCGCGCACGGGCTTCGCCGTCGATGGACGTGCCGGCGACGAAGCAACCGCGAAAGACGATCTCGCCTTGGCGATTGCCGCGCGCGACGGTGGCCATGGCCGTCACGAACGGACCCCGCGGCTTGCTCTTGAAGCCGGGCTTGCCCGCGGGCTTCTTGCTGCCGTCGTCGAGCTTGATGCGGCGGTCGCCGCGGTTGTCGGGCTGGCGGCGCGGCTCGCGCGGCTGCTTCTTGTCGACGACCGGGGCGTTGTCGTGCGTGACGGAGGCGGGAATGGATTCGACGTCGGCTGCGACGGCGATGTCGGTGTCTTCTTCTTCGATGGGGGCGGAAGGGAAATCCTTGACTTCCAGTCCGGCCTTGTTCAGTGCTTCTTGCATGCCTTGCATGATTGTACTCGTGAAAAGTTGTTGATGTTGCCTTGGACAACACGTGTCAAGGCATGATTGATTCTGATGCCAGTTTCCGAAAACCGGAAAAAGTGTAGTCTTGTCTCGACTGCACATGGTGGTACAAAACGGTAATTTTTGTACCGAGGCTTTTCTGTTGACGTTCAGCCGAATACGATGCCCTCACATCTTACTCAACGGGGCGGCATGGTAGGTTTCAAAGTTGCGTGCCAAGAAACTTTGAGACACATCTCCATGTTGGTGATATGTGACCGAAGAAATTTGGATTTAACCCTGCTGCTGGCAGTGTTACATACGTCTGAGGTCGGAGTAAAAAAGGAAAGGGGCATAACCAGCAGGACCCGAAGGTCCTGCTTTATGCGGTTTACGGGGTGGTCGGCGGTGTGACCTTGAGCGATTGTTTCAGGCGCTTGCGGCGCGACACGTTCTCGTAGTACGACAGGAGTTCACCGGCCGTCATGAGGCGATCGAGCTTGACGCGACGCTGCTGTTGTTCTTCGTGGTACGTGGTCACGATGATCTTGTGGATTTCCACCGACTGCAAGCTGGTCGTCGAGTATGTGCCCGAGAGGATCTGCTTGTAGTAGACCGCGTCCATGAGGTACTGGCGCAGTGCGATCTGCAAGGGCAAGGCTTTCAGCCCGGTGCGATCGTACGTCTCCAGGCCTTCGAGCAGTTCGGCCTTCAGAGGCAATTGCTCGTCGGTCAGCCGCAGTTCTTGCGGCTTTTCGTCCTTGGCCGTGTGACGGTACATGCCGTCCACGATCGTGAATTCCAAATCGATGCTGTATTTCATGGGGTCCTCAGTCGCGCTTGAGCACGGTCACGGTCGACGTCCGCTCTTCGTCCGTCAGGCACGTGGAGATGCTTTGCTTGATCGTGTCAGCGGCTTGACCCACGGGGATGAGGTCGTTGACGTCGAAGCACAGGTGGTTCCAGCGCCGCCGGGCGTCTTGGGACACGAGAACGATCGGACTCAGACAGGCCACAACCGCCATCGGGTAGGTCAAGCCTCCCGGTGTGGTCGTCAGTTCCTTGTCTTCAGGCAAGGCCACGATGTCCCACAGGCGCAGGTTCGACTTGCCACTGAAGTCGACCGGTTGGTCTTCTTCTTCTTCGGAAGTGAATTCCGTCGGCTGGACGGTGAACGAGAGATGGTGCTTGCCCATCAGTTCGATCAGTTCCATGACCGTCATCTTCGGCGGCACGTGAATGGTTTCGGGCAAGGCCCGGCTGATGGACAGGTTACTGATCTTGTCGAGCAAGTCAATGGCCTCTTGCACAGCCGGCACCGCCAGGTCTCCGCCACCCAACCCGCGAATATGCACGGCCAGTTGCAGAGCAAGCTCATTGATCTTGCTGATGTAGTCGATGTGGTTCATTGAGTAATTCCTACTCTAAAAGGAATGTGATTGAAAGAAACAAGGACATAAGCCAGGACCGTGAGGTCCTGGCGGTTATGATGTCAAAACATCAATTCGAGCTGGAAGAATCCAGCTGCAGGTTCGTTTGGGCGAGGTACTTCTCGTACGTCATCTCACCCCGGCCGATTTCCGCCGTGCCCCAGCCTTGCTTGGTCACGTTCGTGGTCAACGCCGTCACGCCCATGTCGATTTCCTTCTGGATGACCCAAGCCGCGAACGCGACCACTTCTTCGGGACGCGGATTCGAACAGGCGGCCATTTGCGCCAAGACTTGACGCATCAACTCCTCTTGAGCCGGCAACGCCATCTTGCCGCGGATATCCGGATGGGTGTGGCAGTACCAGAAGAACTTCTTCCACGACTCGTCGAGCGGCGAGTCACCCATGCCGGCCCACTTGCGGATGAGGCCGTGCGTGCGAACACGAGCGTCCTCGGCTTTGGCCGGGCAGTACGTGGTGTCGTCGTAGATACCTTCGCGGTGGAAGGCATGCGCCCAGTACAGACCTTTGGGGCCGAGAGCGAGCGCCCACCGGTCCACGCACACGACACCATCCGGCGAGAATGTCTCCAGCAGGTCTTCGGTGATGACCGTTTTGCGGTTGGTGGTGGTCACCGTCACACTGGGCTTTTTGAGTGTCTCTTTGGTGTGCATGGGGCGACGCGGGTAGTTGACGACGATCTGGTAGTCATCGGCGATCACCTGCTTGGTCACCGTCATCGTCTTCTTGGTGCGAAACTGGCTGACCAGCTTGATCGAGAGAGCGATGTTCTGAATGCGGTTGACACCCCGTACCTGTGCGTGACCCGCGTGCTCACGGCGCGCCGTGGTGACTTCGTCCACGAGCTTGTCCATCCACTTCAAGATTCCCATGGGGAACTTGTCGGTGATGTTGCCCGTTTCTTCGAACCACTCTGCTTGGGGTTCGACCCAGACAGTGACGCTTGGCCACGGCGTTTCGATCAACTCATGCTTGAGCTCTTCGAGCGTGGACGGAGACAGCATAACTTCATGGCTTTTCGACATGATTTCATTCCTTACTTGAGGAGGGTTTACAAACAAAATGAGCCGGCATCGATGCAAAGGACTTCTTGTCCTCAGGCTCATAAGGTAATATGGGTCTGTAAAAAACTAGCAGCATAAAGCGGAGCCCGCAGGCTCCGCTCGAAGCTTAGAGCTTCTTTTCGACGTCGTTGACGACGTCTTTGACGACGGCCGATTCGGCGGCGGACTTCAGCGAACTCCACAGCATCAGGTACTTGCCGGTCTTGTACAGGTACCAGACGGCAGCGACGAGCAGCAGCGAACTGACCCAGGCCGGTACGAACAGGTAGGCGAGCACGGCGACGGCGATGATGAGGGCGCGCGTGGTGATGATGCTGGGGGCCAGACCGATCTTGGAGGCGAGCCAGCCGAGGGCGCCGACGGTCTTGGAAGCAGCCTTGTTGGTCGCGATGAACTCGGCGATGCCCGAGGTGAATTGCAGGGCGATGAACGCCACGATGATCCAGAAAAACATGAAACAACTCCTGAGGTTTGTAGCGGCGAGAAAGCCACACCATGTAGTTCTGTTTTGAGGCAAAAGAAAAAAAAGACGAAGAGCCCTGGGCGTGAACCCAGGGCGTTATGTCGCGATAGCGTCAGTCGTCTTCGTAGTCGGTTTCTTCGAGGGTGTAGTCCACGCTGTAGTCACACTTCAAGAGACACTTCTCTGCCTTCTCAACCGTGGGCATGTACTTCTTCTGGTTCCAGATCACCCAGTCCACCGCATGCGTGCGAGGCGTGTCGGCAAACTCGTCGCCGAACGTCAAGAAGTAAATGAGGGCGGCGCGAGACGTATTCAATCCGGCCGCCTCCCACACTGGTAAAGCTGCTTCCACGAGGAGACGGTGCGTTTGCCAGACCGCTTTCATCTCGTCTTCGGTTTGCCAGCAACGTGCCGAGCAGAGGTAAGAAATCATGTCTCCTACGTACTCATCCAACGTCGGATAATAGGCCTCCTTGTTGACGTTGCGATACTGCCACACCGCAGATCCGGGTGCTCGGTTCTGATGACGCTGCAAAGTTTCCTGATCGGGAAGGTCCATGTAGTAGCTGAAGGCGTCTGTCAGCGATTCTAGATCCGCCGCCTCCCCGCTGTAGTGGTTGTAAGCCACTACCGGACCATCATCGTAACGATAGGCGTAGAGGTCGATGAACTTGTTGGGAAAAGCTTCGACTCGTTCCGACGTCATGCTTAGCAGCTGACCTTTCTCCAAACGACACCGCAGGTATTGATGTTGTTTGAAGAGAAGCGTCAGCTTGGCGATTTTATCGTTGTAAGACCCATCACCGATGTCTGCTTCGACGAAAGTGTACAGTTCTGGAGTCATTGAAATCCTTTCATTGAGGGCAAAAAAGAAAGAGGAGTTGCCCCCTCTTTCTTTTCTGTCAGCGCCGATTACTCGACGTCGACGGAGTCGGTGTAGTTGTAGATCCACAGATCGTGCGAAGGCCAGCCTTCGCCCAACGTCAGCCCGAGCCGCACGAAGCGCGCCTTCGGATGAGCCGCCGAAAACTGCCAACGACTTTGTTTCACCAGCGCCCGCACGGCCTCACGCAGCATCGAACGCGCCTTGACGGGCAAGCGACCCAGCTCGATCGTTTCCAGGACGAGTTGGTACTTGCGCTTGTCACCGCCGCCCGAGCTTTCGATCCGCACTTCCTTGAGCACTCCCAACCGCAGCAGCAACGTGAGTTGCAACTGAGCCGTGGGCGCCTTGTGCGTGGCGTACGCCAGGATTTCCCGGACCGACAATCGTTTCGACAGCCACTCCCCGTAGGTATCGTACAGGCTCGGCCGCCATGCCGCCGTCGGCACGATCTGGTTGAGGATGTCCATGTCTCCTTGGAACACAACATCCAACAACCGCACGAGCGAGGTGATCGCCATCTGGATCGCGTCTTCACGCATTTCCAGCGATCCCTGGGTACCCGCGGGACTCGGGGGCGTTTCCGGTGCCGTCATGACCTCGGGTTCGGGCTGGGTCACAGCAGCCATGGACGGAATCGGACGCTGGAACAGCAGGAATTGTTCGACCGTCTCGTGAACCGCGCGCTGCAGGGGACCGATGTACTCCTCGATCGGCCCCACCCCTGGGTTGGCCAGGTTGGCTTGATCCACCGGCGCGTAACCCATGCCCGAGGTCAGTGTCGTCAGGAAACGCGAGACGACATGGCGCCAGAAGCTGTCGAAGTGCGGCGAGGCCGGATCGAACTCCTCGATCACCTTGAGCAGCAGCGGCTGGCGCAGCAGGCCCGTGTTCTTCATCAGGATCAGCGCCTTGAAATCGTCGAGTCCGATTTCCTCGCCGGCCTGGAACACGTGATCGGCCGGGTACTTGCCGTCGTAGGGCACACGCGGTGCCGGGGCGGGCGGCGGTGCCATCAGGGGCTTGTTGACGGCCAGGGTCTGGACGAGTTCCTGATGGAGCTGCACGTGGGTTTCTTCCAGCTTGGCCACGAGTTGCTCGTCGGTCAGAGGCGCCGGGCGTTCCGTGGTGGGGCCGCCTTGACCGCTGAGCGGGAGCTGGTCGAATTCCGCTTCCCAGCGGATCTCTTCTCGGATGAGCATCTCTTCGAAGAGCACGTAGAGGTTGCCCACGAACATCAGCGAATTCCGCAGGTTCTTGGCCTGGAGGAATTCATCCATGCTCGTGATGGCTCGCTGCCAGAGCGCACGGATCGCGCTCTCGTCGACGGTCGGCGCGGCGTAGCGCTTGTACAACGTCGAGATGCCGGGCTGGGACCACACCCAGGGCATTTCGTGCATGGCTTCTTCGAAGTCCGGCACCGTCATCTTCTCGGTCATGGCTCGCACGTGGTGGACGCTGCCTTCGACCACCCAGTCCCATTTCTGGTCCTTCTCCGACCAGGCGAACGGCTTGAGGGCCGGCGCTTCCTGGATGCTTCCTGCCGACGGCAGTGCCCAGCCACGGCGATGCAGACCGGAGTGCGCATGGACTGCGTCGCCGAAGACATGGGCTTCTTCGACCCGCAGCTTGTGCTCGACGTCCGGTTGGAGGAAGTCCTCCAGACCGCTGACATGGTGGAAGGTGTGGTGGCTCTTGATGCCTTCGATCGAGTAGGGCACGGGGCGGCCGGCGTTCTCGAAGTTGTTTTCCACGTAGCGCATGGCCGCGTGAAAGAGCGTCCACAGCCGCGTGAGCGGGTAGTAGCGCTCGGGCTCCATCTCGCTCAGGATCGTGGCGCCGACGAAGACGTCGACCACATGACTCCAGATCGCGTCGCCGCGGATCGAATCCTTGTAGCGCGGACGCAGGGCGTCGAGCCATTCGGGCCAGCCGTTGAGCAGGCAGTCGACCTGCTCGATCAGCTTGATGAAGAACGACAGCTGGATGTGCTTGACGCGAACGGGCGCGTGAAACAGGTTGTTCAGATCGTTCTTGTAGACGTCGAGTTGATGTTTGTTCATGAGAAACGCTCCATTGAGAAAGAAAAATTGACAGGTCTAACGGTGAAGTTAGAAACGATTAACGGGACTTGTTCTTGTCGCGCCGACGTCGATGCAACCAGGCACCCACGCCGGCGATCACAATCACCAGTTCAAAACAGAGGACGCTTAAGAACGCGCCGTCTGCGTCAAGTTCGGCCATACAGACCTCCAGGCAAAAGAAAAGTCACAGGAAACGAGCCAGAGAACTTGCGTCCTCTGGCTGGTCTTACTTGATGAGGACGCTGAACGTGTCGTCCTTGGCGTGCACACGAAAGCCCTTGGTCCAGTCACGCCCTTCCCCATCCATCGGCTCGCACTCGTAACCTTCGGCCAGCAGCTCGTCGCTGTAGATCTGGCGCTCGACGGGATAGGGGTGGATGAGCAAAAAGCACAGCGTCTGGTGCAGCTTGTTCAGAGCGGGCACCACCGTGTCATGATCGGGGTGGTCTTTGGCGTAGGCCAAGGTGAAATCGTGGTTGACCTCCCCATGCACCAGGTGCGGGTAGTTCTGCCACGCCTTTTCCAAGTCCCGCAGCAGGGATAGGGCGATCGGGAGCGCTTGCACCCGCGCCACTTTGTGGATATCCATGGGACCTCCTTTCAGGAGTACTTCCGCGCCGAGGGACGCGGCTGACCATTGAGCACCGCCCCCAGGTCCTTCAGGATGTTGTCCCACAGCTGTTCGGCCATGCGGTCGCTGTTGGTCGGGTTGCCCTTGCGCAGCGTGAGCAGGTCCTGGTAGACACAGGTCTGGTGGATGACCTGGCCCTGGGTCGACAGCTTCTTCATCGCCCGCATGTCGAGGATCGGGTAGATGATCAGGCCGTAGATGACGAGTCCGACGAGGATGACCGTGAAGATCAGCGTGAACAGGTCGTGCGAATTGAGGTGGTGCATGGTGATTCTCCGAGAGAGTCAAATTGAAGGAGGGAAAACGAATTGACGAGGAGTCGACAGACTCAGATCAGCATGATGCCGATGCGGCTGGCGCCTTGGAAACGGTAGTACGCGAAGAACGTGCCCGAGTCGATCACGAGCGAATCGGATTGAGCCCGGTTGAACGCCCGCAGACGTTCGGTGATGGGCTTGGTGTCGTCGTGCACCAGGCCACCGATGGCTTCGCGGCGCAGGTGGCACTTGCCCGAATTCTTGTCGATCACGATCGGGTTGATCGTGAAGAACGACTTGTAGTCCACCGGCACCACCGCCGACGCGTAGTCGCGGATGCGCTTGTCGTAGTAGACGTAGACGGCGAACTCGGTGGCCGCCTTCCAGCGGTTGGTGTGTTCGTCGATGAAGCCACCGTCTTCTTGCAGGTGGGCCAGCACTTGTTGCACGTGGGTGTCGCCGTGGAGGTGCTTGTTGAGCGCCTTCTGACGAGCGGTCGTGGTCGAGCCGACTTCGGCCAACAGTTGGTCGAGGTCGATGTCGACCGTTTGGTTGTGGGTCATGGTCATTCTCTTTTCGAGAGTGAAAGGGTGAAACAAAGGTCGAGGAACGGACAGGTTACTCGAACGGGGTGTAGGTGATCTCGCCGGTGGCTGCATCGAGCACGCCGATGAACTTCAGCAGGTTCTCTTTCGAGGTCATGCTGCGATTGATCGCGCTCAGGTGATCGGCGTAGGACGTGGTGGTGCCTTCGCCCGGGCCGATGACACGGAACGGGGTGGATTCCATCTTGACGCGGTGGACGCGGAAGTCGTCCTGCAGTGCCACGGGGGCCAGGAAGAACGATTCACGGAACAGCGGCACAAGGCCGAGGTACTTGCCCTGGTAGATCACCGGCGCGAAGTAACGGTGCAGCTGGAGCTCGCCACGGTAGTTGACGAAGCCGCCTTCGGTCTTGAGCACGTCGGTCAGGGCTTCGATCGTGATGATCTTTTCCATCATGTTGGTGCCTTTGCGGATCTCCACGATCATCGCTTCGAGATCGTTCAGACGGCTCTCTTGGCTGGCGAGCTTGGTCGTCAGCTCTTGGCGCTTTTCATCGCGAACCAGCGGCAACATGGCCTTGAGCATCGCGATCTCTTCGCGGGTTTCACGAATGTTGTTTTCGACAAGTTCAATGTCTTGATTGAGCGTGGTCATGAGCATTCTCCTGGAAAAAGTCTGTACTCATCAAAGAGTATAGAGTTTGGTAAAAGACAACCGACAAACACAGTCCTGAACGAACAAAAATGCGTTCAGGACTGTGTTCTTAAAAGAACACAGCAAACAAACCCCCTTCGCACTCACCCGTCGGTCAGTGCAAAGGAGGTCGGTCTTTTATGCCGTCTGCGTCCGGTGCAGGTCGAGCGTGCCGGTCTCCACCAGCGACTTCAACCAGGACTTCAGAGGACCGAAGATGAGGAAGGCGATGTAGCCTCCTCCCACCACCAGACCCATGAAAGGAGACGCCGCCGTCCACGCAAGCAGGATGGCGCCGAAGCCCAACAGGCCGATGGCCAGACAGGCTACGAAATACACCAGTCCGCGCCACGCATTGCGACCGTAGGTCGCTAGGATCGTGCGAAGTTTTTCCATGGAATTCCCTCACGAGGGAAAGAGTGATGATGCGGGGTGAGACAGCACCCCGCAGACTGGGCCGGCCTTAGGCCGCGGCGGCTTCGGGCGCGTCGGTCTTGGAAGCCGGCGCGGCGTCGACGGTGTCGGCAGCAGCGGGCGCCGCGGCGGCGCGGACGACCTTGGCTTCCTTGCGCGCGGTCCACAGGCCACGCAGGTAGTTCACGCCGTACTTGATGCCTTCCAGGGCGGCGCTGACGAGACCGCCGGCGATGATGCCGGCGCCGCCGGCCAGTGCGTAGCCCAGGCCGTACATCAGGACGGTCAGCACGGTGCCAGCGGCCATGGCGGCGAGCCAGCCCGCGATGATCGGGGCGACGTAGGAGAAGACGACGACGCTGACGAAGCCGGCGGCGGCGAAGGACAGCAGGTACTTCAGGGTGACGTAGGCGGCCTGGGCGACCTTGCCGGCACCGCTGAGGATCTTTTGGGACGTGGACATGATGGTATCCTTTTTCTGCAGAAAGTTGATGGAAATGGTTGAGTGAAAGACCAAAGAACGATGAGAGAAGAACTCGGTAGTCTTGTCTCGAAGGGCCGCTTTTTTACCTGGGCTTGCGGCCAGACCCAATCTTAGAAAATCCCGAGTGGCGGCGACCCTTAGGCCGTCGCGAAACCGTCGTCAGCCGCCGGCTTCTTGGTGAACAGGCCCGTGGCCGCATCGACGATGCGATCGATCAGGTTGTAGACCAGGTAGGCCACCGGCACCGCCGCGAAGACCACCACGCCGATGACCAGCGCGATGTAGAGGACCAGGCCCAGGGTGCCCAGGCCCGACAGCAGCGTGATCGCCGCGCTGAAGACCGCGCCCCAGAAGAACCAGGTGGCCACGAACGTGCCGATCAGCGTCAGGATGCCGCGGGTCTTGCGGCCTTCGGACATGTGGCAAAGCCAGCGGCGCTGGCCCGACAGGGCGGCTTCGCTGAGGAAGTCGCTGGCTTGTTCGCCGATGGCGGCCAGCTTGTCCTTGAGCTTGCTCCAGAAGGAGGTGGTCTGGGCGCCGTCGGCCGCGGTGTTGGTGGAGTCGTTGCCGTTGTTGGCGTTGGAGTTGTTGGTGTTCACGGTGTCTTCCTTGAGTGAATCGGTCGATTCGTTGGTGGTGTCAGAGGGGGTGGTCGATTCGGTGGAATCGGCCGGCTTGCGGGTGGGGCGCAGCTTGTTCAGCAGCGCGTCGAGGGTCTTGGCCGCCGAGGCTTCGGCCGCCGCTTCTTCGGTCTGGTGCGCCACGACGGCGTCGCCCAGACGGGTGTCCGGGGAGACGCTGGTCTCGCCCTTGACGTAGGCCGGGGTCGGCCAGAAGAAGCCGTCCGCGTCGGCGACGAGGGTGACTTCGGGGGGTTGTTGCTTCATGGTGGGTTCTTCCTGCACCGGCTCTTGCGAGACGGCGATGGGTTCTTCTTCGAAGTCGTCCCCGCCGACCGTCTCCAGGACGGGCTGGTCGACCGTGGCGCGAGCCTTGGCCATCAGGACCTTCTTCTCGGCGGCTTCGTGTTCGGTGATGACGTCGGCGATGGCGGTGGCCATCGCTTCATCCAGGGCGTCCTTGCTCACACGCTTGCCCTTGAACTGACGGGCAACGCGACGCAGGGCTTCTTCCATCACCTTCTTGGTGGCGGCTTGCTCGGCCGGGGTCAGGGCAGCAGCCATGTCGGCCGCGGCTTGTTGTTGAGCCTTCAGATTCTTACGGGTATTCTTGCGCATGATGAAATGCTCCTGAAAAAGGATTTGAAATGACAAGATACTGCACGTATCTCGGGGAAGTATTAAGTGTCTGAAAACTTCTGCATTCAAGCAAATACAGAAGTTTTCAGGCAGGGGGTGGATACCCTGCACTGAAAAGGACTAGCCGAGCTTGATTTCCCAGAGCGCGGCCAGATCGTCCACGTGAACGCGAACGAGGCCGTCTCGGAAATACTCCACCCACCCGACACCGGGACCGCCGCCTTCAGGAACGTGCAGGCGAATGGCCTTGCCCCGCGCGTGTGCTTCGTTCAGAAGGGGTTGCATGTTGATCGCAATGATCTTCACGCCATCGACGGACATCGTGTCCAGCGGAACCCAACGATTTCCGGCGCCGGCGGACGGCAGCTTCTTCCACTGCTTTGAGTCACTCAGCCAGACGTAGTCGAAGTTCAGGCCTTCCTTGTAGAAGTCCAGAACCGAGATTGCGCCGGCACCGTAGCCTGCTTTGGTAAACGCCGCTTCGATGGTGGGGCCAGTGAGAAACTGGTGGTTTCCACTGCGCCAGTAAAGGGTCCAGAATTTCATGATGGCTCCTTAGAGGAAGACGCGCAGGACCACCCGGCCCGCGGCCGTGGAATCCTTGCGCAGCGGCGCCGGGGCGTAGTGGTTGCGCATGGTGTCGCGCACCAGCTTGCACAGCAGCAGGAAGCCCAGGAACGCCGTGAAGACGTAGTAGGCGATGCTGCCGCCGTGGCCGATCTCGTGGTGCAGCGGGGCAGGCGCCAGGCCGACGATGAACAGGGAGATGAACAGAACGGTGATGAGCTTGTGCATGATGGTCTTTCGAAGAAGAATGGGAAGAACGATTACGGCTGAGCTAGGAATTGAGCTAACCGTGCCAGAAGGAAGAAACCGAAGAACGCGCCGCCCACGTGGAGCATCGTGCCCAGGACCAGGTGCCGCTTGAGGATGGCATCACCTCGAAAGACAATGACCATCACCAGCAAGAAAAAACCCAGCAGCATCAGCTTAAAAAGGACGTACGGATGCATCACGACTCCTTTTAGTGGCGACCAATGTAGGTGCGGGTGTGGTGCATCGGCAGGCCTTGACGACGCAGGACAGCCTTGCAGTTGTTGTAGGCGGCCACCAGGATCGGGCCGAAGATGGCGGCGGCCAGGATCATGAAGCCCGTCCCCGAGAGCGCGGCTTCCAGTTCGGTTTGGAAGCCCAACAGCACGGTGGCGAAGACGAAAGTGACGACGAGGATGGAGATGATGCGCTTGGTCATGATGGTCAGTCCTTAAGGATTGATTGAAAGAAAGAAACACTAGCCTCTTCACAGAGGCTAGTGGGCGGGTTTACTCGATCGCCAAGCGATCGAACTCGAACCCCTTGATCCGTTCCCAGATCACGAAACCCTCCCGGGTCTTGATCACCTGGACCAACGGCGTACCGTTGGCCAGTTCCTCGAACCGGAAGGTCGTCGGAAAGCCCGAGCCGTCCAGGGTCGTGAATTGATGACCGATGTCCTCGTAGTAGAGGTAATCGGCCACTTGCGCGCAATAGCGCAACGCCGCACCCAGCAGCACGGGCTGCGGGCGACGTTCCAGACCCTGAGAAGTCAGTTGTTCTTCCAGGGTCAGGTCGTTGGTAGTGGTGTTCATGGTGTCAGTCCTTTCAGGATTGATGGATGAAGAGGAATAAACTTCACACTGGGTTCGGTGAGGAACCCAGTAGGCTGTTTACACCGGTTCGGCGACGAGCTCGTCGCCGACGATCGTGTACAGGGTGCTGAACGTGCCGAGGTCGAAGTCCTTGATGATGGGCACCAGCTGGTTGAAGTTGCGCAGGCGGTCCATCATCGGGAGGCGGTAGTTGTCGACGGTTCCGCCGACCGAGCGGCGGCACAGGTGCACTTCACCCGTGTCCTCGTCCAGGTAGAGCGGGTTGACGCAGAAGTAGCTGTCGGTGTGCACCGGCACGACGTGGGTCTTGTCGTTGCGGGTGTAGACGGCGACCTGGGTCCAGGGACGGAACTCCTCGTTGGGGCGATGGTCGTCACGGAAGCCCCGGGCGGCCAGGAAAGCGTCAAGGATGGCTTGGGTGTCAACGGCGATGGTGGTCATGTCAGTCCTTTGGATGGATTGAAAGTGAGTGATAAGTGAGTGATAAGAGCGAATCTCCTATCTATCTCGTGCTGGGAATATGTGTCTGAAACTTTCTACGTTCAAGACTTCAGAACTTGAACTTCTTGTCGATCACGATGCCGGCGATCTTGCGAGTTGCCGCCTTCGAGTCCTGCCACGCCTTCAGGTGCTTGACGACCTCATGCGGGATGTAGAGCGTCCAGCTGCGGCTGTGGGCGCTGTTGCGCGCGGCCGTGGCCGCGGCGTAGTCGAACGTGGGCTTGTCCGTGATCACGCTCAGGCAGGTGGGCGAGACCGGGTGCATCAGAAACATGGCCCCCGGGAACATCCATTGCGCCACCGTCAGCGCACTGGTGAGCAGCGCCATCAGTTGCACGCTGTCCAGGTCTTTGTAGACCATGACGTTGCCAGCTTCGACCGGTTGAGACAGATTCTTAACCATGAGAGTTTCCTAGAAAAAGAAGAGGATGATGGAAAGACCGAACGTCACCATGGCAATCCGGAGAATCCAGATCAGCACGCGGCCCATTCGTACCGAGACAAACGAGCGGTGGTGTACGCGCAGATGGTGGTCCTCGACTTCACCGATGAGCAAGATGACGAGGATCACCACCAGGCTAATGAAAAACATGACTTACTCCTTCGGAAATTGTTTAACTTGCGATTGACGAAATGCGGTGTAGGTGTCCACCGCATCAGCCAACTTGTCCAGAGATTTCTGGATCCGCTCGGGGGACCGATCTTCGGTGGGCTTCTTGGGCCGGGCAGCATCGCGCTGCTTGCGACGTTCCCGACGGGCGAGTTCTTTTCGCACTTCCTTGAGATCCAACTCCGCTGCTTCGAGCAATACTACCACCCGAGGCCGCTCGTCTTGGTAGCTCTTCAAGTTAGAACGCGCCAAGCAGGTCAGGAAGTCTTGGCCGTCCGGGTTGGCTTCGATGAGCCGACGGGACGTCGCGATGATCTCGTCGGTGCGAGCCAACATGGCCCGATAGTGCTCGATCCCAGCAATGGAACTTTGTTCGTCTTCGAGCAGGATCTTCATCGTGATCTTCTTCTTCATGTTCATTCTCCGAGAGAGTGAAAAAGCAGGATCCCGAAGGACCCTGCTTGAAAAACTTACCTCACCCAACGTGGGGCAGGTACTCGCTGATCAACTCAGCGATCTTTGGATGAAGGACGACAATGAAGTCAGCCTTCTCCTGGTCAGGCACTCGAAAGTGCACCGCCATTTGCTCCACCTCACCGCCACCATCGTGGCGGACCAACGACAACGCTTCGCAATACCCTGAGCTGGTACGGCAAATGTAGTCGTTGGGGTATGCCTTCTTCAAGACCGGATGGATCTTGGAGAAAACATCTTCCGCCACTGTGGTCGTCAGACCAGAGATGTACGGAACCTGATCGCAGATCAGACCTTTTTGCATGATCAACCCTTTCAAGGTTATCAAGCGGGTAGACCGAAGGAACGACATGTTCCTCTCTACAGCTGCTACCCGCTTGGAACCTCGATTGAGGTGCCGACCCTGGGCGGGGTCGGACTAAGGGCTTCACTCGCCGTCGCGAGGAAGGAAAGGCGCCACCTTGACCAACTGATTGAACAGGTGCTGCATCTGACTGCCACTGGGGAGCTCCCGCGTCCAGATCGCATAACGCGATTGGGCCGTGCCGCTGTCGTCGCCTTGGTGCACGCACCGGACGTACTCGATGTTCTCGTCGTCGAAGATCGAGAGGTCACCGCTGTCTTCTTCGAAGTGAAACGGCGTTTCCGACGCCGTCAAGCTCTGCACCACCGCGGAGCACAGGCGCAACGATTCCGCCAAGGTCGCGTGGGCCTTGAGCACCGTCAACCCTTGTTCGGTCAGCACCTGTTCCAGGGTTTGGTCTTCGAAATCGATGTCTTGCTTGGGCATGTTCATTCTCCAAAAGAGTGAATAAGATAGATCCTGTACCTATCTCGCTCGTGTAGTACGTGGCTGAAAGTTTCTAGATTCAAGATTTTAGACGGCATAACGCCCAGGAGTCTCCTCCCGGGCGTCGTGCTGTTTATGTCGTCGACAACGCCATCTGACGTTTGACGAAGATCATCAACGACGAGTTGGTAACGTGGCGCGACGAGGTCACGCCCGAGCCCCCCATCTCGGTGTAGTGGTGGCCTTTCAAGTAAATGCCGTAGACCTGGTTGATCACGTCATTTTCCAGATACACCACCTTGACTTGCATGCCCGGAAACAAAAGGTCGGGGTTGGAATTCTCCCAGACCACTTGCAAGTAGGAGCCATCGCGCTGGGCCAACTTCGAATATTCCACGAGCGCATTGGAGGTGATCCGCTGCGCACTCATGGGCACGTTGTTCATCCCGGTTTCCCGGGTGATCGAGGTGAATTCGTTATTGTTCAGACCGCGACTGGCCACGGCCTTGTTGTCGTTGATCTGCACCAGGTTTTCCATCACCTGGTCGCCATCGACAAACCGTACGCCGTTGCCCTGGTTGAAGATGTTGGACTCCGAGTCGTTCTTGGTGTTGCTGTCGCCGGTGGCCAAGATCTTGACCATCGTGCCTTGGACCAAGTACGTCCGCTGCACGCTCGGCATGCGTCCGCTGGGCAAGCGGATGATGGTCAGGGTCTTTTCTTCTTGGTCAAATCGCGTGGTGTCGTAGCACGGGAAGATGTGCCAGATCGAATCGAGAAAGTACGAGGCAAACCCGGCCCCGTACACGCCACCACAGAAGCGATGGATGTAGCCCGGCACATCCACCAAGCGCGTGCCGTGGGGAATGACCACATGCTCGCGTTGATCGGTGTTGACCGACTCGATCATGTCCACGCCCACCGGCACCTGGGTGCCATCCACATCCACCGCCACCGATTCCCGGGTCATCACGTTCTTGATGACTTCTTGCACCGTGGTGCGACGGTAGTTGCCGCCGGACTGCAACATGCGCAGCTGTTCCAGCGCCGGATCTTGCAATTGGAAATCCAGGTTCAGAATCTGCGCCAGATCGAGCGCCATCTCTGAAGGCTGGCCACGGCCATTGGCTTCCAACGCCGGTGCCGGGGGGTTTCTCAAGGTGGCCCGGTAGGTCTGCACCTTTTGCGGCACGTTCTCGTTGGGGTTGCCGGCGGTCTCGTACAGCGTGGTGCGGTACAAAACCAGTTGCAGGTTGGACAGGTACGGAAACACCCGGTAGGTGTACATACCGGCACCCATGACCACCCGCACCATGGTCTCGTCCGCAAACTTCAACTCGAAGTCTTGCAGTCGGTCGATGGAGATCACCTTCAAGGTCTGCAAGGTCTGACCGTTGGCTTTGATCTCGGCGCGGTACGAGTAGGTGGCACTGTTGGGGCCGCCATTGAAGACCGCATTGATTTCGGCCGCCAGCGGCGACTGCATGATGTCCATGTCGACTCCTGGCTCAGGTGGGTTGATCGAAGGCGGCGATGCCCTTGCGGCCGCGCGCCATGAGTTCGGCCAGCGTGGAGGGCTTGCGGGTCAACGACGGATCGGGCGCCTCGCCGCCATTCAGACTCGGCATGCCGCTGCTGGGCACGATGCGTTGCTGGTTGAGGCTGCGCGAATTGGCCCCTTGCTTGGGCAAGAACGCGTCGGCCATGCTTTCGCGAGTCGGGATCTCTCGCACCGGCATGCCCTCGGGCGTTTTGGGCGCGGGAACGAACTTGCCGTCGACGATCTGCGCGTTTTCCATGGCCTGGGCCAGGCTGAGCGAACGCATGACGTGGGGCGCACGGCCTTTGAGCTTGCGCTGCATTGTCTCGATGATCTCGTCGTCGAAGAGGTACTTGGCGCCAGCGTTCTCGTACAGAGCATGCGCGAGCTTGTCCAGATCACGCAGGTCTTCCAGGGGGGCTTGACCCACATTCAGGCTCCACTCCAGATGATGGCGCCAGGCCGTCAGGTGGTTGGTGATGCGGTCGTAGACCTTGCGGGCTTCTTCTTGGCGCATGCGAATGGCCGCACCCCGACGGTGGTAGAGCAGCAGGCTCGGACCATCTTGGTCTTTGTTGATCGGCAGCATGATCTCGCGCCGCTCGTTGGCCATCCAGGAATCCCACTGGGCGTAGCCCGATGCGGGCACCCCGAACATCTGAATGTCTTCGATCGACCGCCGCTCCATCTCCGGGATGGTGCAGTGAAAGAGCTCGTGAAAAATGTAGAAGGCCGTGTCGTGGCCTTTTTCGTCCAACTGCGGAGAAGGAATGGGCATGGAACGTCCTGTTGAAAAGGTAGAGAAGAAAGCCGAGGAGGGGTCAGGCTCCTCGGGACTTTAGAAACTGCGAATGACCGAGCGCACCAGGATCAGAACGATGGGCAGGTAGTAGAACCGGCTCATGCTGTTCCACAGACCACTGTTGCTCACGCTTTCGCACAGTTCATTGAGGGCTTTCCAGCTCAGCGATTTGCCTTGCAGGTATTGACGCACCAGCAGCTCCAGTTGCGATTGGGCCCCGGGTGTCGGATCGTTCTGGTAGAAGGCTTCGGAAAAGATGTAGTAGCCATCCATCATCGCGTTGTGGATGTAGGGCGGCGGGGCCAACGGCAACTGGGTCGCCGGCGTGCCATCCGAATTGCTCAGCACGAACGCCGGCAGCACGTCCGGCAGGCTGTCGTCCAACCACTTCAGGTCCGGGTTCATCCGCGCCGCCAAGGTCATCTTGACCGGGGCTTGTTGCAGGACTTCTCCGGAGACCATCTTGGACGGCGGTTGCAGCAGGTAGTCCACGGTGAGCACCGGATCGACCGGGTAGATCACACGCGAGACCCCGCTGTAGCGAATGCCTTCGGCCATCGGGTTGTTTGTGAACTCGAAGGCGTAGACCATACCGTACTGCATGAAGGCGTCAAGCAGGTACTTCTGTTCCCGCTCGATGAGTGCCGTCCACAGGCTCGTGGCCTTGTAGGCTTGGTCGTCATCCACGTTGAGCTGGCGCACCTTGACGAGGGCCGGATGGTCGTCGCAGGTAAAGCAGCGCAACAGCGCGGCCACCAGGTACGGGTCGTAGGTCGACAGGTTTTGTCCCGGCAACATGATGGTGCCGTACTCCTGGCTGAAGAACGAGTCGAAGTACTGCTTGACCATCAGCTTGAAGTTGCGGCGCAGGTTCTGCAGGTGGGCGAAGTCTTCTTCGAACACCAGCGGATTCTGGCCATAGGTCATGAAATCGCGCACGTACTGCAGGGTCTGGATCGTCTTGCGCTCCAGGTCTTGCATGCGGATCGGATTGGCCTTGACAAAGTCAATCATCCGATAGTCGATCACATGGCAGGTCTGCTTGTAGATCGACAGCTGTTGGACGTTGGTGACTTCGAAGATGCCGTCTTGACCCGCGCCCACATCGGCAATGAACATGTCGCCCTTGTTGGGCTTGATGAACGGGTAGACGTTGGACACGCCCACGTAGGACATGGTCTTTTGTTCGTTGTCTTGCGTCGGAGCCAGCGGCGACGTCACCTTCAGTTCCATGCCTCGGATGAGGCGGTACTGTTGGGTGATCGCGTCTTGGCCCAAGGACTGGCCCGTGACTTGGGAGTCCAGGTTGATCACTTGGGAGTAGTACTGCGTCGTCCAGCTGGAGCCTTCCACGTGGGTCAGCAGTTGGGCCACCGGAGTCATCTTGGTGTCGACCGTGGTACCACGGTATTCCGGCGCAGCAATCTGGATGGGTGCCGGTTGCCCCCGGAACTGTTGCGGCGTTCCGGTCCGCGCTCGGGTGTCGAAGGTAGGCATGGTTTAGTTTCCGCGTTGGGCCGTGATCGAGAAGCTCGCCACGGTCAGGAAGTTCACATCGGTTTGCCATTCCAGGTACTTCAGACGACGGTCGATGTAGTCGAGCGCATTCAGAAAGTCCCCGCGCGGCACCGAGTTGTCCGGATTGCAGACGGTCAGCACGTGGTCAGTGATCAAGCCGGGGCACAAGCCCGTCAGGAGCTTGAAAGCCACCCGACAGTTCTTGCGCAACCGATCGCGGGCCGCCTGGTAGAGCTGGCTCGGATGGGTGTGCATGGCCAAGCGCACGTGATACGTTTGGCGCAGGTCGGGCGTGTCTCGCAGCGTGATCTTGAGCGTGTTGTCGATCGAGTAGGCCGCCGGGTTCATCAGCACCGTGCCTTGGTAGACACTGACGTTGAGAACCGACTGGCCCATGACCGTCAACGACGCGCCTTCACCGATCATGAAGTCTTGCACAGCTGGGTCGAGTTGGAAATCGCCCAGGTCGTTTTTCATGTCCAACAGCATCGTCGGATTGGCCTCGTCGATCTGGACGAGGAAGGTGGCGATGCGCACCGTGGGCAGGGGGATGCTGCCCACCTTGGGATAGAACTCATCAAAGTCCGGCACCGAAAACCCCGGCAAGCCGTTGTTCTTGGAGAACCGATCGATCTCGAAGTGCGCCAGCGCGCCCGCCGACAGCGAGTAGGTCGTTTTGGTGTCCTCGACCCGCGCCGGGGCGGCTGTGGGACGGAACTGCGCGTCGATCATCTGGTTGTGGATGACCAGCGGATAGATGATCTCGGTGGCCACCGGCTTGTCAAAGCGGATCTTGTAGCTGAACGAGATTGTCCAAGCCGCATTGCCGTCGACCTTGGCGCCGTCTTCGGGCTCCCCCTCGAAGTCGAACCAGCCCACCACCCGACCTTGGGTCTCAGCCACACTCCACTTTTGTTGGGTCCCAGCCAGAGTGCTCAGTTGACGAGCGCGCGTGTTGAAGTACTGGGTCAGGTAAGTCTCGAAGTCCCGACCATAGGGCGCCACCGTTTCTTGCAGGGTGTGGATCTCCTGCAGGGTCTCGATGATGCGGTCGTGAAAGACGTAGCTGTACGAGATCTGGTGCACTCGCACTTCCCGGTTGGCCGACATGCGCATGCGGATGTCATTGCGCCAGGCCAGCGCCGCGTCACGGTCACTGGCGCGGTAGGTGATCTTCAGATCGAACTCGGTGGGCACGTAGACCTCCTTCAAGAAGGTGTCGTGGTCGAGGTCTTGGAAGATCAGCGGGGCATCGGGGTAGTGAACCGCGGTCGACAGGATGCGGTCACGCTGCGCCGACTCTTCCAGCACGATTTGAAACTGGGGCTTCGAATCGAAGGTGGTGGTCTGGCTCGTGGTGATGCTGGAGCCGGGCTGTTGCATCTCGCCCACATCCCCGGGGTACTGGATTTGCAGGTCTGCCGGCAGGCCCGTCATCTGCAGCACTTGCGTGGCGATGTCTTTGACCACCGGCCGCGTGATCGTTTCCAACGTGCCCGCATTCTGATACACATACTTGGGCATGTGTGGTTCTCCTTATAAAGGCTTCAAAGGATTTGACGGCATAGCCGGGAAGGGTTGCCCCCTCCCGGCCACTATGCGGCTAAAACCGCCTTTAAACGCGTTTAATCCACACGTTCAGCGAACTGCTTGGCACCACCCTTGCCGCTGTCGTCCGGATCGAGGACGTCGTCGACGTGTGCGGTCTCGACGCGGCCCTTGCTCGTCTGGCTCGGGCTGTGCATCGGGTTGTAGCCGCCGGCGTTGCCCGTGGCTTCCCGCGCCGACACCGTCTCGACGTCGCCGAGGTTGTCCAGGCACTTGTGGACGTAGGCCAGCGCCAGGTTGAACTGACGCAGCGTGTTGACCATCAGCTCGGCCAGGGGCTTGGCGGCCTCGGACGAGTAGAAGCGGCCGACGGCGCCGAAGCAGTCGAGCATGGCCTTGCCCGCCGGCGTGCGACCCCGGTAGTTCATGGCCGCGCTCTGCAGGGCCCGGCTGTGACGCGCCAGTTCCTTGTCGACCTTCTTCATGGCGCCGCCCAGCGAGGACGGATCGTCACTGATCAGGTGCTGCAGCGTGCCACCCAGGATCTCCAGGAGCTTGCTGACGCCGCCCGGGGTGCCGGCGGTCATGGCTTCGTGCGGCTCATGCGGCGCATCGACGTGACCCACCGAGTAGCGGCAGCGCGTGAGCACCGCCTTGAGCGCCTGGTAGGTCTCTTCCATGTCGCCGGACTCGAACGGCTTGACGTAGGTGAACTTGATGATGCGGCCACCCATGAGCGGCTCGCCCTGGGCCTGGAAGAACTCCATCGAGGTCGCGCCGTGGACCAGCACGGTTTCTTCTTGACCGTGCATCGGGTTCTTGGCCGAAGCCCGCACGCCCGCGGCGGCATGGATGACGTTCATCAGACGCTTCTTCTCGCCTTGGTCGAACATCTTCAGGAAGCTCTGGCCGGTCATCTCGTGCATCATCGAGTGCAGCGAATCGGAGACCGTGGTCAGGTAGCCTTCGGAGTCCTTGGCGAACACCTTGAGGTGGTTGCCGTACTCGATCAGGGCCTTGGCCACGTCTTGCTCGGTCTTGCACCAGAAGGCGCCGGCCTGGATCGGATGGCTCTGCACCGTGGGCGACTTCGGGGCCGTCGGATGCATCTTGCGCAGCCGTTCCTTGGCTTCTTGCAGGCGCTGGTGGGCGTTGCCGATCGTCTTGCCGAAGTGGGCGATGAACGAGCGGATGAAGGCCATCACCTTTTCGAAGATCTTCTTCAGGGTCTCGATGACCTTGTCGACGAAGGCGCGCAGCTTGGAGCTTTGCTCGCCGCCGTCTTCCCCGTCTTCGAGCGCCGGCACCACCGAGGCGACCGGGATGTTCATGCCCGAGAACATCGCTTCGGTGGCGATGTGGAACATGGCCGCTTCACGCGGCGTGGCGTGCTGGATGGTGTCCGTCACGAAGGACAGGTCTTCCAGCGCTTCGATCAGGTTCTGGGTCTGGTCGAGTTCTTCGACGGCGAAGGAAGCATGCATCTGCGCGCGCTCGGCTTCGGCCGTGTGAAAGAGCTCGTCTTCGAGCGCGATGGTGCGCAGCGCTTGATCGCGCTCGGCGTCACGCGCGATTTGGTTCAGGAGTTTCATGGTGTCAGTATCCTTGGGGCGGGATATTGGAAAAGGGTGGACTAGCGCGCTTCGTACTGGGCCATCGACTTGCGGCAATGGTTCAGGACTTGGCGGGAAACGTTGACCGCGTACGCGAACGACGCGCGATGCAGACCGCTGACGATCTTGGGAGCGATCTTGCCGAGCACCTTCAACACTTCCGTGTCAAAGTGCGAGAGATCGCCGGTGACGTTGGCGATACGCGATTGCAAGGTGGCCAGTTCGCGGTTGAGAGAGTCGAACTTGCGTTGTTCTTTCTCGAACACGTGGATGCCGGCGCACACGCCGTTGACCTGGCGCAGCAGGTGACGGACCTCGTCGAGCGTGCTGACTTCGACTTCTTCCAAGTCCTTGGAGTGGTCGTCGTACTTGCCCGTCTCGATGATGCGGAACTCGAACTTGTTCAGGTCCCGGTTCTTGTTGGGGACGATGCACACACCCACCGCGCCGTTGAACAGGAACGGCGTTTCGAAGACGGTGCAGTCTTCGGGCACATCGAAGTTGTCCGTCGACCAGGGCAGGTTGATGTTGACGTAGGCAAACGCCGGGCGGTAGTTCTTTTCCACCACCTCCGCCAGATTGGGCATCTCGCGGTTGGTCTGCTTGTCGCTGAACACGGTCAGCAGGTGTTCGACTTCAGACACCAGCGGACCATTGGCCACTTGCACCGCGCCGAAGACAAGCTCCATCACGCTTTGGTACGTGCGCGGCACGTCGCCGTCGAGCGTGTAGAGCTGACGCGCCAGGTACTTGTCCTTGTACGTCTCGGCGGTGGGCGTGGGCTTGAGTTCGCGGCTGGCCACTTCCAGACGACGGGCCTGGATGGCCAAGCGACCCGCGTAAGCCACCACGGCATGGATGAAGTCGCTGATGTACTCGTAGGCACGCTTGAAGGCCGCCAGAATGGCCTTGACGACCTTGAGTGCATGCTCCTTGAGCGTTTGCACGTGTTCCTTGAGCGTCTTGCCCGGCTGGCCCAGGCTTTCCAGCCCGAGTTCCATCGGTCGCTCCAGGCCCGAGCCGCTGTAGATCTGGTCGAGTTGGAAGTCGACCATCTTCTGTTGTTCGGCCGTCCAGGTCTGCGCTTCACCATCGATCAGGTTGTCGAGGAGGAAGTCCGCAAAGCCTTCGAGGGCGGTGACGACCTTGACGTTGTCTTCCAGAATCTGGAGCGCGTCACAGGCCCGTTGTTCTTGTTCGTACAGGCTGATGTAGCCCTCGGCTTCGTCCGCGTCGGAGAAGACCGGCTGTTCTTCAACAGCTTCCATCGCCACAGGGACGAGCGTCTTGATCATGGTGAGATCCTTGTTATCTTGGCAAATTAGCGTCATAAAAAGCGTACCTGAGTTGCCCCAGGTACGCTCGTTACGTCCAGGGCCCCGAAGGACCCTGGAAAGACCGTCAGGCCGCGGCCGCCGCCGGAGCGGGCAAGCCCTTCGTGTCGGTGGCCGTCGAGGCGCCGCCGTAGGCACGCAGCGAGAGCGCCGCGTATTCCAGGCCGATGGAGGCCGTGGACGCACCCAGCGCCATCGCCGGCTGGTGGATGCCCTTGAGCAGCGCGCGCGAGATGCGGAACGCCGAGATGAACTGCTTGACGGCGTGGCCTTCGCCGGCCGAGACCGAACCCGCGACTTGGGCGACGCGCTTGTAGGCCGCGTTGACTTCCGTCTGGATCGACTTGTACTTCTCCGAGATGGAGACGAACTCCAGCGCAGCTTCGGCCATCTTGGCGATTTCCGAGGCCGGCAGCGTCTTCAGGTTCGTGCCCTTTTCGGCCTTGCCGCGCAGCTCCGACAGGCCCGTCTTGAAGTGGGACAGTTGGAACATCGCGTCGTCGCCCGAATCGGTCGCCGGCACTTGGGCCCAGATCATCTTGTCGCCCAGGAACACCGGGGACGTGACGAGCTTCATGCCGTCGGCCGGCTCTTCGACGCCGAAGTCAGCGCCCGAACCGTGGTAGTCCTTCAGGCCGACCGAGACGATCAGCTTGACGGCGCCGCCGAACAGGTGCGAGACCTCGACCAGCTTGGAGTTCTTGTCGGCTTCGCCGGCCTTGGCAGCGGCATCGGCGGCGGACAGGCCTTCACCGATGAGCTTCAGGGACTCGACGATCTTGGGGCCGAAGGCCGCCGCGGCGAACGAGTTGGCTTGCTTCATGAACTGCGACGGATTGCGCACGAGCTGACCGTTGATGGTCATGGCCTTGGCCAGGTGCTCGTTGCCGACTTCCATCTGCGCGGGCTGGCGGATGCCGACTTGCTTGGCCGTCTCCAGGATCTTCTCGGCGCGGGCCTTCAGGCGACCGTTGGCGGTGAAGACCTTCTGGAAGAAGGCGTTCATCCACTCGACGGCCTTCTTGAAGGCTTCGACGATCTTCTTCCAGACGTTGGCGGCCGTTTCCTTGATGGTCTCCAGCGCGATCTTGGCGCCGTTGACCTTGGAGGCGACGGTCGTGAACGACTCCAGCGCCGGCATGCCGATGGGCTTGTCCATGCCCAGCGAGGCGTAGATCGATTCGACCGCGATGTCGAGCAGCTGCGCGCCGTCGTCGGACAGGCCGCCGTTTTCCGCCGCGGTCTCGACGATGTCGGCCACGTTGTTCAGGCGACGATGCGCGCCTTCGGCTTGTTGGACTTCGCCTTCGAGCTCGTCGACACGCTCTTCTTCTTCGCCGGCTTCGTTCAAGAACGCATCGGCGGCGTCGCCTTCGCTGTCGATCGTGTCGAGGTCTTCCTCGGCGATGGCGGGCAGTTCGGGTTCGGCCGGAGCGGTCGGGACTTCAGCAGCGGCCGGAGCAGCAGCCGCGGGTTCGGCGGGCGCCGCCGGGTCGGCCGGGGGCGCGGCGTCGGGATCGCCACCTTCGGCACGGACCATGGCGCGGCGCACCAGTTCGGCAGCCGAGAAAGTCGGGGCTTCGGCGGGCGGCGCCGAGGTTTCCGGCGCGGCAGCGGCCGGTTCGACGGTGGCGGGCGCGTCACCGGTGGCTTCCGGGGTGGCCGGATCCAGCGCGGGATCGGCTTCCGGGGTGGCCGCGGGTTCGGCCGGCGCAGCGGCGGCGGGAGCGGGTTCGGCGTTGGCTTCGGTGACGTCCGGGGCGGGCGTGGTTTCCGGCGCGGCCGGAACTTCCGGCGCGGCGGTCGCTTGGGTCGCGTCCGGGGTCATGGTGGTGTCGGGAGCAGCCGGGACTTCCGGCTCCGACGCGGGAGCGGCGGGAGCGGCCGCGCGGGATTCTTCGCTTTCGAGGGCGACAGCGAATTGGCGGCGGTTCAGACGACGCAGAGACATGATTGTTTTCTCCAAACGTTTGGAAGGAAAAAGGAAACGAAACATCGCGCGATGTCAATGCGGCAGAGGAAGGATTTCCTCCGAGCATTCAGAGTGAATGGAATGCACTCAGTCACTCTATAGCATTGGCCGCGCGAAGTCTTACTTCTTGAGGCCGAACAGGATGTGGACGGTGGCCAGCAGGTCGTTGATGCCGCCGGGCTGCGAGCACCACAGTTGCACCACATCGATCAGCGGAGTCTTGCCGCTGGGCGACAGGTTGCTCACGAACTCCTTGTTGAAGAAGCGCCGCGCATGGTCACCCAGCGTGTCTTCTTGAACGCGTTCGTCCGTCGATTCGAGCACCATGTCCCAGGTGTGCAGTTCCACCATGCGCGTGCCTTCCATCAGGAAGCGCAGCGTGTCATCGAGGAAGTTGCGATGGTCCACCCCGAAGGCCGGACTGTTGTACTGGGCCTTGAACCAGCCTTCGAAGTCCGGCGTGCCGAAGGCCCACATCACCTGTTGCAGGACTTCGTCGCGGAAGTCGAAACGGTCGGTGGTGGCTTCGCCGCGGACCCAGCGGGCGTACAGGTCTTCGATGGCCGTGTTGGCCACGACCACCTTGGTGTCGTTGGTGTCGAAGAGCGTGTTGTCGTACTGCAGCTTGGTCGACCGGCTGGAGCCGGCCTTCTTCATCAGCACGGGCGGGCGGATGGCCCCCAGGAAACCCCGGGGGTAGAGCTTGAAAGAGCCGAAGGGGGTCATCTCACTTCTCCATCTGGCTGATGTTGTAGTTGAGATCCTTGACCCGACGCTCCATGTAGGCGATGTTGCGTTCGAGCTTGGCATCCGCCTGGCCCTTTTGGAGCTTTTGCATCTGCGCCAGACGCAGCTCCAGGAGTTGGAGTTCTTCCTTGGCCGCCTTCCAGCGGCTGTGCTGCCATTCGGCCACGGCCATGCGGAAGTAGTAGATCGGGTTGTAGGTCGTGCCGATGAAGTTCAGGCGACGCGGGTCGGTCTTGCTCGGACCCATGGTCTGGTCGAGGATGCCCAGGTTGGACTTGGCCACTTCCAGATCGGGCAGCGCTTCGACCTCTTCCATCACCTTCTGGGGCTCGCCCAGCACGGCGTTGTAGGCGTAGCAGAAGTCCATGATCGACTTTTGCAGCCACTTGAGTTCGACGGCCGGCACGGAGTCTTCCGGCGCCAGCGTGGTCAGACCCGGGTACTGCGCCGCTTCGTAGGCCATCGTCATGGCCAGGAACTTGCGGGCGAACTTCGTGACCAGGAACAGCGCGTCGCAGTAACGCACGATCGTGGCCTGCTTCATCGTCAGGCCTTGACCGGCGACGGTGTTGTTCAGGTACTTGGCCGCCATCTTCTCGGCCGTGCCCACGTTTTCGAGGATCTCGGGCAGGTGGGTGGCGATGTGGACGATGGCGTTGTCCGCCCCGGGGGTGGCCACCAGGCGCTTGAACTGCGCGAACAGCTCTTGCACCACCGGCGACTTCGGGCTGTGGCCCTTGAAGAGGCGACCGGCTTCGTTGTAGACCTTGATCAGCTCGGAGACGTCGCGCGAGGTGAAGCGCAGGTCTTCGAAAATGCGATCACGGCCAAATGTCGGCAACAGCGACGAAATGAAACCTTGGATGTTCATACGGGTATCTCAGGAGTTTTTTCCGATGCGGCGCTCATGGCCGCCATGAATGAACCCCTGTCTCCAGGTGAGGGTGGAAAAGAAAGAACAGTCAGGTCAGGAACTTCACAGACTCATCGAGGAGCCAGCCTTGTAGGCCGAGAGGATGTCGGCAACGTCGGGACCCTTGGCGGTGCCGCCGGCCTTCAGGTCACGGAAGTCGATCGAGCTCGACTCGTGGATGCCGCGCGTGTAGATGGTCACGCGGGTCCAGTCCGGCTCGATCACCGCCAGCAGCATCATGTACGTCTTGTCGAAGATCTTCTTGCGGGTGGCGTACTTCGACAGCGGCGAACCCAGATGGGCTTCGAGCTGGGTGGCGGTGTCCTGGCCGATGACGGCGATGTTGGAGGCCGAAGCCACCGACAGGTTCTGGCTCAGGATCGAGGAGATCATGTTGCCGGTGCGACGATGCGTGATGGCTTCGAACAGGCCCGAGGTGTCCTCGCGCAGGTTCTTCTTGTGCTCGTCGATCAGGTCCTGGCACATCACCAGGTCCCGGAAGAACGACAGGTTGCCGGCCTTCCACTGGTGGTAGCGCTCGCTCGTGGACTGGTCCTTGGCTCCCAGCGCCAGAATATTGATGAGGCTGTCTGGCGCAACCGGATGGACCATCAGGCGGATCGCCACGGGGATCTTGACCGTGGAGTTGCCCTTGGGGCCGTCACCGGTGCGCACTTCGACCTGCAGCAGCTTGCCCACCGACAGGTTGACCGACTCACGGCTTTGCTTGACCGAGTCGTCGCTGGCTTCCAGCGAGACGTTCATGCGCGCCAGCGACGGGAGCTTGTGCTCCATGTCGTTCAGGCTTTCCAGGCCCAGGTTGTTCAGCACATCGCGGCTGGGGTTGAGCTTTTCCAGCTGACGGATGACATCGACGCCGTTGATGTTGGCCGACAGGTCCCAGGCTTGCAGGTAGTAGCCGGCAAAAATGGACAGCAGCGACTGCATCACCTCGGGGGTGACTTCGTGAAACATCACCGACCGGTCGAGGATCGTGATCGGCTCGACGCGCGCGACCTGGGTGTAGGCCACCAGCGAGTCGGCGTTGTTGATGATCTTGGCCGCGCCCAGCGCGGCATTCAGAACGGACAAACCGGCTTCGGCAGGCTGTTGAATCATTTTCGTATCCTCACAGAAAAAATCTTGAAAAGGTCATCGTCATGGGACTTACGTACGACGATTTGCACTCGGGAGATGCGTCGACGTCGACGACGAAAAACGCTCTCGATAACTTGCTTCTCGGCACAGCACAAGGGCCGATCAGCTCGGCGATTTCGGACACGTGGCGCGGCATCAACCACCGCCAAACCCCGAACGCGGTGCCGATCAATCGCGACTACCACGGCTACACGTTCTTTACGCGGCCGCGTTGCAATATGACGACTCAGAACTTGCAACAGTTTCGCAAGTTCGCCCCGATGCTCAATACCGATGACTTGACAATCGCACGGGCCATCCGCGCGACGCTCGATACCGATGCCAAGGTGGTGGGCGACGGCAAACAAAGCCACTCAAGCAGACTGGTGGACGATTATCAAGTGTTCATACCTATACTGACAAATCAATTGGTCAGTATCAGCGGATGGCAAGACTTGATGTTGCCGACCTACACGGCCAAACCGGGCAGCTACCAAGAATCGTTCTCCATGGCCGACGGTGTGGTGGAGCATTACGGCACCTACGACCTGCATTGCAACTTCCGCAATCTGGCCGGAGACCCGATCACGGCGCTGTTTTTCTACTGGATCCATTACCAGTCGCTGGTCTACCAAGGCATCATGGTGCCTTATCCGGACATGATCATCGACAACGAGATCGACTACATGACGCGCATCTACCGGCTCGTCATGGACCCCTCGCGCCGCTTCGTGCAGAAGATCGCAGCCACGGGGGCGTCGTTTCCGATCGATGATCCGATTGGCAATGCCTTCAATTTCGAAGCCGACAATGGCCCCATCAACCGGGCCAACGATCAGCTGACGATCACCTTCCGCTGCAACGGCATGATGTACCAAGACGACATCTTGATCCGGGAGTTCAACCAAGCGGTGGTGTTGCAAAACAGCCAGATGGACGACAGCGGCGACACGTCCAACATGGATTCGACGCGCGAGCAGTACTACGTGCAGTTGGATCAGAAGTACGCCCCCTTGTTCAACAACATGGGCTACCCCCGCATCAACCCGGACACCTACGAGTTGCAGTGGTGGGTGGACAAGGATATCTACAACAACGTGGTTGGCCAGTATCAGGCTGACAACACTGCGCCGTCGTCGTGACTTGACGCGCTGAAAGGAAACCCATGACCGCCGTGTCGGATCTGATCGCCAATATTCAAACCTACAAGTACAACCCGGCTGGCATCGCGTCGGCCGCGTTGAACGTGCTCGAAGACGTCAACAATGGCACCCAAGCCATCGTCGACCCGACCAATCCGCTCGCCTACTTGATCGAGTGCGCGGCCACCATGACCGCGGCCTGGATGGTGGAGGACAAGGCGCTCAATCGCAAGGAATACGCGATCACGGCGCAGACGGCCGAAGACCTCTATCCCCACATCAGCGACCAAGACTATGTGGGCGTGTTCGCCAGCCCGGCCACCGCGCCGATCCTGTTCGTCATGAACAAGAACGAGCTGATGAACGCGCTGGTGCCGCTCAACGACGGCACCGGGGAATCGCGTCTGGTCATCCCACGCAACACCACGGTGACGGTGGCAGGCGTGACCTTCTCGCTGCAGTACCCGATCATGATTCGCCAGCTGGTCCATGGTGGCCTGCAGGTGGTCTACGACGTGAGCCAGCCCAGCCCGCTGCAGACGCTGACGTCCAACATCATCACCTGGCGCACCCTGACCAATCCGGACGGCACGCAACTGGTGGCGTTCGAAGTCGTGATGACGCAGTTCGACATCGTGGTCAAGACCGGCGAAGTTTCTCTGTCGCAGCCCACGATCGTGACGGTGCCGCTGGCCGACAACAACCAGTACTACTACACCCGCGTCTGGATCCAGAACGCGGACGGGTCGTACACGGAGATGGCCACCACCTACACCGATGCGACCTACGACGTGCTCACCCCCACGGCGGTGATCAAGGTCATCGGCTCGACGGTGCAGGTCAAGATCCCGCTGGTCTACGTCACGACCGGACTGATCACGGGCAAGATCCGCGTGGACGTCTACGAGACCCTCGGGGCGCTCAACATGAGCCTGGTCAACTACACCCCCGACCAGTACGTGACCAAGTTCTTGGCACTCAACAAGAGTGACCAGACGGTCTACACGGCCCCGTGGAACTCGTTCTCGTCGTTCTACGCCTACTCGATCAAGACCGCCACCGGCGGCGGGGACGCGCTGGCCTTCGAAGACCTGCGCACCCGCGTGATCACCAACGCCATCGGTTCGCCCTCGCTGCCGATCACCAACGTGCAGATCGCCAACGAGCTGGACCGAGCGGGGTACTCGATCGTCAAGAACATCGACACGGTGACCAACCGGAACTTCCTGGCCACCCGACCGATGCCCGCCCCCACCGACCCCAACCTGATCACGGCTGCGGCCGCAGGCATCGGGGTGCTCTCGGCCAAGCTGGCCGATGCGCTGGCGCTCACGAGTGTGATCGACAATGGCGATGGCTACACCATCATCACGCCCGACACGCTGTACCGCTGGAATGCCGGCGTGCTGCAGTTCGTCTCGTCGGCGGAAGTGACCACGCTGAAAGCCATGTCGGCGGAACAGCTGTCGCTGGCCATCACGTCGGCCACCTACATGTTCTCGCCGTTCCACTACGTGATGGACTCGTCGCAAAACGAGTTCAATCTGCGGCCGTATTACCTCGACAATCCGAGCGTGTCCAACAAGTCGTTCGTCGCCACCAACGACACCACGTTGCTGGAAGTCACCACCGATTCGCTGCTGCTCAGTCGCACGAGCACCGGCTACAAGCTCCACATCCAGACCCTGAGTTCGTCGGCGTTCCAAGCGCTGCCCAACAACCAGGTCTTCGTGCAGCTGGCCTACATCCCGCCGGGGGAAATCGATCGCGCCTACTTGCTGGGCACGTTGATTTCGCAAGACTCCACCACCGGCGAGCGGGTCTACGAGTTCGATCTGTCGACGAATTTCTCGATCGATCCGAACCACTACCTGGGCATGACCAAGCTGCAGATGTACAACGCCACGCCGCGCATCACGCGCTTGCCGCTGGACCAAACGTTCGACATCCTCTACTCGACCAATGCCGCTCTCGGCTCGCAGTGGCAACCCAATGCGATCGATCCCTTGCTGGGCGCGTTCCAGCTCTCGGGCATTCTCAAGGGTGTGACCCACGAGACGGTCGACCTGAACTTCGGCGTGTTCCTGGAAAACCTCTGGGCGCGTTCGCGCACCGTGGTCTCGGCCAACCAGTACGCCACCTGGGCGGTGGACGTGCCGGCCACCTACGCGGCCGATGTCTACCAGTCCGATCCGGTCACCGGCATCGCATTCACGGTCGTCAGTGGCAACGTAGTCTACAACGTGCTGCACCACGCCGGCGATCCGATCCTGGACACCAACGGCCAGCCGACCTACAAGTACCGCAAGGGTGACATCAAGCTCGACGCGTACGGCAACCCGATCATCGTTCAAGGTCGCGACCTCCTGCGACAGATGGACGTCTTCATGATGGACGCCACGTACTACTTTGCCACCAACCAGGTGGCCACGGACTACGTGCAACAACTCGTCAACACGGTGGTCAACTGGATCACGGTCGATCTGGCTGGCTTCGATGAAGGCCTGCTCGAAGAAACCGAGATCTTCTACCATCCCACCACCACCATCGGCAGTGTGGACGTGCTCTACGGCAATGGCCTGACGACCACCATCCTGGCGGGTCAGTCGTTCGTGCTCAACCTCTCGGTCAGTGCCAAGGTGTACGCTGATGTGGAACTGCGCAACACCCTGACGAGCCAGACCATCACCACCATCGCCAACGGCTTGACCCAGCCGATCGTGGCGATGTCCGACATTGTCAATGCCCTGCGCACGGCGTACTCGACCGACGTGATCGGTTTCGACATCTCCGGCCTGGGTGGCACCCTGAATCTGCAGGTGGCCAGTGTGATCGACGGCTCGCAACGGTTGAGCCTGAACAAGCGTCTGGTGGCCCGCAGCGACAACACGCTGGCGGTGGTCGAAGACGTCACCATCAATTGGCTGCGCTACGAGCAGTCGTGACGGCATAGGAGAGGGCGCAAGCCCTCTCCGTTTATGCCGACTTTTCAGTCTTCATTGAGCAGCTCGGAAGCCGAGGTGATCACGGCCAGACCCACCAGGTCCTTGACGCGGTTGATCTCGGTTTCGGTAAAGCCCGAAAGCTTGAGCGCTTGCGAGACCATCACCCCGCGATGCAGAGCCTGTTCGACTTGATGCGCCAGCTGCCGGAAGGCTTGGCTCATGCCGATGTACAGCCGCGCGAAATTCATCACGTCGTGGGCTTTGGTCTGCATGGCGCGCAGCACTTGTCGGTAGTCGGCGTGCCAGTTGAGCTTCTTGCTGGTGGCTTCGCTCTCGCGCAGACTCTTGATGACACGATCCAGGCCGTGACTGAGTTGCTCGTAGGCCGAGACGTCTTGCATCAGCATGTTCTGGCTGCTGAGCGATTGGATCACCGAGACACTCTTCAAGTAGAAGTCGCTCACCGAGATCGGATGCGAGAACTGCTTGATGCTGTCCATGGCTTCTTCGGTCGTCATGCCCGCCAGCAGCTGGCGTTCTTTCTGACCGAAGAGGTGCTCGAAGTCAGCGCGGAAGTGGCGTGCCAGATGACCATCGGGATCGCCCGACGCTGCTTCTTCGTTGCCATGGGCGGCCAGCCGTTGCCGGGCTTGGTTGATCTCTTCGAAGAGCGACTCCCCCGCCCGCACCGCATGACCGAAATCGATCTTGGGTTTTTGGCCGGCGAAGAAGAACCGCAGCCACAGCGGGAACTTGATGGACGTGGACCAGGCCTTGACATTGTCTTCATCCACGTTCTTGTAGTGGCGCAGCATGACTGTCAGACGCCGGCGCAGGGCTTCTTGCTTTTCAGCCGTCTCCGAACGCTCACCCAGCTTTTCCATCACGAGGGTGACGGTGTGGTCAGGCTTGTCCAGCATCCGGTTCATCTTGTCCAGGCCATGGGCAACCTGGGTGCTGTTCTTGACGATGCGGCCGATGAGGTCTTGATCTTCGCGCTGCTTGTGTTCCTTGTAGGCTTCGATCACGCCATCCAGGAACGCCTTGAACGCCTCCAGCATGGAGCAGAACGCTTCCCAGATGCGGCTGGTGGCGTTCTCGATGGCTTCTTTGACGCTTTCCAACGACACCGCGTACTGGGTCTTGGTGGGCAGTTCCGTGAAAAAGCCCAGCGGCCGTTCGGCCAGGAAACCCGGAATCAGGCGATCGGCTTCGAGCGCGAAGGTCTTGCTCATGCCACCCGCCCCGGCGATGTCGTTGCGCAGGTAGGTCAGATCCTGCGCGTTGCTCTGGGCAGCGGCCATGTCCGTCATGGCCCCCGAGAACTCGAACGGCATGCTGTCGTCGCTGTCGGAGACAGCGGTTTGTTCTTCGACCTGGGTCGGGGACGGACCCTCGTCATCCAGCTCGAATCCTTCATTGAGGCTCACGGTGGCCTCCGTTTACTTCTTGGCGCAGACGGTCTGCAGCACGGTCGTGGCCGCCAGGCGCACGTTGTAGATCGCTTGCACGTTCTCGTTCATGACCTTGAGCTCGTGCAGCGGGAAAAAACGCACGGCGCCGGTGAAGGTCTCGAAGAAGCTGTTGCCGGCGAACGGCGGGTAGATCGTGCCGCAGTCGTGGGCCGCGTAGTAGCGCAGCAGCCAGAAGCGGCGCGTCAGGTCCTGCGCGTAGGGCACGTTGAAGATGAAGGCCTCGTTGAAGGCGCTCAGCTTGGAGTTCACGTGCGTCGAGCTCGACGCGTTGTAGAACTGCTCGGGCGAGGACACCGGCGCCGAAGGCAGGTCCACGGTGGCAGCGATCGCATGGGCGACGGCCAGGGCCAGCACGGAGTTCTTGGCATCCGAGCCCAGGTCGAGGTTCTGGGCCACTTCGATGAACGGCAGGTAGTCTTGGGAGAACATGATGAGGAGTCCTATGGTGAAAGGGGTCAGGTGTTGTGTTGGAGTTCGAGCGACTTGACGAACAGGTCGTTGGCGGCGAGGGCTTCGAGCTCCCGTTGGAAAGCTTCGATGGCCTTGTCGTCGCGGCGGCCCTTGGACAGGAACAGCCAGATGCGATCGACCATGCTGACGTAGTCGTCGGTCGTGTACTTGGACGCCAGGTCATCGAGGAACGCCACATCCAGGGCGATCTCTTTGGCCCGTTCAGGCGAGACGTTGAACTTGGCTTGCTGGATCAGATCGCGCTTGATGCGCAGCACCCGTTCCTTGGCCGTGTTGTGCACCGGGGTGTCGCTCAGGCCGCCAGCGGCAAAGAGAAAGGCCGCCAGCAACCACAGGAACGCCACCAGAATGCCGGCCGCAGCCGTGACGGCCAGCATGAGGCAACAGAAGCTGGTGGCCATGCGGATGACGTCGAGGACAGCGGAGGCTTGACGGGGTCGACGATGGTTGACGCCGTAGTAGTTGTAGATCTTGTCCAGGCCGGTGGCGACGTGCTTGCCCGCACCATGACGGGTGGCGAACTGGTCCGCCAGGAATTCCATCGTGGTGACGTCGTAGTAGCTGTTGCCGTTGGCACTGCGGCACGAGCCGACGGCGCTCGTGAGCAGAATGGTGGCCACCGCCTTGTCGGACGTGGACTTCTTCAGGTCGGAGATCGCGGTCTCGTCCATGTCGAAGGCCTTGCCGGCGATGTCGATGATCTGCTCGCGCTTGCTCACGTCTTGGCCGTGCTTGAGCACCTTGTCGACGGTGCCCAGGATCACGTTGGTGTAGACCGTGCGGTCCAGGAGCTCGCACATCGTGAAGTAGTGGCCGAACTCGTGCAGACAGATCGCCGCGACTTCTTCGGGCGTGTTGATCTTCTTGGCCAGCCAGCTCGGATCCAGCGCCAGCGACGGCGTGAAGGTGGCCCAGACGCCCGACAGCTTCGAGGACTTCAGGTCCACCGTGGCCAGGCGTTCCGTGGCCTTTTTGATGCTCTTGATCTCGTCGCTCGGATCGAACCACTCGGCGTACATCGGCGGCAGCGCCGGGTTGTGCACGCTCATCATCGGGAAGATGATGTAAAAGCCTCCGTCCATAGTCCAGTCGGTCTTGATCTTGAAGCCCAGCCCGCGTTCGGTGATCGACGACAGCGATTCGGCAAACTGGGTACGACCCGTGTGACTGGTGAAATCGGTGTCTTCCACCAGGATGGTCAGTTCGCGAAAGAGCTTGCCGTCCTGGGCATCGATGGCTTCCAGGCCAAAGTCCAGGTGTTGAAATTTCTTCATGATGGCCTTTTCCAAGACTTTGAAAATAATAACCACGACCCCTATTCATGTACGTGAGACACGCTAGTGATCTCTAGAGATTGTTCAAAGAATACTGCTTAGCAAGGATCGCCCACATGGACATCAAGAGCATTACCGCTGATCAGATTTTGGGGGTCGAATGCCGCTTCGCCACCCACTGTCTGTCTCAGTTCGGTGGTCGAGATGATTTGCACGTTGTCAAGGAAGTGGTTTCCCTCAAGAGCGGGGAAAGCTTCCCGTTTGTGCGCCTGGTCAAGAACTTCGAGCGTCCTTACGGCGTGACGCGCAAGGGCTTTCAAAACCATCAGCAAAAGAAAGAGTGGGAAAAGGCCGAGCGGGTGCAGATGTTCAAGAGCACGCAGGCCCAACTCATGCGCAAGGCCGCGGCGTCGTTAGAGCAGCCCTGGTTCACAGGTGGCATGCGCAAGCTCCAGCGCTCACCCTACCTGTACGGTTCGGACATTCTGTCGACGGCGGTGCTCAAAAAGAGCTACCAACAGAAATACCCCGAGCTGACCACGCTTTATACGGTGGCGCCGTTCGACATCGAGACCAACGTGCTCGACGGGTCCAACGACATCACCATGGCCACGCTCTCGTTCAAGGACCGCGTGTTCACGGCCGTGGACAAGAAGTTCTTCGAAGGCTTCACCGACGTCGAAGCGCGGCTACACGAGGCGCTGCACAAGTACCTCGGAGACGTGGTGGCCAAGCGCGGCATCAAGTGGGAAGTCCGCTTGGTCGATGGCCCCTTCGAAGTCGTCAAGGCGTGCTTTGACAAGGCCCACGAGTGGAAGCCCGACTTCGTGGCGATCTGGAACATCGACTTCGACTTGCCCAAGTGCGTGCAAGCCATCGAAAAAGCCGGCAAGACGCCGGCCGAGATCTTCAGCGATCCGAAGGTCCCGCCCGAGTTCCAGTTCTACACCTACAAGCAAGGCCCCAGCCAGAAGGTCACGGCCTCCGGCAAGGTCACGCCGATTAAGCCGGCCGCCCGTTGGCACACGGCGTTCACGCCGGCGAGCTTTTATCTGATCGATGCGATGTGCGCTTACCGCCACATCCGCAACGGTCAACAGGAAAAGCAAAGCTACAAGCTCGACGACATCATGAACGAGGAGATCGATCGGGGCAAGCTGAACTTCAGCGAAGCCGATGGGCTGTCGGGCCTGGAGTGGCACCAGTTCATGCAAAGCAAGTTCAAGTTCGAGTACGTCATCTACAACGTCTTTGACTGCGTGGGCATGGAAATGCTCGACGAATCCACCAAGGACTTGTGCCTGTCCCTGCCGATGATGTCGGGCTGCTCGGACTTTCAGAACTTCAAGTCGCAACCGCGTCGCGTGGTCGATGAACTCGACTACTTCATCCAGGCTCGGGGACGGGTCATGGGCACGACCAGCGATGAGATGGCCACCGAGATGGACGCCAAGACCATCGGGCTGGACGACTGGATCGTGATGCTGCCGGCGCATCTGGTCGATGACAATGGGCTGTGCTGTGTGGAAGAAGACCCCACCCTGCGCACCAACATTCGCCGCTCCGTGGCAGACTTGGACGTGGCTGCGTCCTATCCGAACGGCGAGTGTGTCTTCAATATCTCCAAGGAAACTACCAAGAAGGAACTCATCTCCATCGAAGGGGTGGATGAGTTCACACGTCGGATGATGGGAATCAATTTGTCGGGCGGCGCCACCAACGCGGTGGAGCTGTGCAACAACTTGTGGGGCATGCCCAGCCTCGTGGACATGCTCAAGGCATTCGAGGCTTCCCAGCAACCGACGATCACTGTAGAAACCTTGTCCCTCGTCGGGGGTTGGATGGATGATGACAAGTCCACCACCGAATCGACGCAGCCAACGTCGATAACGCTATCGGAGCGAATTGCACTGGCGAATGTTGACGTGTCGGCATAAGGGGAAGGGGGTCACCCCTTCCCTCTATGTCGTCTCAGCGGATGGAACGCGAGATCCAGCGGTCCATGGCCAACAGGCAATCCGACAAGAATTGAACGTGACTGGACCAAATCGTGGCGGGCACGAAATGGTGCTGCGGCAAGCAGCTCATCACGTCCCAGACCGGGCCGGTGAAGCTGTCGTCCGTTTCTTCTTCAAACTGGTGCAGCTTGGCCACCTTGACATCGTCGTAGTACGGCGGACGGGGCGTGAAGTGGAACGTGAGGTCTTCGATCAAGAAGTTCACGATCTCGATCATCGCATGCGCGAAATTGACGATCTGCTCATGCGAGAGGACCGGCAACGCATCCCCGAGGTTCTTGGCATTGGCCTCCGGCGTCAGACCCGGCGTGTGCAGGCGTCGAGTCGGATCGAAAGCCCCTCGGATGAAACTGGGGGTGGCCAAATTGAGGAAGTTGCCGGCTTGCGGCGGAAGAGGCATCGTGAACTGGCGATTGCGCGCCGTGATCTTGTCGTTGAGCTCTTCGTAGCTGCGCTCATCGATCGAGAGCTTGTTCGCGTCGAGGATGAGTTTGTTGACGTCTTCCAGATAGTGCGAGGCTGCGGCCTGCAGCTTGGGCCAGTAGGCTCGCAACTGGATCACGTCTTCGTGGATCAGCGCGGGCACGTCGATGGCGTTCGGATGGAACTTGCCCACCGACAGGTATGGCGAGATGGAGTGGCCGGTGATCGTCAGGTCGGGAGACTTCAGGACGAACTTTTGCGCATCACCCAGCGACGCGTAGTTGGTGAGGATCACGTCCTTGAGCTTACGCAGCTCCGCCTCGTAGCGGGGCACGTTTTGCAGTTCCAGCTTTTTCTGCTCCGACTTGAACAGACCGCCCAGCTTTTGCAGGATGTCCCCCAGCAGCCCTTCCATGGCCACCGTCGGGGTCGATTCGAAGTTCAGGTGTTTCATGGGGTTACTTCAGAGAGCGGGTAATCCAGTGGTCCATCGCGATGACGCAGTTGCCCAAGAACTCTTCGTAGCTGTGGGCAATGCGCCGCGGCAAGAACCAGGCGTTTTGTTGAGCCGTCAAGACGATCCACAGGTACTCGTTGTAGTGACCGGCGTTGGCACTGAAGTCGTGCAGAGTCTTCAACGAAGGATCGTCCGGCGCGGGCAAGGCCGGGGTGTAGCGGGTGTAGTTCTCCGAGGTCTCCAAGACCGTCAGGATGTCGCACATCACCTTGGAGAACGTGACGATCTGGTCTTTGGTCAAGACCGGCAGATGGCCACCCCAGTTCTTCTTCAACGCCGCCGAGTTCAACTTCAGACGAGCTTCCACCAGCCGGGAGTCGTTGGGGTCCAGCTCGGCGATTTGCTTGGCGTTGATGTAGAGGTTGCCGTAGATCCCCGTGGACGGCAACGTCGGCATCTTGAACCGGTGCGTCAGGGTCTTGAGCCCATCATCCAACTGCGCCAACGCCTCTTCCATCAGGTTGATCGACTCGCGGCGGACAGGAGCCAACAGCTTGAGGACTTCGGCGTTGTAGTGGTTGCAGACCTGCTGGAGTCGGGGCAAGAACTCGGTGACGTCGTAGAGGGCTTTGTGGACAAGAGCCGGCACGTGGTCGGGGTCCGGGGTGCCGATCTTGGCTTCAGTGAGGTAGGCACTGATGCCCATGCCACGCAGGGGTCCTTTGACCAGCTCGTCACCTCGGAGGGCTTCGAGAGTGCCATAACTTTGTTGGATGCGATTTTTCAGTCCTTGGAGTTGGAACTTGTAGGGAACGTGGTTGAGGTTGATCTTGTCCGTGGGCTTGGCCTTGCCTTTGAAGAAGTCAAAGAGCGGCTTGAGCAACGACTCGACAAACCCTTCCATGGCCGGCACGGCCGGCGTGTCGAACTGCAGGTGTTTCATGGTGTACTTTTTACCGGCCGGGATATGGTATAGGAACGTTCTGAATCAAAGTAGACCACCCGGAGTAGCTACCGGGTGGTTTATGGGGTCTATGCCGTCAGACGGCTTTCTTGGCGGCCGCCGTCGAATGGTTGACGTAGTCCAGGCACAAGTTGAAGTTGCGCAGCGTGTTGGTCAGCAGCGTCGTCAGCGGGGTGGTAGACTGGTGCAGCAGGTGCGTCGTCACGTCTTCCAGAGCGTGGGCGTAAGCCTTCTTGTTGATGTTAGCGCCCTCGTAGGTCTTGATCTCACGGCTGAAGTTCTTGATCGCGCCATCGGCCTTCTTGGCCAGGTTGGCGATCAACGCCCCGATCGAATCACCCCCACGCCCCGACAGGGACTTGAGCAGGCTGTCGGCCAGATCCAGGACCTGCTTGCAGCCGTTCTTGTCCAGGGCGTCGATGTTCATGTACGGATGGGTTTCGGCCTCGTTGTGGCTGGCCGACTCCACGTTGAAGCGCGCGTCCTTGGCCAGCACCGAGATGACCTTGGGCACCATCGCGAACTCGTCCTTGAAGTCGCCGATCTCCTGGCAGACGCCGCGCTTGATGACCAGCCCGCCCATGAGTGTGTTGGAGTACATCGTGCGCACGTGGAAACCCGCCTTGTCGTCGTTGACGGTCTTGACTTCGTCTTCGACGCCGGCATGCGGACAGGTGCGCGCGCTGTGACGGGCCAGATCCATCAGCGGCCGGATCGCCTTGAGCTGCTTGTCGGCTTGAACTTCTTCCTTGAGCACCGCCATGTAGAACTGGCCCATGGTGTCGCGGTAGCGGTTTTCGAAGTCGTTCATCTCGACGCAGAAGCTCGACAGCGTTTGCACGTAAGCTTTGGTCGTCAGGATGAACTGGGCCGGCGAGTCCATCGTGGTGTGGTCGATCGCCACCCGACGGATGTTGACCTTGCCCCCGTGGGCGTTGGCCTCCATCTCGGAGTAGTTGCGGTAGGCCACGTCGTAGCGCGCCCGGGCGTTGCCCAGAGTCTTGCCGATGTTGGTCAGGTAGGCCTTGATCTTTTCGAAAACGAACTTGGCCGCTTCCATGATCGCCGCGATCACCTTCTCGACGAAGGCCCGGATGTTGTTGGCCGTGGTCGAGCCGGACTCGTTGTCTTCGAGGGCCGGGGTGATGGCGTTGCCCGGAATGTTCAGCGGCGCCACCACGGCGTCGGAGGCGATTTGCACCAGCGCGGCTTCGGTGGTGGTGGGCTTGCTCAGTTGCGCGGTGACGAAGGCGAGGTCTTCGAGCGACGAGCGCACGTCCAGCAGGTGTTCGGCGTCCGCCAGGGTGAAGTCGAGGGAGGCCTTTTGCTCTCCGGCCGTGCTGACCGCGTCGAGCTCCTCTTCCATCGAGATGGTCGGCGGATAGGTCAGGTACGCCGGATGCAGGTCGGCCGTCGTGAGGGCACGAGACAGGAGTTGTTTCATGATGGACGAGGAGTGGGAGTTGTTAGAGGCTGGCCTTGTACGCGGTGGCCAGTTTGGTATCGTACTGGTTGGCCGCGTAGTTCTGGCCGTTGTAGAACTTGGCGAAGTTCGTCCAGTTCTTGGTTTGGATGGCCGACAGCAGGTTGTGGTCGGTGGCCACGAACTTGCTGAAGGCGCTGATCTGGTTGTGCTCGGACGCATTCATGGCGTCGACCATGGCTTGGGCGCTGCCGAATCCCAGACGCGACCAGTAGTAGCCCATGATCTGGAACAGACCCCAGGAGGCGCTTTCTTGGGCGCTGGCCAGGTCGATGGCCGCGGCACGCTGCAGGCGGGCCCACTCACCGCCCGGCGCTCCGGCAGCCGCGTAGCCACCGGACACGGCGTTGTAGATGTCGTTGTACAGGGACGCCAGATGCATCTGCACCCGCGTGACCGGATTCATCTCGGGCGAACCGGCCAGCGGCGCCGGGATGTTCAGCTGCGAGATCAGTTGCTGCGTGAACGAGGGACTGGCGATCAGCTTCAGGTCCAGCTGACGACGGAAGACGTGGCGCTCGAACAGGATGGTGGTCTTGCCCGAAGGCAGGAAGCCTTCGCCGTCGCTCTCGACGAGGGTGACCGCTTTGACTGAGGCGACTTCCGCACTGAGGCCGGCGGCCACACGCTGGTAGTCGGTGTTGTTCAAGAAGCGGTTGGAGATGTAGACATCCAGCGCATCGGCCGTCGGGCCTTGGTACGCGCCGGTGCCCGCCGGCATGCCGTTTTTGACCTGCCACTGACGAATGGCAGCTTGAGTGGCCGGACCCAGGTTGCCATCGCGTTTTAGGTTGAGCTGGAGTTGTTCATTCAGCGCGCGTTGAATGAGCCGCACATACGGGTCATTCGCGTTGAGTACAAAGGTGGTCATGGAAGTCAGGCTCCGAAATTGTAGAGTGCGTAGCAGAGAAGACGCACAAAATGGTCAGCATAAAGCGCCAGCAGGACAAAACCCGCTGGCGCTGAATGAGGTGGAGATCACGTCCAATCGGAGCGGCGACAAAACGTTTAACACAGGCGAGTTAAGGGTTGTTTTCGTCCGTTCGAAGAACGTAATCTCCATACCATGCCGTCTTTTATCCTCGATTGGACTTGACGTCACCTTGCTTAAACAAGGCCTCGGCAGCGTCGACGAAGGGTTGCTCCTTCTTCACGCGCGCCATGGTTTCAGTCAACATCATCTCGATGACATAAGTCGGCAGTTCCATGAATTGATCGAACGGCAGCCCAAAGTACTTCAGGATCTGCCCGTCGATGTATTGACGCATCCGCTCATGCATCGGACCCAAGGTGACGGTGTTCTCATTCCAGTGCTGCAAGATCAGCGCAAAGGGGTGCGCGGCCGCAGGCTGGTTGTGATCGTAGATGCCATAGGTGGTCTCGTAGCTGTCTCGCAACAGCAACTGCGCATCCACCGACCCCACGCGCGGCATGTTGTCAATGAGCCGGCGCAACACACCATCGACATCGATGCGTTCGTCTTCGCCTTGCTCATTTTTCCGCATGTCGAACAGGGGATCGGCCACGTGCTTGCGGCCCGTGTATGCGTGACCTACGCTATAGTCGTCTACTATTCCGTCATGTGCTTCTCGGTCCGCTGCATGAGCAGGATAAAAAAAGCGGAGATCACGTCCAGCGGGATGATGCGCGGGAAGTTCTCCGGTCCCTTGTACTCGGCGTTCGATTCGGGAATGCCGATCAGCGAGACCGTGACGTCATCGATGAATTGGCTGATGGCTTGCAGCAGCTTGTTGCGCGTCTCGTCGTGCTCGCCCAGCGAGTTGATGACGGCTTCGACCGTCTCCAGGTCGTCCAGGACGGCCGAGCCGGCGAACTCGATGGCCGAGATCCAGTGCCCGTACTGGCGCATGATGGTCGCGTTGGCGTGTTCGAGGATGGCGGCTTCGCGTGCATTGGGATTGTCGGCCGCCGACGTGAAGGTGCGGTCGACGATGGTAACCAGGCTCTCGATCCAGCGGTGGCCCGAGCGGATGTAGTCGAGCGCCGACGGCGTCTTGAGGGTGACCTTGATGGGGTTGTCGGTCGCGCCGACTTCGATCACGCGACCTTCGGCCAGCTTGAACTGGCTGCGGTACAGACGGATCTGGTCCATCGTCATCGTGTACGGCGTGCGGTTGCTCATGTGCACCGCTTGCTGGTCGGTCAGCTGGGCGTTGTCGGTCCAGCAGATCTTGTTGATGTTGATCAGACCCTTTTGGAAGGTCTTCTTGATCTTGCCGTCCGTGGTCAGGTCCGCCTTGGTGTAGTGGAAACCTTGGGGCCAGATGGTGGCCGCCAGTCCCCAGAACAGGATGGGCAGGTCGGGCGTCAGGATCAGATCGCGGATGTCGGAGTGGTCCTTGACCGTGTGGTTGTGCACGTGGGCCATGGCCAGGTCCAGCAGGCGGCCGTTCCAGTACGAGGACACGTTCGAGAAGATCAGCCCGTGCGTGCGGCGACCGAACTCGATCTTGTCTTCTTGCATCAGGCGTCGCAGTTCCAGCAGGCTGGAGTCCGACGGCGTCTTGAGCGTCACGTGGAAGCCGGAGTGCGGCAATGCCACGGTCTTGAGGCTGCCCATGCCCAGCAGCGCTCGTACCCGCAGTCGTGCTGCTTCTCCCCGCAGCAGTGCGCCGCGGTCATCGAAACGGGGAACGGCGATGCCGATCTCACCCTTTTCGGTTTGGATGTATTGGCGGAACTTCGCGCCTTCGCGTTGGACGGTGGAGTCGAACTGCAGGCCGATGGGATGCGAGAACAACGACTGGCGCAGGATGTGTTCCCAGCGCGCCGCTTCGATCGACTTGTCCTTGTCCGAATGGTTTTCGAGGATGTCGATCGCGCGTTCGGTGTGGACCTGCAGCACGCTGATGGCATCTTCTTCGGGCTTGCGCAGCTCGTTGACTTGCTCATCGAGGTAGACCGGGTAGGTCTGCGTCGTGTTGGTCGACGGAATCACCTGGTCCGCATTGGGTTGCGGCGGTGCCGTGTCGGAAGCCGGCGCTTCGCCCGCCGGGGCGGTGTGCACCTCGACCTTGGTCTCGGTGCCCGGGCCGCCGGAGGTCACCGTCACCGCCGTGACCATTTGATCGAGGGCCGGCGAGACAGCGCTTTCGACGGAGTCGGCCGGCGGTGTCACCGGTTCGGACTCGACGGGAATCGGCGGCATCTCGGCTTCGGGAGAAGTGTTTTGGTCGTCCATGGGGTGCTCTCCGGCTTAGCCGACGATGGTGGCTTCGGACAGCACGCTCGGGTCTTGTTCCGAGCTGAGCGGCGAAGCCGGGGCATGCAGGTGGGCATCGACCTTGGTCAGGACGTCCTTGACATCTTCCGCGAGTTCCTTGGAGATGTTTTCCTGGCCCGCCTTTTGCAGTCGCAGTTCGGCGTTCTGGATGTCTTCGCAGATCGTGTTGAACACCGGCGTGATCAGGGCGTTGTGGCGCTCCGTGAACGCGATGTAGCGTTCGTGGATGCCGAGCGCGGCCATGTGTTCTTCGGTGTTGAGGGCGGGGCCGGACTTGCCGGCGTGATCGGCTTGGATGCCCTTGAGCTCGGTGTTCAGGCTGAGCAGGTCACGCGCCAGGATCTTGACGTTGTTGACCAGACGGCGCGGGTCTTCGAGTGCGGCTTGGATGCGCTGGTCACCGAGCACGGTGGCGACCCCGGCATAGTTGGGCAGCAACTGGGCGCATTCTTGCGCCATGACCTGGACGTCGTCCCAGCAGGTGTTGTTGGCGTAGTAGGCTTGGGCCTTGTTCGAGCGAGTGCCATCGGCTTGCAGGCGTTCGGAGAACTTCGGGCGCACATGGCCATGGGCAGCCATGTCGGCATCACGCGCCAAGCGCGATTCGGATTTCTTCGTCACGGTTGATTCCTTGAATCAAAAAAGTGTTCAATAATTCGGGTTGTCCTTGAGGGCCGTCAAGGAATAATGAGTTCAACGCAGCAAGCCGGCGGAACTCCTACAGGATGGTCTTAGAAATGTAAAAATACCACAGCAGTAAATCCTTTGATTGGATTACATTCTAAGGACCCCTCATGTTCGATGAACTGAGTATGCACTTGCGGCAATCGGCCTCGCCCGAACAACAAGCCGCCATCGAAGAAGCCACCGACTTCTTCGAGAAGTTTGAACTGCCCGAATGGCAGGACCGGTACGTCGATCTGTTGATGACCCTGGACAACGGGGAAATGGGGGATGCTGTTCAAGCCTTCTCGGCGCTGACGACCAACCTGCAGCACGTGATGCTGAACAACTTCCAGATCAGCGTGCACGACGCCACCTCGATCGGCGAGGTCAACCTGATCCTGCGCACCCTGCGCGATCTGGAGACCACCGAACTGGTCGAAGAGATCAAAACCATCTGTGCCGAAGAAACCGACCCGGTCGAAGCCTTCGCCGCCCTGATGGTGCTGATCATCGCCGATCCCTACCAGACGGCCGACACCTACTACGGGTTTTTGCAAACCGTCTCGCAAGCCTTGATCGACAAGATCTTGGAAACGACCGAAGCCCGCACGCCCGACATCGTCGAAGACGAGATCATTGATGTCGAAGGTGATCAAGCCCTGGTGACCGTCCTGAACAACTACATGGCCACGGTGCAGGTGCAAGACCTGATGGTGCGGGGCCTGATCCACGACGGCCTGCGGCTGAACCAGCCGTTCCAGAGCTATTACGAGCGCATGGTCGACTTCCTGGCGCCGGTGGCCCCGCGCAAGATGGCCATCGAGCTCTACGGGGCTTTCCTCGTGTGCAAGCAGCGCGAACTCGACGTGCGTCAGGTCATCGGCGAAGCGCTGCAACTGACCTACTCGTCCATCGACGTGATCACGCCCATCATGCTCGCGCTCGATGAGATCGTGCTCCTGGCCCACATCCGCCAGACCTCTGGTGTTCGAAAGACTTCGCCATGAACAAACAACAGTTTTTCCTCGAAGCGATGCGGGCCCAGATGTACCGCTCCAGCCCCTGGGTGATCCAAGCGTTCTCCCAATCGCACGAATCACCCGACGCGTGGAAGAAAGACCCCTTCGCTTACCGCATCGTGGCCACGCCGGCGGGCTTCTTCTACGTGGACCCCAACGACACCACGCGACTGCAACCCATCGAGGGCGCGGCGGCCGGTCAAGCGCTCTACCACATGAAGGAACGGGTGAACCTGCACGGCGGGGAAATCGAGAATCTGAGTACGGCGTGCGTGACCACCTACGGCAACATCCTGGCCAACTACCTCTTGCTCATCTACCCGTTCGGCAAGAAGTTCCCGTTCCTGAACACGCGCTTCGATGCCCGCAAGCTCGAAGAACAGATCGCCGAGCGCTTCGTCGAACTGCCCGAGATCGTCGACTCCAAGATCGATCCGGCCGACAGCCTGAAGCACCGCGACATCAACGCGATCTACGTCGATGAAGTGCTGCGCTTCAATGATGCCGCGATGAGCCTGGCCGCCTTCACCCAGTTGTGCGTGCCGGCCTGCTCGGAAAAATCCATCACCCCGCCGCCGGGGATCAAGGAGTACCGGGCCAAGCTGCTGATGGAAAACAAAGACCGCCTGCACGATCCGGCCATCATCGCCATGATCGACAAGAAGCTGGTCGAGTACCACAAGCAGTACATGAAGGGCGACATCGCCGAAGGTTTCCTCATCACCAACAAGTCCTGGGAAGTGGTCCGCAAGGAACTCTACCTGATGGGTGGTGCAGCCGCGGGTCTCGATGATTCGGGCAAGTTCGACCTGGTCGATCGTTCGCTGGTCGAAGGCTGGGATCCGCAACACTTTGCCGTCATGAACACCGTCTCACGCGCTGGATCGTTCTCGCGCGGTGCGGAAACGGAAAAGGGCGGAGAAGAAACCAAGTGGCTCTTCCGAGCGTCGTCCAACATGACGGTGACCGAAGAGAACTGCGGCTCGACCCTCGGTGTGGACATCGTGGCCACCCCGGGCAACGAACGGCGCCTGGTGGGCTTTACCGCCATCAAGGCCGATGGCAACCAAGTCAAGATCACCAACGACAACGTGGGCGAGTACATGGGTCGCAAGGTCTGGCTGCGCAGCTCCCTGTTTTGCCGACTGCCCAAAACCGACTTCTGCAAGGTGTGCGTGGGAGAACGGCTGGCCAACAACCCCACGGGTCTGTCGACCGCGGTGGCGGCCTACGGCAGTACCTTCATGGACACCGCCATGTCGGCCATGCACGCCACGGCCCTGAAAACGACGCGCTTGGACTACACGTCCGCGTTTTGTTAAAACCTTACACAGTCCTCAGTTACTGTGTATTACTCCAAACTCTTTTCCCTGAGGTGAAATCACCATGGACAACTCGAACGAGCCGGTCACCAACCCCTACACGGCGATCGACGTCGCCGCCCAACCTCCCGTGAGCCCGAGCAATGGAACTCCTTCCCCGAGCACTGCATCTGGCAACGATGGCGGCGATGGCGCTGCTGCTGGCAGCGGCGCTGCTGACGCGACTATCCCCGCTGTCCAAGCCAGCGTTGTGGTCCCCAACGACACCCCGGCTGCGCCGGACGACGCTGCACCCGTCGCCGCAGTGACGGACCCGACCCCGCCCGACAGCACGCCGGCTGCTCCCGACGCCCCGGTGATCCAGGACACCCCGATCGCCGACGATCCGTCGACCACGGCCCCGTCGGTGCCCGACACGCAGACCCTGCCGGACGAAGCCACTCCGGGCGACGAACAGACGGCGCAGACCACCGACGAGCCCAGCACGCCCGTGGCGTCCACGACCCCGACCGATGCGCCGGCGGCACCCACGGAGGTGGTGCCCGATCCCAGCACGTTTCAGCCTGCCCAACCGCCCGCTGTTTCCGCTGACGCTCCGAGCGATCCGCAACCCGCGACGGACGTTCCTGCCGCTCCGACACCCGATCCGGTGTCGGTGACCCCCGACGCTCCGCAGGCGCCTGCGTTTCCCGTGGACCCGCAGCCCGCTGACCCGGTGGTGCAACAGCCGACCAGCGACGCTCCCAGCGCGCCTGCTGCGGATGCCCCCGCCGATTCGACCAGCGCCGATTCCGGACAAGCTGCGGACAGCGGTGCTGACGTGACCCCGCCGGCACCTGCGTCGGTCGAGGCCCCCGTGACGCCCCCGGTCGATCCGGTCCCGCCCGTGCAACCGCCCGTCGCTCCGGCGCCGGCCCCCATCGTGGCACCGTCGGCTCCGGTGACACCGCCCGTGGCCAGCAATCCCTCGGGCGTGACGATCAACGTCAGCTCGATCCCCAACATCGTCGACATCCCGCAACCGGTGGTCATCGCCAACAACAGCCTGTCGGGCGTGCCCTCGGTCGACCAGCTGATCATGGACGTCGCCCCGGCGGCCAAGGCGATCTTCTCGCGTCTGCTGGACTACACGCGCGTCATGGCACCGCGTCGCCCGGTCTCGCAACAAGAAGGCTGCCGCATGCAAAAGAGCCTGTGGCTGACGGTGACCAACCTGATCAATCGCGAGGAGAACGACTTCCAAGTCCTCTTCACCGGCCTGCTCAAGTTCATCGACCACCACGCGGGTGACGGCAGCGTCAGCCAACCGGGCTGCTTCGACGACTACCACCTGTACCGCTTTCTGGACAACGTCGAACTCGACGCGGACTCCCTCAAGGGCTTCCGTTTCCTGTTGACGGCCCTGCGCAACCTGGCCAATCCCCAGACGCGCGCGGTGATCCTGAAATCCACCGATGTCAACAAGGTGTTCCGCTACGGTCTGACCGACCGCGGCCGCGCCAAGCTGATGAACTACTTCAACCTGTGATCCAGGCCTGAAGCGACGGCATAAAGGGAAGGGTTCGCCCTTCCCCTTTTATGCCGGCTTTTATGCCGTCTGATTCAGGCCCTTTTCCACCAGGCTCTTGAGCGCATCCAAGATCTTCGGATAGATCTGCAGTTGGATGCTGGGTGCCACCGAGGTCGAGAACTCGATGTACTTCAATTCCGGCGACGGCCACAGCACGTAGAAGTGACCGAACTCGAAGTACTGTTCGACGGGGGTGAAATTGATCACATAGCGCATGCCGTCCTCGGTAATCAGCATGAGCATTTCGGGCTCACCGTCGGGCGTTCGGGTGTAGAACGCCGGCGTCATGTGGTCCTTGTAGTCTTCTTTCTTGAAGCCATCGAGCAAGTCGAATTCTCGCAGTTCGAGACCACCCCAACCCGGCTTGAGCACCCCCTTGCTCCGCGGTCGCACCGTCGGATCGAAGAAGTTGACGATCACTTCTTGGTACTTCTTGGCGCGCTCGTGCGGTTCCATCGTTTCGTGTTCTTCCAGCGCTTGACGCTGCTTATCCACGCCCTGGACGTACTTGGTGAGCTCTTGGGCCATGTCCTTGGTCGCTCCGGCAATGAGCGTCGAGCGCGTGGGCAGCTCTCCGATTTCCACCGCTTGATTGGCGGGCTGTTGGCGATTGAAGTAGGCCGTGATCTGGGCGATCATGACGTTGACGTTACCCAGGGCTTGGGCTTGCTGCGTCAGATCCCCGGGGTGGATGTGACCGTGCTTTTCGAGGGCCAGCAGGTTTTTCTGGATGGTGCCCAGGCTGTGGTTGATGCCGTTGAGCATCGCCAAGACCTGCGGCGTCTTGTCTTCAACTTTTTTGTCTTCGCTCATGGTTGAAACCAAAAAAAAGAAAGAGGGAGGAAAAGCCCTGAACCGAAGTCCAGGGCGTTTTCAGTTTTGTCCGAGGACCAGGTGGTATTGACGGCTGTCGTACTCGATGGCCATGCTCATGAGCAGCGGGCGCTTCTTCTCATGGTACTCCACGTGCTTGGCCACATCCGTGCAGACGAAGTAGACAAACTTCATCCGCCGACCGTCAGTCTTTCTCAACCGACCAAAACCTTGGATGTTGGAGGCCGAACTCATGATGGCGGTCGTCAAGATCACCGTCGTCAGTTTCGGAATGTCGTGACCCGTCCCCGCACTGAGCAAGGTCGACACGCTCAAGTCCGCACTCATCAAGTTCTCGTACGGATCTTCTTCCACGTACCGGCGCACATCCTTTTCAGGAAAACACGCCTGCAAGTGGTTGGTCACCAACGTGCACATCTCGATGGAGGCGCAATAAACCAGACACCGGTCACCCGGGACGTAGTCGTCTTGCAGGTAGAACTTCTTGACCGCTGCGTAGATCATGTCCAAATACGAATCGAGCATGCGGCGATGACGCATCACACTCTTTTCGAACTCGTTGTGCGAGTACGTGGTCGAGCCTCGGGCCATGGTGCGAATCAGCTCAGGCCGATCCACCCGGTACAGCCACGAATAGGCAAACACGTAGCGGTCGTACGCCAGTCCGTTGTAGCGCATCTCGTTGGGATACGCGACTTGGAACATGCGCATGTTGAAGGGGTCATCACTGATGAGCGTGGCTGACAACGAGATCGACCGGTCCACGTGGGTGTACAGATCGATCAAGAAGTTCAGGTGAAAGCTCATGTGGACTTCGTCCACGGCCCGCAAGCCCACGCCCAAAGTTTCGAACAGCTCGCCGGGCAAGCAGTCCCAGCCTTGATCCCTCAAGGCGTCGCCGTGGAGCTTGTACTCCTTGAACCACAGCTGCAACGTCTTGGCACTAAAGACAATCGCGTCGCAATCCAAGATGCCGGCTTTGGCCTCGGCGATGATGGTCATCAAGGGACCCAAGCCTTGGGCCACCGCGATGCGAGACTTCGGGATGCCCAGCATGTCCTTGAAGTCTTTCTTCACCCACTTCTCGATGAACTGCGGCGGCAGGATCAAGCCCATTCGAGTCTTCAGCCGGGCGGCAGAAAACATCAAACAAGCCGTCTTTCCTTTGCCCGTTTGGATCTCCACCAGCTTTTGCTTGGTGGGCAGATCCGAACAGCAGTAATCGATGATGGGTGGTTGGTGCTCCCGCGGTGTCCATCCCTCTTGCATTTGATAGTCCGTGAACAGACCCGGCAAGGGGGTGTGTTCCGTGACCTCGTAGGCATGGTCGGGGATTTGTTGATCCCGCAAGTACTTCAGAAACGGCAGGTACTGGCCCCGATGGAACCGGTACTGTTCGCCGTTTCGGATGCGCTCACCGTACACCTTGGTGGGCACCCGGACGAACCGGAGGCCCACCTTGACGAAGCCAAACTGCATGTACTGTTTGGCAAAGACATCGATCACTTCACGTCCCCGAGCTTGCACGCGGGTGAGTGTGAAGTGATGAGAGTAGAGATCAATCTTGAAGTACGTACTCACCACTTCACTCCTAGAGTCACCGATTCACTAGCGCCAGCGCGCCCCGTACGTCATCACAGGCCGTGCAGCGATCACCTCTCGTGGCATGATGATCGCATCGAACGGCGACTCGACCCGGTTGGTCCGCGTGTAGCTGGCCGGATTGAGAATCACCTCTTGATGTCGCTCATAAGCCATGCGAGGCGCCATGCTGCGCATGTCCATCGTCGCCCGCATCACCCCCACCCCTTGGGACGTCCACGGCTTGGGCAAGCTGTAGTCGTCTTGGTTGATGTCCACCACTTGCGCAGAGTGGAAGATGATCTCCAGGATGGCCAAGTTCACACTCAGCTTGGAGTTCACGTGCTCGAAGAGCTCGATCAACAGTTGACGCGGGTTGATGATGTTGCGCTTTTGGCTTTCCTTGACGCTGGACTCCAGCTTCTCGGAGATCATCTTGGAATGGTCCGAGTAGTTGAAGTGCTTCGGGGGCAGGACCAGCAGCGGCTTGCTCCACGACCACTGCGACAGGTCGATGCAGATGACTTCGTTGCCCGAGGCGCGATTGTTATCGCTCTCCGGAACCACGAGTTCCCAGCCTTCGTCCTTGACGTACTGCAGCATGTCGTAGGTCAGCGAGGCCAAGCGCTTCTCGTCCAAAGCCGTGTGGACTTCGGCCGTGTACACGCTCTTGCCATCGTCGATCTCGAACCAGACCTGGCCCACGTTGGAGATGCGGGTCAGGGTCAGTTCGGTGACGTCTTCTTTCTTGCTGACGTCGCTGAGGTTCGGGGCCATGGACAGCAAGATCTTCATCTTGATGCTGCACCCCTTGAGCGCATCGACCAAGTAGTAACTTCGCTTGTCCGGGCCCGCCTTCAAGATCTTCTTTTCCTCCTCGGTCATCACGATGGCTTCGAGCGTGGCCGAGCCGTCCAAGTGCTTGACCGACAGCACCGACTGCGAGGACTGCTGCGTCATGAACGTCGTGCACATGTGACCGATGTTCGAGTGGTCCGGGATGGAGTCACTCAACGCACCGAAACACGTCATGCAGGCGCCATTGGGATCGCGGTGCATGCAGCCCAGGATCGAGCGCATCTCGATTTCCTGACCGATCAGGTGCTCGTCCTTGCGGGTGATCACCTTGAGCGAGCCGTCGGGCTGCTTGTAGTACTTGCCCACCAGATGCTGCAAGTCGCCGCCATAGACGACTTCCCCGTTGGCGATTTCCTTGGGTCGCACGCGCCACTTGAGGTAGCGTTGCGAGCCGCAGTCTTCGAAGTGCAGCCGCTCCACACTCATACCCACGAGCTGCAGTCGGCGCGAGAAGTACTCGGCGTCTTGCAACGGTTCCTTGGAGAACACGAGCGCTTTGGCAGCGGATCGCGATTCCACGGCCGAGGCGTAGAAGGTGGCCAGGCCTTCCACGTAGCCGCGCAGGACCGGCGTGGAGAACTGGTAGGAGTTGACGTCGGTGCGGAACCCGTTGGCGCCCAGGCACTGGTGCACCTGGTTTTCCTTGACCAGGCCCGAGCGGAACAACTTGGACAACGGGTTGGCCCAGATCTCACCCTTTTCGGTCATCACCGCCGTGATTTCCTTGTAGTGCTGGGCGATGCCGGCTTCCGTGGGTTGCAGCTTGTCGTACGACGCCTGGATTCCCGGATGGTAGAAGGCGTTGACGAAGTCCACGATGTCCAGCGACGTCACGTATTCTTCCAGACGGTACGTCAGTTCGTTGTACATGTGGTTCATGATGCGGTACGCCTTCTCGGCGAACTGGTACCGCAGCTGCAGCTTGGCTTCCTCGCTCAAGCCCTGACTGGCAAAGTCGTAGGTGGTCCAGCAGACTTCGCCGATCAGACCCAGGTGGGTGCTGGAGCTGATGCGCTTGCCCTTGAGCACCGACTTCAGGTGGTGCTGGATGAGCAGTGGCGCGCCCGGGTTCAGGCGCACGTAGTCCCAGGCGTAGCTGGAATAGAGCGTCTGCTTCCAGTTGGTCTCGATCTCGCCATCATCGAAGACCAGCACGAACTCACCCGTCAACCGATCCCACAACTCTTCTGTCGAATACTTCAGCAGCTTGCGTGCTTGGATTCGCATCATTGTTTCATTCTCCTTGGTTGTGTGGTTCGAGGATCAGTCGAACACGGCGAAGTTCGCGTCGGGCACCGGCGTGCGATGGGGTTTGTAGGCAAACCGCCAGCCGCCACACAGCGCCAAGTGCTTGGCCAATTGCAACGGCCGCGCGTTGCCGAGCGGGTTGATGTTGCGATCGACGGCGCAGCCGATGTTCGACGGGGTGTCGGTCGCAAAGATCGCGCCCAGCACTTGCTTGTGCGTGGCAATCGAGTTGTTGCGATCGAGGATTTCCGCGGTGCGGATGGGGCCGACGTACGAAGCCAAGATGCGGATCTCCGTTTCTCCGAATGCACGGATGGATTGTTGACGAGTCGGCGACGCGAACTTGTCGCGTGCCGTGATCTGGGCCAGGACCCCGAAGTTCTGCCACTTGCCCGACGACAGCGCGGTCCAGTCGTCCCCGGTCTTTTCCAGCAGCATGATGTACAAACTGCCGATGCGCACCGGGTCTTTGGTCATCACCGAGCGGCCGGAGTTGCCGATGTAGCGCACCGGCCCGAAGGTCGGACGGAACTCGGCTTCCAGATGACGGATCATCGAGGTCGGATGCACCTCATTGTCAGGCGGATAGTACAAGTGCACCATCTGGTGGTCGATGATGTACTTCAGGTGCGTTTCCGCAGCCTTGGTGTACTTGTGCGATACGAACCAGGCGTACGTCCGGGGAGACGTCAGCTGGTAATACCGCATCAACCGATCCCACGCCACGTTGAAGTTGGCATGGTCTCGAATCGCTTGCGGCGTGGTCGCGCCGTGCAACGCCCGAGTGATCTCGCGCGCCAAGTCCCGCGACGCCGAGTTGATGTACTGTTCGTACACCCGACCCAGATTCATCCGCGACATGGTGGCGCCGCCGTCGAAGATCATGTCGGCCCGGTTACCCGCTTCGTCCACCGGCATCTGGTTGGGTTCCAGGATCTGGCAGATGACGCCCTTGCCGCCATGGCAGTCGGTCAGCTTGAAACCGATGTTGGGCGTGATCGTGTACTCGATGACGAACTCGATGCGCCAGTCGTCCAGCGGGATCGCCTTGTAGACCTTTTGCACCCGATCGTTGGTCTCGCCGTCCTTGCCCCCCTTGCGCTGCGGCCGCACGACCGAAATCGCATCGACCACCAGGCGGTTGAATTCCCGCGAGATCATCAGCGCCGCGCCGCGATCATGCTTGAGGCGATCGTAGACCTTGAGGATGTCGGCGTAGAAACGGCGACGTTGTTCGTCGTACTTGCGCGCTTGGACTTCCATGTGCAGCGGGGTCGTGGGCACCGACGATTCCTCGTCATGCATCACGCGGATGTCTTTGACGACACCCGACCACGTCACGGTCTTGGGATCGATGCCCATGGACGCGAAGTCCGGACCCGGCGCGGTGATGACTTGACCGCCAGGCCCGGCCGCGTAAACGAGCTTGTCGTAGTTCGCGTCGATGCGCATCGTGGTGTAGCGCGATTGCTCCACGGTCGAGAAGTTCTCGTCGTAGCTGCGAAACGCCATCAGGATGCCGTCGGGTCGCACCGGGTCGCCGATGTCCGGGCAGATCTTGTAGTGGTTCTGGTCGCCGTAGGTGTTGAGCGGGAAGTACTTGGCGCCGAACTCCACCGTGCGCGTTTCGAACGTGTTGAACTGGAACTGCGTCAGCACGTCGCGCGAGATCACGATGCCGTCTTCGCTCACGCCCGGGATGGACATGAACGCGACGTTGCACTGACGGCCGTACATGTAGCCACCGCCCGGGGTCACGGACGGGGAATCGGCCAGCACTGTGCCTTCGGCCACCGAGACGCCGCTGCGCAGGCGCTTGAAGTCGCTCGTCTGCTTGTTCTTGAAGCCGAAGTACTGATGGTGTGAGAAGTAGTCGGTGACCGACAGACAGCCCACTTCCTTGGTCTTGTCATCTTCGTAGATCACCAGCGTCTCGGGGTTGTGGCGGATCGCGTCCGCGCCCACGAGTCGCGGATAGCGCTCGATGATCTGGATAATGTCGGCGTCGCACGGCATCTGCGTCTTGAACGTGAACTTGCCGTACTCGTCTTCGACACCCGTGCGGATGAACTTCTCGGTGGCGCCCTTGATGACCAGGCACTGACCGATGTGGCTCGAAAACATTTGCTTGCGCGAAGCCGAATTGTGCTGGTCGAATGACGACAGCCCCAGAACGCCCAGCAGACGGCGATCATATTCGGACTTGATGTAGCGCTTTTCGCCTTCGTAGATTGAGGCGATGATGTCACCTGCTTGTGTCATGCGCGAACTCCTTTTGTTTGACCCAACAAAACGTTTTCCCGATTGGTAAGATCACAGGGAAAATTCCATTCCATTTAAGTAATATATGTCTGAACGTTTTTAAGGAAACTCTGAATGGCCAAGCTCGATCAATTTCTCAAAGAAGCCGTGCCGGCGGTGGTCTACGACGAGTCCTTCATGGACGTGCTGGAAGATCACCTGACGTGGTTCAAAACGTCCTCCAAAACAACGACAGTGGCCGTGACGCCCAATCAAGCGGACGTCTACTCGTTCGATCTGGCAGGGTTGCTGATCGCTCTGAACGTGCCGCTGCGGGTGCATTGGCTGGTCATGCGCATGAATGACTACACGTCGTTCTGTGAAAACGACAATACCCTGACGAGTTTGCTGTTGCCCGACCTGGCCACCTTTGATCAGTTGTCCCAAGTGCAACAAGCAACGTTGCAAGCTCAGGCGAGCGCCGTGCAATGACATTCAAAGCCCGGGAGTGATCTCGGGCTTTATGCCGTTATGTTGAATTGCTCATGAAGTTCTTGCGCACTGACCACAAGTTTCAAGAAGAATTCAGTGGGGTTCGATAGAAAATTGGTAACTACCCATTCCCCAACACGCACATCGAAATTATCCCGAGCACCTTCGGAATGCTTGATCTTGCAGTTGACAAACTCGACGTAATTGCTTAACCAACCATCGAAACCTTTGTCATGGAAGAACTTCAGAAGTCCTTCGCGGTGATTGTGATCGTTCTTCTCGAAGAAGAACGCTTCGATCTTTTCCGGCTTGGTCATGCCGGAGTGGGTGGTACAGACAGGTTCGTACATCGCTAGGCCGCCAGTGCGTAATATTCCGACGCGTGAGGCATGCGATGGGTGAAGACGAAATTGATGCCGGGATCCAGATTGGTCGTGACCCATTCACCGAACTCGATGTCGTAGGTCTTGTCTTGAATGGTGAGGGAGATGCCCGTGGGTCGGTACCGTTGCCGCACGTTCTTGAAACCGGCATCTTTCAAGTAATCGATCAGTCGTTTGGTTTTCGGAGTGATGCGACGATCGATGAGTTCAAAGGTCTGGGTAGGTTTGGGCATTGAAGTTCTCCTGAAATTGAAGAAAAAGAAACACGCCGTCAAGTGCTGGCTTCACTGCCAGCGTGTTTCTTCAGTTCTCGATCAGACCCCGTACCCGTAGCCTCCCGGCTGGGGTTGCGGTGCGCCGTAGTACATCGGCTGCTGCATCACTTGGGGTTGACCCATGTAGACCGGTTGCGCCCAGCGCGGCACCGCAGCGCCGTTGGGAGCCATCATCGGGGCTTGGAAGCCCGGCGGCACGTAGCCCGCCCGTTGCGCGAGATCCGGCCGGCTCATGAACATCGAGTTGACGTCGATGCCATTGGGCGTGCGCACGATGCCTTGCGGTTGTTGGCCGCCGTAGGGCAGCGGTTGACCGTTCTGGCTCGGGTACGGATAGCTGCCCGGATGCGGCGCGTAGTGTGTCTGCTGGTACTGCTGCGCGTACTGGTTCGGCGGCGGCGTGTGCGGATTGAACGCCGGACCCCCGTACGGGTTGTGCGGGGCCGCCACATGCATCGGCGGGATCGGCGCCGGAGCGGGGGTCGGAGCCGGGGCCGGGGCAGGCGGATGGTTCAGACCTCCCGTTTGCGGCGTTGCCTTCTTTTCCTCGTACACACCGCCGATGCGGTCCGGTGCCTTGATGGCCGGCTTGTCAGCTGCCGGCGGCGGTGCCGTCATGGACGTGTGGGAGTACGTGGGAGCGCCTTGCGAACGCGCACCGATGGGCGACTGCGGGATCTCGACTTTGGGCGCTTGCGAACCGGTTTGCGGCACGGCGCCTTCGTTGCCGGCTTGCATCGGGATCGCGCGGATCTGCTTGAGCATGGCTTCCGTGTTCTGGAAGACATCGGGCCACAGGCCGCCGATTTCGAGGTTGCTCTTACCGAAGATCTGCGGATAGAGCTCCAGCTGCGCGTTGATCGCATCGCCCAGCGTCGTCACCACGCCCATGAGCGCTTCGAGCGACGGCGCGACCATGGAGTCCGAACCGCGGTAGAAGGTTTCCGGCTCGTCGATGCCCGGCAGCAGGTACTTCAGGAACGCCATGATGATGTCCCGGTCCTTGCCCCGCATCGGCACGCCCCAGACCTCGTTCTTTTCCTTGGGCTGGGTCGGCTTCTTCTTGAGCTCCTCGTACAGCGGGAACGACACCACGCCCACGCGCATGTGCTTCTTGCCCTTGATCGTGCCGCCGCGCTTGATGTAGATGTGCACGAAGCAATGCGTCGGATCCCCCAGCGGCATGGCCTTCATGATGCGGCTCATGCGGTCGAGCACGCCGTTGTCGGCATCCTTGACCGCGCTGAGAAACACCGTCTGGTCCGGCGTCAGCTTGGGATGCTCGGCCGGCGAGGTGGCCAGACGCATCAGGCCCGTCGTGATCGCCGACAGCTTGATGTTCAGGCGCTCGTTCAGCCGCGAGCGGTAGTCCGTCAGGATCTTGGACTCGCCGCGCAGCTGGTTTTCCATCAGCGGATGGAAGAACACGCGGTTGTGCGAATCGGGCACCGCGAGCTGGTTGGGCGTGGGCAGCACCAACCGTTGCCGGTGGATGTGGTAGGGCTCGCGCTCGCCGTCCGAGGTCAGCTGGTAGACGAAGCCTTCTTCGTCCGAATCGAGATTGGCTTCTCGCAGCATGTCTCGGTACAGATCGATCAAATTCACTTCCGTGGTCATTGAAAAGTTCTCCTTGTTCTAGATGTTGCCGTACGAATCGGAACCGGAATCGAACGGCCGGCTGAAGTCGGTGCCGATGTCGGTTTGGTGGATGTTCTCCACCAGCGTCCTGAAGTCCCCGGCGATGGTGTTGACACGACCGAAGTCGTTGGTGACGATGGGCGCGGTCAGCGCATCGGCGAAGGTGGGAGCCACGTAGTCCACCGGATGGCCCACCATTTCCAGGTAGAGCGACATCGAGGTGGCGTTGAAGATCTCGCAGCGCACCGTCATCTCGTAGCCCATCTGCCCGTACATCGAAATCGGGTAGATGATCTCGTTCAGGATGCGACTCATGGCCCGGTACATGGCCTCGGTCACGTCTTGATCGACGATGCCTCGCGCGTCGTGGATCATGTACTGGTTGCCCAGGTGATCCGTGTTCATCCCCGGCATGAACTGGTTGGTCTGTCCGTGACGATTACTCGCCCAGAACTGCAACGTGCTCATGCCAAACAGCACCAGGATGCCGGGAATCGCATTGGACAGCATCGTGGCTGCCATGTCGGCCTGACTCTTGGTGTTGTTGACCTGGCTGTTCTGGCCTTGGATGTTGAACGGCGTTTCGGCCGTCGTCTCCCGCAGCCCTTCGGCGCCCAGCACGACGACGGCTCGATGGTCGATGCTCGGGTCGAGGTTGAGCAACTCGTAGTACGAGAAGGTCTCGGCGAAGTTGCCACTGCCCAGGTTCTTCGCGTTCTGCAGCCGGCGCATGAAGTTGTTGCTCAGGAAGCTCGCATCGCCGGCTTCGGCCGCGGCGTTGGAGAACAGCTGAGCCGGCGGCATGATGCCGAACGTCTGCTGTCCCATGCCCTTGCCGTAGCTGGAGATCGCATGCGCGGCGTACTCGGTGGGCACCGCGTAGCGACGGCTGGCCGGCTTGGGCGCGCCGGTGATCAGGTTGCGGGTCTGCAGCGTGCTCTCGGGATTGACGTAGTCTTCGCTCTGCGAACTCAGGCTCATGTTGGCGAACAGATCGCTCGGCCGGATCGCCAGAAGCTTGTCTGGATTGTGCGCGATCGATTCGAACCCCGTGTAGCGGCTGTCGGCCAGGACGTGCACCGAGTCGCCCACCGTCACCGCCGGCACCAACATGCCGCCGATCCGGTCTTGCCGGTCTTGCAGTGGCGTGATCGAATTGATCGTGAAGACCATGTTCGGATCGAGCTGACTGGTCAGCGACACGTCGGCATGGTTGGTCCAGCCTTGGATCAGCTGACGCGACGTGTTCACGCTGCTGATGAACGACACCTCCATGAAGAAGTAGAACCGCGGCGTGTCCCAGCCTTCGGCGATGTGGATCTGCGACTCCACCTGCGCCGACGGTTGCACGAACCCCGCTGCCGTGGCGCCCAGCATCGCGGCGTTGACTTGACCGGGGACCATGGCGACTTGTTCGAGCTGATGGGTGATCGCTTGAATCGTGTCGCCCGTGCCCACCGTGTCGTACGCACGTCGGAACTGCGGCTGGAACCGGCCGGACTTGGCCAGGATCAACCGATCGATCTGCATGTGCGTGGCTTGGATGTTCGGGTTATTGAACATGATGAGGGTTTCCTTTTTTACGAAGTTCAGAGACGGCTCGGAAACGGATTGGTCGGTGAGTTGACCGCTTTTGGTGGAGCGTGCAATTCATCGATCTCGATGACGAGCCGGGACAAAAGAACACGAATGTCGACAGGCGTGTCGTAGCGCCGATCGACCGACGTCCCGCCGCGCAGTTGGTTAATCCACGCTTGGGGCAGAGTGAGTCGCCAGGTGAAGGCCGACAGTTGCTTGACCATGTTGTCGAGGGTGGTCAAGCCCGGGTTGGAGACCTTGGCGGCCTTGGCCCGGGACGAGGTGCGATGGGAAAACGGAAAGCGCTGCACGAACTCTTCCGCATGAGCCTTGTCCATCTTGGTGCGGAAGTCCGCAAGGAACTCCCCGCTTTCGGCTTGCGGACGACTCACCCCCGAGACGATCCCGGCCAACTCCCGATGGCCGTGGAACCAGAGGTAGGACTGCGCGAACGCAATCATGGTCACGATGTCGGGCCGATTCAGATACGGGATGGCCCGAATCGGAATGTAGGGCGAGAGCACCCAGCCGGCCAGATTGACCTGCGGTTGCGCCAGGTTCTTGTCCATCAGCATGTGCGTGCTCTCGATGGAGCGCACCACGGTTTCCAAGAACGCGGGATCTTGGGACAGGCGCCGCACCAGCGACCGGTCGTGCAGTTCCAGTTGGCCCGTGGCTTCCTTGACAGCGCGCGTCAGGTAGCTGGTCGTGGCCACCACATCGCCTTGCGCCACTTCTTGCTTGATCTTGAAGCCTTCGATGCGCGACAGGTTCTGTTCGTCTCCGGTCGATGCCTCGGCGTGCTTGTTGAAGATCTTGCCCGACGTGTTCTCCAGGGAGCTCGGACTCGTGGAGATGTAGTTGAACAGGTACGAGACCAGCGTGCCGTTGGGCGCAGAGCCCGACAGATCCGCTTTGCTCAGGCGTTCCACCACCGTGTTGGCCAAGATCCACTCGGGGAAGTCTTCGCTCGACACCCCCGAGATCACCACCGCGGTGGCGTTGCGTTCCTTGGGGATGGTGTGCTCGACGAAGGTCTTCAGCCGCTTCATGGCCGGGCAGTGCGCCACGTTGCTCGTGTCGAGCAGGTGGAAACACATGTAGCCACGAAACGCTGCCGGGATCTCGTTTTGCGTGATGATGGCGAACTCCCCCCAGATCGGGATGGCGATGCGCATCGACACGGCCAGCGGCAGCAGTTGGCGGTAGTCGTCTTCCAGGTAGGTGCGCTCGCGCGTGCCTGCCATGCCCGCATCCGCATCGAAGACGCGCGCGATCGACGCCGGCACCGGCAGGTCCGACTTCATCTTGATCCAGTAGTCGAGCTCTTCTTGCGGATGCAGCTCGAACAGCGCGGCCATGAACGGTCGCAGTTGCTGCATCAGCGAGCCGGCCGTGATCGGTCGAGCCCCGGGTTCGAAGCAGGCCGACAGGAAGCGCCGGATGTCACAGTAGACCGCGAAGATCGCGTCTTGCTGATTGATGTCCAGGTATTCCCAGTAGTCATTGATTTCCCGGAAGATGAACGGCTCGCGCACCGCGATGTTGCGCACGCTCCACTCCAGGCGTTGGTCACGATGTTCGATGAACAAGTCGGCCACTTGACCCGAGCTGTTCGGATCCACAACGATTTTCAAAATAGTCCTCCTTGCTGTTGAACCGTTTGTGAGAGTTTGTTGCCTTATGGTAGACGCTGCGAGTTTCCCCGAGCATAAGGCCCACTTTCACAAACACGAAATCCTGGATATTCCGTAGTAGTAATATAGGTCTGAACCGGTTTAGGATTCATGCCGGCAAACTGCTAACGGAAGATTCTGAGATCTAGACCCACCTACACCTTAACAAAGTAGTCTCCGGCCGAAACGGGAGGCTACCTTGTTAAAGAGGGGTGTGTAGGTGAATCTAGTTCAGAAGGGGTGGTACCTTTACCAGGGGATGTCGTCGTCGGCCGTGTTGGTGCTGCCACCACCACCGCCGCCATTGGAGTTGCCACCGCGGTTGCCACCGCCGTAGCCACCACCGCCGCCCTGCTGGTCACGCGGGGGCGGGGCCTTGTACAGGTCGACGAGCAGGATCGCCAGCATCTGCGAGACGCGGTCGACGAACGCTTCGGCGTAGACCTGCGACAGCGCAGCGCGATCCATCTGGGCGCCGTCGGTCTCCGTGATCGAGTGGAATTCGGACGGGCCGAAGACGAACTTGATGTTGGGCCGGCGCGGCGCGCTGACGGTGGTCCAGATGGTGCCGTCTTCGTCGCGGCCGACGATCAGACCGGAGACGACCGTGGGGGTCTCGGTGCGCTTGCCACCGACGAAGAAGTTCTTGTTGTCGACCTTCCAGCGCACCGGCTTGTCGTGCTTGATGGCCTTGCGGATGAGCGTGAGGTACGCGTACATCGTGTTGCTGTCGAGCGCGGCCGTGATCTTGCCGTAGTCGGTCGTGTCGTCGGGGTCGTTGGTGTAGACCGTGGCGCGCGGGTTGAGCGCACCTTCGTTCTGTCCGGTCGCGGTCTGGTTCAGGCTGATCTGGAACGACGCGTTCTTGCCCTTGCTGTTGGGCGCGGTCAGATGGAACTTGTTGTTGTCGAGCGCGTTCTTCACACGCGGTTGGGGCTTGAAATCACCGGCCATGTTTCACCTCTTCCTTAGAGGAAAGATTTGTGTTGGAGTTGGTTTGGGTTTGTACATATCACCTGAGGCGACGTAAAAAACCCACCGTTTACTTACAAAAGACTGAGCAACATGTCCCGAACCGCGTAATCACGCAGTTGCTGAAAGCCATAACGCATCTTGTCGCGGGTGGTGACTTGGGACCAGTTGTAGCGGTGCGCCAAATCCAAAACCTGCTTCTTAATGCCCATGCCCATCGGACGGAAATGTTCCTTGTCCCCAAACACTTGGATCATAGCCTCCGAGAACGGGATCATCGGAAGGTCTTTTCCGTTAAGTAGTTTGGTATACCATTGGTGCTTTTCTTTGATGGTACCGGTGTGCGACTCCCACAAAGCACGTTTGTGCAAGGCATCAGAGAAAAGGTCAATGGGGTAGTGCGTCAGCAACAGCACCTTGCGGTCGCTGACATGTTTGATCTTGAGCGGGTAGACCTGGATGTGCTCGGCGTGGGTCTTGAGGACCAGCTTGAGCGTGTCGCGCATCGCTTCGGTGTAGTCGCGCTGGTTTTGCGTCGTGTCCCCGCGCAAGATGGCTTTGGGGTATTCGCGGGCCAGCGTGTTGTAGTCGCAAATGTAGAAGGTCGTGCCGATGCGGTTGTTGCTCAGCTGCAGCAAGATCGTCGACAGCTGCTCCATTTCCTGAAGCAACACATCGGCAAAATCGCGTGCCGACACCAGGTGCACTTCCGACTTCTCTACGGCTTCGTAGAGATTGCGAAACAAGGTCTTGACGTTGACCCACACCTCGTCATACTTGAGCAGCGGTTGGTTGGGCAGCGGGTGATCCGGGTGTTCTCCCATGCCGCCAAGCAACGCCAGGGATGTGGCCACAGACAAGGGATAGGGATCCCAAGTTGCCCGGGCGGCCAAAATCGAACTGGACATGGGTGAACTCCTTTCTTATTTCATCTCTTGTAGCGACTTGCGGGCCAATTCGAGAATCGGTCCCGACAAGTCTTGACTGAAGAGTCGGTCCATGACCAACTTTTCAATGTTTTCCGGCGTGATGGTGATCGGCACGTAATCCGATTCTTCCAGCACTTCTTCAAAGCCCTCGTCTTCGATCTTCAAATCCTTGACGAGCTTGCTCCAGGTGATCAACGGCCACAGCCGGATCAGCTGATCCATGTCTTGCAAGATCGGGTTACTCTTGCTGCACGAGATCCGGATGTGAGAACCGTCGGGGATGCCTCCCAGATTGTTTTGGATCTCTTCCAGGGTCTCGCCAATGGTCAAGCCTCGGCACTCGATCGTCTTGAAGATCAAGGCGTGCTTGTTCTCGACGAATTGGACTTCGTGGTAGCCATTGTCGTGCACAATGGCCCGGATATGGCCTTTGGGACCTTCTTCGCCGTGGGCCAGTCGATCAAACGAGCCTTGCGCAATGATGCGATCGGCGTAGATCGAATGGAAGTGCACGTGACCAATGAAGATCAGGTGCTTGACAAGTTGGAGGTACTGCTGCGGATCGTGCTTGTGGCTCTTGACGATCGGCGGCAATTGATGCGGGAAATTGCCATGCATGATGGCAAAGTCCACTTGTTCCAAGCCCTTGGCCGCGATCGCGTCTTGGGCTTGGTCCAACGTTTTGTCCGGATGCGATTCCCACTCATCCGGAATGTAGAGCACGGAGATGCCAAACCGCTCGATGATTTCCACCCCGAGGATCGGCCAGTACTTCAAGTCACACCCAATCTTGCCGGCCGCATTCAAGTGCTCGAACAGGCGGTTTTGGTTGTAGTCGTGACTCGGCGTGCCGCGCAGTACGCGCAGCACGATGTCGTGTTTCTTGCACAAGCGCAGCAAGTACACGATGAGATCAGAGGCTTCGAAGTACGCGTCCGAATCACTGATCATCAAGCCATCGAAAAAGTCCCCTGCAATGAACAGGATGTCCAAGTCTGCAGTTTCTTGGTTGTCGGGAAAGGCAGCTTTCAAATTCGCTGCCAACCGTTCCATGGGATTTTTGGGATGGCCACTGTGAAAGTCGCTGAAACACGCGACGTTCAGTGACTTGGGAATCAAGACAACTCCTTGAGGAAAAGATCAGTCGTAGAGCAAGCCCGGCTCGTCGGTGGTGCTCGGTCCGTTGAGCGTCTTGTTCGGATCGATCACGGCCTTGGTGCCAGTCGGATCGAGACTGATGAGGGGCTTGTTGTACCGCGCGAAGATGACGTTGAGCATGTCCACACGCTTGGTCAGTTCGGGCGAGACGTGGGTGAGGTTGCGCATGTCGAGCTGACGTTGCAGGTACTCCGCACCCATCGACGGCTTGATGCGGGCATACTGCTGCATGGAGATCAGCACGTGCGTCATCGAGGGCAGTCCTTCGCGGCGCTTGGCCAGCTTCAGACCTTCGATGTCATAGAGAGACGGAACGCGGTAAATAACCTCCCCCGTCTTGTCGTCGGTGATGTCCACCGGCATGAAGGGGTTGCCCGCCACCCGCTCCCAGGTCGCCGGGGTGGCGTCGCTGACCGGCTTGTCGCCCGTGAACAAGGGCAAGAAGTGGTACACGAACACGTGTTCGGGAATCTTCTTGACTTGTTCTTCGGCGGCGGCCGCCAGGTTGGCAGCAATCTGGGAGATGTGGGAAGATTCTTCGGTCATGCGAGGTCCTTTAAGACATAAATAGCAGACTCACACGGGTCTGCCTTTATGCTGGGTTATCGTTGCGGGTTGTTCAGGTAGGCCTTGATGCGGGCCTTGTGCGCTTTGGCGTTCTCGCCGGGGCGTCGAATCATCTGGCGGGCCAGGTGTGGGTTCATCGGCGCGTCTTGGGCCGCGGGTTCCGGGGCCGACTCTTGCGCGGCGTACCGGGCCAGTTGAGCCATCATACACTGAATTGACGGACCCAGCAGCGTTTGTCCATCGACGATCAGAATGCGGGTCGTGGTGGAGATTTGACCGGTTCCATTCGTTGCAATGGTGGACGGATGGGTCTGGACTTTGGCATAGTTACTGACCATGATCAGTACGGCAAGATGCCGGCCGCTTCTTGCAGGGCTTCCGCGGCCTCGACCACGATGCGCTTGTCAGCGATGCCCAGGTTCAGGGTGGGATAGACCGACAACAAATTGCCCGACTTGATCGACCACGTCAGCCGCCTGGCCTTCCATTGATCGATGGCTTTTTGACGTTGCGCGGCGTCCCAACGAGCGTTGGCGCGTTGTTGACGGAACAACGTCAAGGAGTACAGATTGACACCCAGCGCGATCAGCAGCACGATCGCCAAACCCAGGTCAGCCCAAAACATGATTTCGTGCGGGGAAGTCATTTTGTTCTCCTTCAAAATTGAGACGGAAAAAAGCACGGATCCGAAGACCCGTGCTTTTTCTTTAGGCACTTTACAGTGCCGGGGTGGGCCTGATTAGGCCTGGGGGGTGGACGAATCCACCGGGGGTTGCGCCGGAGCGCTGTTGTCCGCCGAAGCGGTATCGGGTGCGGCCGGAGCGACGGCCGTGGTCGGCGCCGTCGGGTCGACGGCCGGGGTGGCCACCGGATCCGTGGCGGTCGCCGCGGTGTTGTCGGCCACGACTTGCGCGGTCACCGAGCTGTCGATCGGCGCTTGGGCCGGATCGGCGGCAGGCGTCGCGGGCTGATCGGCCACCGGGGAAACGGTGTCGGTCAGCGTGGGCACGTCGGCCGTCGGGGCATCCGCGACCGGGGCCGTGGCCACGGGGTCGGCAGCGGGCGCGTTCGCATCGGTCACGGGAGCGGCCGGGGCATCGGTCGGCGCAGCAGCGACGGGATCCGCGACGGGCGCATCCACCGGCGCCGGGGTCGGCGTCGATTGGTCGGTCACGTCGGTGCTGGGCGCCGGATCCGCCGGGGTGGCGGGCGTGCTGCTGTCGACGGGCGACGCCGGCGTGTCGGTGGAGCTGGCCGCCGGATCGGTGGCGACCGGCGCAGCGGGCGTGTCCGTCACGGGAGCCGGCGTCGGATCGACGGCCGGCGCGGGCGCCGGGTCGGTCGGGGTGTCGCTGGTGCCGCCGTTGGCGATGGTCGTGGAACCGCTGGTGTCGTCGCTGGTCGGGGCGGGCGTGTTGCCTTGATCGGCGCCGGCGTCACCGGTGTCGTCGTTGGCGGCCGGCGGGGTCGGCGGCGTGTAGTACGTGTAGCCCTGGATCGCCTGCGGGATGTGCAGCATCGTGAACAGGCGCGGTGCCAGCGTGATGTTGCCGTTGACGTCGGCGCCGGCGGCCATGATCGCGTCGAGTTGGCGATGCAGTTCGGCGACGTATTCCGGCGGCAGGGTGTTCAGCTGGATGAAGTTCGACGAGGCCAGGTCGGCTTCGTTGAAGGCCCAGACGTTGACCGTGCGGTTGATGCGTTGCGTGCCGGTGCCCGTGCCGTCGTCGGTCGGGAACAGGGTGGCCAGCAGGTAGAAGGCGTTGGGGACCGGGCAGGTCTTGTTGACCAGGACCAGGCAGGAGCCGTCGGGCAGTTGCAGCGGGGGCGTCAGGAATTCGTCGGGCTTGACGCCGATGAACGAGTGCGCGACGTGGCGGAAGAGCTGGCCCATTTCGGCGAAGACGGTGCCGATGATGGATTTCTTGTGCTCGGGCGATTCGAGCGCGGCTGCGTGGCTGTCGGCGACACGGGCGTCGACGGCGGCGTTGATCATGGAGCCCAGATCGAAGGGGCTGCCACCGGGGGGATTGGTCATGTGCTTGCCTGTGGAGAGTTGTTGAGATTCGTGAACTTGAGCGATTGACCGTTAATCGAGGTCACCTCGTAAGAGACTGAATACTCTACGCCATTTTCGGTGACGAAGAGACTCAGGACCAAGACCATTTTCGATGCTGAGGTAGTCGCATCTTGAAGCTTCGTCGACGCGTTCACATTGACGTCAGCGAAATAACGGCGCAGGTACTGGGTGAGCGCAGCTTGCACTGCGTTGGCGGTGCCGGTAATGTCACCACTGTTTTCAGCGATCAATCCTTGCAGGCTCGATACGTTCTTGCCATACAGGGTCGATTGCTTGTTGTCGGACTCGAAGAAATGTGCCCACAGGAAGTCAATTCGTTGGGCCGTGGTGGCCTTGGAATCGATCCATCCAAACGTAGACAAAGTGGGAACAGGAATGACGTTATCGGTGCTCATCTGATTCTTTCCTCAAGGAAAAAACTACCTAATTCATAGACACATCATTTCCTGATCTGTCCTCGTGAGGAAAGAAAAAAAGAAAGGCCAAGGAGGGTGGTAGTCTCCTTGGCGCTTCTCGGGTCTGATTTACATCAGATTGGCGTACACCGACGTCGGGTCTTCCTTGCCGGGACCCAGCAGTGCTTCCACTGCGTCCCAGGTCGTCAGAATATCGATGCGTTCGGTGAACGTCAGCTCGGGCTGGCCTGCACGATCGTCGTCGTTGAAGGTAATCTTCCAATTGCCTTCGCCGTCTTCCGTATCGGGCAGTTCCTGGAGCATGCCATGCATGACGTGGCGATAGTCGGTGTGACGCTCGCCAATCAAGCCCGGTTCCATGTCCACGTACGTGTCCGAGTACCCGTCCAGCCGTTGCTGGTGGAAGAGTTCTCGGACCACGGGGTTGGCCATGATCCACGGTTGCATGGCTGTTTGGGCCTGTTGAAGCGCCCCAATGGTCAGCAGCGGTTGCACGATGTTCGGCGTGAACGCGTGCGAGACCGCGCGCAGCGCAGCCTTGGCCAGTCGCAACGCTTCGGAGCCGTTGAACTGTTCGAACATCGCGCGTTGCCGCGCCATGAACTCTTCGCCGGCCGCACTGATCTGGTTGCCCAGATTGGTGAACTGACTCTCCAGGACGGCCATCGTGCGAGGATGTGGGGTGCCAAAGGCGAGGGCGGTGAACGTGTTGTCACCACCACCTACGATCACGGGCATGAGGGACTCCTTTTCATTGACAGCGTCTGACGAATCAGACGAATTCCTGCATCAGCGCGAGCTTGACCGGATCGGGCGGGTCGAGCGGGTACTCTTCCCAGTTCGCAATCGTGGCCACGGCCGGCTTGGGCATCGACAGGTTCTCGGAGATCACCCGCGGCTGCTTCAGGCTGAACGCGCTCAAATGCGGCGCGAGCATGGCCAGACCTTGTTCCATGTCTTGGTCGATGCACAGCGTGAAGTTCAGAGCGTCCCCGTCGAAGTCGGCGTTCAAGCCCACCACGATCAGAATGCTCATCGACACGGTCGGGATGTCCGGGTCCTTCTTCACTTGCGTGATGTAGACCAACTGGATGCTGGAGCGATGCAGAGACGGATTGCGACCCAGGGTACACGCGGGTCCACGGCCGTTGGGCGATTCCTTGAGGATCTCGTCGAGCAGACCATCGAGTTCGACGTTGTAGACCTGCGCATGCGCGTTGATGAAGAGGGCGGCTTCGTTGGGCGTGTAGCCCCGCGCTTCCAACTTCTTCTGCAAGTGCGTGCGAAAGACCGACGTCGCAATGCCCCAAGGGATGTAGATCTCGTCGTAGTTGTGCCGTTCGGTGATCGAAGAGACCACCGCGCGGAACGACCAGTGCGAGCGCGTGGCGAACACGTGCTTGCGAAAGATCCCTTCCTTGGCCGCGTACGTGTCCGAGTACGTGCGTTCGTAGAACTCCGAGAGCTGATCGATCGCCTTGACCGCGCGGTTTTCGCGCGTGCGCAGCGTGAACATGTGGTGCTCGGTGTCGATGCCCGCCAGCGTGCGAATCGCGTCCACGGCGCCCGTCGAGATCGGGTCCATGTACGTGCCGGTGTTGTTGACTTCCACCACCAGGAGCGACCGGTGAGGGATGGGCAAGTACTCGGTGAACACGCAGTTCGGATACATGTCGAGCATCTGCAGGAGCTGCGCGGACTTGTCGCGTTTACTCTTGTAGCGCTTGAGGGTCAAAAGAGCGTTGATGATCTCGCGGAAGTTGTCCACGAAATAGTTGTAGCCACGCTGGATCTTGGTCCCGTTGATGATGAACTGCTCGATGACGGGCAGCTCAGCAGGAGGATTCGAGTTCGTGTGGTAGGCTGTATCGCACAGCCAGTTCAGGAGGCTGAAGTTGCTCACCAAGAAATGGTTCTTCAGCATGGTCCAGAACAGCGGGTTCATCAGGCGACGAACCCCGTTGGGCGACCGCACCCAGGTAAGGGGTTGCAGGTCTTGATCCAGGACGGCTTGCACCGGCGTCTTGCAGACGTGACAGATGACTGGTCGCTCAGCAGTGCCGAGGTTGTATTCACCCGTCGTCGCCCCGCATTCGCAGGTGGGGATGTTGGAAAGCAGGTCTCCCGAGTAGGTGGTCATGATCAGCTTATTCAGCCGTTCAAGATCCTCACTCGAAAATGCCTCGACATCGTTGAGCACCGTGGGCTTGACGTTCAAGTAACGGAACTCGCGATCGAGGTCAACCGGTTCGAGATAACAGCCCAAAATATCTCTCCTTTTTGAAAAGAAAACCGTGGGACTAAATCGGAGAGTCGAGGGTCTGCCTCGACTCTCCGTCAGACGAGAGGGCTACTCAGTAGCCCACGTCCTTGATTTAGCGCCAGCGGCCCACTTGCGGCGCGCCGCCCATCACTTGGCCGGGTTGCGGGGCGAAGCCACGCTGGAACACGGTCATGTTCGGGCCGGTGATCGCGCCCTGGTCGAGCCAGGAAGCGGAGGCACGCGGCTGGCCGGTCATGTCCTGGTACGGGTTCTGCAGACGGATCTGCAGGCCCGCGGCGGCCAGGGCTTGCGCCAGGCCCTTGAGGAACTCGCCGTAGAACGTGATGCGCTGCGCGTAGCCGGTGATGTGCACGTCGCGCAGGACGGCCGACAGGATGCGGCGACGCACCTGGAGACGCTGCTCGATCGGGTACTGGTTCTGCGCGAACGTGTCGGACCAGTCGCGGGCCGCGGCCGGATCCTTCTCGCCGAGCATGTTGAGCACGCACAGGTGATCGACGTTGCGCAGGTCGACCTTCTCGCCCTTGTTGTCGGCGTACCAGCCGGTGTGCAGGCGGTTGTTGTCGTCCATGACCACCGGACCTTGGTAGATCTTGGAGAAGTGGCCGTTGGTCAGCATGTCGCACGCGTTGATGATCGCGCGATTGGCCGGCGCGAAGCCGCGGGCCGCCGCCAGGAAGATCGAGTCGCGCCAGGTGGTCGGACCGTACTCGTCGATGTCCATCGAGATCGCCAGATCCGGACGCACGAACGCCTGCAGCAGCTGGCCGAGGTTGGCTTCCTTGAACGAGTCGGCACGGGTGTCGAAACGGTCGCCGATGCCATTCGGGTTGTTGTTGGCGTTGACCTCGATGCCGATGGCGCCGATGTCGTGCATGTCGAACTCGGCGCCGTGCGGACGGTGGAAGCCGGGCATCCAGTTCAGGTTGTCACGCAGGGCGAGCGCCGGCGTCAGGGCCAGCAGTTCCATCGGCAGGGTGGTGACGATGGGCAGCTCGACGCGCGTGATGATGAAGCGCGGCTGGTACAGGTACGGCGGCGTCTGCGGTTGCTGCATGTACGGGCTGGCGGGCGCGTACGGGTTGGCGGCCGCGAAGTGGCCCACCGGCGACCAGACGAGGTCGAGGTAGCCCTTGATGCTGGCCAGGCGCGTGGTCTGCTCGCCCGAGTTCAGGCTGGTCAGGACGCCGTTCTTGCCCTGGTTGCCGGTGCCCGTGACTTCCAGGTAGTCGATCGACACGTCGGTACGGACCGGGTCGTTGACTTCGTTGGCCGTCTGCGGCTGGTTGAAGGCGAGGCGCACCTGCGTGTTGGGCAGCTGCGACATCGCTTCGAGCGAGACGTCGACGAATTCCGGATCGGCCGAGTTCAGCTGGGTCGTGACGGCGTTGCCGGCGTTGATCAGCGTGCGGCGGATCATGTTCAGGTCGTTGAAGTCGTAGCCCTTGGGGATGACTTCGGCCTCGGCGTCGTACCAGCACTTGTCGGTGATCTGCGGGTACTTGGTGCGCAGCAGGTTGTAGACCACGGCGCGGTACTCGTCGTCGTACGCATCCGACATCACGCGGAAGATCTCGACGCCTTGCAGGCCCGGCTGGTTGATGAAGACCGGCGCCGGATCCTCGGCGGTGTCCGACAGCAGCATGACGTGGTAGGCCAGGCCGGCGTTCGGGTTCTGGGCGTTGCGCACGACCAGGATGACGGCCGAGCAGTAGATCGCCGCGGCGGAGTCGCCCTTGCTCAGCGAGTGGACGTCCATCAGGTACTGGCCCGAGCTCGCGGCCGAGGCGGCCAGTTCGGTGGCGGCCTTGATGAACTTCTGGACGGCTTCGGCCACCGGCAGCGAGGACAGCAGCGGGTTGTTGAAGCGACGGAAGTCGCTGATGGTGCGCGACGTCGGGATCTCGGTGCGCGCCGCCGCCGAAGCGAAGGGTTGGGCGACTTGGGCCGGATGCGCGGCGCCGTACTGGTTCGGAGTGTTCATGGGTTGGTTGCCACGCTGCTCTTGGGCAGCGGTTTCCGTGGTGTTGGTGTGGGTTGCGAGCCGAAGGTGTCGCCCGGTGCGACGCCCGCCTGACCGGCGGTTCGGGCCTTGTTCATGGCCGAAGCCATGGCGGTGTCACCGGACGCGCCGGTGGGCGTGCTGTTGCCTTTGTTGATGGTCATTGTCGGTTCCTTTTGTCGAAGGTGGTCACAGAGAAAAAAGCAGGTACCTCAGATCAGCACGCATCGACAAACAGGATCAGCGAGCTCTCCACGGCACCCTTGCAGCTGAAGCTGCTCAGATACTCTTGGGAGTCTGCAGCGATGAAGCCAGCATCGCTGTAGTTTTTGGCTCCGGGATGAGTCTTGCGAACTTCTTCCCGAACCAGTCGCCAATACAGATCGTCGTACGTTTGGGTGACGAGTGTCGATCGAGAAACCACTCGGCCATCCATCACGTTTGCATGCGTGTCCACGAGCAAGCAGGTGTAGTACTTGACCACACCTCTGTCCATGAAAACCAGCACGATCGCCTTCATGCGTGGATCGCGATCGAAGTCGAGGACTTTGACACGATCTTTCCATTTAGGCAACGTCTCGATCAGTGCTTGCACCGATTGAGCCGCAGTCATTACTGATTCTGTCACTTGAGATCACTCCTTTTGCTTGCTTTGCAAAACAAACTGAAAACCAGATTGCTCCAGCTTCCACGTTTGTAATATGGGTCTGAACAAACTTTCATTCAAACTCAATTCGGTGAAATCATAGGGTACCTCCCCGCCCCTGGCCACGACCAGGAGCGGAGTAGAGTTGGCCACAGGCTTCCCTCTACATCATGGTGCCGTCTGAGTAAAAAATGTACAGAACAAACCAGAGTCTTAAATGGTGTGTTTAAAAGACTCCAAGATTGAACCAACTACCATGCTCAACCTTTTTGGAATGCCAGCGAGCGCCACAACAGGGGTGGTGGGCGTGCCGCTGTGGGATTACGTCCGGGACGGGTTGCGAGACAACCTGACAATTGCGACCTCCTACTACCGTCGCTATCCGGTGCGAGTCGACAGTGCGCACTTGCTCGCACAACTGTTGTACTCCATTGGCATTTTGAAGAACCAGCCGATTGATCAGCTCTACAGCTACCTGAGCACCCGGGCGCTCAAGGCGGCCACCGCTTGTCGGCTGACCAGTTCCATCAACAAAGGCGAACTCCACAACGGTGTCTTCTATGGTCCGGGGACCCGAGAAGTCATCATTGCCCACGATGACGAGTTCGATCCGTGGGAAGCCCAGCGCAACTGGCGAGACTTGCGGCCGGTCCAGGTGCTTTACCACTCGCACTCGGACTTGGGCTTGTTCCCGCCCAACGGCGAGCGCACGAGCAACGACGACGGCATGGCCGTGATCTCGATCAACGTTCCGATGCTGGCCATCCAGTACCGGGAGTTCTTCAATCACGAAAGCCAAATTGCAGCGGCCAGTGGAGAAAACCCGCGCTCGATCATGTTCTTCCTGGGAGCCTATCCCTTGACGAACATGCTCTACAGTCATCTGGACACAGCCGTTTTCAATCGTCTCTACTGTCGTCGTTTCAACATACCGTTGGGAGACAGCGTTAAAAAACAACCGATGTATCTGACCGACTTCGGCGACAAGCTCGACCAGGTCCAGATCCAACAGTTGGAACAGCTGGCCAAGCGCAGCCAGAAGTTCTCCGACGCGTTGTCGATGATCCCGATGGTGACGGCCCATTCGCTGTTTGACTTGACTGATCTGCCCGACATGGCCCCCACCCGCCAAGTCATCTGGGCGTTGATCTTGTCACGCATGCGCCTGCTGTCGTTTGCCGCCAACGCCACCAGCCAAGTGGCGCGCACGCAAAGCGGCTCGGAAATCAACCACCTCTTGCGCTTGTTCACCTTGTACAACCCGGACAAGGTGTTCCAAGCGGTGTTGCCGCCCGAGGTCTACTACGACGTCAAACGCGACATGGAAGAGATCTTTGCCGACATGGCATAAAGTCTAGCCTCCAGGGAGCAATCCCTGGAGGCTATATGACGCCTAAGTTCTAGGACGTCTTTCCGGCGGCTTCATGCAGCGGTTCGAGAAATTCCATCTTCTTTTTCTTGCGGGCTTCGATGCGCTCTCGATTCAGATTGAACTTCTTCTTGAGCAATTCGTTGCACGCTTCGACATCAGCGATTTCGTCTTCGAGACATTCGACGTTGGGCTTGCCGGTCGTGGGATCGATGCCTGCCCACCCTTGAATGGTGGTGCGGGCAATGATGCTGACTTCTTCCCCGAGCTCTTCGACGGTCTTGATCAGGTACTTGACCTCCACGGGATCCGTGATCGGATGCCAAGGGGTCCACACATCGACATAGGGCAACGGCTGGATATTCTTCACCAGCCTTCGAGTTTCTTTCTTCATGGTGTCCGTGGATTCATCGATGATGTCTTGCAGGAACCGAGACTCGGATTTGTCCCGTTCTCGCTGAAGACGCCATCTTTCCCACCACGCACTGATGCGACTATGAATGGACTTCATGTTTCTTCCTTCAGTATTCTTCCATGGCCAGACGTGTCATCTTCTTGTTGTTCATGTAGATGCCCGTGGCTTCCAAGATGATGTAAAACACGCCCGTGTTGTCCAGGATGGACTTGCGCATGTCGATGATGGGGACGAGCTCAGCCGGCATGCCCACGGATCGCAGCATGTCTTGGGGCATCAGAAAGCTCAGAATGGACGCCTTGTTGTTGGCTTCCATCCACTTGCTCAGACGTCCGGCGAGGGCCTTGTCTTCGAGGCTGTCGATCCAGTCTTTGATGACCTTGGCCGACTTCAAGGTCAGACACACCTTCGAGCACGCGTACGGCGGGGGCGGCGCGTGCCCGTACTTCGGTGCGAACACTTCTTCCCACATCAGGTAATTCTGATACGGGGATAGTTCTTCACTCTTCGTGTACGAGTTCGAACTCTTGACTTGCGCATTGCGGAAGAACGTGGACTCACCCGCGAGCATGGAGCGCTTGATGTCTCGCTCAATGTCAGCCACTGTGGTCAAAAGTTTGCGTACCGAGAGCTTCTTACCCTCCACCACCGTGTCCATGATTTCCAACATCATCGCCTTGGCCTGATCCATGATCACCGTCGGGACATTGGAAGATTTCAGATGGACGCCCTTGATCTCTTCTTCGAAGTGACGGTTGATGTCGCCTTCTTGTTGGGAAATGTAGGCAAAGTAATGCTTGCCCACCTGGGTCGGGATGAAGACGTCGAACTTGAATTCGTTCTTCATCGCCACTTGGTGGATGCGCTTGGTCTCGATGCCGAAGTTGGCCGACATGCGCGCGAGCACGTGAGTGATCGATTCGGCGGCCAGAAAGATCATCACCGCCTCGACGCCGTAGGTCGCATCGTTGAACGGGGCATTTTGGCCGAACAACCAGAACACCCAGTCTTGCACGGTGAAGATGGTCGAGTCCGTGTCGGAGGTCAGCGCGGCTTTGCGGATGCTCTCCGGGAAGAACGCGAGCGAGGCCGGCACGTTTTCCGTCACGAAGATCGCTTCGATGAAGAGGCGGTAGTCTTCGAGCGTGTGGTGGATGTTCAGGGCCGAGGAACACACCCAGTGCTCCAGCTCCGTGCCGCGGATCCCGGACGCGTTGATGGCGTCTTTGTCTTCCGGGATGTGCTTTTTCATCTCGCTGTAAAAGAGCGAGGCAGCCAGCGTCACGTATTCGGGCCGCATCTCGGTCATCACCTTGTTGCAGTCGTCGCACTTTTCCTTGACCGGGTAGGCCAGGCGATTGATGAAGGTGCTCATCATGGCCGGATTCAGGCGCGCCAGCTGGAACAGATCACCGGTGTAGACAAAGGCGGCGCGTTGCAGCGGGCTCAACTTCTCGGCATATTGACGCAAGAACGCCAGGGACTGTTCATTGCGCCAGTATTGATTGGTCGAGTACGTGATGCACGTCATCATGTCGTCGACGGTCGGCAGGACCAGGCCGTACTGCTGGACCATCTTGTCGAACTGCACGTAGTCGGTGTGGTTGACGATGGAGACGATGTTGTTGAGCGTGATCTTGGCGTTCCAGTAGTGGCGATTGCCACACAGGAGCTTTTCATTGTTGGCATTGCCAAAGCCCGAGGTGGACCGGCAGTTGCTCGTCAGCGTGGAGTGCGACGTCTTGTTGTACAACGGGGTGGAGCTGGAGACGTGCGCGCCGGAGATCGAGTTGTTGGCAATCTTCTTATTGCCCTGTTCGGTTTTCTTCAGCGTCTGGAGAAATGAATCCCCGTCGCGCTTGGCTTTGAACATGGCCTTCTTGGCCCGCGAACGAGCCGCCACGTTCTCATCGACGAACTCCACCAGCAGCGATTGGTTGACCGCCGGGTTGACATAGGTCGTGAGGTTGGGCGCAATGAGTTCTTTGTTGCTGATGGACTCCATGAGGAAGTCCAGGAGCTTGCCTTCTTTTTCGACCCGGTCGCCGTTCTCGCCTCGTTCGAGGTAGACGATCTTGCGGTCTTGGAAGGCAAATTGGCCGCCGGGACGCAACGACGCATTGACGAAAGCTTTGCATTCTTCGACCGGCTTGCCCGTGGAAGTATGCAGGAAAAAGACGTAGTCATTGACACTGTGGCCAATGGGATTGAGATCTCGCTGATATTCTTCCGGAGCGAGAACAAAAGGGTTCTTGGCGGTCATGTGAAGAAAATTCCCTTATGGTTCTTTGTCTAAAAGATGCGGGGTCGGGATAAAAAACAGACGCCCGGCATAAAGCCCAGGACGCGCCTGGGCCTCATGGAAATCAGCGCAAGGACCAGTTTTCTTCCCAGTTGGCCCGTCGTTTGGCCAGCTCATCGTCACTCAGCGTGGAGGGCTCCACGGGAATGGTGAGGTCGGCGTGCATCTTGTAGCGATTCAGGGCAATCGTGGCGGTGATGGAACTCCACATGGTGGCGAACTCTTCATTGACGTGTTCGGGATCGCAGCCAAAGATCTCGCTGCCATACTTGACGTTGAAAAGTTCATCCCAGCAGTGTTCGTTGCCGAACGCCCACTCGAATTTGTACAAGCACTCGGTGCGGTACGGGTCGCCATGGTAGTACAGTCGCAAGGTCACGAACAAGCCACAGCCCGGGTCGATGACCTTGGCAAAGCACGCCCCCAACCGGAACGATCCCAGCCGCTGCGGAAAACGATCCCGGAACTCCGGGTCATTGTCGATGCGGGTGTACGCGGCGGTTTCTCGAATCGACTTGGTGAGAAAGTGTTTATCGCTCAAAGGACGATAACGGCTATCTCGCCAGTTTCGCAGTTTGTTCAACATCTGAACCTCCTACTGCTGGAGTCAACAAAAAAAGAAGAAACGTCTAAGTGCGCGCACCCCGAAGGATACGCGCACTTAGAAAAGACAACACCGTCAGTGGTTAGTGAGGAACCCGGTGTTATCAGGAGGAGACATGGCGGAGGGTGTAACGACACCGCTCCTCTCTCAGGGTAATGCGCAACGTGCTCACTGCTTGGCCGCAAGGGAGGGAAGACCAAATAGGATTTATCACGTCAGACATGGGGGCTTGGGGCACAGCGTCTACCATCGATCGTCGAGCAACCCAGTCGCGGGGGAGATCACGGGCGCGGTGTTGCGCGCACGGGTGAACTCATTTCTGCCGGGACTGGCGTCTACTTCAAAGGACGATCCAAGAAGCCAGCGGGGGCCTGATGGAGGAGGAAGGGCAAGCGTCTGATAATGCGCATCACTTGTTCCTGAGAGAGGAGTGATACCGGGTCTTCATCGTCTTCGTGGTTACCAGCCACAGAAAACAGAAGGCACTTCATGTCTAACGGAAAAAGGATTCAAAACCGTCGAACATGTTCGCCTTTAAACGCAGGGGACCGGCCTGTCGTTTCGTGACACATTATACCGTCATTGGTTAAAATAAACCTACGACGTCGTCGACGGCACTTGCGTCGACAAGGTGATGGACGTGAACCCGTTGGAGACGAGCGCGTTGCGCACGTCGTTCAGGTTCGCACTGGAAACGTTGTCGATGACCGCCACGATGACCACCGAGTCCACCGCGGTGATGGAGCTTTCGTTGACCCAGGTCCGGCCGAGGTAGGTCACCACCCCGCTCTGCGTTCGAACCTTCAGGTAGTCGTACTGGGAGGGGTCATCGGGCGTGCCCACCGGCAGGTAGGGGTAGACCGAGACATGCAGGGCGTCGACATCGGCGAACTGCTTGGCGGTTTCGTAGTCCATGACCGCCATGACGGTGGTCTTGGTCCAGTCATTGCCCAGCAGGGCCGTGGGGTAGACGTCGAAGCTGTAGACGCCCTTGATGCTGTATTGAAAGGTCATGGGAGGACTCGCTGAGATGTGAGGGGTTCGAGCACGAGGTTCATGCCGAGCAGCCGAGCGTTCTGATACTGGAGTCGCATCAGGGGGCGCGGAATACTCAAGGTCTCGATGACCAACATAAAATCATGCATCATTGCCGATAACACCCGGTGCACCATGCGGCGATCCGGGGTATCGTGCACACCCAACTCATCCAGCAAGTCCTCATTGGGGAAGTTCAGCTCGTCAACGCTTGGGGCGTCGCACACTTCCCACAGCAGTCGCACCACCAGATCGTCCAGGTTGGAGTGGACCAAACTGTTCAACCAGGGATTTCGAAGGAGCTTCGAATTCAGTGCGTGGATAATATCGTCGACAGGCAAGATCAGCCTGGCGGGCAAGACGCCGGTCATGCTTTTCCAGTTCGAGGATGGGCACTTGCAGCTTTTGCAGCACGAGCATCCCGTATTGAACCGACTTCAGTTCGTAGTACAGCATGCCTCGCACGTACATCCGCAAGTCGCGCAGTTGTTGCAAGAGGTCCTTGGCGAACGCTTTGCGCACCGCCAGGTACTTGGCGGTGTCGTCCGCCAGTTCGGTGTCCGCGGTGCTGGCCTCGATCTCGTGGTGAGAGATCGAGAGGTTGTGCTCCGCGTCCGTGTCCTTGTTCACTTCGTCCAACACGTCGGCGATGGCCACTTGCGTGTCGATGCCGAGGTGGTCCATCTGGCTCAGGTTGGTCACCAGATCGCTCAACTCACGCGCCATTTCTAGCACAACGTGTTTGGGCAGATGGGGGGCCGGGTCCTTGAAGTACTCGTCCATGTCAGACTCGTCTCCATAAAAGGATAGATTGATCACTGGTCATCCCCTTGTACGAGTAACGAAGTTCATCGTCATTGTCGTACATCTTGAGTTGTTTGAATTCATCCAATAGGCGATAACCCAATTTGGAAGCACAAGAAGTGACCATCTCCGGTATAAAAAGATCGATACCCTCAATGTCTTCCGTGCCCCGCACGTAGTTGTTCAGAGACTCCCCGAGTAGACCGTCTTGCAAGAAGGTCATGGGCAAGTTCTGCAACTCCACCGGTGCTTCTCGTGGATTACGAACGGACTCCACGATACTTTCCATCAGCGCGTCCACATCGATCGTGGGCATATTGGCGCCATCAGGAAGCACGTTCTCTTCCAGATAGGCCATCAGGTTGTGGGTCTCATCGAACGGCCCGATGATGACCGTGGCCGGCCAGTTGGCCATGCGTTGGTTCATCCGGGCCATCAGTTGGTTGTACGCCTGAGGCGTCATGCAATTGCTCATAGCGGTTCTGCCACGACGAAATAGACCCCCCGACCCATCAAGCGGTCAGCCCGCCAGATGACGTAGCGATCCGCCCCGAGAAATTGATGATAGAGATTGGCCACGGCTTGGGCGATGCTGACCAAGATGTAGTGGAGCAGGCGCTCGTCCACATCGAAGCTTGCGGGCAAGGTGTTTTCTGCAATCCGCCGATCGATCTCGTAGAAGAGCTCTTCCTTGACGACTTCGACGCCCAGGTCGTACATGCCCAGCGAATCGTCGCTGTACTGACCTTGGTAATTGATCAGGTCCCGACGATCGATGCAGAGCATGCGCCAAATGACACCGTCCAAGCCGTCGTGCGAAAACGCGAGCGTCGGCCGGAAATCGTGGAGCTCGTCCAAGATCTCTTCAATCGAAATGACCAATTGCTTCAAGCGGGATTGCGCATTGGCGTAGATAGGGATCAACACAATTCTCCGGTAGAGGAAGGAACAAAAGAAGCTCATCGCCACCGAAGTAGTGGTAAGGAGTCTCTGGTGTAGTCACTCCCAAAGTGATGGCGTTCATCTCGTCCAACAAGTAGCTTCTGGTGTAGTGCAAGATCCGGGTGAGGTCCTCGTCCGAATAATGCGCCGGCTCGTGCTCCGGCAATTGAACTTTGAGCGCCGCCACCACCCCCACGCCGTGCAGGCCGTAACGGTGAGGCGGGCGGTTGAAGACTTCCCGCAGCAGCTCCGCAATGACGGGAGTGAAATCTAACGCCAATCCGTAGAACTGCTCATTCAAGAAGTACAGCGTATTTTCCAGTTTGATCAGTGCTCGGAAGTAAAGCATTTAGAGTCCCAGTCGGAGGTTGACGCTGACGTACTCGTCGTCTCCCTTGTCATTGATGCGACGCACGTAGACGTCTTCGCCCTTGAGGACTTGTTGGATGCGCTCGTAGTCCCAGATGCGGTAGTCGCCCAGGCGCTTGACCATCAGCGTGCGGTGCTTGAGCTCGCACTCGTAGATGCGCCAGTGGTCGTCGGCCCCCATGAAGGCGGCCAGGGCGTCGCGCACTGACATCAGGATGGAGCGGATCTCTTCTTCGCAGTAGTGGAAGATCTTTTCCGTGCGCGAAATCTCGATGCCCGCGCCGAAACGCGTCTTCAGGCTTTCGACCGACGTGCCGTCATGGATCCCGATGAGGGTCTCGCGGTCATTGGCGTCGACTTGCAGCACGATGTCGGGTTGCTCTTCGAGCGGCCGGAAGTACTTCTTCAGGCGTTCGGCGAACGAGACCTTGTTGGGCACCCAGCGCAGGTTGTTGTTGAGAACGGCTTCGACGTACTCCTTGATGATGTACAGCCCGATCGTGGGCACCATCGGGTGGTCGAAGAACATGACCCGGCCGTGGGGCGGGTAGGAGAAGACGATGTTGCCGTGGGCATCGTAGATCGTGGAGCGCAGCTTGCGCACGTCGGTGATTTCCACCAACTGGCCGTTGATCTTTTCGAAGTACTTCTGCCCCGCCACCATCACGGGCAGTGGGTTGTTTTGCAGGTACCAGCCCGGCTTGGCGGGCTTTAGAAACTCCCCGAGGGAAGCTTCGATGAGCACGGCTTCATCCCAAATGTCCAGCGGCAAGTGGGTGGCGGATAGACTCATGCTGAAAGTGTCCTCTAAGGTGTAGGTGTAGGATGATCCACGCTGATAACGATGACATCCATCCGGTTGTACTCGATAGCCACGGAGATATCGAAGTGGTGAGACAGCACGCCTGCGCTGGTAAAACAGCGAGAGAAGTCCTGCTCGAAATCCGGATAGTGGTCGCGCACGTACTGCTTGAAGGCGACATACGTGAGGTCGGACCGCAGGTAGTGATTCACTACCGTACGATCCCAGATGTCTTCCATCAGTTCACGAATCAACCAAGTTTCATAAGGCCACGACTCCCGATCGAGACGCGACAGGGCACGGCCCAGGCGTTCGTAGACGAATCGTAGACCGGCCATTCGCAGTCTTGCAGCGAACTGGTCGGAGCTCACATCCACTGCAATGTTTTTCACGAGGGCCATGATGTATGGAGGTTCGGTACAAAGGATGCTTGCCGTGGGTAAAATAAACACCACTACATCCTCCCACCAGGGTGAGGTCGTTTGACGGGCTTCTAGAGGCTTTTAAAGCGATTCTAGAGGCGGTTTTACTGAGCAGCATAAAGCCCGGAGCGCACGGCCCCGGGCGATATGGGAAAGACCGACTTACAGCACCAGGCCGTGGTCGGTGGTCTCGTCGTCGTCGCCGATCAGACGGGTCGGCGCGATGCGGGCCTTGGAGGCCTTGTCGAGGTTGTCCAGCTTGCTGTCGAGATCCTTGAAGACGTGGCCGAACTTGGCCGAGTTCGTCGTCAGGTGGATCGCCTTGAGCTCGCTGATCTCGCGCGAGATGCCTTCGGGCATGTAGCCCAGGCACTGGTAGTCCGGCGTGAACGTGATCGAGTGATCGGCGCCGATCGCTGCCACGGTGGCCACCGAGATGACGTCGTGGGTGGCTTCTTCGGGGATGTGGCCCCAGAACATGCTCAGGCCGGCCAGTTGCGGCTTGAAGTCGGTGGCGCGGTGGAAGTTGACGAAGTTGAACAGATCGCGCGAATCGAGTTCGGCGTTCTCGCGCGAGTACACGTAGCTCAGCGACGAGATCAGGCGGAAGGCCGCTTGATCGACTTGAGCGCGCGGGAACTCGGCGGAGTTCTCCAGGTAGGCGGCCACCACTGGCACGCCGTGCTTGTTGGAGATGCCCTCGTAGGACTTGAGCGTGTTGATCGTGTTCTTGATGAACAGCTTGGTGTCGGTCGCGCCGATCATGATCACCACGACTTGCTGACCGTCGGCCAGCAGTTCGGAGACCAGCACCGGGGCGATCACCGAGCCCGAGCCGCCGGAGGCCGACGAGACGACGATGTTGATGTCCAGCGGACGATGCTGGTGCAGGATTTCCTTGGCCCGCTCGGCGATGGGCTTGTGGTTGTCCTTGCGCACGCCGCCCGAGCCGTCCTTGTTGTCGAACAGGTAGATGGCGTCTTCGGGGATCGCCGCCGACAGGTTCGAGCGCGACGTGTCGACGTAGACCGCTTCGAGGCGGGCCCGGCCCGGTTCTTCTTCGTTGCGGAATTCTTCGAACATCTTGACGATGTTGGTGCCCGCACCGCCGCAGGCATAGAGGCGCACGTTGCCTTTGAGCTTTTCCATGAAAGTCTTTCCTTGAGTTGAGTACACACAAGTACACAAGCATGCTGTGTACTACGGCCATGTATGTAATATATGGCTGAACGAATTTAGAACACCCGCCCGAAAAGGACAGGACCCATGAACGCAATTATGAATGCGATCCAAGACATCAAGCTGACGATCCCCAGTCAGATCTTGGACCTTGTCTTTGGCAACCGCGAAGCCTTTTGGAAGGCCGCCCCCGAGTCGGTGGACAGCCGCATTTTGAGCATGGTCATTCGCCCGCGCGTGCTCAAAGACCTGAACCTGGTGGGCGGGGCCGAGATGCTGGTCTCGCTGCAAGGCGTGCCGTGTGAGATCCAGCCGGGCAACGACTACACGATGGTCTACCGCATCCCCAAGTCGCGCACCAATGGCCGCACGATCATGTCCGCGCTGAACGTGACATTCAGCAACCCGGGCGCGATCTCCACCGTCAACCCGTACGTGGATGCGTCAAGCTCGCAGCTGCTGAACGTGGCATCCCAGCTGCTCGATTCGATGGGCACGATCCCCATCACCTCGACCGCCTACGTGCAGCTGATCGGCGAGAACGTCGTGATGGTGCGCGACACCACGATGCTGCCCACCAACATCTACCTGCGCTGCGTGGTGGCCAATGACGAGAACCTGAACCACTTGCAACACAAGTCGTACCGGCCCTTTTCACAGCTATGCCAACACGCGGTAAAAGCTTACATCTACAACAACCACATCATCCCGATGGACATGGCTGAGTTGCAGGGGGGTCAAGCGCTGGGCCGCATCAAGGAAATCATCGACAGCTACTCGGATCAAGAAGAGCTCTACCAGACCTTCCTGACGGAGAAGATGCAAAAGATCATGCTCATGAATGACGGCGAAACCTGGATGCGGATGTTGCGCATGCAGATCTCCGGTCAACGCTGATGACGGCATAGAGGAGGGGAATCCCCTCCTCCTTTATGCGGCATCACGGCAGACGGTGCGAAACACCGGTTGATCATCCAAGGAAAACAGCAGCTCCACACTCGTGGGACAGACGGCGTCCACGAAAGGATCTTTCGATTCGAGTCGAAAGGTCAACGAGCGAGCATTGGGAAGAGCAATCATGCCCATGTTGAGTTCTTCCGCAATCCAGAGGTAGCGACGCAACACCGCGCGCTGGTACTCCGAAAGCACCTGAGGCATTGGCTTGGCCCGCCGGTACGACGTGGCCGCTTGAAAACGAGAAACGATGCGCAACCCCGCCGTGCGATCGGGCGTGTGCAAGATGCGAACCGCGGTGTAGACCGCTTCGTGCAAGACCTTCAGTCGGGCGTCCACACTGAACGACTCGGTGTGGACCGGTTCGTCAGCAAACACGTCTTTGAATTTGTCGAGCAAAACGTTCGCAGCCTCATCGAGAGCCTCATGACCGATGAGCATGATGATTTCCTAATGTCAAAGACACACTTTCTTTTAGGCTTGATGGTTGACGTCAAGCCCGCCATTACTGTGATTGACTTCACATTCGTGGAGTGAGCACGTGGTGCTTAGTCCTTTGTGTCCACCTATTCCCTCAAGAGATGTCTATATGAAAATGCGTCTTCTCTCCACGCTGTTGGCCACCCCGACCACCCCGGCCGTCGTGCCGGCGCAAGAGTCGGCCATCGAAGCCGCCCCGATCGCCACCGCCCCGGCCGAGCCGTCGGCCATGCCGCAACCGCCCCAGACCCAAGAACTGACTCACGTCGAAGGCCCCCTGGCCACCGTCTACTCCCGGGCGCTGGACGCGACCTACGCCGTCGAGATGCCCCAAGGCCTGACCGTGGACACGCCCGGGCGCATCGGCGTGCAAGCCACCTTCGAGTCGGCCGCCATGGACGAGATGATCGCCATGCAAGCCCACGCCACCACCATCGAGCGCCTGCAAAACCTGGTGCATTCGGGTGATGGCGACAGCCTGCGGGTCTACACCACCGGTGTGGCCACGCAAGACCAAGCCGACTCCAGCGTGGGTCCGCGCGCTCAAGCGATCTTCGACGACATTGCCAACTACGTCGATCCGTCCGATCCGATCAACTTCGTCTTCGTCGAGACCTGCGCCAAGCCGAGCGAAGATTCCCCGATCTCGGCGTCTGGCAACCAGGAGTTCCTGGGCACCGCCCTCCCCAAGGACGGCAAGATCACCGCCAGCCTCGAAGGCAAGGTCGATGTGGCCAAGCTGGGTGAGCTCGGCACAGAACTGGATGTCGTGGCGACCTCGATGGTCGACGGCACCCTGCCCGGTCATGTCGAGATGATTCCCAACGGCGCGAGCATCGGCGTCAAGGATGTCGTTCTGACCGAACCCCAACGCGTGGAAATGGAACGCCTGCGAAACGGCAGCGTGGCCGTGGATCTGGATCCCAACTGCATCCCCGCGTCGCTGCGCGTGCCCATGGGCACCAAGGCTGACGAACCCAAGCTCACCAACACCGAGCCGGGGGTCTACTCCAACTTCGCCATCGAATCGATCACGGTCATCATCAAGACCAAGCGCGTGGCCTAACGCCACGTCATAAACGCCCGGGGCTCGATCGCCTCGGGCTTTATGCTGTATTTTTCCCACCGCTGCGCGCCCCAAGATAGAACGGAAAAGCCCCGTGGGCTTCGCCCCCAGGATTTCTTTTTTTGTTTTCACTCTTGCTTCTACCCCAAGAACGCATCAGCAGCTTCTTCGACTTCGTCTCAGAACTGCCTCATTTTTGAGCAGAACAGATATTTTTCTACCTGACTACAAAAATGTTATAGCCTATCCTATCCTACCAGGATTAACTAATCTACTTATGCTAGTTCGTAAGTAGAAAGAGTATAACCTATTAGATAATACCCCTTTTTCAAAGGGTGTGGTAAAAGAATAACTTTTTACTTTTTTGCTGTCGAGTGACGGGATGGCCTAGCGTTTCCCCATCGTTTGTGGGGCTTTGGCCTCGAAATCCTTTGAACGACACTCCCCAGAAGGCGCTGCCATGACCTCCAAGATCAAGGCTGTCTTTGAAGAGATCTGTGCGGACCTGGTCATCGACCAAGCGCTTTGCACCCGGATCCACTTGTACCAGACTGGCTTCGTCAACAAAAACAGCGAGCACTCCGAGTTCTTCGGAGGCAACTTGCTGGGCGTCCAGAAGGTCCGATTCACCGACACCGACAAACACACCTGGTTCGACGACATCATTGCCGCCGACGAAGAACACCTGCGGGAAAAGCTCCACGTCATCCCCGAACTCATCGGCAAAGGCGGCGACGTCTTCAACGTGGCCGGTGACCCGATGAACCTCTCGCTGGCCTGGGTGCTGCACCGCATCCACAACGAAGGCACCATGACGGCCGAGCGTCGCCATGAAGCGATGGTCGACGTGCTGCTGATGATGCAGATCAAGTTCATGACTTCGCGCCTGTATCGCCTGTTCCGCTACCCGGCTGATCGCAAGGTGGCCGAAGCGGTGTACATGCAGCTGAACAACAAATTCGCCATCAAGCAGTACGGCTCGTGGTTGGCCGTGCTGCGCATGCGCTCCGAAGAAATCATCAGCGCATCGGGCATCCACAAGAACGCCATCGCCAAGATGGATGACGATATCCAGATCGTGCGCATGATCAGTGACATCCAAGGTCGCATTCGCGACATGCTCAAAAACATCTACGACCTGCACCTGCGGGTCAACAAGAGCGGCGAGAAGATCGGCAGTCAAAGCTCGGTCATCGAGTACGACGGCATGGAAGCGCTCAAGGACCGCCAAAACGGTCTGACCCAGTTCACGCGCTACCTGAAGTCGGTCATCGCCGACAAGAATTCTTTCATCAAGGAAGAACTCGAACATGTGGTCTGCGACATCGTCCAAAGCTGTCCGCCCAAGCACCTGAATGCCGCGCTCACCTACGTGAGCCACAACCACCTGAAGTCCTCCACCGATCCGATCGATCCGTGGGTGGACGAGCTGATGATCCACAGCTTTCACTACTTGGCCGAGAACCGCGTCAGCGCTCGGGCCAACGTCGATTTGATCAGTCTGCTCGCTCGACTGCGGGGGGTCTACACCTCCAGCCGCTCGACCGATCCCGATCTCCTCAAACTGCGCCACGACACGGAAAGTATCGTGAAACGAGCCATCGACTCTCGAACTGAAGCTGTCATTGCTTCAACGCGAACCGCTCTGCTTCTGTACATGGTCGCCCGAGCGTACACGATGAAACACTACAGCTGAAGAACAGTTCGGGACGTATTCCTATACACCTCCTTGTGTCTTTCAGCCATGAATGCATTCGACCGTCTGCGTTGGATGTTGGCCGAAGTCTTTGAGCAGGTGCTGGGTCCGCGCACCGTCATTGACGTCACCCAACCGCGCACCCACCTTGAATCACTGAGTGGTCACTCTCACGAGGGTTATGTCACACAAGTCTTTTGCCAAGAGCTCAAGTACAAAGTGCGATACCAACGGTGGTTCGTTCCTGATCGGCATTACTACGTCTACAAGGTCTTTTGTACCGTTCAAGGCAAGGCGCCAGAAGCGTTGCTTCGGGCCTTTGCACGGGAGTGTTCGTTTCCTCTGCTTCTGACGGAGTGGAGTTCTTCGACCGCCCAGAAAACCGCTGCGATCGAGGCGTATTTGGATGTGATCCACGCTGACCTTCAACGCTCGCAAAAAAACGGCGTAAACGGCCTTTAAAGCGCTCCCAGAGGCATGGGCTTCTGGGAGCTCTTATGCGCTTTAACAGTTGAGAGAATCATGGCAATCCTTTTCGCCCAAGATTGGGCCCGATACCCGTCGGCGATCATCGACGCCAAAACCAAGAACCAGTCGTTCTTGCGGCTGGCCGCGGTCTACCGGTCGATGGGCATTCGCAACCACGCGTTCATTTTGGCCTTGCATGACCCTACCCTGCAAGGCGTCGATCCGTACTCCAAAGACCTGACGCAAGAGCAGATGATGCGCATTGCGGTGGAGTGTTCGGAAAACCCCTGGTACTGGATGCGCGAAGTGGTTCGTGCGCCGGCCATCGGCGGCAGTGAGCCGACCCAGTTCGAAGCCAACCGCGGCAACATTGCCTTGTACTGGCTCTTCTACAACCACATCACCCAGTTCCTGATCCAGCCGCGTCAGACCGGCAAGTCCTTCTCAACCGACACCTTGATGGTGCAGTTGCTGCTGCTCGTGTGCAAGAACACGAAGATGATCCTGATGACGGCCAACGACGGCCTGCGCCGCAAGAACGTGCAGCGTCTGAAGGAAATCATGGACGACTTGCCGCGTTACCTGGATCCGCGCAATCGGGAAGACGCCGCCAACTTCGAAGAAATCACCGTCAATGCACGCGGCAATTTCTATTCGACCATGGTCCCGAAGATGAGTCCGAAGCAGGCTGACACGATGGGCCGGGGTTTCACGACCTCGATCATGCACATCGACGAAGGCCCGTTCCAGCCCAACATCTCCGTGGCCCTGAAGGCGGGTCTGCCAGCCATGGGTGCGGCTGCCGACAAGTCCAAAGCTCAAGGCGCGCCGTACGGCGTGATCTACACGACCACCGCTGGCAAGAAAGACGACAAAGACGGCAAGTACGTCTACAACCTGCTGCAAGACGGCGCGACCTGGGACGAGAAGTTCTTCGACTGCACCAACCAAGCCTCGTTGGAGCAGCTCGTGCGTCGCAGTTCGCGGGGCGGAGCGTTGCGGGTCGCTTGCATCTTCAACCACCGCCAGCTGGGCAAGAGTGACAACTGGATGCGTCGCAAGCTGGAAGAAGCCACGGTCAGCGGCGAAGAAGCCAACCGCGATTTCTTCAACATGTGGACGGCTGGTAATGCCGCCCACCCGTTGCCGCTGCATATCCTGGAACAAATCACGGGATCGCTCAAGGAGGTGGACCATCTCCAGATCGACCCGGTCGGTCCGTACACCACCCGGTGGTACATCCCGGAAGACGAGGTCGATCGACGGTTGTACAACGGCCACTACATTCTGGGCATGGACACGTCCGAAGCCGGGGGTGGGGACGACATCTCCATGGTGCTCTACGACGCGGTGACGCTGGAAGTCATTGCAGCAGGCCACTACAACGAGACCAACCTCATCACCTTCGCCGATTGGGTGGCGGGTTGGTTCATCCGCTACAAGAACATCACCGGCATCATCGAGCGACGCTCGACCGGGGGCATGATCATCGACAACCTCTTGATCAAGTTGCCGGCCGCGGGGATCGATCCGTTCCGGCGTCTGTTCAACATGATCGTGCACAATGCCTACGACCCGCGCTACGAAGAGCGGTTCAAGGAGATCTCGGTGCCGATGTCGCGCCGCGATCCGAGTCTGCTCGTACGCTACAAGACCGAGTTCGGCTACACGACCAGCGGGTCGGGTCAAACCAGCCGCAGCGCGCTGTACTCCACCACCTTGCAGGCGGCGGCCAAGCAAGCCGGCTGGAAGGTCCACGACAAGAAGCTCATCGATCAATTGGCCGGCCTGGTCATTCGCAATGGCCGTGTCGACCATGAAAAGGGCGAGCACGACGACATGGTCATCGGCTGGCTTCTGACCAACTGGTTCTTGATGCAAGGTCAGAACTTGTCGTTCTACGGCATTGACCCGCGGATCATCATGAGCGAAGTCGAAGCCGACGTCTATTTGGAGCCGGCCGAAGCTGCCCACATTCAAGAGCAGAACCACTACCGCCAACAACTCGAAGAGCTGACCAAACGGTTGGCCGCCGAGCGCGACGACTACATCTGCATGAAACTGGAACAAGAAATGCGCGTCCTCATGAGCCGCATCGTGTTCCAGGAAAGTGAAGTGTACGCGGTCGACGAACTCATTCGTCAAGCCAAGGAATCGCGCCGCAACAAGTTCCGCTACAAAGCCGCCGGGGCTTTGCCCACCGCGGTGCCCAATGCCTACGCCACGTCCGGGCCGGACTACCGACCCATGTCCATGAGTGGCTACTCCGATACGCCGATGAATCTGTACCATCACTACCACTGACGGCATAAAGGCCCCGGGCTCCCCCGGGGCGCTTATGCCGCCGCGACGGCTCTCGGGGATTAGACCGAGATCTGCGAAGCCGCCAGGGCTTGCGCGCCGGCCTTGTAGCCGTCGGCCGCGTTGGCCACGTCGCCGCTGATGCCCGATTCGAAAGCGGTGCGCATGTACGGGTTGACGCCCGTCATGCTGATGCCGTCGAGCAGGGTCTGGCAGAACGCGTCCACGCCCAGGCCGTACTGGGTGATGGCCGAGAACTTGATGTCGTACGTCGTGGCTTCGCCCGCGGCCGTGAGTTCACGACGACCGATGACTTCGCCCGCGCCGTGCGGGAACATGTTCGTGCACAGCCAGGACTTGACGACCTTGGTGTGGGTCGGATCCGGCTCGATGAACGCGCAGGTCATCGAGTAGGTGTCCGCCAGCATGTCGGTGGGAGTCGTGATGCCCGTCATGGCCGCGATGTCGGCGACCTTGGTGTCGGGGTTCATCATGAAGATCTGGATCCACTGGCGCAGGAATTGTTCGATCGGGCGACCGTACTTTTCCGTCCAGCGGAACGTCGGCTCGGAGCGAGCGCGCGTGACGTTGGTGAAGTCCTGGTGTTGTTCGTTGCTGCCGCCCACCGGAGCGGTGTCGACGACTTCGACTTCCAGGCCCGCGTTCAGACCTTCGATCGACAGCGGGTGCAGCTCGACGAGCGCACGCAGCGTGGCGATCCATTGCGAGGCGTCCGGCATGAGCGCGAAACCCGTGGGGGCTTCGACCAGCAGGCAGATCAGGTTCTTGCGGATGTAGGACTGGTTGCCCAGATACTGCGTCAGGTCGGGCGCGATGCCCAACTGACCGCCGATGGTCAGGTCCACCATCGAGTTCTCACGACCGGCCGCCCAGGTGGGCTTGTTGGCCAGGATCGTATTTGCGAGGCGTGGCATGGAATTTCCTCTTTCGTGAAAGATGTTGCGACTGGGAGTGAGAGGTGGGAAAGTCAGAATGTTGCCAATCTAGACTATCCCACCCCCATTCACATTACGCGCTGGTGGGCAGGCTGCTCAGGCGTTGGGCCGTCACGCTCAGCGTCGCCACCGTACGCATGTTGGGTGCGTAGATGTTGATGTTGATCGAGAAGCTGTAGCCACGCGCCTTGTCGGCGGCCGTGAAGTAGGTGTCCGGCACGATCACGAAGCGGCCGTCGAAACGACCCTTGGTGTTGTCCGTGATGAACTTGTTCACGCGCTCGATGAGCTGCTGGTCCGACAGGCTGGACTCGCCCGAGAACTCGCGCCACGCCGCCGCGCCCACCTTTTCCAGTTCCACGATGGCCATGGCCGTGAAGAAGCTGTTGAGGACGGACGTGTCGTCGTCGTAGACGGTCTTGAACGCCGGGAAGAACAGCGTGCGACGGCTGTAGTACTGCGCGCGCACGATGCCGATGTCCCAGTCCGAATTGCGCACGGTGGCCGGGGTGAACGGCGCCGACACATCGGTGAAGAGCGTGACTTGGTTCAGCGGCGCCGCATCGAAGCCGAAGCCCGGCTTCCACACGCCGTTGCCCGCGCCCATGTAGGCCGCGGCCTTGCGGGCCACTTCCAGCGACAGGGGCAGGCGCTTGGTGTACTGCGACTGCAGCAGACGACCCGAAGCCGGGACGACCATGCCGCGCATCACGGCGGTGCCGTAATGATCGCTTTCCGGGTAGAGCGCCAGCGCGGTGTGCAGCGCGATGCCGATCGAGGAGTCCTGCGAGGCCGTCAGTTCGGGGCCCAGCACGTCATGCGTCGCCAGCACGCAGAACGTGTCCTTGCGCTGCGAGATGAACTGCGTCAGGTCCTTCTTGGTCTGCAGCGGGAAGCCCGAGTCGTAGATGATCGATTCGGGGTACTTGGCGGTGTCCTGCAGCTGGCTCGACGGATCGGCGTAGGCCGCGACGGCCTCGCTGACCAGCGAAGCGAACAGCGCTTCGTTCATCGTGCCGTCCGAGCCGCCCATCGCGTAGACGGTGGAGTTCTGGCTCCAGCGCGTGGCGTTGCCCGCGGACGTGTTGACCACGTACGAGACGTAGGGGATGCCGGTGGACGACGTGCCCGTGAGCAGGTTGAAGAGGTACTTCTCGGCCGCGGCGCCGCCGGTGCCCGTGAAGTCACCGAAGTCGCTGGAGAAGAACGGCTGTTCGGCCGCGTAGACCAGGCCCAGGACCGTGGCGATCTGGCTGTCGTAGACGTGCATCGCGCCGAACGGACCGTAGGCCGGCGGCAGGTTGGGGTCGTCCAGGTTCTGGTACGACTGGATCAGCGTGTCGCCCACGTAGAGCTGCTGGTCCGTGTTGGGGTCCATCGAGGCCGGACGGAACGTGAAGTCGATGTACTGCTCGGCTTCGTTGGTCTGCTGGATGCTCGGGGTGGACGACGCGTCCGGGCGGTAGACGAACGCCGCGCGGAACGGGTAGATCTTGAGCGAGGTCAGCAGACGGCCATCGATCGGGGTGTTGCTGCTGACGGTGTCGGCCCACAGACGGATGCCGAAGTTGTTGCCGTCGGCGCCGAAGTACGGGGCTTGCAGGTCCATGATCGGGTAGCGCACCGACTGCGTGGAGTTCGCGGTCTGGTCACCGGGGCCTTGCGTGCCCAGGCCGAAGGTGGACTGGTTGGAGTTGTCCAGCGGCACCGCGGTCGCGACCCATTTGGCCGTGAAGCCGGCCACGGTCTGACCCGTGACTTGCAGCTGGCCGTTGGTGTCGAGGGCGTAGGAACCGTCGGAGTTGCGCTGGTACTCGGGGACTTGGCCCGCGAGCAGGTCCAGCGAGATGCGGATGGAAGCCAGGGGACCCGCGTCAGCCGGCATCAGGCGTTCCATCATGATGGAATTGCCTTGGCTGTTGATGATGTTCGCCAGAACCGTGGCGTGGGTGGCCCACGGCTTGGTCAGGTCGAACGAATCCGCGTGGTACATGTTGGCCATGCTGGCGCCGTTGACGAGCTGACCGCCCGACGGACCACGCTTGGCGTAGGTGTAGATCTTGGCGAGGTGAGTGGGACGATCCTCGGGCACGGACGGCAGCTGCACCGTGCTCTGATCGTTCGTCGCCAGGTAGTTCACCATCGGAGCGCCGTTGACAATCGTGCTCATAGTCTTTATTTCCAAAGTAAGATGGACGGAATTTCGAAACTGTCTTGAGTCAGACCCCTGCAGGAGGTTTGACAGATAGTCGCGAGAATGCCCTCTAGGACGGGGCGTGCCTTGTCAGTTGCAACGAATCTTTCACTTCAAGCGAAGTCAAAGACCACAAAGGATCTCTTGGACGCGCATCGCGCAGTCAACACTGTCATATCAAAACAAGCTTCTCGCTCGACGAGAGTCACACACGTCAGATGGCACTTGCAAGTCCCAGGACGTCTACCACGAGACGTCGGTGATTCATCATCTGAAGCTTGTTAAGAGATTACGGGTTGTCTGGCAACAGACGGCAAAAAGATCTTTCGCAAAGTCTTGAATTCGCACTCGGCAAACGATTGCTGTTGCGTATTGTCCAATTGTCGCAAAGCTGGTGGGCTTTTTATGTGGGCCCTCGTGTAGAGGGTGACTGTAGAAAGCTAACGAGAGCGTTCATAATCATTAAGATTTTTACGTCCTCGCCTATAGACACCAGTGCCTCAAAAAATTCTACCTTGAAAAGGAACTGACGTCATGTTTCGTCCGACCGCTTATGAAACGACGGCTTGCAAAGGCTTCATCATCGAGCCGCTGAAAGAAGCGGTCTTGCATGCGATCATCCAGGGCAACCTGCACCCGCATCCGAACAACCCCGACCTGCGGTTGGTCCAAGGGGGCTACCTCGTCGACGAGACGATCAAGAGCTTTCTGCACCCGCTGGCCGTGCCCTACGAAGACGCCTTCCAGATCGCCGTGGACGTGCGCACCGCGGGCAAGTTCGACCTGGTCAACAACGGCTTTGCCATCCGGGACAAAGAGTCCTACGACGGCATCTGCCTGCGCGGCCACCTGACCGACCTGTGGGTCAACCATTCCCCGGATCCGTTGCGCAACTTCTCGCCGCTGCCCCTGGAGCTGTACTCCAGCTGGCTGGCCGAGCGCATCGCCAAGCGCCTGGGACTCGAAGCCAAGGCCCAAGCCCAGGTGCACATCCTGGCCGCGATCTTCTACCTGAACAACTTCTGGAAAGACGAGCCGGCCGACAAGCTGATGATGAAGTCGCAGATCACCCGGGCCACCCGGATGAACGACCTCATGGTCTCGGAAGTCCTGGAGCAGCGTCACGTCATCAGTGACCTGGCCGACTTCTGCGTGGCCTGCCAAGAAGTCACGCAGTCGCAGCGCTTCAAGCACGTGGACGCGGGCATCTTGCTGCAGATCATCGGCGGCGACTGGTACGGCGCGCACAAGGAAATCATCGCGGTGGCCCTCGAACACCCGCCGACCTGGCTGGGCGTGATCTGGGAAGGTTTCAACAACCGTGGCATGCGCAACTCCGGTCTGGCGCAGATCCTGGAGCGCAACAGCTACCGCCGGCAAAAAGACCTCTTCACCAACGCCTTGCTCAACCTGGCCTTGGTGTAACCTCGAAAGGTAGCGCATGTCTCAGATCGCTCCACCCCCGCCGCCGGCTCCGGCTCCGAGCCCGACGCCGTCGTTGACGGGGAACTTCCTGCAGCGCCATGCGTACGACAACGTCTGGTGCGCGCCCAATCGCGACAAACAAGTCATCCTCAAGCTGGCCCGTCTGACCGGTTACGGCGGCGCTTGGAACAAGGTCAAGGTGATGTGGCGCACCGAGCCGCTGCCCGACACCACGAGCCAGTTCCATGTCTACCAGATCGGCGAGATCCATCCGCTGCTGCTGGGCTTGCTGGACCAGCAAAACACCTGGCTCAATGTCGCCGACACGTGCAACGTCGAGAACTTCATGGCGGACCTGTACGTGGCCACCGGCATCCAGATCCACCGCAGCCAGGCCTGGTACCGCGTGACCGAGGACAAGAACCTCATCGTGGCCATTCGCCATGATCCGTTCGCGCGCTTTGGCTTCGATCTGAACACCGACGACGTGTTCCTACGGTTGTACGCCAACGACTACTACAACACCGAGCAAGCGGTGCAGGCCCTGGACGTGATCCATGTCCAAGGCACCTACATCGCCGACACGGTGGATGTGCTGGCGTTCCAAGCCGCCTACCAGCCCTGGCAAGCTCAGACCGACGGCTACACGTACTTCTTTCTCAATGGCAACCGCGTCGACACGATCGACCTGGTCAACACCGCCATTGGCGACTACGTCGAATTCGTCTATGACGGCTCGATCAAGAACGTCATCACCTGGGACATCTCGGCGTTGACGGCGTTCACGAGCACGCTCGACTCGATGAACAAGTACCTGCTGCACTACGCGGGACAGTCCAACCTGATCGACAGCCAAGACGAGATCGACGTCTACCTCATCAAAAAGACCACAGGCACCCGCTACGTCGGAGTGTACTACCACAAGAACAATGCGAAAGCCTTGCGCAACGTCACGCACAAGGACTACGCCATCGCGGTGCCCTACATCGCGGCCTTCGTGAGCGAACGAGCAGAACTCGGCGGCGACGTCGACAACGTCTCGATCATCATGCACATTCGCCACTCGGGCTACCTGCGACCGTTGGTCAATGAAAACAGCCGCATCCAAGACCTCTACCGCATGCAAGACGTCGATGTGCGCAACGCCATGCTGGGCGTGCAGTCGACCGTGACCGTCTGGACCGCACCGGCCCTCGAAGCCAGCCAGTACTGCGCCATCATGCGTGCGCCCTACGGCACCATCACCACCAACATGGTGACGGCCGCCTACGGCTACAACGCGGTCTCCAAGCTGATCGGTGACACCCCGACCTTGCCCACCACGCAAGACGGCGTGCCGCCCAACTCCTACATTGTGCCCATCGGCCTGCAAGGCGGCTACACGGCCTACGAGTACGACGCCAATGGCTTGCTGCTGGAGTTCCACACCGGCTCCGGGGCAGGTCTGTACGCGTCGGTCAATCCGGCCACCACGACCGTGGAGTTTCTGTTCGGCACGGGCGGCACCGCCCTCGATGAGTCGTGGAACCAAGTCTCCACGACGATCGATCCGAACTACAACTACCGCTTCTACAACTGCGGCATCACCCTCGGCAACCCCGACAACCTGTGGGTGGACCACACGGGCGACTCCACCTACGGGGTCGTCAACAACGTGGCCACCTGGGTGACCAACCCCTCGCTGAAATACTCGATGGTGCGGTCCAACAAAAAGCACCTGGCCTACGAACTGGACATCACGCCCACCGATGGCTTGATCCGGTTCCAGATCAGCCAGTACCGGGCGGACAAGAGTGCCACGCTGCCGCTGACCGTGCCCATGGGTCGCTTGGACCTCTTCTTGAACGGTCGCTCGCTCAAGGAAGACCTCGACTACAAAGTCGACTTCCCGATCGTGACGATCATCAACAAGAAGTACCTGGTCAACCCGGACACCCAAGCCCAAAAGATCGTCGTGCGTCACACGGGGTTCTGCGACAACACCTTGCACCGCGATGTGCCGGCGGACACCGGTTTCGTGGAGTACGGCGTGCTCTCGTTCGACAACCAGTACGAGGTGCGCCACGACAAGGTCATTCGCATCACCATCGACGGCAAGCTGACACCAATCAGCGCGCTGACCTTTGCGGAAAACAGCTTCTTGGCGCAAGTCACCAACGCCATGAACGGGCTGCCGTACGTGATCACGGAGATCGTCGTGCCGATGAACTCCTACATCTCGGAAGCCAGTGTCTTGGTCGATCCGACCTACGACATGCGTCAACAGTCCAAGACAATCGACGCGGCGGTGCAAGCCTACCTGACGCAAAAGCTGCCGCAGCAAACCGTCACGGGACCCAATGCCATCCTGGAGCTCTATCCGGTGGTCTCGCCGTTTTTCTGCAAGCTCATCCACGACCTCAACAGTGGTGCCCTCACCAATCCGCTCTTCACGCAGCAGTACAGCGACAACGACGCGGCGCAGATCCTGCAGCCTTACGTCTACTTGCTGGCTGATGACCCGTGTTCGGACAACAATGCCCCCGACCCGACCTTCGTGATCATCCATCCGCACAACCAACCCGGGTACGTGCAGATGGGCATCTACCAGTACAAGTTCCTGCAAGCCGCTGTCCGTCTGTACGGCAACGGCCGCGTGATCTTGTCGCCATACGTGAGTGTGGCCCAGTTCGGCAGCTGACCCTTCGAGCGTTCGGAACACCCTTCCGAACGCTTTCTTCCTCATTCGGAGAAATGAATGACAACCAACAGTATCGTCGGTACTGACGGCGTCTCCCCTTTGTACACCCCCGATGCCCGCTGGACCACGTGGCGGCGATCGGACCTGTACATGGGCGGTCCGGGCGCCAATCGTTACGTGCCCAAAGAAGGGGACTTGGTGTTCGACATGGACCAAGGCGCCCAACAACTCGTGGTGGACTCGGTCGATCCGGCCACCCTCATCCCGATCCTGTCGCCGGTCGTGGCATTGGCGGGGGACGGCGAGTTCACGGACCAAGACATGTTGCTGGGCGTGGGTCCGGGCACGCAAGCCGATACCTACCGCATCTACATCGACAAGTCGACGACTCCGTACTCGCTGGCCGTCGATGCGCGGCTGAATGTCGCGGGCTCGATGGTGTCGACCTGCAAGATCTTCACCGGCGCCGACTTCAATGACGACACGGCGGTGATCTCGCACCTGTACGACACCCAAGGCAACATCACGGCCAACCAGATCCCGCTGGAGCTGGTAGCCGATGTCACCAGCAGCCTGGTCAGCGGTGCCTCGGGCACCGGTCTGGTGACCTCCAACTACGCCCTGAAGACGGTTCCGGTGTGTTACACCATGGCCAATCTGCTGGACGCCGAGGTGGTCACGGCGGTGTTCTACTCCGACGCCGGCAAGGTCGTCTCCAAGCGCCAGCTGCTGGTGGAAAACACCGGCTTCATCCGCAGCCCGAGCCTGTCGACCAAGTACATCACGGACATCTCGCTGGAGTGCCCGTTCCTGTCGACGGCCGACACGACCCTGCTGCAACTGCCCATCAACATCCTGCTGTCGGGTCTGAACCTGATCGGCGTCATCGAGTACAGCGACGGCACCACACGCCGTCTGCCGGTCGATGGCACCAAGTTCGTCATGCAAGGCATGGCGGCCTACCTGACCACCGTCGTGGGCACGCCGGCCAACGTGGTGCTGCAATACTTCCTGGATCCGTCGGAGATTTCGTACTCGTCGACCAACGTCGGCAGCCGTCGCTTCCTGACCAAGACGTACAAGCTGATCACGATGGACGAGCAAGGCGCGTACAACATCAAGCTGTATGGCTACCCGGTCTGGCAAGACTCGGTCTCGGGCTACTACATGCGCTGGATGATGTACAACGGCGATCGTGCGGCCACGTACGACGTCACCGACCTGGTGACCTACTCGCCGTCGGCCGCCCCGTTCAGCCCGCTGCTGTACGGCACGCAGCAGAACATCGTCGCCCAGCTCAACCTGTACGCCGTCAACCCGGCGTTCCGCAACTACAACTTCACGCAAGCCGTGGGGGTGACGCTGTGGGGTCCGGGCACGCAACGCACGACCAACTGGACGGTGCAGTTCACCCCGAGCCAGAACCCGCCGTACGGTCCCAACCTGCACGCGACGCTCACGCTCGTCAACGTCACGTACAACATCCTCAATCTGGCTTCGGGCTTCACCTCGCTGGCCGACTGGCTGGCCGCGGTCTACACCCCGACCCTGCCGCTCATCGGTCCCAACGAGACCCAGGCACCGACCCCGAACTTCTATCGGATCCGCTTCGGCAGCTTCGATCAGTACTTCCCGATCAATCAGTGGAACGTCGACATGCAGATCCAAAACGGTCTGGGCGACAGCGGCACGGTGTTCATCGAGTTCATCTACCGCACGTCCAACAACGACGCGCAGCTGTCCATGGCGGCGCTGCCGGTCTACGAGACGGGCACGTTCTAAGCTCAATTCAAGCCAAAAAAAGAAATGGCGGCATAGCGCCCCAGCCTTCCGGCTGGGGCTTTATGTCGTCAGATGTGGCTATACAGGTGCGTGGTCAACTGCTTGGTCAGGGAGTCCAGCAGCGCGTGCTGCGGGGCCAGCCGCATGTAGGGCATGAGCTTGTTGAGCACATTCAGCAGCGGGGCCGCCGCCAGGTGCAGACGCTCCGTGTCCAGTTGCAGGGTGCCCACGTTGTTGTTGGCCAGGTCCGCGGCCGACTGGTGGACCCGCAGGATCTGGCGGTTGTTCTCCGGCGTGTAGGTTTGACCGGGTTCGACCGTCATCAGCCGCACTTCCCAGAGAAAGCCGTTGTAGCCGTCCGCGTTGAGCTGCAGCACGGACTTCAGCCGCATCCCGTTGTCCAGACGGGTCTCGCACTCGGTCTCGGCGTAGTGGTTCAGGTGAAAGCCTTGTTCGGGCTTCAGAGGCGCTTCCAGCTGCTTGCGCAGTTGGTCATTGACGTGGAACGTGGCAAACGCCGCGAAGTCCTTGATGCCGGATGTCGGGTACATCTGCATCACCGCGTCGACAGCCTCGCGGGCCGAGATCTTGTTTTCGTACAAAGGGGCCACCAAGGCGTCCCAATGGTCGCCAGCGAGCTCCAAATGGAACGCCCGCAGGGGTTGGGTGGGGGTGGTGGTCAGCAGTGCAGCCAGCGTGGGGATGGTGGTCATTGAGCAGGGTCTTTCAAATTGAAGGTGGTGATGAACGCGTCGATGACGCGATTCATTTCTTGGGTGGCGAGGTCGAAGTCGGCTTGGAGAGCGTTGATCGTGGCTTGCCTTTCTGGGGTCATCGGTGCAGGGGGAGTCTTGCGTTGAACGGGAAACATGTAGCGCAGGGGATTGCCGTGCGGGGTAGACCGCAACTTCATCACCGCTGCCACGTACGCCGCTTCCGGAGACCCGTAGCGGCGCACTTGAAAGGCTTCTTGCAACTTGTTTCCATCACTCATCCAACTGACGACCCAATGGCCTTGGCGGATGGGAATCCAGCTCATGCGCATGGGGACCTTGAAGACGCGCCCTTGAATGAGAACGTCTTTGACACGGGGCCGAACGGCCTTAGAACATTGGATCGTCATGGGAAGAAGAATCAGTGGTGGACTGCGGCTTGAATTTGGGCATCCGAGCCGCGCAGCATTTGGAAGATCTTCGATTGCTCTTGTTCGATGTTGAGCAGATCACGCGTGTAGAAGTGCGCCATGCTCGTGCCTGACTTGTGGCGCATGGACACTTGCAGTGCGCGTCGGTTCTTGATCACGCTGATGGCAAAGTGGTGGGTGTCTTCCAATTGATCGGTCAGGGCCAGAATCAATTGTTGCACCCTTTCCCGGTACAGGCAGTGGCAGTAGCGGGTGTCGCTCAGCATCATGCGCACGCGGGGTCGCAGCATCTTGGCGGGCATTTCGTTGTCGACCGCTTTGTGGCGATGGTGGTCGATGAACTTGATGAAGCTGATGCCCAGCTGGTTGCTGGAGTAGTCCTTTTCTCGCAGCATGAAGTGGGTTTGCCAGTCCTGATCGTCGTTGTGGAAGATGTAGGACGAGACTTCGTTGGGTAGGCGGTTGTGCACCAGCTCTTGGGCGAAGTCACTCAACGTTTGCTGCAAGGCGGCTTCTTCCGGCGAGAAGTCGCGCAGCACGATGCGATCAACCAGTTCACGGTGTTCGTCGTTGAGTCGATTGGTCAGGTCGAGTCGGAACCGTTCGGGAAAACTAGACATGGTGGGGCCTCAATGCAAAGGGTGCCTTTTGGCCGCCGTGTCTTCTTCTTCGACTGTGGTGGGTGTAACCAACCAAAGTTCGACGCGAATAACGACGCCGTTATAGTCGTGAGGAAACCAGAACAAGCTCAACCGCTGTTCCGGATCCATCCGTTCTTCTACATGAAGCTTGTAGTGCTTCATGAACTCCGAACTGAGGAGCGTGCGCAGCGTCGCTTCGAACGCTCGAAGGGCTTCTTCGCCGCGGCTTTCGCGAGCTTGTCGCATGAACTCTTCGACCGCGGGCCACACCAGACGCGGGTGATGATAGATCTTGGGCGAAAAGCGGTTGTTGTGCCAACCATGGGTGAACGCGGTGGAGACTTCCAACACGGCGGTTTGCTTGTTGTAGAAGTCGTAGCGCTGGCGATAGCCGTCTTCTTCGGAATCACTCATGAATTCGACTTCGAACGCATGCGTGCCGTTTTTGACGAGGTCCCGGATGGGGGTGGTGGCGTCGAGGGCTTTGCGGTTCAAACCCACAACGCGCTCGCCGAAGTCCATGCGGACGAGTTTTTCAAACGCCGTCTCGATGTCGGTGAGTCCGACAGCCAGGCGACCATAACGAATTTGGGTATCGTGGTCTGACATGGGATGGGCTCAGTAAGAATGAAAGGGTCTTATCTCTCACAAAAAAGATAAGATCTGCGCATACGAGAGACTGAGAAAGGAGCAATCCCTTTCTCAGTCTCTGCAAGCACCAACTGGGCCCAGGCGGCGCTTGCTTACTTCTTGGGCGCCAGGGCCTTCTCGCCGAGCTCGCCCAGGTGCGCCGAGACCTTCTTGTTCTCGCCGCGGTTGGCCGCGCCGTAGAGATCGAAGGACGCCGACGCGCGGCCGTAGCTGGTGGTGACGCTGCCGTCGCGGGGGTTGCGGCCTTCGTTCTGCCGGTTGACGCCGAAGCTCATGGTGTCCTTGTCGGCCAGCTTCAGGGTGCCGGTCACGCGCTCGACGGCCTTGTGCTTGCTCATGACCTCGATGCCGACTTCGCCGACGGCGAGCTTGCCCGCGGCCATGGTGTTCGTGTGGTGGTTGTGCACGGCGCTGACCTGGCCGACGGTCATGCCTTCGGGCAGGGTGTTGTGCCAGGCGTCGTCGGCGAACTGCAGCTCGACCTCGGTGTTGTCGCGCTCGATCTTGGGGATCTTGATGCCGGCCTTGAATTGGTCGGCGAGCACGCGCACTGCGGGTTTGATTTCGGTGGTCATTGTAGATGAGTCCTATGGACAGGTGTTGAAGAAAAGAAAAGAGCGAACGTAACCAGTAAAACTTGACTAGGCCTGGTTACCCACCTCTCTGAACACAGGAGTGTCTCAGAATTGCTCAGGAGCGGTTGTCGCGATTGACGAACCGCGGCCGGTTGGCGAATTGGGGATCGCGGTCATCGCGCCGGGGGTAAGGCGGGCGTTGACGCTCGGGTTCGAACTGAGGGCGCGTGTCGAGGATGGCTTGGGCCGGCAGCGCCGGCATGTCCATCGTCTCGATGCGCTTGACCAATTGCTTGGTCACGAGGCGACCGAAGGCCAGGCCTTCTTCGGGCACGAGGTGGGCACCGGTCAGCACCAGGTACTTGTCACCTTGCTTGTAGAAGCTCACCGGCGCGGTGGGGCTCAAGTCGGGGCGCGGGAAGTGGATGACTTCCGAGGCGTTGCCTTGATGCAGATCCCTGACGTCGATGGCGACTTCGGGCGCGCTCTTGAGAACACGCATCAGGTTGTGGAGGCCGATTTCCTTTCCGGAAAATCGCAGCTTTGCCATTATCGTCCTTCGAAAATGGAAGTGGTAGGAATGCATGGATTGTGCATGCGATGATGCCGCTTAGTAAAAATGCGCATGTTTTACACGCGGGCATGAAGAATTGCGGCACTTCTCCATGTCTGTAATATGGGTCTCAGCCAATCTAGATTCAAGCATAAAGCCCCGGGCTCCCCCGGGGCGCTATGCCGTCATTGACTTACCAGCCAGCCCAAGCTGCCGGCTTGGGGCCGACGTCCGGGGTCACGCCCCAGCCCATGGACTGGAACAGTTCTTCGGCGGAGATGGTGGATTCCATGGCCACGCCGGGCGCACCACGGTAGAGCTCCAGGCCTCGCTCCAGTTGACCGCGGGTGAGGATTTCGTCGAAGGATTCGAGCGTGGGGCTCTTGTACTTCTCGGCCGCGCTGATGCCCGGCTCGTTGACGTAGTCCCAGGTCACGATCGTCTTGAGCACGCGTTCCATGCGACCGTTGCGGAAACCGTCATCGGTGAACGATCGGATCGAGAAGCAGACGTTCTCGTCTTTGTTTTCCAGCTGGCGTTCCAGGATGTGGCCGAACGGACCATTGGGCAAGATCTTGCCCATGATGCGAACGATGTTGCGTCCTTGTTCGTCCTTGCCTTCGAAGTCCAGCCAGACTTCCTTGATGTGGTGGCTGACGCGCTCTTCCCAGATCGAGAGCACCCGGCCGGCGAATTCTTCCGGACGCATGCCGATCGGCTTGGGATGGCCGTACTCGCCGCGGCAGGCACCGCGCTTGATCCGGCGCATGAGCGGGCTGCTCGATTCGAACAAGGCCTTGACCTGTTCGTAGACGTAGTACTGGCCCGCCGAGTTGTAGCAATTGAGGGCCCCGAGCACGACGGTGTAGTAGCCGTTCTCGTCTTTGGGCAACGTGCCGACTTTGTTGGTCCCGACCAACGAAGTGCAGCTGAAGCGAATTTGATTCATGGCGTTCTCACTGACGCAGGAGGGATTCAATGCGTTCGACCCGCTCCGAGGGCGAGACGAGCGCAGAGACAATGCCGTCGTTCATGTACGAGCCCGCGATCTTGTTGAGCGTGTTGGTGGCGGAGTACGCCACGCTCTTCAAGGGCACAAAGGCCGGCTGGACAGTCTCCAGCTGTTCTTCGCTCGTCACAGTCTGACGGTAGTATTGAACCCGATCCTGGGGGTTGCGGGTGATCATCGAGATGATGAGCTCGGTGACTTCGTGGTCGGTGCCAATGTTGACGCCCGCAAATTGCCGGGCACTGTCGAAGAGGTGGGCCAGCTGGCGATAGCCAAGGTACCAAGGCACGCGCGCCTTGGAGACGATCTCGCTGTAGACGAGGTAGACGAGCGGCTTCATCTGCACCAGGTCCAAGGTCTCGATGACCACGGCCCCCGGTGAGAACACGAACTCGTAATACTCATCGCCATCGATGACGACCTTGTTGGTGAACGACGGCTTGATCCGTTGCATGGCGTTGATGAGCGAGACCGAATAACAGTCGTCGAACACCATCGCGTAAATGCCCACGATGTAGGTCTCGACGGAGACGGAGGCGAGCCCCCGCTCCTCGAAACGCACCGGGATGTAGATCTTGCAGCCCTTGACGGTCACCAGCTGGTTGTTGACCTCTCGCAGATTGGTCTTGACCTTGAACGGGTCGTGACGCAGTTGCGAGATGTCCATGTCACACCGCCGCTTGAACGACGGTGACCTGCATCGTCAGCCACTCGGCGATGTACTCGATGGTGGCCACGGCCGCCGCTTCGCGCACTTCGACGTCGGGGTTGAGCGCCTTGACCTTGGCGATGCCTTGCAGGATCTTGAAGGCATCGGTGTGGGCAAAGCGCGACTGGCACAGCAGGCGGCAGGCCCACGAGTGCAGGTCTTGCACTTCGGCTTCCTTGGTCACGTCCAGCGCCTTTTCGAAGGCCGAGCGGATGACCTCGCGGTCTTGCAGCGGGCACTCGTCTTGCGACAGGTGGCCCAGGATCTCGGCGAACTCCAGACGCATGATGGACTTGGCCCCGGCGAAGCGCTTGTTGGCTTCGGTGGTCTTGTTCATCAGCAGGAAGTGGTTCCAGCTCTTGATGTAGTCCTTGCCGTCTTCGAGGATCTGGGCGCCTCGGTAGACCGGCTTGGTCGACAGGATCGAGCCGAACAGCATCTCGTTGCTGCCGCCGGCGTTCAGCCACTTGCGGTAGACGGCGTCGTTGACGACGACGTGGTCGCCGCCGTACTGGCGCACGAGCACGTCGTTGGCGGTGTCGCGGTCGATCTTGGTGAGCTCGCGCACGAGTTGGAGGGCGCTGTTGTTGCGCACGTCCACCATGTACTGGCTGTACGCACCGGCCGACATGTCGGTTTCTTCCGGCGGGTTGTTCCAGAGCTTGCGCGCGACCGCGAAGCCGATGATGGCGTAGGCGGTGGCTTGATCGGAGTCCCAGACCACCGAGACGACCGGGCTCTTGCCGGCTTGGGTGAACCAGTCGTTGTAGATGGCCACGACCTTGTCTTCGCCCAGCTCCAGACAGTACTGCACCAGCGCTTCGTCGGCACTCGGCGCGCCGGTCTTCATCTGGGTCAGGATGTCTTCGAAGCCCACGATCGGCAGCTTGCCACCCATCGTGAAGTCGCTGGGGATGGCTTCGCGCGACCGCTGGACGGATTCGATGATGGAGGGTTCCATCAGGGGTGCGGGCACCTTGAGCACACGCACTTCGAGGTCGCTGTAGTTGGAGCGCTGCAGCTGCTCGACGAGCGGACGCACGCGGTCGACCAGCTCTTCGATCGCCGGCACGACTTGCGTGCGGGTCACGTGCAGGTGACGCGAGACGGCGTTGGCCACGCGATCGACGATGGCGTCCATGTACTCGTCGTGGTCACACACGCCCGTGATCGAGTTCGGGGTATTGGTGACCGCGGCGATGACCGTCGGGTCGAACTGGAAGTGCTCGCCGTAGCCCGACATGATGGCGTCGTCGGTGTGCGAGTTGGTCACCAGTGCGGCCAGCGGGGTGTTGGGCAGCACGGTCAGTGCCAGGCCCTTGCCGTCGAGGAATTGGACCAGGGGAAAGACGCTGCGGAGGGATTCTTTCGTGAGCATGGTTCATTCACCCAGGGCGTTGGACACGGCCTTCTGCACGACCGACTGGGTCAGTTGCGAGATCATGTCTTTGTTGAGGGAGCAGCCGGCGAAGCTCGACGAGATCTCCGCGCCCACGATCTTTTCGGACACGCGGGCGGTGAGTTCGACCATCGAGGCCAGGCAGACCATGGTGCCCAGCGATTGCTTCTTCGACAGGGTCACCATGTTGGTACGCGGGGCGGCATTCACGACCTCGACGGTCGGGGCCGACGCCGGCGTGGATTCGGTCACAGCTTGAGGATCACTCATCGCCTTCATCCTTAAAACGTTTGCAAAAAAGACAAAATAAAGAGTCCAGGGGTGGTGAGACCCCTGGACTCGATATGCTCTAGAAAGGGGTCCGGGTCAGGAACCGAAGTACGCCTTGCAAGCCTCGCGGCTCATCAGACGCAACAGCACATTGGTGGTGCCGATGACGTAGGGACTGTTCACAATCCGATCGTCCACCGACTTGGCGCCAAAGACCGCATCGATCTTGGTGCCATTTTCGGTTTCCATCGTCTCGAAGACGCGCCCGAAGACGGTCTTCAACTGATTGCTGAACACACCCTTGTCACCGACGCCGGCGTCCACATCGGAGGTGATGTAGATCTTGATGGCTGCCGTGTCCATCAACAACGGTTCGTTGTCAATGCGGAAGTTCTCATCCACACTGCCGGTGAACGCAGGACGGCCTGCGGAGCGGTTGCGTTTGGCCAATTGCTTGTCCGTGACGCTGACCAGTTCCCGCAGACTGCGGCCCATGTCTTCCGGCTCTCCGTTGTAGAACACTTCAATGCGTTCGACGGTGCCCTTGACCTTCGATTGAGGGGCGTGATTGGAAAGCACACGCAACGTATCCACGGAGTCCGTGTTCATCAGTTGCGAGCCTGCACTCACCGCATCCTCAATAATGCATAGAATACTTTCGTACTCCACGGCCTGACCCACTTGCACAAGCTTGTGGATTTCTTGATTGAAGTCCACCACCAGGGTGCGGACTTTGGTCGTCTGGGTGCGCAGCAGCCGCGAGACCCGGGCGGAGATCTCCGAAGAGTCCTCCAGGGTGTTGGCCGATTCGAGCAACACCGTGCTCACGAGCATGCTGTTTTTGAAGACGACTTGTCCCGGATTGAGGAAGTCGGGCTCGAAGAACCCGCTGTTGTAGGCGATGGCTTGGCCCGGCACGAAGGTGTCGCCAATCGAGAGCTGGCTGACCACCGCATGCGGAATGACCAGACCGGCGGCGGCGCCGTAGCGACGTCCCAGTTCGACCCCTTGGGTCTTGCCGTCGTCGTATTCCACGATGATGCCGAACTCGTTGCGAGACACCACCTTGCCCGGCTTCTTGGCCGTAAAGCAATGCAGGTCGCCCGTGCGTTGACCGATGACGGCTTCGTAGCCGGTGCGAATGGCCGATTGGTGGTAGCCTTCGCACGCCACGCCGTGGCCGTTTTGGATCGAGATGAAGTTGGCGCGCTTCATGGCGTCTTGCGTCGCGGCCGGGGCCAGCAAAGCACTGGTCGACAGCAACGAGGTCGCACTCGTCACGCCCATCTCATAGCGGTTGGTGGTCCCGCGCAGGGAATTGAACTGGGGGTCGGCCGACAAGAAGGTGTTGATGCCCACGTCGGAGGAATCCATGGTGGCTTCCGAGACCACGCCCATGTCGGACTTGTCGTACGCCCGCATGCGCTTGACCATCGTGCGGCCCGAGCGACCGCCCGACCCGGAGTAGGTCACCGCTTCCAGTTCCTTCAGGTTCTGGATCGGGTTGATCTCGGAGTTCTGGTTCTTGGCCGGATCTTCCATGACCTTGAACCAGACCGCGTACGGGTTCATCTCCAGCGGGTACATCTGCTTGTTGGAGCGCGCGTTGTGGGTGCGGATCGCCGAGACCAGTTCCGCGTACACGAAACCGGCAAAGCGCTCGTAGCCCTTGATGCGCATGTGGCTCGCATCGAGTTCACCCGGATGGGCGTCTTCGAGCAGGTACCAGGCCGCCTTCATGACGAGTTCGGTGAAGACCGCGGGCTCTTTCATGCCTTCGAGCAGTTCCTTGGTGATCGGATCGATGAACAGCTGACTCATCGTGTCGATCTCGCGCAAGAACCGCACGCCAAAGCCGTGGTCATCGAGCACGTTGAAGTAGACGTCGCGGCGATTGAACTCGTGGGCGTTGAACTGACGCGTCACGTCTTCGTATTCGCGCCAGCCCGCCAGGACCATGGTCGCAAACGCGTTGTCGCGACTGAAGACCCAGCTCTCGTCTTGGAACACGAGGGCCCACTCGTCATCTTGCAGTTGCGAGCGCGTGCCGGCCGGCACTACGCGGTATTGACCGCGCAGCCGCTTGACCAGGCGATCCAGCCCCATCAGGTAGCCCAGCACGATGCCCACCGGAATGGGTCGACCGGAGATATTGACCGTGGCGAAGTCCACCGGCGCTTTGACCAGCGGCAATCCCAGCGTTTCTTCCAGCGAGGGCAGCGGCAGGAACTCGGAGGCCGGGGTCGTGGAGTCCTTGGCTTCGTAGAGCGCCCCGTTCGGGGCCATCCACATCAGCTTGTCACCACAGATGCCCACCAGCACACGACCTTCCGTCAGCTCCTTGAGCATCGGGCGATCACCGATCAGTTCACCGCGCTTTTCCGCATCGAACGACATGAACCAGTATTCCGGCTCACCGCCTCGCATGAACTTCACGTGGAACGAGCGAAAGCCCATGGCCAGCGTGGAGTACAGCTTGGGCGCTTTGAAGTCGTTGTAGAAGACATCGCCGGGCACCATGTTGGTGATCAAGTCTTGATCGGGTTGAAGCCCGATGGACATGATGTTTTCCCGCAGCCAGCGACCGTAGTCGTTGACCTTCTTCTCGTCACGATCGACAAAAGTCTTGCCGTAGTAGCTCGTCAGACCCACCCGATTGGGACGGATCTTGCGAATGGGCATGTCGCCCTTTTGCTTGCGCGTGCGGTAGTTCACGCCATTGATCGTGTACGTGCCATCGGCGTCCACGTGCGGCAGGCGAAACCGCAGCAGCGAGGTGGTGCCTTGGAGCGGCTTGACCCGCACCGTGTAGGCGTCGTAGGAGCCCGAGATGTCCTTGATCGTGTCGACCTTGTAGTCCAGCACGATGATGCCGGCTTGCTGGATGTTGGCCACCATGGCCGCCACATCCTTGGGCAAGACGTTTTCGAGGTAGGCCGAATCGAAATGCAGCAAGGTGGATTGTTGCATCGACTTGTCCACCACGACCGGGTTGTCCGGGAGCTTGGTGGAGGCCGTGATCTGCGTCAGTTCCGGCGACACCTCGATGAACTTGTCGAGGGTGGACTTGCCGTCGGGCGAGACGATCTTCTTGTAGCTGGTGGAGGCTTCCAGCAGCCGGCGGTACTCGCTGGCCGACAGTGCCCCCGCATCCGCCAGGCTGTGGCAGAGGTCTTGGATCGCGTCTTCGTGGGCCTTGGGCTCGTCGGCTTGGATGACCTCGGGCACGTCCTCGACCACCAGATCGGGATCGTGTTGGATGCGCTCGTTGATCTTTTCCAGCTCTGCCAGGTCGGCTTCGAGCTGGTCCATCGGGTGCATGCGCAGCATGTCGTCGTCGACGTCGAGCGACTTGTTCTGTGCCACGACCGGGGCCTTGTAGCCGATCTGCTCTTCGACGTGTTGCGCCAGCGTCTTGCCTTCAGGCACCTGGGAGGTCGACGCCGGACCCGGGTTGTCGTCGCCACGCGGCGTGACTTGGACCACGTGGGGATCCGAGCCATTTTGCGTCGTGGGTTCTTCGTCGCCCAGGTTCTCGGGCACCTCGATCGTGCGCGTATCGGCCAGCACCATGAGCAGGCGCAGGAAGCGCTTTTGGAGTTGGCCCGCATTCCAGCCATGGGTTTCCCGCGTGGGATCCATTTCCAGTTCTTCTTTGGTCGCCGCGCGCCACTTGTTGAGCATGCCCAGGTTGAGCATGATCCAGCGCTCGTTGTCCTTGAAGATGATGTTGAACAGGTTCAACTTGTCATCGGGGACGTGACCGAAGACGGACTCGGCGCGGTTCGGACCGATCCACTTCCAGAGCTCCAAGATGGCGATCATCTCGTTGTTGGAAAATGCACCGGCCAGCTTGGTGGAGATGCGCTTTTCGGCCATCAGCAGCATGCCCACCGAGGGCAGCACCTTGGGCAGGTCGAACTCGACGAACTGCTGGCGGTCCGACTCCAACGCGGCTTGTTGCATGTGCGAGAACACCGTGTCCAGGATGTTCTTGTGCTGGTAGTAGCTGGCGAAGTAGTTGCGCTGGTAGCGGTAGGCCTGGATCAGGAACGCGTAGTTGAACACCACGGGCACGTTCTGATCGCGCTCGGCCATCTCCATGCCGCGCAGCGGCCGGAAGCGCGGATGCCGTTGACGGTGCGTCTTGGCCAGGCGTTCGATGTTGATGGGCAGATGCCGCGGATTGCCCACGTGGGTGGACAACTCGGTGACCGTGCTGATCAGCAGCGTGCGCTTGACGTTTTTCAAGATGTTCTCATCTTCCGTCGGTCCGTGGTCCAGCAAGCTGGTGCCCACGTAGTGGAAGATGGAGTTGCGCGGCAGATCGAGAAACTGCAGTCGCGGCACCGGGGGACTCGTGAGCTGGGTAGGCTTGCGAATCCCGTAGCGCCGGAAAAAAGAGGCGTACGGAATGATCATGCGAAACTCTCTTCGGGACTCGTCATGTTGAACAGGACGAGGTTGACGGTGGAGGTGGCCACCGAGCTGATGAACCGGCCATCGGTGCCGATGTAGGCCTTGCGGGTCTGGAAGAACTTCTCGATGGTGGCAATCGACTCGTCCGAGTACGCCACCGTCAGCGAGCAGGTGTCGCCGTCGAAGTCCGCGTTCAGACCCGACAGTTTGGTCGGGTGCGGCACGATGGAGTTCACGTACGGACTGCCGATGATGGGGAACTCGTGCGCGATGGCATCGTCACTCATCGGCGCCCACTGGTCATCCAGGGGGCGCCGCGGTTCGTACTTCAGACACGGGCGCAGGTGGATCCAGGAGGGATAGATCGAACCCACCCCGGTGACGGGGTAGCGGGTGACCACGCATGGGTAGCCATTGGCCTTGCGGTAGACCGCCAGGAACATGAACTCGGTGAAGGTGATCGGATGGACGTGCTCGGCGCTGCGGCTGGGCGGGAGTTCATCGATCGAGTGCATCACGCGAAACGTGCCGTCCGGACCCTTGTAGATCAGGGCCAGGTAGCGGCCATCGATGATGATCGGCTTGGAGCGGATGCTCTCTTCCTTGAACGAGGAGATGACCTTCTCGATGCCTTCGTCGGTGGCCCACTGGTCGTAGTACTCCGAACTCAGCAGCACTTCCTCGCGCTTGAGTGTGGTCATGTTGACCAGCTGCGCCGGCCGGTTGACATCGGGGAAGATGTCGCCCAGGAACTGCCGCACCTGGTAGCGCGTGACCGGCAGTGTGGCCTTCATGTACTGGTACAACCCCACAATCGTGGAGTTGAAGCCCGGGTTGCCCGCGGCGCCCAGGTACTTGACCGACGGGTTCATCGCCGTGATGACGTTTCGCGTCGAGTTGAAGACCCGACGGCTGGCCCACTTGCCGAGAGTCAGCTTGCGCTTGCCTTCGATGAGCTTGTTCACGCTCTCGTAGATCTGGTTGAACGCCAGCTGAATCTGGTAGCGCGGGATGTTGATGGCTTCCGGGGCGGTGCGTACCGTGGCCGGCTGGATGGTGTTGGACAGCGCCAGGATGCGGCGGTAGATCGGGTTGATCTCGTCTTCGACCTTGCGGCCGTTGGCGTCCAGCTCCAGATCGCGCAGCCCCGCAGGCATGACGATGATCTTGTCAGTCAGCGCCAGGTTGGCGAACATCTTGAGCAGCTTGATGTTTTGTTCCCGCGAGATCGAGGCCGATTCCCGGAAATTGATCTCGTGCCACTTGGAGATGAAGAAGGCATAACCCGTGCTGCCGTTCAGGGCATTGCCCGGGACGAAGTCGTGCAACTGCTCGTCCCAGCGCGCATAGGCCGTGCCGGCCAGGATGGCGCCATAGAGCTTTTTGGTGGCCGTCAGGGTGTTGAAGATGAGCGGATGCAACACCGGGACCTTGACGTCGACATAGCTGAAACGCATGGACCGACGCTCGTCGCCCACCGGTCCGAAGATGACCGAGCTGAACAAACCGTCGGGGTGAAAGTCGCTGGTACTGCCGTCGTACATGTCCAGCACCCGCACCGGCTTGAGATTACGCAACTTCTCCGCCGTCAGCTGCAGCAAGGAGATGTTGAAAGGGACCTCGATGGGCTTCATGGAGCAAATCCTGTGTCATTTAGGGAAGTGTTGAGCTCCCCTAAGTCTGCAAAACAAAACGCAACTACAGTGATTGTAGCTTTCTGTATTTTAATCCAGAAGAGCGAGTGTGCCTATGGCTAAGAAAATCAACTACCAAACGTCGAACAACTTCGACCTGGAAGCTGATCTGGATATTCCGCAGTTCGATTTCGACGACGACAAACCCCAAAAGGATGACCGCAAGCCGATCACCAAAGCCGCCGTTGGGTTTGCCAAAGGCGTGCGTGATGAAGTTTTCAGCCCCAATCTGATTCGCAGTGGCGTGCGCAACGCCTTGCCACCGGCGTATGGGCAGTCGATGGACAAAATCGACGACGTCGTGGGCTCCGTACGAGATGTCTATACGGAAGCCGTCAAAGAATTGAAGCCGGCCGTCAAGGATTTGAAGCGCACCACGCGCAAACTCCTGCCCAAGACGGAAGGCATTTTGCCCAAGAAACTCCAGGGCATGTTGAAAGAGTGGAGCACCGAAGAACTCGAATTCGGCGCCAACCTCAATCAACAAAAGATGCGCGACCAAGGCTTGGCCATCGAGCTGGGTCAAATCTTCCAGGCGCAAGCCGAAGACACGGACCGCCGGGAAGAGCTGTCGCAGCAAAAGGACGAGCTCAAAGAGAGCATTGCCCAGATGCGACATGGCCAGAGCATTCGACAGACCGCGGGCTTGGCCCAGGGCATCGATCGCCTGGTCGCCTACCAAGACAAGATCCTCGTCAACTACCAGCGCAAGTCGCTGGAGCTGCAGTACCGCCACTTCTTTGCCACGGCCGACATGCTGGAACTCCAGCGTGAAGTCGCCCGCACGCAAAAGACCCAACTCGACGACATCAAGAAGAACACGGGCTTGCCGGACTTTGTCAAAGCGACCAAGTCCGAAGAGTTCATGAAGGGTCTGAAGAACAAGTTTGCCGGCGCGCTGGGCGACGGCATCTTCGGCGGCATGCGGGACTATCTGAGCAAGTTCACCAAGAACGTGGTGGCCAACGCCAAGATGAAGATCAGCGACGCCATCAACCAGGTCAAAGATGGCGCGGCGATGGCCGACATGGCCACCGACACCATGGACACCATGGGGGACATGGGCGACGCCATGGGCGTGAGTCAGCACGAGATGGGCGGCCAGTTCGCCGGCTCGTTCGTGGGCGAGCACCTGATCGACAAGGGCATGAAGTGGGTCGGCAACAAGATCAAGGATCATCCGAACTTGGTCAAGTACGGCGAGAAGGCGCACTACTTTCTCAACAACGCCGAGCACGTCATTCCCAAGCACCTGAACAGCTACGACGTCAACTGGGGGCCGGCCGAAGGGCTGCGTCGGTTCTTTGCCGAGAGTGCCCCGAGCACCCAGCCCGACACGGCGCTACAGTCGCACAACTTGATGAAGATGGATGACCCGAGCCCGTTCACGCGCTCGGCCTCGCGCTCCATCATCGAGATCATTCCGGGCTACCTGGCCCGCATCCACCGCGAGATCCAGGTGCTGCGCACCGGCGACGAATCGTTGCCGCTGACCACCTACAGCTACATGTCCAACAAGTTCTCCACCGTCAAAGCGACGGCCAAAGAACTCAAGGGCCGGCTCTTCAACAAGTACGAGAAAGATGACGTCCACGAAAAGCTCAACAAGCTGGTGGACTTTCTCGATGAGAAGCAATCACTGAGTCCCGATGCACGGGCTGCACTGAAGAAAGAACTGCTGACGCAGTCGATCCAGCGCAAGAGCATCGATGCCACCGACGTGCACCGCCAGAGCCACTGGAGTGCCACCGGTCCCCATGCCAAGGCCATTTCTCAGTTGTTTCGCAACAAGCTGGAAGTCGATCCGGAAACGGAAAAGCCGGCCAACACGCTCAGTGCGATCAAGGCGCAGAACCACTACGCCGACAACATGAAGAACTTGACCAGCTGGGTCAACGATCCTCGGGAGATGATTCAGCAGTTGCGACTGCTGGGCAGCGACGACGTCTTGCACGAGCTCAACATGCTCGACAACAAGACGCCCGACAAGATCAATCTGATGGCGTTCCGTGACATGCTCATGGAAGAAGAACCGGCCACCCACGAGGTCTCGACTTCGCAGAGTAACCGCCTGCGCAAGGTGCGTCGGCCGGGTCAAACTCCGCCGTCGGTGGGGATCCAGCATGCGCGTCCCGTGATGAGCCAGGTCGCTCAACCGTACCAGCCGGCCATGCCGGTGCCGGGGGCGTCCACCGTTCAACACGATGCGATGATCGATCGTCTGGACCACATCCTCGAAGCGGTGCGTCGCTTGGACAAGGACCACCCGAAGGATCCGGACGTCGCCACCATCAAGGACACCGTGTTGAAGATCGAGACCCAGCTGCAAAGTGGGATCAAGGTCGCCAACATCGACATGGAAGAACTCACCGACAAGTTTGCCGCCAAGATGGGCAGTCATTTTGGCAATGCGGCCGAAGCGCTCAAGTCGGGCTACGGCAAAGCCAAGGACAAGGTCAAGGACGCGGCGAGTCGTCTGCGGTTCCGCGACATGACTCTCGGCGACGCCTTCACCAAGGTCCGCTCGGGTCTGGGCAAGGGCGCGCAGTTCGTCAAGGACAAAGCCAAGCTCATGGGTCACCATGGATGGGAGCTGAGCAAGAAGTGGGGCACGTTCGGTGGAGCGGTGCTGGCCACCGGCAATCGCCTGGTCAAAGCCAAACTCGGCGAGTACTACGGCGATCTGTACGTGGGCAAGGAACAACTGCCCCGTCTGACCCATGCACGGTTGCAAGCCGGCTACTACGTGGACGCGGCCAGCAAAAAGCCCATCAAGTCGTTCAAGGCCATTGCGGGTCCGGTGCTCGACATTGGCGACAATCCGCAAGGGGTCATGGTCCTGACACTCGACGAGCTCAAGACCGCCTACCTCAAGGGCGAATACCCGCAGATGCTGACCTCCATCGCCAAGGGCTTGGGGGAACTGACGCTGAGTGGGTTGTTCAAAGCCCGCGGTCTGCTCAAGGGGGGTTTTGCAGTCGGGGTGAATCTGGCGATCCAAGGATTCCAGACCGCCAAGAAGTTCCTGCCGCCCTTTGACGTGTACTGCAAAGACAACATGAAAGAGCCGCTGCTCTTTGCCACGAAGATGAAGCTGGGCGACGAGTACTTCTCCAAGAAGACCGGCAAGCCCGTCAAGCATCCGCGCGACATCGACGGCGTGATTCTGGACAAAGACAAAAACGAAGTCGTCACCGAACACCACATCGAGATCGGTCTGGTGGACGTCAACGGCATCGCGGTCAAGAACGTCGCAGCTCGGGTCTTGCGCAAAGTCGGCACGGTCTTGAAGGCCGGCTATGGCATGCTCAAGAACGTGGGCTCCAAAGTCCTGGACACCTTCTCCGGGTTGGGCAACTACCTGCGAGACATGTTCGGCGGTATCTTCGGTCTGCGCGGGGAATACCTGCAAACCTCGAAGAAGCAGCTCGACGTTCTGACCCAGATCTATCAATTGCTGGACAACCGCATCCCCAAGAACCAACAGGTTCGTGAAGGGTCGGCCCAACAGCAAGAGTCGCAAGAAGCCGCTCGTGAAAAGGAGCAGGCGGAAGAAGTGGCGACCAACAACAAGCAAGGCGCTGGCGGTCAAGGTGAGAAAGCCGAAGGCGGTGGCCTGGGCATCGGCGGTTTCTTGAAGGGTCTTTTTGGCAAGGGCAAAAAGATCACCAAGGGCGAAGGTGCCGCGGAAGTCCTCGAAAACGTCGCCGGTGGGGCGGCCGGGGAAGTCGCCGCCAAGGGCGCGGCCAAGGGCGGCAGTGCCTTGTGGCGAGCCACCAAGTTCCTGGGCGGCAAAGCCGGCAAGCTGGGCAAGTTCGGTCTGGCTGCCTTGCCCTGGTTGGCCACCGAAGCCATTCCGGCCGCCGTGGGCGGTGTCGGAGCGGTGCTGGGGGGTGTGGGGTCGTTGCTGGGAGGTGCAGCTGCGTTGCTGTCCGCACCGGTGCTGCTCACTGCTCTGGGCGTCGCTGCGGTGGGCTACGGAGCGTACAAGCTCTACAAGTACATGAGCAAAATGCGGCTGGACACCTTGTCCACCCTGCGTTACGCCCAGTACGGCTTTCCGGCCAGCGACCAAGATCACCTGCAAGCCGTCTTCAACCTCGAAGCGGCCTTGATGAAGAACATCAAGGTCTCGGGCGATAAGGCCACCCTCGATACCGCCAAGGTCGATCTGAAAGACTTGGCCTCGGGCTTTGGGGTGTCCGTCGATAAGGAAGATCAATTCCGCCCCTGGCTGGCGTGGGTCAACAACCGGTTCAAGCCCGTGCTGTTGGCCACCCTCGTGAACCTGAAGGCAATCAATAGCTCGGTTGAACTCGCGGACGTGGACAAGAAACTCACGCCCAAGGAAAAGACCGACTTCGTGGACAAGTTGGCCGCCATGTCCAGTGGCCTGTACGATCAGCTCCTCTCGCCCTTCCCGGACTTGAAGAACCTGACCGTGGACAGCAACGAAGTCCAACGTGTGATTGCGTCCACCAAGGCAGCCTTGGCGGATGCGGCCAAGAAAGCCGCCGCGGTCATGGCCAAGGGAGGTCCTGTTCTCAAGACCGCTGCGGTGACCTCGGCGTTGGCGGCGAAGAACGCGCTCGATGCCAAGACACAAGCCAAGGTGGGCAAGGACGGCCAACCGATGACCCCGGCCGACGCGGAAAAGGCCAAGGCCTTGACCGCCACCACCGGCGCCCTGACGAACAACTCCACGACCAAGCTGGGGGTCTCCGCTGCCGATGGCGTGTCGGGCCTGTTCGAGACCATCGATGGAGCGTCCAAGTTGGGCGCACTCGCCGCCATTCGGATGAAGACCTACGGCCTGATCGACTTGGTCCAAGACAAGGTCGATGCCTTGCGGGCCGTGGAAATCATGCTGTCCAAACAAGTCAAGTTCAGCAAAGAAGGCGCCAGCTGGAACGAAGACGTCGAAGCGCTCTTGAACTACCAACCCCTGGCGGCCAAGTTTGGCCTGCCCGGTCCGCGCAGCCCCCAAGGCTACGAGTGGATGAGCTGGTTCAAGTTCCGCTTCCTGCCCGTCTACCTGAACTTCTACACTGCGGTGTGGAAGGCCACGGGCAAGACCAGCTTCGAGACCTTTGCCAATGCCGATACCATCCTGAAGCCGGAAGACGCCTTGCTCGCAGGCAACGTGCTCAAGACGACCATGACCGTGTACAACGGCGAAAAGGTCGTCGTCTGGAAGGTCAAGGAAATGCCGTGGAAAGACTTCCTGCCCAACGGTGATGTCAACTCGGTTGAACTCAACATCGACTTCTTGAACGACCAAGTCAAGAAGACCAAGTTGACCGATCAAAAGCAAACGGCCTCGACCAAGCCCAAGGTGCCCGCTCCCGCAGCGAACGCCCCTGAAGCCAAGAAGCCCGCAACACCGCCCGATGCCGCCCCGGCGGACAAGCCGCAACCGCGACTGTTCCAGAAGGCTTCGGACGGCAATCCCAATCTTTACAGCGCCAGCCCTTCCAACGCGGTGCTCGACAAGCCCACTGGCTTTTCGGGTGGCGCGCCGATCACGCAACCGGGCGAAGGCACGGGGGGCGATATCAACAAGCTGCCCGATGCCAAGGGATCCGGCTGGGACAACGTCAAGGACTTGCTCGCGGCCGTCGCCAAGATGGTCGGGGTCGATCCGCAGTTGCTCGCCAAGTTCGCGGCCATGGAGTCGGGATTCGATCCCCACGCGATTCCGCGCGACAAGAACGGCAACCGGTTGTCCAATGCCATGGGGCTGTTCCAATTCATCCCGTCCACCTGGAACTTGATGATGCGCAAGTTCGCCAACAAGTACGGCATCAATCCGATGACCCCGCCGTCCGACGCGCGGGCCAATGCGTTGATGGGAGCCGAGTTCCTCAAGGGCAATGCCCGGGCCTTGCAAAAGAGCCTGGGTCGTCCGGGAACCGACACCGATCTGTACTTGGCGCATTTCTTGGGTGAAGGCGGCGCAGACAAGTTCTTGAAGAGCAATCCTCAAGCTGCGGCCGCCGACGTCATGCCCAAGGAAGCGGCGGCCAATCCGACCATCTTCTACAAGGGCGGCATGCCAACCACCTTCGCGCAGATCTACGAGAGCTTTACCAACAAGCTCAAGGCGGTCGGGGCGAAGTTCAAGTTCGGCAGCAGTGGCAGTTCGACGACCACCCCGGTCACGGACGCCGCCGCCCCGGAAAAGCCCAATGTCGTGAAGTCGGCCCCGGCGCCGTCCAAAGCCAGTCAAGCCGCCGTGCAAGCCGCGACGGCCCCGGCCAAGGCAGCTGCCACGGCCCCGGTGCAAGATCGACCCAAGCTGTTCACCCCGGAAACGCGCGACCAAGCCAACCTCGGAGCAACCGCCCCGACGACGCCGTTGCCCGAACCGACGCCGGAGACGGCGCCGGCGGCTCCGATGACACCGCCCAAGCCGGTCATGCGTCCTGTGCCCAACTTCAGCGGCTTCAGCCCGCAACAAGACCCCGTCGACACCAAGACCCAGTCCGAAGTGTTGCACGCCAAGACCAATGATCAGATGCAGATTCTGAGCAAACTGGCCAACTCTCAACTGCAAATGCAGATGAGCATGGACGCCACGTTGAAGGAACTCCTGCGCAACGTCATCAATATGAAACAGACCCAGGCTCAGAAGTCGGCGCAAGCCGATGACACCGCCCCGGACCCTGCTGCGGCACCCGCCCCGTCGGCGGCCAAGCCCAAGAGTGCACGCTTTGCAAGCACCATGCAGGATCCGCCCGTGAGCATGGATCGCAAGTGGTAATTCGTTTATAAACGAGCATACCGGGAGTCGGGGCAACCCGACTCCCTTTATGTTTAGAAGGATTTCTTTCCATGACAACCAGCTCGGACAATATCGGTCAAAGCCTCGGTGGGCGCATTGACGATACTTCTTGGGTGCGTCAATCGTTTCTGACCACCTCCGCCAAACTCGACGAGCTCACGCAACGCAATCGCACCTTCACCACGGCGTCGCTGAAGTACAGCGACACGCGATTGGGCGGCTCCATCGAGATCAACCCGCCCCCGCAGTTTTGTCGCAATGCCGACATCAAGGTCCCCAGTGTCGTGGGTCCGGGCAGCAACCCGTTGTCGCTCAAGCCGGTGATCTCCACCAGTGGCCTGCCCCAAGGCTTGGGTCGCTACTGGAGTGAAGCCCTCGACGACAACAAGCACATCGTCTCGCTGCGGTTCGGTCAGCCGCAGTACAATTCCCTGACCACGTTCTTCACCCACTTCTACAACCACGAAGCCGGTACCTTGGCCCGCTCGGGTCGTTCGACGGGATTGCTCTACACCCTCGGCAAGGCCGTGGGCTTTTTGCTGCCCTTGCTGAACCTGCCGCTGCTGCTGTTGACGGTGGGCGGGGCCATCTGGAATGCGGTCTCGGGCAAACCCAACAGCCGCTACTACTACCTCAAGCCGGCGATGCCCCTGTACTGGAACGCGGTGCAGTCCATCGTCAACCTGATCGCCGTCAACAAAGGCATCACCCCGCGCGTGATGAGCGACCTGCCGTCGTCGACGCTGCTGAGCGGTCAGTACAACTTCTCGTCCAAGGAAATGGCCAAGCTGGCGTCCATGATGCCGGACGTGGCGATGACCGATTCAGAAGGCACCGAGACAGACGCCTTGGTGGGTATCAACGTCTACGCCATGGCCACGCGTCATCAGCGCATGGCACGCCAAGTCAACAAGGCCTTGCAACAAGCCTTGGCCAACGCCACCAGCGAAAACGATTTGCTCTCGGCGTTTGGCATCACGAAGAACTCGCCGTTCTCGGGGATCCGACTGGACTTGAATCCGGGTGCCGGCAATCCCTCCTTCCAGAAGTACCTGACCGCCTACCTGTCTTCGTCGATGGGCAAGCCGCTGGCCGGCGGCAGCAACGCCAATCTGAGTCCGTCGGCCATCGGGGCCGATGGCTCGTCCAGCGCGAGCGCCGCCAGTGAACCCAAGCCCTCCATCGACATCGAAGCCTTGCCCACGGGTCTGAACCCGGACGGCACCGCCAACTCCACCGACACTGCCGGCTGGACGGACTTTCTGCAAGCCGAACTCGAAGACGGTTCGCAGTTTGTGTCGTTCCGGGTCGAAGAATCAGGCCCGATCAACGAGAGCTTTTCCAACTCGGTGGGCGAGTCCGACATTGCCAGCAAGATGAATTCGATGTCGTCCGATGCGCGCTCGACCAAGTTCTCCTTGGCCGGGGGCAACCTCGGCGATGGGGCCATTGCCAAGACGGTGCAGGCTTTCGTTCAAGGCGCGTCGGACGTGGTGGCTGGCCTGGCCGATGGTGTGGGCTTGTCGGGATTGGCGACCTTTGGTGGGGCGGCGTTTGTCGACATCCCCAAGTATTGGCAGAACTCGATCGCCTCGCTGCCGCGCATGAACTACTCGTTCACGCTCGTCTCGCCGTATGGCAACAAGCTCTCGCAACTGTTCAATCTGCATGTGCCACTGGCCATGATCTTGGCTGGCGCCTTGCCGCTGTCCACCGGCAAGCAGTCCTACACCTCACCCTTCATCTGCGAAGTCTACGACCGCGGTCGTGCGCAAACGCGACTGGGCATGATTGATTCGCTCTCGATCAATCGCGGTGTGGGCAACCTGGGCTTTGACAACAATGGCAACGCGATGTCCATTGAAGTCTCGTTCTCGATCGTGAACCTGACCTCCATCATGCACATGCCCATTGCGCAAGGCTTCTCGCTGGCCAACCCGCTGGGCTCGTTCATCGACCAAGACTCGGCCTTCTCCGACTACATGTCAGTGCTTGGTGGGTTGACCCTCGATGAGCAAAGTGGTCTGTACTTCGCAGACTCCTTCCGTCGCAACCTCACGATGGCGCGGCAGCAGATGCGCACCTGGTTCTCCCGCGCCCACACGGCGCAGTGGTTCAGCCAGCTCTCGCCCATTCAATTTGCCAGCATGTTCTACGCTGGCGTGGCCAACCGTTAAACGGCATAGCGCCCCGGGGGAACCCGGGGCTTTATGCGGCTATTGATTCTGGTTCAAGCCGGTGACCACGCCGGTGATGACGTTGCCCAGCAGCTGATTGACTGCCGGACTCAGTGTCACGGTCTTGGGGTCTTGTTTCAGATTGGTCGAGATGTAGGTGCGGGGAAAGAACTTCTTAATCGAGGCGGCCAAGGTGGTGGCCGGATAAATCGACCCCAACGCCATGAAACGCTTGGTGTCGTTGCTTTCCAGCAGTGAAGCCCCGATGCTCACGATGTTGAGCAGGTCCGGACTGGCGCCGGCCAAACCCAGCAGGTTCAACGCTGTGGCCCCAGGATTGCGTTCGAAGGCGTACCAGGTGGCTTTGACATTGTTGAGTGTGCCTACCAGCTGGTTGAAGGCTTGCGCCGGATTGCGCTCGAAGCCCGCCAAGGTGGATGTGTAGGTCTGTACCAGGTTGCTGCAGAAGTTGGGAAACAGCGCCCCCATGACCGCCCCGGCCGCCGACGACATGTCGTGCAAGGTCGTGATGTCGCTGTTTTGCAGCAGCTGAGGCACCGACTGGTCCACCACTTTGCTCAGAAGGGTGGTCGAGGTGATGTTGCTGGACAGCTGGGTGTAGATGCCTTGCACGCCCAACGTGCTGCCTTCGCCAATGACACCGGCCATGACACACGCCACACCGTCTTCGTCTTGCACGCTGTAGGGGCTGTTGGTGGTGGCGGCCAGCGAGCTCGTGTACGTGTTCATGAACGAACTGAGCGAACGCACATCGGTGATGTTGCCGCTGGCCACCGTCGATTGCACGCTGCCCACCGTGGCGAGCACCGTTCCCGAATCGAAGTAGCTGCCCGTGATTGAGCCTTGGGCATCACTGGACAAACCCTTGAAGGCGTTTTGCAGACTTTGGTTGTTCTGCACCAGACGTGCGGTCAACGCCTTGGTGTCGACTTGAACCGCACCCCCCACGGCTTTGAGGATGCCGCCCAGGCTGGTAGGGATCTTGGTGCCGAAGATGCCGGCCAGGTCGATGCCGGCTTTGGCCGACAACGCTTGAATGCTGTTGATGACTTTGGCGCCGTCACTGACATAGACGTCCAGCGTCGCCAGACTGTCTTTGGGACCGGCATTGAAAGTCGTTGGAGCCAATGGATTTGCCATGAGTCGTCTCAAAGAAAAAAAGAAAGAGCACAAAGGACAGAATAGCCCGAAAGCTATTCTGTCCCAGTGAGCAGGTTAGGCTTTGCCTTGGTTGGAGATGCGGGCGATGTAGCGCTTTTCGGACTCTTCCCACGCCTTGGTGGGTCGGCCTTCGCGCAACGCTTGCCGCAGGTCTTCCACACCTCCACACAGCACTTCATGATCTCGCGGGAAGATGATGATGCGTTGGCTGTTGTGCAGGTTCACGTGATCTGCCCGACGCGGATAGAACACGTAGTAGTGCTGAAACGGCAGCTCCGAGTCTACCAACATCTGCATGATGTCGGGATGTTGGATGACCTTTTGGTAGTTGGCGGCTTGGATGTCTTCCCAAAATTCCGGGTAGAAACCCTTGGGCAACTTCTTGCCGTAGTCCTTGGCCTCTTTGCCCGAGAGGTTGCGAAGGGTGTCGTCGCGCTTGGGCGAACGCAGCCAGTACCAGAACCCCTCCATCGAGTCGAAGGGACCGTAGTGGGGGTGGATGAACGGCGTGCGCGTGAAGTGCGACAGCTTGCGGCCGAGTGACGTCTTGCCCTTGCTGTAGATGTTGATGTGTTCAACACCGTCCAGCGCGATGTAGGCGTCCACGTTGGCGTTGGGGTCGATCTTGGTCGTCATGTCAGTCACCACGGAGTGTTGTCTTTATCGGCTTCCTCATCCAGTTGCACCACCTTGATGGGCACGGGCTCGCGTGTTCTGGCCAACTGGCTGAAATCCACCTTGGGCGTCGTGTCGTGCGTCAACAACGGCAAGGTCGGATGGGCGGGCGCGGCCGCAGGCGACACGACGTCCTGGTCGGTGACAGCACCAGCGGCATCTTCTTCGGAGTTGAGGAAGGGGTCTACACTATTGAAGGTAACGACTTGTTCGTGGTGGGTGGTCCGACCCGTGGCGAAGGTCAGGTCGATGCTGATTTTGAACTTGACAACCTGGAGAAACATGAGTCCTTTGCAGAACACTTTCCAGGTCATGTTGCCGCGCGTAAATTCCTTGTTCAGGTTGCCCCGAATACTGGCGGTGTCTCGGCGATTTTGGAAATGCCGCTCCTGTTTCTTGACGTAGTTCACCATCAACGAATTCCACGTGTACACGTTCATGTTCAGCGCGGAGATGATGTTGCAGAACAAGTCCCACAAGACATAGTTCAACCCGCTGTGTCGGTCCAGACCGGCACGTCGGAAATTGATCATCTGGTGGAGTTTATTGTTCAACTTTTTCGAGGCCATTGAGGAACTCCTTGGACCTTACTTTGAATGGGGGTGGTAAATCCCCTACTTTGAGTCAACTATCGGTTGAATGAAATTGTCAGGTCGAGCGCAGGACGCTGCATTGGAGCAACGCATCTGAGATATCGGCCAAGCTGTAGAGAACACGTTGCAAGACGCGGGCGTTGTGACGTTCCGTGCCGGGCTCGCAGTGTTCCCAATTGTGCAGGTACTCACACGTCTCCGTGGCGTGAGTGATGAGCTCCTTGACGGCAGGTTCCACGGCAATGTAACAGCCGCTGGAGTCCACGAAGAAGTCTTTCAGACTCTTGGCGTGGGTGGTTGAAGGACAATCCGACCCGAGCAGCGCTTCCACGTTGCTGAGCGGAACATTGATCTTTTGGAGAAAGCTGATGAGATCTTTCACATCGACATGACAAACTTGCACGCTGTGCAAACTCATCACTGCGCGGTCAAACCCGTACGGGCAGACTTGCGCCAAGCGTTGGAAATTGAGCAAGGTCGAAGCGGCCAGACGCTCTTGATCTCGGGCAAGGGGATGTTTTTCCAGCACAGAACGCCAGTGCGTTTTGCGGTCGAACAAGGATCGAAAAAATGAGATCATGGCACAGGCCTTAACAACTCCTTATACATCACTATGAATTCAGACTCCATACAGGTAATATGGGTCTGACCAATTTTGCACTCTATGAGGTTACGCCATGTCCGACAAAACCCCAGTCGATCCGACTCTGTTGTCGGATGACGAAGTCCTTGCGTTCACGCAAAAGATCCGCCGCACGACCGTGACGAACCTGGTCGTCAAGATGGGGCAAGACCCCACCTCGATCGAGAGTTCCGACAAGACCTTGTTCAACCAGCTGCTCGATGGCCTGGACCGTCAAGCCCTGACGAACAAGCGCATCAAGGTCGAAGAAGAAACCGCCAAGGACATGGGTGCCACGGCGGCCCTCATCGCCGAAATGCTGTCCAAGCTGCCCAATCGGGTCGTGGGCGAAGCCGACGTCATCGAGAACGCGGTCACGCCCAAGGTCGGCGAAGACATCGCCCCGCCGGTGCTGCTGCTGCCCGGCGAGACCGAGATCGCGGCCCCGCAGATGTCTTACGACACCTTCATGGCCAACACGGCCCCGGCGGTCTGATCCGCCTCATGAGGCCCAGGGGCAACCCTGGGCTTTATGCCGCCTGAACGTCCAAGATGCTGAACAGTCGAACGTCCAGCAGCCGCAGCCCGAACAACGGTGCAAAGGCCTTCTCACTCATCTCGAACGGTTGCAGCTTGAGCCGTTCGCACTCGTCCAGGTCTTCTTGCGTGGGCGGCTTGTGGTACAGAGCAGGCACGAAGAACGAGACCCCGGGCATCGTCACGGTCTCGAAGTTGGTCATCTGCGCGCTGACCCATTCTTCCCACCAGTAGCGCACCATCACCATGAAGTTTTCCTTGCAGAACTTCGGGGTGAGGTACCCATCGGGATGGCGTTCGGCCTTGACCACCACGCCTCCGCCCAGGCGAGCCGCCACGATGTCCACCAGGGCTTGGGTTTCGGCCTCGCCCAAGTCGTAAGGGTAGGTGTTGACGATCATCTCCATGTTGAAGATGACATTGGCGGCGTTGCATTCTTCCAGTCGGGTCCGCACCAGAAGTTGGAGAAACTCGAAGATGTTGGTCAGAAAGGAATTCTTCAACGTCTCCACGTTGCGCTTTTGGCACAACACTTTGAACTGCTCGTAAGGCATGCCGGGAAACTCATCGCGCAGTCGAGTGTGGTACGTGCCATTCTTGACGACCTGCGCCGCCAAGGTGTCGTTGAACTGCGACAGACACCCCAACCGGGTGTCCAAGAAGCAGTCCAAATCGACCAGCACCCGGTGAGGAGGCAGGATGTTCATTTGCGCGGCTTTCCTTGCGGGTTGTCCGGCAGCTCGGGCTTGGGCATGTAGAAGTGGATCATCAGGATCGTGACGAGCCACTTGTTGCCCAGCAAGGCCGACAGAATCGACTCTTGCGTGGGCAGCGACTTGGCCACTTCATCGGGGATGAGCGTGTCGGGCACCACGGCCGGCGTCGTGCGACCCGCCAGCGTGCTTTGTCCCATGCTGGTCATGCCCACCGAGTGGGTGCTGGCATCGACAGCGAACGCCAGGCGATGCAGCAGGTCTTCGTAGACCTTGCGGCCTTCGGGATGATCGGTCAGGCGCAGGACGAACTGGTTCGTCAGGCGCAAGATGAAGTCGCGCAGGTGCGCATTGCCGAACACCCGGTCTTGCATGCGCAGCAGGTTGTCCACTTGGAACAACGAGACTGGCACCAGCGAGCCGATCATCTCCACGCAGAAGCTCAGGTTCTGCAGCATGACCGGCTCGTCTTCGATGATCGCGTCGACCACGCGCGCGCACGCCTCGAAAAAGCACCGCTCGGCATGCGAGCCAGCGGGATCGTTGGAAGTCATCGCAACCATTGTTGTACTTTCGTTCAGCCTTGAGTCAGCGTGTTGCTCAAGTGCATGCTGGTCAGGAAGGTCGACAGCGTCTGCGTGCTCTTGACCTTCGTGCCGTAGGCATCCATGGCGTCGAGGCTGACGCCACCGGTGCGGGAGATGGACTTGTTCATCAGGTTGAACCCTTGGGTATCACCCCCACGGTACTTGATGAGTTCGACCGCCACCTGACCCAGCCCCAGGCTTTCCAGGATCTGGAGCTCGGGGTAGGAGATCTTGGCGCCCTTGGAGGCCCCTGTGGGTTGGCCGGTCAGGTAGTCCACCGACTTGTTGTCTTCGGGAATGGAGATCTTCTTGATGAGGATCTGCGCTTGACGCCGCAGCGGCAGGAGCACCACCAGGTACTTCAGCTCCGGCGGCGTGAGGTAGCGATCGCCCCCGTCTTCCGGGGTGATCCACAGCCGCTGGAAGAAGTCGTGACCGAGCTCCTTGGCGATGGCCAGGTTGCGCGAGACGTCGATCATCGTTTTGCCCATGTTGGGCACCACGAGGGCCAGGCAGGCTTCCTCGTTCTTGAGTCGATGCATCATGTCATCGAACTGCTGATCCGTGAGCAGCTTGAACAGCCGCTGGTAGATCTCAACGTTGCTCGTGTCGCCGGGCGTGATCTGCTGGATCAGTTGCAAGATTGTCGCCTGGGCCGCTTTGCGGTTGCCAAAACTCATGGGTTAGCTCCAGAAGAGATTCTCGTATTCGGGGATGGGATCGGGTTCGACGTGAATGAGGAACGGCTTTTCAGCCATTTCCTTGTTCTTGTAGCGTCGCATGCACGCGCTGTGCATGTGCATCGTTCCCTTGGACATACCATCCCAGAAAATGAGAGCATGAGTAGCCACATTGGCCATGTGGATATTGCGCTCGTAGCCCGCCCCCATGTTGACCTGGCCATCCTTCTTCCACTCGGCCGGATACTCGACCCAATTGTAGCCGTTGTCCCGGCACCAATCGATGATCATGTTGTCCGGCCCTTTCCGGGCTTTGCCGGAGATAAAGACAATGTCGCTTTCCGGGGTCACGCCCAGCCGGCATAAGTACTCCCGAACGAAGCGGGAGAACTCAGCCGTGTTGTTGTAGGTGCGACTGCCCGCCACCACCAGCCGGATCAGGGCCGGTGGCAGGGTGTCAAGCCGACGGCCCGTCTTTCCAGAAGAAGGCGTCATTGGGGAGGTTGTTGCGGAGAACGACCGGGAGAACCGACTGCTTGAAAAGCACCAGCCACACATCGAGCGGTCCTTTGTCGACCAGACAGTAACGCGCGCGCGTCGTGTCTTCGTGTTCGACCAGACCGATGATCTGGCGCCACTGGTTGTTGACGTGGTAGCGCCGTTCCTCGGGTCCTCGCGTCTGATCGTAGGCGCGTTGGTCCAGACCGTCGGTCCAGGCTTCCGGATTGGGATGGCCCATGTCCCGCAACAGCTTGGTCAGGTCGGCCACCGGATCGATGTCTTGGCGACCGAGGATGGCCTTTTCAATGGCGTCGTGGGCACGCACGCCGTCGTTTTGAGAGTCCATGAAAACGTGAAACCTTAAGAATGGGTTTGGAGGGCGTCGTACAGAGCATCTTGCAACGCTTTGTACGACACATCGTAGAGGTCCGACGGGGCCGAGCGCAGCTGGCGAGCCAGACCCATGAGTTCGGTCACTTTGGCTTTGTGACGGATCTCCGGTTCCAGCTTGCCGCCCGTGGAGAGCACCGGGGTTTCGGTGTTCATGGCCACCGTGACCATGCGCTTGACGATCTCGTTGGAGGCATTGGCGTCACTGGTCAACAGGGCTGCCACGAATCGCTTGATGAGATCCAGCGGATCATCGATCAGCGGAATGGTGGGCGTCACTTGGCCACCCCAGCGACCCACGGCTTGTCCGGGTGTAGACTGTTGTACAGCTTGACCGCTTCGGGCGGCGGCGCGTCGTGCCAGTACGGGATGTATTCGCCGGTGCGCATGCGCAGCAGGTCCATCGTGGACAGGAAGAACTTGTCGGTGTGCAGACCGATCGGGCACCACCAGCCGCGCGTGTCGTTGAGCAGCACTTCCCAGTCCCAGCCCTGCGCCTTGAGTTCGTCGTAGAGCTGCTTGGGCGAGACGCGGTACTTGGGTTCGAGCGTGTGCCAGTACTGCTGCATCTGGCACATTTCGGAGGTGATGTTCAGCGCCCGACGCAGTTCCGGGTGACGATCGATCTTGCCCCGCACCGCGGTGCGCGAGAGCTTGATCTCCGGACACATCGCCAGCACGTAGTTCTGCAGGTTGCCTTCCAGGCCGAACCGGTCTTGATCCTTGATGTAGTGGAACTCGGTCAGGCTGGGCAGCACGCCTTCTTCCTGACTGACCACCACGGTCAGCACGATGCCCGTGGGACCGGACTTGCCGCGCAGTTGGCAGAACTCGACCTCGGTCAGGTCGGTGTCGCCTTGCATGTTGTCTTCGCTGTCGCGCGGATACAGCGGTTGCTTTTGATCGTTGACCAGCGGCATGGCTTTGGTGGCCAGCCAGAAGTTGTTCATGACGAACGTGAACTTCTCGGGCACGCCCTTGAGCTTGGTGCCCTGCTTGAGGAAGGCCAGCTTCTTCTTGACCGGCGCACGCGGGTCGAGCTGGAACTCGTCGCCCAGGTGCGCGACCATGAGCGTGTAGTTGTAGGAGCCGCCCGCCAGCGAGGGGATCTCCATCAGGAAACGGTTCTTCTGCTGCCCCTGACGCATGGACACCATGTTGGCGCCCGACTCGCCCAGCGAGTTCTCGTCTTGCATGCGGATGACGTCTTGCGTCGAGAACTCCGACAACGAGTCGACTTCGGTGAAGGTCGGCTGAATGATCTTCAGATACGACTTGTGGTCGCGATCGAGAAACGGCGTCTCGACCTGCATCTGCTTTTCGTTCTTGCGCTTGAGCTGCAGGTAGTCCTTGAGGATGTCGAACCACTCGTCGCCGGTGTGGCGCGTCTTGTCCGTGATGACCCACTTGCCCGAGTCGATGACGTCTTCGCCGTGGAACTCGGGGATGTTGTTGACCAGGTCGAGCAGACGGTGCTCGTGCTTGTTGATTTCGGTGTCGTAGGTGTTGGCCACCGACGAGCCCATGCGCGCCATGGCGGTCAGCGTCTGGTAGTGCATGGTGGTGGACTTGTACGAGTTGCCGATACCCGACACTCCCGTCAAATTGCCCAACCCACCATTCAAGATGGACTCACCATGCTTACCCTGCAGGTAGGCACCCGTGGGGATATCGAAACCGGCTCCGATGTTGATCATGGCTTTGACATTCGGAGCTGCCACAAAGGCAGGGCGGAGAATTTCCATGTTGTACTGTCCTAGTTGGGAGAGTGCTTTTGTCGTCATGTGATGCGACGAGAGCGTATTATTTGACCAGAATTCCCAACTATTTTGAGAGAGTCCTCCCATGCGACCGACCAATTCCATCTTCGCCGAACTGCCCCGGCAATCCAACATCGAGATCATGGAGTCGATCAAGGATCGGCTCGCTCTCGAAAGTCTGGATGCGCGCGATTTCGTGCGTTCCATGTCCGAAGCCATTCCCAAGCTGGTGGACACGACCAAGAAGTACCTGCACGACATCGCGAGCTACTCGAAGTCGTTCGTCAACTTCTCGGGCGACACCGTGCCGGCGGGCTACAAACCGCAAGAAGACGTGCATGCCATCGTGAGCATGCTCAAGAAGCAGGACTACGCCAACCTGATGCCGCTGGGCATCTACGTGCCCGAAGGCTTCGTGGGCAAGCTGGCCGAATACGCCGTGCACGAGCGCAAGTGTGTCGACCACGCGCTCAAGCTGCTGAGCGGGGTCCTGAACCCCTACAACACCTACCTGGCTGGTCTGGTCTCCAGCCCGGACGCGGTCAAGGACTCGGCCACGCCCAACCTCTTCCTGAAGAAGGTCGACGAAGAGCGCGACAGCCTGAACCGCGACGAAGGCTTCTTCTTCAAGCCCGGCACCACCCACACCCGTCGTCCGATGGGCGAGGTCATCAGCCGCATGGCCGACTGGGAAACCGTGTTCACCCAGCAAAGCGCCATGAACGCTGCGCTCCAAGGCATCAGCAACACGAGCGTCCAGCAAGCCGTCAACACCTGCCTCGAACTGCTCGACGCCGTCAAGCAAGCCGCCAAGAGCGGCCAGTTCGATCACATCTCGCCCGCCAACGTCAAGAGCCTGGCCTCGGCCACGCTGTCGATTGCGCGCGAAGTCGAGTTCTACGCTGTCACACGCCAACGCGTCAATGTCTTCAATGTGGCGCTCGACGAAACGTCGGCGTTCCTGAAGTCGGCCCTGAAGTAATTCCGCGCCACCCCTTGCTCTTTAAAAACCCACAGCGCTTTTCCTAAGATCGTCCGTGCATTAATCTGTCGGCGATAAAGGGGCGCTCCTGTTCTCCATTGCGAGAGAGTTGGGCTTTGTGTTTTACACAGGCGGCATATAGCCCCGGGGGAACCCGGGGCCGTTATGCCGCATTCTGAAAAAGAGAGTGCTCTGAGGCTTCAGGCGAGGATGGTCTCGCGGTGCTCGATCAGCTTGCGCAGATCTTGCTTGATTTCACCGTCGGTGGCGTACTTGAGCCAGGCGGGGATCTTCGAGAAGATGTCCTCGATGAGCTCGACGACCTTGTGGTCGTTGTCGGCCGCCACTTGGGTCATGTCGAACACCTCCACGCCGCGATCGCCGCGCCAGATGGCTTTGCTCAGATGCATGGGCATCAGCAGGGCGGGTTCGTGGTTGCACAGTTCCATGACGGAATTGAGCTTGTGGAGGGTGGTCGTCTTGACACTGCGCTTTTGCGTGAACAGCAGTGCCGACAACGACCCGATCAGCAAGACACGCTGCATCTTCGGGGGAAGCTTCCCCCGCAAGACTTGTGGAAACACTTTCAGGAAGCTCTGCATGCTTTATCCTTCTATCACGGTGTTACCATCGTGAGGTTTGTAGATTATCCAAATATCTAGGCAAGCAGGCGAAGGTTGGAGTCCTTGCCCGCCCAGATCCCGATGTTGTCACCTTCTTTGATGACTGTCGCGTATCGAAAGGCGTAATCGCTGGTTTTCCAGCTGATCACGAAGACTTCAGGATTCAGATCCTCCAGTCGCTTGAAGGTGTTCCGATCAGGAATATCGATGCCCAGACTGAGCGTGATATTGATGTCGGCAATCGGCGATTCTGCCGTGGCATTGGGATGCTTGATGGGGACCATCAAAGACGCCAGGCCAACCGCCAGAGAACTTTTCAGCTTCGTGGAGGTTTCGTACTTGATCTCGGTCTCACCCTTTTTGGGCTTAATCGCCTTTTGGAGCACGTCATACAGTATGGCCGTGATGTTGTTGACGCTCAGACTTTCGTCGCCGGCCAAGAACAAATCCAGCAGGTTGTCGAGCTGGTCGACCGCATCGGCAGCGCGACGCGAGAGCATGGGCGGCTTCCATTCGCGCGTCAGCGGCTGGTCGTTGTAGTACTTGATGTCCAACCGGTACGACATTGGCGGCAGCATGGCCGAGGTGCCGAACCGCGAGATCGTCTTGTAGACGTTCGGATTGAACAGCGTGTCCAGGTACACCGCGAAGATGGAGTCGGCATTGCGCGAGTAGCTGGCTTGCATCGTCTTGATGTCTTCGATGCGCTGTTCCGGATGCGTCAGGCGAATCACGGAGTAGCCCACCTCGCTGTCACGCTTGCCCAGCATCTCATCTTCGGGACCGTGGTCCCCCAGATGGTAGCGGTAGACGCCGCCGCGTTGGCTGGCTTCTTGATGCTTGGGCGAGGTGTTGAAGTAGCAGCGCTTCTGGTACAGGAACGGGTGCTTGTCGACCTCCGGCTTCCAGTAGTCGGCGGGCGGGGAGATTTTCCAGGCCGAGGGCACGCCCTTGTACATGGACTGGTACAGCCCCATCGTGGCCATCTTGTCCGCGTCTTCGTTGCCGTAGTGACCTTCGTGCGCGGAGATGTGATCGATGTGGAAGATGCCGCCTTCGTCGACGTACTGGTCGCGCAGCTTCTTGATCTCTTTCCAGATTTCCGGATGCGCCGGCGGCGTGCCATCCCGCTTGACCCAGTTGGCCTTTTCCCAGCCGGCCAGCCATTCCTTCATGGCCTTGACCACGTAGAGCGAGTCCGACAGGATTTGCACGAAGTCCGGGCGCACGGGCAGCACCATCAGGTACTTCAGACCGGCCACCACGGCCCGCATCTCGGCGTAGTTGTTGCTCTCCCAGCCGAGCGCTTCGAACGCATCGACGTACTCGGTGACGGCGACGGCCACACCCGGCGGCTTGAAGCCTTTTTCAGCCGGACCCACTTTGGCGGTCCGGAAGGTCTCGAAGTACTTGTCGGTGTCGGTGGCCGCAAAGACGGTGACCAGCTCTTTGGGTTTGTAGCCGCGCGCGGTAACGTAGACGTCACCCAGCCCCAAACCCTTGAGCGTCACCGGTGCGGCGACGTAGTGATACCCGTGCATGCCCCAACCGCACCAGCCCGGGTTGGTGGGTCGCGCACCGCCGTCGCAATACAACACCAGGCCGGTGACTTGTTTGATTTCTTCGGTCATTGGAATGCTTTCTTGAAATTACCTAAAGGATGCGGCATCCTGGTAATTTAAAGTCGACTAGCGGTCACACTTGTGGTTGTGGTCTTCCACCGCCTTGGCCCAGGTGCTCTTGATTTCGTCGTTGTAGCGCGAGACCCGAATCAGGCGATCCATCATCAGGTTTTGCAAGTTCACCGACGTGGCCATCGGGTTGTTGGGGACCTTGGCATCATCCAGATCCTTGACCGTGAGCTTGGCCGGCGGGGTCAGCTCGGGCAGTTTGATGGCACCACAGCCACCGCGATTGACCGGCATGCGAATGGGCAGCTTGACCACCGGCGCCGACGCCGCCGGCACAGGCACCGGGACCGCCACGGGGGCGGGCACTACCACCGGTTCTTTTTCCTTGATCACCAGCACCAAGGGCGCGGGTGCCGCGGCTTCCTTGTAGGGCAAAAAGGTCACGGTGGTGGGCGAGTAAGTGATGCAGCTGGCCAGGACGCTGGTGGCCAGGGTGATCAAGTACCGAGAGATTTTCATTTCTTGTCCTTGTCCGGATAGAGATTGTTCAATTGGCCAGCCATCGAGTCCAGATGGTCTTGCACAATCTTGTCGGCCGGTTGTTCCGCGGTGCCTTGCGGTTGCGAGGCCGTGGGAACTTCCTTTTGGGGCGTGCTGGGCTTGTCCGGCAGCACGGCCGGTTGTGTGGCGGCGGGACTGACCTTGTTGAGCGCCACCAGCTTGTGGATGCTCATGTAGTTCAGTGCCAGCGACAACATCAAAACGACCAGCACCCCGGTAGCGAACTTGTTGGCTTTGATGACCTGCCAGAAGCTGCGGCCATCAAAAAACATCTCGCGCAAAAACGGCCACACCGTTTTCACCACCGAGATGGTCGTTCGGATAATCGAGAATGCGGTGAGAATCAAAGTGAACCTCCTTCCATTTTGTGTGATGCTCCTTGACCGGAGGATCGTTGAATTTTTAACCCTGTCAATCCAAACGCGGATTGACTTGATGGGGACTTATCAGCCGTGAGCTACACTTCCAAGAACTTCATCGACATCGAGTCTCTGATCTCGAATGCTCCGACCGTGATCTCCCCCTTGGGAGAGCTCAGCACCTACGCCCGTACGTTCGCGCCGGTGCTCGGCGAGTACCAAGACGCGACGTACCCGGGCTACACGGTCTACAACTTCATCTCGTTCTCGTCGGCCGCCAATTCGGGCGCCGGCGGTCCGGTCAAGTTGGATCAATCCATCGTCAAGCAAGCCGCCGCGTTGGTGGACTTCTGCCTGACGACCACCAAGACCACGACCGGCCAGATCTACGTCGACCAGCTGCTGACCGCCATTGAAACGTTCGCCGCCACGGTCAGTGCCGGCTCGATCACGCTCGGTCCCGTCCAGAACTACACGAGCGTCAATGGCAATGCCTCGCTGTGGATGCCCACGTCCATCACCTGGACGGACAGCCTGCAGACAGACTCGGCCAACACCCACCAGGTCTGGATCGACCTGGCCGCCTTCGAGGCGGAATACGGGGAGTTTTCGATCGTCGTGGTGCCGCCGTTGACACCGCTCGATCTGTTTTTCACAACGGGCCAGAACGTCGCCAATTTGATTGGCGCGATCACGTTCCCTCAAACGATTGCAGCGATCCAGGCGGCCAAGAATGGCATGCCCGAGACGATCGTGCACTCGGACACCTACAACTACATCAACCCGCTCAACACCGCCCAAGTGGTCCCGGTGAACTGGCCGGTGCTCATCTACGGTCCGGCCGGCAACAACACCGACTCGATCAAAGATGCGCTGATGGCCTACATCCTGGCCAACTCCAGCCACACGCAAGCCGAGTGGACGGTGCTGTTTCCGGACATCTTCAAGCGCACCGAGTTCATCATCGCCCCGTTCTGGCAGAACTACGCGATCCCCGCGTCCAACCTGCTCAATGGCATCTACGAGCCGGTCACCCAGATCGCCAGCGTGGCGCCCTACCTCGAACAGATCGCCGACACCTACCCGGGCTCGCACATCACAGCCAACGCGGCTGTCATGGGGCATCCCTACCGCTCGCTGTCGCTGGCAGTCATCGGCGGTCCGGACAACCACAACAGCCAGTTCGCGCTGACGCAGATCTACCCCGATCTGATCGACGTGGCCTCGACCTCGGTGGACTTCAACCGCATGTCGGCCAACACGCAAGCGTTCGCCCTGACGCTGGCCACCCTGCTGATCACGGCCGAGACGATGACGGCGTTCACCTCGATGCCCGATGGCCTGACCAAGGTCACCCGCGACGGCATCCTCTACGCCGCGGCCACCATCAACAACATCCAGTTCCTGGTGGCCTCGCGCCTGAGCGTGTACGCCAAGCTCGGCCTGTCGATCTCGTGAACAGGAGACGGTAAATGACCGCTAGTCTCATTCCGCCACTGGGGGCCTCCGGGACCTTCTCGGTGGCGGCACCGTTCACCGCGGTGGTCTCACCCACCACCAGCTACGAATGCATGGCCGTCCGCTACCTGGCGGACTTCATCAAGATCGGCATCGATCCGTTTGCCAAGTTCTACCAGCAAGCCGGCATCACGCCGGTGTCGCTGTCGAACTACCAAGCCGATCTGGCCCAGCTCGACACCGCCATCGTCTCGTTGAAGGACACGTCTGACAACTGGGTCTATGTCCCGAGCACCTACATCACGGGCTACCCCAATCCCGGGGGCATTCCCTACACCCCGCTGATCCTGGGCATCGACATTGGCCCCATCCCGGACTACCAAGACCTGTCCTCCCTGAAAACGTCGATCGCGTCGTTGGTGGAAGGCGTCTTGGGACTGACTTCGGTCAGCGTCCAGGAAATCAAGATCGGCAACACGCAGAACTTGAGCCAATCGGACCACAACGCCCTGCAGGCCGCGCGTGCGGCCAACATCACCGATTCCAGCACCGACCGGGCCAAGTACCTGGCCACGCTGGCACAACTGGTGCAGCTGCAAGGACAGTACGCTCAATTGGCCACGTGGGTCAAGGCCAACTTGCCCCCCGCTCCGCCTCCACCGTCTCCCAGCCCGTCTCCCACGCCATCTCCGCCGCCTTCGGGTCCGTAAGATCGCGTTTGCACTTTCGAAAGGAAAGTCATGTTCCTCACCGACCTCAAAGACTTGTGGACGTACCGCACGCCTCTGACCGTCGTGGAACTCCTGGTCATGTTTCTCTGGGGGTTCTTCTCCCTGTACGTGCTGATCATGGGGTTTTACCGCGCCTACCTCAACAAGCAGCTGACGATCTACACCAAGATCTTGGCTGCGCCGTGGGTGATCCTGGGTGGCGTGGTCGACGTGTTCGCCAACTGGACGCTGGCCACGCTCTTCTTTCTGCAGTTCCCGAAAGAATGGCTCGTGACCCAACGTCTGACGCGTTACAAGCTGACGTGTCCCACCACGTGGCGAGGCAAGATCGCCATCTGGATGTGCACCAACTTGCTGGATTACTTCGATCCGCACGGGGTTCACTGCGACTAGAGCCGTAATTGCCAGCGGGGTCTCCAAAGCCCTGCTGGCATTTATGCTTCCAATTTTTTGACGCAAGTAAACCTTCGCAAGGACTCCTCGGTATGGATACCACCAACATTGACAATGCATTTGCCGGCCTGCAGTCGGCATTGCAATTGCGCCTCCAGCATTTGAAGGACGGCACGGCCGAGACCGGGACGTTCAACATCAACATCACTGGCACGGCGGCGAACGCGACCGCTCTGGCCACCCCCGTGACGCTGACCGGATCGGGTGACGTGGTGGGTGATGCCACCTTCGACGGCAGTGCCAACTTCGCGTTGCCGTTGTCGCTCAGCAACACCGGCGTGACCGCCGGCACCTACAACAACAACGCCACTCAGATCACGCCGTTCACGGTCGATGCCAAGGGGCGCATCACGTCCATCGGCACCCCGGTCACCGTGCAAGCGTCCTGGCTGTCGCTGGCCAACCGTCCCACCACGCTGGCTGGGCTGGGGGTCACCGGCGTGGCTGCCAGTGGGGCCAATGCCGACATCCACTCGCTGCAAGGCCTGACGACCCCGCTGTCGCCCAACCAAGGCGGCACCGGCCAGGCGTCGTACAACGTGGGTGACATCCTCGTGGCCACGGGCAGCTCCACCATGGGCACCCTGTCGTCGGTGAGTGCGGGCAACGTCCTGATCACCACCGGCTACAACTCGGCCCCGGTCTACGGCAAACTGGATCTGTCCAGCAGCGTGTCCAACACCCTGTCGCTGGCCAATGGCGGCACGGGAGCCACCTCGGCGGTCAATGCCCGCGCGGCCCTCGGCGTGCAACCGGGCACCGACGTGCAAGCCTATTCGGTCGAACTGACGGGCTTGTCCAGTCTGAACGCCAACGGCTTCATCAAGCGCACGGCACAAGCGACCTACACCGTCGACTCGACCACCTACCTACCCACCGGAGGCGGCAGCCTCCAAGGCAAGCTGACCACGGCCCCGTCGCTGGGGGTGATCGGCAATTCCCAAGCCGACCAAAGCAACCTGGCGGTCATCTCGGGAGGAGGGGATAGCGACGCAGCGTTCCTCACGTTTCGTCGCATGTCTTCTGCTAATGGGGCAGCTCTTTATTTTGGGCTTGACAGCGACAATGTCCTTAAGGTGGGCGGCTGGGGACTCGGTGCGCACGCGTACCAAATCTACCACGCCGGCAACTTCAACCCCGCCAACTACCTGAGCGCCAGCGGCGGTTCGGTGGGCGGTGACCTCACCCTCGCCAACGACCACTACCTGGCCGCGCTGGATCAAACCGGCACCAAGGTGCGCATGGCGGGCATCCGGGCCGACAACATCGCGGTGTTGGGTACGCTGGATGCGGACGCCAACATCACCACGCTCGATATTCGCCTGAACGGCACGTCGATGCTCACGATCATGAGCGATCACGCGAGCTTCTCGGTGCCGGTGACGGGTCCGGGTTTCTTTGCCAACACAGCGTCGGCCTTCCCGGGCGGCGGTGGCGGTGGAGGCGGTGGCGGCACGTCGTCGGGACAGATCACCATTGGCACCACGGCCATCGCGCTGGGCACCACGGTGACCACCCTGGCAGGCTTGAGCTCGGTGACCTCGACCACCTTCGTGGGCAACCTCACCGGTCATGCCAGCACAGCCAGCGCGCTGACCACGGCCCACGCCATTGCCGTGTCGGGTGACGCCCAAGGCACGGTCAATTTCGATGGGTCGGGCGACGTCAGCATGCCGGTCACATTGGCCAATTCCGGCGTCACCGCAGGCAGCTACCCCAAAGTTACCGTGGATGCCAAGGGCCGCGTCACCGCCGGTCTGGCGCTGACCGCCGCGGACCTGCCCAACTTCGACTGGTCCAAGATCACCACGGGCAAGCCCACGACCTTGTTGGGCTACGGCATCACCGATGCGGTGAGCAATGCCTTGCTGGGCGTACCCAACGGCATTCCGACGCTGGACTCCAGCGGTGTCATCCGCTCGGCGTTCTTGCCCAGCTACGTCGACCAGGTGGTCGAAGTCACCACCGCCAGCCTGCTGCCGACGACCGGCAACACCGGCACCATCTACGTGGTCGACGATGTCAACCAGACCTACCGCTGGAGCGGCACCCGCTACACCGCGATCTCGGCTTCGCCGGGGACGACGGACGCGGTGCCCGAAGGCGCCACCAATCTGTACTTCACCGTGGCCCGCGCCCAAGCTGCCGTCACCACCGTGTCGGGCAATGCGGGGACCGCCACCAAGCTGCTGACGGCGCGCTCCATCACCCTGACCGGCGATGTGGGCTACACGACCAGCTTCGATGGCTCGGCCAACGTCACGGCCGCTGCCACCCTGGCCGCCACGGGGGTCACGGCGGGCACGTACAACAACAGTGCCACGCAGATCACCCCAATGACGGTGGACGCCAAGGGTCGCGTGACAGCCACAGGTGCACCGGTCACCCTTCAACCCACTTTTGCCAACGTGCAAGCCAAACCCACCACCCTGGCGGGCTACGGCATCACGGACGCGGTCAATTCCTCGGCCAATCTGCTGCCCATGCAGTATGGCTCGATCACTACCTTGTCGCTGACCACCTCGTCGATCTCGGCGGTCACCTTCGACTCCTGGCCCACGACCACGTTCCGGTCGGCCGAGTACAAGATCCAGCTGGGCAGCGGCTCCAGTTTCCACTTCCTCACCATCACGCTGATTCAAGATGGCACCTCGGTCTACATGACTGAGTACGGTGATGTCTCGACGGCCGGGCCTTTGGCCACCTTCGACGCCACCATCACCGGAGGCACCCTGAGCATGACGGTCACGCCGGTCAATCCGGCCACCACCATCAAAGCGGTGCGAACCGCCATGACGCCCTGAAGCGTCGGCATAGCGCCCCGGGGCAACCCGGGGCTTTATGCTGGTTCTCAGTAATAAACGCCGGAATGATTTGAGCTATTATAAGTCTTTTTTAAGACGCGCGCCTCTCACAGTTCAAGGAGTCGGACGTGGATACCACGAACATTGACAATGCATTTTCGAATGTCCTCGGTGCGCTGACCACCAAATTTGATCATCTGCGCACCGGGGTCAGCGAAACCGGGGTGTTTAACATTTCCATTTCGGGCGCTGCTGGCACGGCCGCGCGCCTGGCCACGGGCGCGCGCATCAACAGTGTGTTGTTCGACGGCTCGACCAACATCTCGATGCCTTCGCTCTATGACGCCAATGGCAATTTGCTGTTGTGGGGCAACAGTGCGGCCAATGCCGTCAACTACGTCAGCCTGACCAATGCGGCCGCCGGCAACGGCGTGTCTTTGACCGCGTCGGGCAGTGACATCGCCGTGCCTCTGACCGTGGCCACCAAGGCCCTGGGGGTGCTCACGCTGCAAGGCGGCGCCAACATCGACCTGCGTCCGATCAACGGTCAAGTGCGGGTGTTCGGTCCGGGCAACGTCGGCTCGTGGGCCCTCAACCTCAACGGCAGTGTCTCGGCGCGCACCCTGAACCTGCCCGTCGATGGCGACGTCACCATGCCTTCGGGCACGCTGGTGGCACTCGGAGGCACCAACGTCTTCACGGCCAGCAACACGTTCAACCTGCCGCTGCAGGTCAAGAACACGTTCAACATCTCGACGACCACACCCGGCTCACAGCAAAACGGTCTGTACATGACCGAGTTCACCACCTCCCAAGGGGTGATCGGCTGTCCGACCAACACCGTGGCCATCGCGGCGCAGACCGCAGCCAACCGTTCCATCGCCCTGTCGGTGGACCAGTCGGGCTACCTCTGGGGTTACGTGGGCAACCCCATCAACGGTCAAGCGGTCTTCACCTCCAAGGTGCGCACCGCCGACACGTTGGCGACCTCGCGGGCGCTGACCCTCAGTGGCGACATCACGGGCACCGTCGGTTTCGATGGCAGCTCCGATGTGTCCATTCCCGCCATTCTGACCAACACCGGAATCACCGCCGGCACGTACAACAATTTGACGGTGGATAGCAAAGGGAGGGCCATCGGGGGTTCGAACGTGGCCTATCTGACCAGCAACCAAACCATCAACTTCTCCGGCGACGTTCAAGGCATCGGCTCGCAGTCGATCAACCTGACCCTCGTGGACACCGGCGTGGCCGCTGGCACGTACAACAACGTGACGGTGGACACCAAGGGCCGGGTGATCGCCGGCACGGTGGTCAACTACGGCAGTGGCGGTGGTGGCACCGGGGGCTCGACGAGCATCACCTCGGCGGACATCATCGCCGCGCTGGGCTATACCCCGGCCAATGCGGCCACCGTGGGCAACTCGTCGGGCAGCTTCACCCTCGGCTCCACGCCGATCAACAACGGCAACACGATCACCGTGGTCAATGGCTTGACCAGCATTCAAGCCACCAACTTCTACGGCAATGCGTCCACGGCGTCCAAGCTCGCCAATGCCGCCATCATCCAAGCCACGGGCGATGCGCTGTGGTCGACCTCGTTCGACGGGGGCTCGCTGGCCACTGGTGTGTTGACGCTGTCCACGGTCAATGCGTCGCCCGTGACCAACTCGCTCGTGCGCATCACAGTCGATGGCAAAGGCCGCGTGGTCAGCACGACGCCGGCTTCGCCCACGGACATCTCGGCTGCCCTCGGCTACACAGCGGCGCGTGCGGGCAACAACACGGACATCTTGTCCATCACGGGCAATGCGGCGACGGCGAGCGCTTTGCAGACGTCGCGACAGCTGGTGCTCTCGGGCCACATCTCCGCCACGCTGGCCTTCGATGGCTCGGCCAATGTGAATGCCAATGCCACGCTGGCAACCACCGGGGTGACCCCGGGCACGTACAACAGCGTGACCGTGGATGCCTACGGTCGGGTGACGGCCGCGACCAACGTGGCCACGAGCCCCACCGGCATCACGATTCCGGGCATCAGCTTTGCCAACGGCAAGTACATCTTCTCCGGCCACGTCAATGCCGGCGACTTCATCACCAACGACGGCTCCATCACGGGCTCGACGGTGGCAACGTCGGGTATCACCAAGGATTCGAACGGCAACTTCGCGTTCAATGCCAACGTGGTGGCCCCGGCGTTCTACACCAACGACGGCTCGATCCCCACCAACGGGATCACTGTGACGCTGAGCAACGTGACGCTCGACGCCCAAGGTCGGTTCGTCTTCGATGCGCCCATCGTGGCCAACGAATTCGATGTGACCTCCGGCGCGGCCAGCACCATGACCTTGGCCGGGGTGACGTACAACGCCAGTCAAGGCATGTACATCTTCAACGGTCCGCTCTACGCCACCGCCTTCGACATGAACCCCGCCGGGGCGCCGCAAGGCACCAACTCCAATGCTGCCGGCATTGGCGTGGACGGCAGTGGCAACTTCGTGGTCGCGGGTCCGGTCTATGCGCGCGAACTGCTGATCAACGACGGCAGCTACGGCGCGGGCAACTCCAACATCTTGCCGGGCGTGACCATCGACGACAGCGGCAACTACATCTTCAATGGCATCTTGGTGGCCAATGCGTTCGACGTGAACCCGGGCACCATCGTGGCCACCACCACGGCCACGGGCGTCTCGGTCATGAACGCCTTCCGTCGTCGCTTGTCGGCGTCGCACCCGATCATCAGTGCCGACGAACCGCTCATGGGCAACCACATCGAAGGCCAGATCAGCAAGCCGGGTCAGGTGCTCGATCGCTTCATGATGTCGGAGTTCCGCACGGCCGAATACCTGCTGACCGCCCAAGCCACGCTGGAGACGGGCACCGTGTTCGAATCGGTGCGCTTCATCGTCTTGCACGACGATCAAGCCGCCTACCTCGCGGTGGGCAGCCGCGTCTCCAGTGGTCCGGAACTGGTGGATCTGAGCGTCACCGTCGTGGGCAAAAACGTCAATGTGCTGGTCACTCCGGTGGACAGCGGTGTGAAGATCAAGGCTCGCCGCACCACGGTGGGCGTCTGACACCCATATTCCCTCTCAGAAGACTTCGGTTTTCTGGGAGGGTTTATGCCGGCATGATTTGAATGTAATCAACCCTATTAGGAGTACGCGCTGTGAGTGCACTCGGACCCAACATCACCAGCGCCGGCGTGGACAGCGATGGTCAACGACTGCTCAATGTCGCTGATCCCGTCAATCCGCAAGACGGTGCCACCAAAGCGTTCTGCACCAATGCCAGCAACCTGGCCACGGGCACGATCGCGTCGAGCATTCTCGGCAACTCCACCCTGTGCATCGGTTCGACCGTCATCGCCCTGAACCGGGCCGCGGGCGCCCTCGTGCTGACCGGGGTGACGGGCGGTGGTCTGGCCACGTCGGTGGCCCAGACCCAGACGTGGGACATGACGTCCCAAAAAGACATGGGGTTGTTCGCCATCGCCTCGCAGATGACGTTCACCTCGGTGGATGCGGGGGCCGTGCCTGGCGGCTTCACGCAAGCTTCTTTCTTGGCCGACGGTGTCGCCGGCCACATCCCGACCTTCGATGGTGCGCCGGTGGCGGGATGGAACAATGCCAATGGCGCGGTCAACAAAATCAAACTCGAAAACGTGGGAGGCTACAAATACTGGACCTGCGGTGCCACCACTGGCACCCGGATCGGCACCTGAGTATCGCCTCGACACGTCATAATGCCCCGTAGGATCTCTTAATCCTACGGGGACTTATGTCTCCTCAATTCATGGGAATTGAGAGTAAAAACTTTCCAAAATCATTTGATCATCAGTCGGTTCTTTCACAATTGACATAGAGTTGTCAACTGTGTCTTGTCTTTTGCGAGGAATTCATGACGACGCACGCACCTTCTCTGAATCTGACCGGTCTGGACAACGGAGGCTACACCCTTCAGAACGTCGCCGATCCGGTCAACCCCCAGGACGCGGCCACCAAGGCCTTTGCGGCCAACGCGAGCAGCATGACCAGCGGCGTCATCTCGCCGGCCATTCTGGGCAACTCCAACCTGTTCGTGGGGACCACCGCCATCGCGCTCAATCGCACGGCCGTGGCTCAAGCCCTGACGGGTATTCTGTCCATCGACGGCAGCGCGGCCAAGCTCACGACGGCCCGCTCGATCTCCGTGACTGGCGATGCCACTTGGACCACGTCCTTCGACGGTTCGGCCAACGCCACTGGCGCGCTGACGCTGGCGACCACGGGCGTGACCGCCGGTACCTATTACAGCGTGGTGGTCGATGCCAAGGGCCGGGTCACCGGCGGGTCGACCGTCAACCTGGCCACCAACGTCAACCTCAATGACGGGGGTTCGACCAACAACTCGTTCGCCCTCGTCTACGGCACGGCCCCGACGGGCAACTCCACGCTCAACACGTCGGCGTCCAAGCTGCTGTTCAACCCGTCCACCGGTACCCTGACCGCCACGCGATTCGTCGGCGACGGTTCCGGTCTGACGGGCGTGTCGGGTGTGGGCGGCGGTGGCAACACGTTCACCATCTCGACGACGACTCCGCAAGCTTCCACCCCCAATGGCTCGGCCGGTGTCTCGACAACCCAGGTCTCGGCGGCCGACCACTCGCACCCGTTGCCTTCGGCCGCGCAGATCAACGCGATCAACCAACCGCTGCCTTGGAATCCGGCGCTCAACTCGCCGTCTCTCCAATCGGGCGTGGCCCCGACGGGCAACAACTCCTACCAAGCCACCCAAGCCTACACCCTGGCGACCGCCATCGATGGCATCACCAGCGTGGGCCTGAACGACATCCTCTACTTCAACGGCAACACGTTGACGTGGAAGCTGATCTCGGCTTCGTCGATCGGTCTGATCACCAACTCGCTGCTCAAGGGCGACGGCAACGGCAACGCCATCGCGGCGTCGCCGGGCACGGACTTCGGTGCCCCGGTCACCCTGCAGATCGGCATTGCCACGGTGTCGGCCCCCACGGGTTATGTCGGTGCCAATGGGGCGCTCTACATCCCCTACCAGAACATCTTTGCCACGTCGTCGGCCAACTACTGGTGGCAGTTCGGCTGCTGGATGTTCTTCCCGTCCGGTGCCATCGACAAGACCTCGGCTGCCGGGTTCTACTGGGTGGTCATGGGCAACGCGAGCTACAGCGCCACGGGCGTCGGTGCCATCGGCACCTTGACGGCGGGCACGGGCTACGTCAACGGCGTGTACACGAACGTGCCCTTGTCGGGCGGTTCGGGTTCCGGCGCCACGGCGACGATCACCGTCGCGGGCGGGGGCGTGGTCTCGGTCTTGGTGACCAATGGCGGCAGCGGCTTTACCGCCGGCAACGCCATCACCACGGCCAACACCAATCTCGGCGGCACGGGCACGGGCTTTCAGTTCCTGGCCACGACGTTGGGCTCGCCGATGGTGGGTACGATCTACAACAACATGTACACCCCGGGGGTCAACACCGGAGCTTGGTCCACGTCCAACCAATCGTTCACGCCGCCGGTCACTCCGACGCCGTTCAGCGGCACGCAGGGCACCTACTACCAAGGCATGGTCAATGCGGCCATTCCGGGCGGCAAGTACCTCGTGTTCAACGCGGTCAAGATCAAGGGTGGCTACCTGGGCAACAACGGCAAGATGGCGGTGCAATTCGGCTGCCAGGCCCAGCAAAACACCACGATCGCCAAGCAGATCACGCCGGAGTGCTTGACGTCCTTCGTGCCCTACCCCACCACCAATTCGCAGTTCGTGGCCGGCATCGGCAACGGGATCTCGTTGGGGGCGGGTGGCTATCGTCAATGGCAAGCCACGACGATGTACAACCGCTGCCGCCCGGACCTCCAGGTGGCGCCGGCTACCGACAACACCGCGGTGGGCAACAGCGCCATCTACCACTCGACCCTGCCGACACAAAACGACTTCTGGGTCCAGACCTGCGGCTTCACGTTCAGCACCTTCTCCGGGGTGTACAACATGGGCGTGCTCACGGGCGGCACCGGCTATACCCCGGGCACCTACACCAACGTGTCGATGACGGGCGGTGCGGGCACGGGCTTCACGGCCACGGTGACGGTCAATTCGGCAGGGGTGGTGACTTCGGTGGTTCCGACCAACTGCGGTTCGGGCTACGCGGCCAATACCTCGCTGACGGCGTCCACGTCCGTGATCGGGGCCGGCTCGGGCTTCACGTACGTGTTGTCCGGTGGTATCCTCTCCGGAGGCACGGGCTACACCGACGGCACCTATGTCAATATCCCGCTGACGGGCGGCGCTGGCTCGGGCGCCACGGCCAACGTCACCATCTCTGGTGGTGTGGTCACGACCCTGCAAATCGTGAACTGCGGCACGGGGTACGCCTCGACCAATTCGCTGACGATGTCGACCAGCATCATCGGCGCCGGCTCGGGCTTTACCTACGTGCTGGGCACGGTCCAATGCATGGCGGACTGGTTCTCGGTGGAGACGTTCTCGCTGACGGCTACTCCGGCACCGTAATCGCACTTTCAGCGGCAAAAGAGGAGGGGCAACCCTCCTCTTTTTTTCGTCTCTTTCACGAACTGGAATTCTCACCATGAACTTCGCGCAATTCAACGCGTGGAATGGGGCCAAGCCGCGCTACGCGGCGCCGGCATTCCTGACTCAGCCGTTTCTCCCGCAAGAAATCTACGTGGGCGATGTGGTGATGCCCATGACCGGCACGTGGTCCGGTTATCCCACCCCGGTCAACCTGGCCAGCGTCCAACTCGCCGGGGTGGTCGTCTCGGCACCCTACACCATCGCACCGGGCGATGTGGGCAAGAGCCTGGCCGTGGTCCAAAACCTGCAAAACGAAGTCAACGTCGCGGTGGCGGTGACGACCCCGATCACGATCGTCGCTCCACCCACCGCGGGCAGCCTGGGCTACGTGTTCGGCAACATCAGTGCGAGTAACGAATACTCGCACAACTCGATCTTCGGCAACATCATCTTCGACAGCCGCGGGTTCGGCCACATCGGCACCCTCATCGGCAGTGGCGTGACTGTCACCAACGGCGTGGCCAATGTGTCGGGAAGTGGTTGCTCGGTCACGTTCTCGGCCACCAGCGGGGTGGTCACGGCCACCTTCACCGATCCGGCCAGCAGGAATCGTTTCTTGTCGGGCACAGCCTCGGACTTCGGGCGGCAGTACACCCTGAGCGACGGCACGATCTTTACCGTCACTGCCTACAACAGCACGACGCAATGTTCGGGCACGTTGTCGCAGACGGCGTCGGGCACCAACTTCACGACGTTCTATTCGGCGTTGCCGTTGGACAGCAACCACTGGCCCACCAGTGACTGCGAAGTCCTCGTCACGACCAACAACCTGACGGGTGTCGATGGCCAAATCGGTCCCGGGACCTACTGGTGCCGATACGTCTCGCCGGGGCAGACGACGCAAGTCTCGGCCAATGGCGCCGCGTTTGTCGGCGGCTACATTGGGGGCGTGTCCACCAGCAGTGGCGGCTACAGCGTGAGCAACGTCACGCAGCTGGGCGACGGTGTCACCACTGTGTTCCAACTGACGATCACGCAAACCGCGGCCACCGTGGTGCTGCGTTTCACGAGCACGACCCCGTCCAACCAACGCGGGCTGAGCAACGTGATCATGCCGCGGGACGGCACGAACAATTTCGACAGCTGCCCGATGTTCAATCCGGCTGCGGTCAACGCCTATGCGACCACCTACAACGGTGCGCGTTTCATGACGTTCGCCAATGCGATCGGCTCGCTGGAAACGGCGTGGTCCTCGCGCGTGGTGGCAGTGCAGAACAAGGCCAACGAAGGCAACCTACTCAACGGCATCATCAACCGTCAGCTGGCCTGGGAAACGCAGCTGGACTTCATCAACGCCATCGCCACGGCCAACAACAGCATCTTCACGGCGGCGTGGTTGAACACCGGCGGGTTCGTTGACACGACGTACGCCACGGGTCTGGCCACGCTGATCAATGCCCGCATTGCGGCCAGTCAGTTCCCGTCGACGCTGCGGGTGATGATGGAGCTGGGCAACGAACCCTGGAACACGCAGTACCAGTACTTCGGCGGCTACTTCACCTTGGCCATGAACGAGATCCAAGGACTGGGTGCGGGCATCGGCATTGTGGCCAACTACGCGCAGTCGCCGGCCTTGCTGTACAACATCACCCGGACCGGTGGTGTGGCCACCGCCCAGCTGGCCTCGCTGCCCCCGGGATTGACGATCGGACAGAGCTACCCGATCACGGTCAATTCCAGTCCGGATGCATCGTACAACATGGGCGGGTTCGTCAACGGCAGCTGGACCACGGTCCAAGCCACCGTCACGTCGGCCACCACGGTCACGTGGAACGACGCAGGCGCCACGGGGTCGGCCGCCACCGTCGTCACGGGCTACATCACCAACGGTGTGCTGACGGTTCAAAGTCTGTCGGGGGGCACGGGCATCGTCGATGCCGGCTACTCGGTGTACTACGCCGGGGCACCCGCAAGCATGACCGTCTCGTCGCGGGGCACCGGCACCGGGGGCGTGGGCACGTACAACGTGAGCAGCAACATCACGTACGGTTCGGCGGCCTCGCCGGTCCAAATGACGATTTCTGCGTTCAACCGCACGCAGGTCGTCATCGTCTTCAATCCGGCGTCGATTCCGTTGATCGCGGACGGTAGTCTGAACCTGTACAACCTGTCGCCGCGCTACCTGCTGCGTCAGACCTATCGATTGCAAAATGCGTGGAATGCGGTGCGGCCGCTGACCACGTCGGCCGATGGTGCACCCAAGAGTGACTATTGGATCATCAACATGCAGCAGTACGGCGGCTCGCCCAACGGCTCGAAGTACCCGCCCGTGCATTTCTCGTTTGCCAAAACCCTCGACGGCACCGGCAACTGGCTCAAGGCAGCAGCCATCGCGCCGTACGTGGCTTGCACCACCACCACCGGTTCGGCCGACAGTGGGGTCATGGCGCTGTCGATCACCACCGCGGGTTCGGGCTACGTCAATGGGGTCTACACCAACGTGCCGTTGATCGGCGGCACCTCGGGCGGCACCAGCACCGCCACGGTTTGGGTTGCCAATGGCACGGTCGTGGCCGCGGCCATCACGAGTCCGGGTACGGGTAACGCGGTGGGCAAAACGCTGACGGCAGCCGCTTCGAGCGTGGGCGGTTCGGGTTCGGGTTTGGTGCTGACCATCACGGCCCTGAACCAGTACAGCACCACCGGCATCGCCACCCTCGGCGCGGTCTCGGGTGGTTCGGGCTATCCGAACGGCACCTACAACAACGTTCCTCTGACCACCACCGGGGCCGGGATGGGAGCGCAAGCCACCATCGTTGTCACTGGCGGCAGTGTCACGGCCGTGACCATCACCCAACGCGGCATGGGCTATGCCGTCAACGACACGTTGTCCGCGGTGAGCACGTGTTTGGGCGGGGGTACGGGCTTTGCCACGTCGGTCAGCGCGCTGGGTGGAACTTGTCTGACCTCGGGTCAGGGCATGGTGGGAGACACCACCACCGACATGAACACCTTGTTCGCGCAGCTCAACACCACGCTCTATGGCTCGTCCAACGGCGTGCCGGGCATCGGTACCGCGTCGGCCTTCCAAAACGTGCAAAACCACGTCTACCAATGCAAGCTCAACAACGTGCGACCGCTGGTCTACGAGGCGGAGCAAGATCTGCAAAACCTGTCGTACAACAACTACGGCTACCAGATCACCGCTTGCAATGACGCCCGACTGGGGGCGTTGTTGTACAACCTGATGGACGTCTGCTTTGGCCTGGGCATCAAGGAGATGGCGTTGTTCGGCAGTGCGCCGGTCACCTGGACCAACTCGCAGCAAGGCGCGTGGAGTTGCCTGAGCAGCTTCAGCGACACCACCTCGCCGCGAATTGCCGCCATCAACACCTATCGGACGTCCAAAGCGCGCGTCTACACCAACATGTTCACGCCGAGTGCCACCGACAACGGTCCAGGCACGATCTACCCGGGCGTGGACTACCGTGTGGCGCAAAATGGCCTGCTCAATACCAACACCACTCCCAACCTGGTGTACGTGCCGCACAGCAGCACGGTGGACAACTTCATCGATTGTTCGTTCGTCTGCAACCGCGGCAACAACTACAAGCTCAAGGTCTACGGCATGGATGGCCAGGCCGGCACGCAGATGCAAGTCATCATCGATGGCACGGTCATTGGCTACGTCGTGCTGGCCCTCGGGCTGTCGGGCAACACCAGTGCCCCGACCAACACAGTCCCGGAAGTGGCCACGTACTACGCCGCGGACGGTGTGACGGTAGTGCCATATCTGAGCTGCCCGATCAAGGCGGGCTCGCACTACATCCGCTTCGTCAGTCTACACACGGCGACCGGGTCGTACCCGACGATCTACAAGGCCGCGTTCAGCATCAATGGCATTGCTGCCTACGCCCAACAGGTGTCGTCGATCACGACACCGGCGCAGATCACGGCCAACAACCAAAACTATCCGCTGATCTTCGCGCCGGCGGTAGTCAAGGGCGTGCCGGCGCCGCTGGTGACCTACGACCTCATGAGTGGATCCACCCTGATCCAAGCCAACATCGTCTCGGGCACCTACACTCCGGTGGTTCAAGGTGTGCCTTTGGCCATTCGCACCACCACGCTCAATTCGTTGGGCGGAGCGCAGCAAGTGGGAACCGTCGTACCGGTGGGCAACATCGCCACCACGTTCGGCTTTACCATGGTGGGTGATTCGCTGAGTCAATTTGGTAACAGCACCATTGGTCTGGCCGGAACCACGATCTCGCGGGACAACGCGGGCGTCGTCTACTTGAGCAAGACCAATCTGAACGCCTTTGGCGATCAGCGCGTGTACATGGCCAACATGTCGGATCAGAGCCTCGAAGTCGTGGGCGACATGCACGTTATCGATGCCAGTACGTACACCATCCAGACCAATGTTCTCAACCAGCCGCTGGCGGCCTCGACCAGCTACGGCACCTCCGGGTTGATGTCCCTGTTCTCCGACATGACCTTCCGCGGGGTGCCGGCGCGCTTGAGCACCTACTTCAAGGGTGGCGCTCGGTTCCAAGGCAACTTCGGTCAAGGCGGTGATCGAGCCGACCAGATGATCAATGCGGTGACCCTGGCCACGGCACGCGCCAGCCAATACGTGATCCTGGACGCGGGCATCAACGATGCGAAGTCGCCGGGCACGACGGCCGCCACCATCGTCAGCCGCATTCAAACGCTGCTCAACATCATCACGGCCGCCAACAAGGTCGCGATCCTGATCAACATCACGCCGCTGTCGTCGGGTTACGCCAGCTACGGCACGTTCAACGACGTGTCTTACGCGACCAACCAAGCCACGAAGTTGCTGTGTGATGGCACCAACGCCATCTACATCGACGCGTGGTCGCAATTGGTGGATCCGGCCACGACGGCCGGCAGCTACGCGGCCTTGACCAATGTCATCAGTTCCGACACCGTCCACTGGAATTCCAAGGGCACGGACCTGGTGGCCAAGTTGATCTGGAACACGATCAAGGCCCGCACGGTCACCTACGAACTGGTGCCGTCGACCAAACCGGCCAGTGTCCCGGCGCTCACGGCTCCGGGCTTTGGCACCGTCACGCGTTCGGTGGGTCCGTGGCCGGGTTACTCCTTCTCGACGACGGGGTTCTGGACGGGCGCCGCAGGCACCCGCATGGACAACTGGACGGCCGGTATCAATGGCGCGGGAACTACCCAAATCACGTGTTCGATCTACGATCCGAACGATGGCAAGGGTCCGTTCCAAATGGCGAGCATCGCCGTGACCGCGACCACCTCCAATATCAGTTTGTTCCCGGAGACCACCAGCGGTATCCCCTTGGCGACCAGCGGCTTGAGTGTCGGGGATCGCTTCGTGATAGCGGCTGAAGTGATCTGGAGCAACTACAGCGCTTCGTTGACCTCGTCCATGTACATGGTCTGCACGGGCACGGGCTCGGGTCTGACCGACAATGGTTGGACCGGCGTGGACCCCAACCACTCGGAAAATGGCTTCACCATCTTTGCAGATTCGGGCCAGGAAATCTGGGTCAGCGGGGTGATGACCGTCAGTCCTCAATGCACGGCGTTGGTGCCGAAGTTCTTGATCGCCACCACGGGGGCGACCCCCAATGGACAACCGTTCTCCTTTGGAGCGCGCCGGTTCCATTACATCAAAATCACCGATCCGTCGGTGGGTTAATCCGCATAGAGGCCTGCAAGGTTTCCCTTGCAGGCCTTTTATGCCGAGTCGGCACAGTTACAAAATAGTCTCGAATCATTTGACTTTTCGTTTCCGAAAAATCCCAGAAATGAAGAATCCCGTATTCTGATTTCTGGCTCTACTCCACGAGGTGTTCATGACGACTCCGACCCTAACGTTGACGGGGTTGAACAACGGCGGTAACACACTGCAAGCCGTTGCCGACCCTGTCAACCCGCAAGACGCCGCGACCAAGGCGTTTGCGACCAACGCCAGTAATCTCGTATCTGGCACGATCTCGCCCACCATCCTGGGCAACAGCAACATCTACCTCGGCACCACTCCTCTGGCGCTGAATCGTGCTTCGGGCGCCATGGCGTTGACGGGCATCACTTCGATCGATGGCTCGGCCGCCCGTCTGACGACGACCCGCACCATCTCGGCCACCGGCGACGCGATCTGGTCAGTGGCTTTCGATGGCTCGCAAGCGGCCACGGCCATGCTGACACTGTCCAATTCGGGTGTCACGCCCGGCACCTACAACTCGGTGACGGTGGACTCCAAGGGTCGGGTCACGGCTGCCTCTGTCATTCCGGCAGGGTCGGGTGTCACCATCGGCACGACCACCATCAACGGCGGGGGTTCGTCGGCGACGCTGGCCGGCCTCACCTCGGTGGCGGCTACCCTGTTCACGGGCGCCTTGACGGGCAACGTGACGGGCAACGCGTCGACCGCTTCCAAGCTGGCCACGGCTCAGCCGATCAGCGCCACCGGTGATGCCAGCTGGACCGTTTCGTTCGACGGTTCAACTGGCGCCTCGGCGGCCTTGACGCTGAATGCTTCCGGCGTTTCGCCTGGCACGTACAACAGTGTCACGGTCGACGCCAAGGGTCGCGTGACGGCGGGTTCCAATGTCACGTCGTCGGGGTCGGGTGTGACCATCGGGACCACCGCCATCGCCGGCGGCGGCACGGTGGCTTCGCTCGGTGGGTTGACCAGTGTGTCGGCCACCACGTTCACCGGTGCACTGACGGGCAACGCTTCCACCGCGTCGACCCTGGCCACCACACGCACCCTCTCCATCACGGGCGACGGTGTCTGGTCGGTGTCGTTCGACGGCTCGACCAACGTGTCGGGGGCGTTGACGCTGGCCGCCACAGGAGTGGCACCGGGTACCTACAACTCGGTCACCGTCGATGCCAAGGGTCGGATCACAGCAGCCACCACCGTCAGTGGCGGCGGCGGCCCGTTGGCCTTGTCGGACCTGACCGATGGGGCACAACAACAAGCTGCCATCACGACCGCGGGCAACAACGCCGTCAATGCACTCGCGCTGGCCAATGCCGCGGTGCCCAACAGTCACGTGGGGGCGGCCAATGGCGTGGCCAGTCTGGACAGCACGGGCAAGCTCACGCCGAGCCAAATCCCGTCGCTGCTGACCTCGCTGTTCTCGCAAGTCAGCCAGAACACCACGGCGCTCAATTCGCTCATGCCGATGTCGGGCAACTGGACCACGGTCTGGACGACGTCGGGCCCACTGCAGCTGAGCAACTACCAGATCTCGGGCGCGCTGGCGCTGACCTCCAACGATGCCAATTCGGTGGCGGATGGCTACACCAAAGCCTACCTGATCACCGATGGCGTGCACGTCCCCACCATGGACGGCACCACACCCACCGGCTGGCCCAGTGCCTCCGGGGTGTACGTGTTGGTCGAGCTGATCAGTGACGGCGCGATGAAGCACTGGTCGTTCTTGCCCTCGGTGGCGAGCTCGGCCATCGGTGGTACTCCGGCCCCCACGCCGTCGCCCACGCCTTCTCCGACACCGACTCCCACCCCGCCGTCGCCGACGCCGACGCCCAGCCCCACGCCGAGTCCGACCCCGTCGCCGACTCCGGCTCCGGCCCCGGCCACTCCGATTTCGTCGGCACCGATCCTGCTGTCGGGCGCCAAGCAATTCAGCCTGACAGCTCCGACCACCGCGTCGACGCCGTTCACCCTCGGCTACGCCTTCGTGGAAGGTCACTTCCCGGCAGGTTCCAATGTGGTGGCCGACAAGGTCAGCAACCTGCAAGTCACTCCGAAGAACTACTGGCCGGATGGCTCGTTGAAGTTCGCGGTGCTCTCGGGCTTTGCCCCGATGGTGGCCAACGTGCCGCTGACGGTGACCCTGTCCGCAGGTCCGGCCGCTTCGGCCGGCACGGCGCTGACGACCACCGATCTGAAGACGACCGGCATCACGGCCAGCATCACCACCGACAACTTCGGTTCGTGCAGCTGGGCCACCACCGACTGGGACACGCCGCTGGCGGTTCACGTCACCGGTCCGAAAATGTCGTCGTGGATCTACCGCAAGCAAATCGGCAGCGACACCACCTTGGTGGGCTGGCTCGAAGTGCGTCTGTACGCCGGCGGCTTCGTCGAAGTGCTGCCGTGGGTCGAAAACGGCTACATCCACGTGCCGGTCTCCAACAAGGCCGCGACCTACACCTTCACCCTCGGGGGAACGCAGCGGTCGTCGCAAGCCATCGATATCCCGCAACGCTGCCGCACCCCGCTGGTCAGTGGCACGGCGCTGTCGTACTGGCTGGGCATGGCCGATCCGGCGGTGGTGGTGTACCACAACAAGGCCTACCTCCAAAGCACGGAAGTCGTGCCGACCTACATGGCATCGGTCGATCCGACCAACTCGCTCGTCACCAGCTTGCCCGCGACGTTCACGCCGCTGCAACAAGGCGGCTTCGACTACAGCGGCGACGCCATGGAAAGCACAGGCTACGCCAGCCCGATCGGTCCGCTGCCGCAGCATGACGTCCTGTACCTGACCTCCACCGCGCCGTCGATCTACGCCGCCGTGGTGCGCAACGGCTACAGCGCCGGTCGCTACGGCATCCACTACCGGGATGAAACCACCAATCGTCCGCTGCGCTTCTCGCAGCATCCCAATCTGTCGTCGAACTATTCGTCCACGGGCGACTACCCGCCGCGAGGCACGGGTACCGTGGGTCCGGACTGGGACACGGCGCACCATCCGTCGGTCGGCTACATGGCCTACCTACTCACGGGCCGGTTCTACTTCATGGAAGAAGTGCAGTTCGCAGCCACCTGCAACTACATCTTCCAAGTCGACTCGGTCCGCAAATTCTCCACCGGCTACATCGAACCCCTGACGGGGGCGGTGCAGGTGCGGGAAGTCGCCTGGATGCTGCGCACGCTGATGACGGCCATCATGGCCACGCCGGACAACGATGATGCCAGCTTGCAAGCTGAATTCATCAACACCTGGCAAGCCGTGATCGCGGGCTACCATACCCAGTACATCGAGCAACCGAACAATCCGCAAGGCTTCATCGCTTTCAACGATGACTACTCGACGGCCTGGAGTGCAGGCGATCCGCGTCTGACCGCCGCCACAGGCTACATCGGTGCCAGCTGGATGCACGACTTCCTCGTCGGGGTCTTTGGTTGGGCCATGGCCGCCAAGCTCCCGCTGGGAACGACTGCCCAGCAAAAGCTCAACAACTTCTTCCTCAACTACATTTCCAAGTCGGTCGTGGGTCGTCTGTCGCCCACCGACACGGGCACGAGCTACGGCTTCTGGGAATGCTCACCGTACAACATGGCCGTGTCGGCCGATCACAATCCGGACTGGATCACGGGCACCGGCCCGTGGCTGAGCAACTGGAACGAGATCTACCAGATCACCAAGAACGTCTGTGCGCCGTACGGCGGCAACATCGCGTTCACGGAAGATCCGACGACCATCCATGAAATCTCAATGCCGCCGTCCGGGGGCTACGTCGCCAACCTGTTGCCGGCGCTGGCGTACTGCGTGCGCCACAACGTGCCCGGCGCTGCCCAAGGTCTGGCCTTGCTGCAAGGCGCGATCGGCTGGTCGGTCACCCAACCGGGGTTCGACACCTACTGGAACATGGTCGACTCGCTCAACCATTTCTCGCCGGTCTGGGGCGTCAAGCCGGGGTACACCCCGCAACCCACCTGGGCCACCGCCGTGGCGGTCAACCAGTGGGTGGCCATCACCAACACGCAACAAGCCGGTTCGGCAGCCGACGTCGGCGGTGGAACTACCACCAATGACCGTCTGACCAACAGCAGCTTCATCGTCAAAGACTCCGAAGTGTGGGTCTTGGCCTCGGGCGGTTCGAGCTACTTCGGCAACGAAGTGGTCGCGATCGATCTGGGTCAAACCACGCCGACCTGGAGTGTGCGCGCCACCCGCTCGCCGTCGATTGGCAGCGAAGTCTTCTACGAAGCCGACGGCAAGCCGGCCTCCGCCCAGCGCTACAGCTCGGGGGGCTGGTCCAAGGAAACGGGGCGCTTGCTCCTGCCCTACACCAGCACCACTTACACGAGCGGTACCAGCAGTGGCGCCACCAACGGTTTCGACCCGGTGGCCAACACGTGGGATGCGGCCGGCACCTGGGCCAACGCCCCGGCGCTGTCGGAGTGCATGGACGAAGACGGCAACTTCTGGTCGGTCAGCGCGGACGGGACCCAACTCAACAAGTTCACGCCGACGACCAACACCTGGTCGACGCTGAGCACCAGCTCCAGCACGGCGGCCGCTGGTCCGTTGGCCTTTGACAGCAAGCGCAAGACGCTGTTCTCGTTCTGCTTCGGCGACGGACAAGGCCACGGCACGATGGAAACGGCAGTGACCTTCAACCGGATCACCGGTGCGGCCACGGTCATCTCCTTCACGGCCAATGCGGCGTACAGCCAATGGTTGGCCACCAAGCCGACCAATCAGGCGATGGATTACGATCCGATCAACGATCAGTACTTCATCTACAGCCCGATCAACAACACCGACAGCTATGGGGGCAATGGCGGCACCGTGGTCTACGTGATCACGCCCAACTCCGGCACCACCTGGACGATGTCGATCCTGACCGTGACCGGCACCCCGCCGAGCGCGACGCTGGGTGGCTACACCCGCTTCAAGTACGTCTACAACCTGATGGGCTTCGTGTGCATGCCCAGTGGCGCGGATACGCTCTACTACCTGCGCACGTCCACGGGCGTGATGTATGCGACGCCGCCGGTGTCTGCTCCGGCCCCAAGTCCGACCCCGACCCCGCCGGCTCCGGCGCCCACCCCGGTGAGTTCCTCGCCGCTGCGGCTGGACACGGTAGGCAGTGGCGTTGTCGAAGGCGGCAACGGCACGAGTGGCTACACCTACGTGGCTTCGGGCACAGTCGATGCGCTCGATACGTCCAATAACCAATGCGCTGTCTGCAGCACCGCGCTCACCGGCGCGGGCACGGTGACGGTCACGCTGGGCACCCTGTCGCCGGCGTCCAACCCGATGACGTGGATGTTGTCTTGCGGCCTGGGCACGGCCTCGGCCAATGTGGGCAACAACGCCAACAACTCCGACAATGCCGTGCTGTACTCCATGGGCTCGATCTGGGTCGATGGCTACACCGCGTACAAGTTGCCCAGCAACTACTACGTGGACATCGGCAATGGCACGATCTACTACCCGACCACGGGTGACCTGGTCCAGTGGCGTGTGGCCGCTTCGACCGGCATCGTCACGGTCTACGTATCGCAAAACAACGGATCGACGTGGCACTTGCTGTACACGTATCCGACGGCGGCCACTTCGGCGCTGTACTTCCACTTCCAAGGCTCCAGTCACGTGGGACCGTGTTCGATCGCCTACACCGGCTTTACCGGTGCCCCGGCGCCGAGCCCGACACCCACGCCGCCTCCGCCGTCGCCGACCCCGAGCCCGACTCCTCCGAGTCCCAGCCCGAGCCCGTCGCCGACTCCCACACCGTCGCCCGCGCCCGCACCGACCCCGGTGTCGTCGTCGCGCATCGCCACCAATGGCGCCAAGCAATTCACCTTGACCTCGCCGAGCACGGGCAACCACCCGTTCACGATCGGTTACGCGTTTGTCCAGGGGGACTTCCCTTCGGGCTTCCACGTCAACGCGGACAAGGTCACCAATGTGCAAGTCGTGCCCAAGAACTACTGGCCCGACGGTTCACTCAAGTTCGCCATCATCTCGGGCATCGCGGCTTTGACAGCCAACACGACCCAGACGGTGACACTGAGTGCCGGTCCGGCAGTCTCGGGGGGTTCGACGCTGACCACGGCCAACCTCAAGGCCACGGGCATCACGGCCAGCATTGGCGCGGGAACGTTCGGCACCGTTTCGTGGGCGACCACGGATTGGGATGCGCCGCTCGCGACCCAAGTCAGTGGCTTCCAGATGTCGAGCTGGATCTATCGCAAGCCGATTGGCACGGACAACTCCCTCGTGGGCTGGTTGGAAGTGCGTCTGTACGCGGATGGATCGGTCGACGTCCTGCCCTGGATCGAGAATGGTTACATCCATGCCGCCAACCCGGCGACCAAGTCGGCCACGTACACGTTCAGCCTCAACAGCTCGCAACGGTTCAGCATGGCCCTGGATGTCGGCTCGCGCATGCGCACGCCGTTGATCAATGGCACGAACACGACCTACTGGCTGGGGACCGATCCTCAAGTCACGATGCGTCATGACGTGTCCTACCTGCAAAGTACCGAGCTCGTGCCACCGTACATGGCCACGGTCGATACCAACAACGCCATCGTGGCGTCGATGAATTCGTCCACGTACGCACCGTTCCAACAAGGGGGTTACCAATACCCCGGCGATGGCATGGGCGGGACGGGTGCATCGCCGGCCATCGGCTTGCTGCCCACGCACGACGTGCTGTATCTGACGTGTGCCAACGCGGGTCTGTTCGACATCGTGCTGCGCAACGCGTACTCCGCGGGTCGCTACAACATCCACTACCGAGACGAGTCGACCAACCGGCCGCTCAAGTTCTCGGCGCATCCCAATCTGTCCACGAACTACTCGGGCACCGGAGACTATCCGGCCGTCGACCCCAGCCCGATTTCTCCGGGATGGGAAATGTCGCATCACCCGTCGGTGGGCTACCTGGCCTACCTGATCAGTGGACGCTTCTACTGCATGGAACAGGTGCAATTCGCGGCAACGTGCAATTACATCACGTTCGTGGACCAACAGCGGAACTACGCGACAGGAACGTTTGAACCCATCAGCGGCGGCGTGCAAACGCGTCAAGTCGCTTGGGCGTTGCGCACCCTGTTCACGGCCGCCATCGCCACGCCAGACAGCGACGATGCGGGTCTGCAAGTGGAATTCAACAATTCGTTGGTCGGCATGGCCAACCTCTACCACTCGAAGTACGTCGAAGGTGTGGTCAATGGTACGGCCAATACCAACTACATCAACCCCTTGGGCTACATTCAAGACACGGTCGACTATTGCTCGACCAACACCGACCCCGACATCGATCCGGCCCAAGTGTCGGCCACGTCGGGATGGATCGGTGCGACTTGGATGCATGACTTCGTCACCGCCACCTTCGGTTGGCTGGCCGCGGCTCAGCCGCCGGTGGGCTCCACGGCCCTGACCAAGTTCAAGGACTTCTTCGTCAACTACATCTCTCAAGGTGCGGTGCTGCGCCTGGGCAGCTACGCCGACTGGCAAGCAGGCACCGCCTTCTTGTACACGGAAGCGGGCTCCTACGGCACGGCCATTGCGGCCACCCACACCCGGTCGACCGACGGCTTCTACGGCGTCGTGCCTCCGTACTTCACCAATCCGTACGACGCTTACCTGGTGACGAAGGCTTATTCGAGCTTCTACACCGGCTCGCCGGCGTATCTCCAACGGGCGTTCGTGGAAAGTCCCGACACCCTGCACCAGATCAGCGGCACTTCCGAAGGCTACTTCGCCAACCTGGTTCCGGCCATTGCCTACGCCGTGCGTCACGACGCACCGGGTGCAGCAGCGGCCTGGGCTCGACTGACGAGCGCCAAGGGGTGGTCTACGCCGGATCCGCGTGGCGACAACGCCTCCATGGTCACGGACTTCAATCAACAACCCGTCTGGGGCGTCAAGCCCCTGGTCGCACCGCTGCCGGCATGGGCCGAGTCGGCTGCCATCAATGCGTGGGTGGCCATTCCCAACACCAACCAAGACGGCACGGTGGCCGATCCGTTCGGTGCCCCGGGAGCCTTGACTACCAACAGTCGCCTGTCGTACTGCGGCATGGCAATGATGGATCGCAAGATCATCATGGCTGCCAACGGCGGTCACGGCGACTACGGCGGCAATGAAGTGGTGGGGTTGGACCTCGACTCGGACACCCCGACCTGGGAACTGTTGTGCGCCCCGTCCAATCCGCGGGCGCCGGATGGCACCGACTACGCGGCAGACGGCAAGCCCGCTGCTGCGCACCGCTACTGGAGTGCGGAGTACGTGCCTTCGGTCAAGAAGGTCTTGTTGGTGGGTGAGCGCTTCACCTACGGTGGCGTCAACAGCTACAACGAGACCAACGGTTTCGATCCGTTTACCAATACCTGGGATCCGGCAGGAACCTGGGCGGCACCGCTGGCCGGGACGCAGGTCATGGACAGCTACGACAACATGTGGTCCATCGGAGCGAACTACTTCGAGATCTACAAGTTCACGCCGTCGACCAACAGCTGGAGCCATCCGGGTCATTTCGGCTCGTCGGTCTTCACGTGTCCGTCGGCCTACGATTCCAAGCGCGCCCTCATCTTCAACTTCGGTTGGGGCGATGGCCAAGGGGATCAAAGCGGTGTCAATGCCTTCACGATCTCGACCGGAACCACTTCGGTCCAGACGATGATCACGTTCAACGCCAGTGCTGCCTACACGCAGTGGCAGGCCACGGTGCCGATCTACCAGTCCATGGTCTACGACCCGATTGGTGACCGCTACCTGGTCTTCACTCCGCTGGTCAATACCGACAGCTACGCAGGCGGTGGCACGCAGATCTACGTGATCACGCCCAACAGCACGTCGACGTGGGACATCTCCTTCTTCAATGCCGGTGGCGCAAGCTTGCCGCATTGCGCGGGTGGTGGTGCCTACAGTCGCTTCCGTTACGTGCCCTCGTTGGGAGGCATCGTCTACATGCCTTCGGGCCTGGCCAATATCTACTTCATGAAGCTCTACGGACCGGTTTCTTCGGCGCCGGCGCCTTCGCCGTCTCCGAGTCCCAGCCCGTCTCCGTCGCCGACTCCTGCTCCGAGTCCCAGCCCGACGCCGTCCCCGGCGCCGAGCCCCACGCCCACGCCTGCACCGGCTCCGGTCCCCTCGGGATCGAAGATCCGTCTGACCACGCTGGGCAGCGCCGTGGTCGAGAGTGGTGATGGTACGAACGGTTGGAACTACGCCGCTCCCAGCATCAACAGTGGCTCTTACGCCACGACCGATGGAGGAACCCAACTCGGGGTGTCGTCGAGCTACATCTCCAATACCGTTGGCGGGAACTTCTCGGTCCAACTGGGCACGCTCAGTCACGTGGGCGGCGGGAACTCCGCTTTCATCGTGACCGCGGGTCTGGGGACTTCTTCTGCCAACGTGGGCAACATGTACAGCACGCCCAGCGCGCTGGAGTACGCCCTCACCCTTGAAGACGCTGTCGGCAGCTATTTCGTGCCGCGCATCGTCAGCGACTCCTACTCCCCGATGAATGGAGATGCGAACTACAACGCTGCCGCCGGGGACTGGTGGCAGTACCGCGTGTCCAGCAGTGGCGCCGTGACGGTCTACTATTCGAAGAATGGTGGCACGACTTGGACGCTGCTCCACACCTTTGCGGCGACTGCCACGGCACCGCTGTACGCGCACTACGCGGGCTCCTCGCTCTCGGGTGTGACGTCCAATCTGATCGGTAATGGATTCAGCAGCAGCGCGCCGTCACCGTCGCCTTCTCCGAATTCGTCGCCGACCCCGTCTCCGTCCCCGGCGCCCAGCCCGGCTCCGTCGTGGATGGCGTCGACCCCGCTCAATCAGTGGACTCAAGTGCCGCAAACGGCCGCAGCGGGAACTGCGGCAGACCTTCACGGTGGCTTGACCACCACGAACCGTCTGGCCTACAGCTCGTTCGCGCTCAAGGGCACCCAAGTCATTCTGGCAGCCTGCGGCGGCCACAGTGACTATCCGGACTCCAATGAAGTCGTGGCTGTGGACGTGGGGGTGGATACCCCGGCCTGGCAACTCCTGTGCGCACCGTCGGCGACCTACGTCGAAGATGGCCCGTACGAACCGGACGGCAAGCCCAGTTCGGCGCACCGCTACACCTCGGTGTGGTGGTCCTCGGCGGTCAACCGACTGCTGATTCCGTACACGCACTGGACCAACCCGACCGCGGAAAGCTACCCGGCTTCCAACGGCTTCAACCTGAGCACCAACACCTGGGATCCTGCGGGAACCTGGCCGGACGCCACCCTCGGCGCGCCGGAGCTCATGGATGAAAACGGCAACATGTGGGCGATCGGCGCGAACTACTACGACGTCGTCAAGTACGTGCCCTCCACGGGCGTGTACACCAAGTTGTACAGCAATTCCACGGCCATGCCGCAAAACGGCTTTGCCTGGGACAGCACCCGCAAGAAGATCTTTGCCATGAGCTACGGCGACGGGCAAGGCTACGGAACGCCGGGACTGAACTGCTGGTTCATCGACTCGACGACCGGTGTTCCCACCGCGATCACGTTCAATTCCAGCGCCGCTTACACGCGGTGGTTGGGCTCGGTGCCGATCTACCAAGCGGTTGAATACGATCCGGACTACGACCGTTTCTTGGTCTACGCGCCGTACAACAATCTGGACAGTTACGGCGGCGGTGACAACACCGTCTACGTGATCACGCCCAATTCCACCACCACGTGGGACATGAGTGTCTTGACGACGACGGGCACCCCGCCGCCGGCCATGCAAGGATCCATGAGTCGTTTCCGTTACGTGCCAGAGCTCAAGGGCTTCCTGGTCATGACCAGCGGTGCGGACAACATGTGGTTCTTGAAGACCGCCGGTACGGTGTCGGCTCCGACGCCGCCGAGTCCTTCGCCTTCTCCCACACCCACCCCGAGTCCGGCTCCCAGCCCGACTCCGACACCGAGTCCTGCGCCGGCCCCGTCTTCACTGCCGGGAACCTCGCTGCGTCTGGTGACCCTCGGCACTTCAGTGGTCGAAGGGGGTGACGGTACCAATGGGTGGTCCTACACCGCCCCGACTTCCTTGAACGCCACGACGGCGGCCAGCGGCGCGGAATACGCGACCTCGGGCCTGTATCTGGCGGGTGATGGGGTCGTGACCATGAGCATCGGTACGCTCAAGCAAGCCACCGATTTCGGAGATGCGTACAACTCCGACATCTGGGTGCTGGACGCGGGTCTTGATCCGTCGTCGGTCTTGCGCGGCAACGACAACACCGATTCGTATTCTGGCTTGGCCTTCTCCGTGGGCACGCACTTCGCGAGCAGTGTCTGGGAGTACAAGCTCGCCAGTAACCAATACGTTGCCCTGTCGGGCACGGCCGTCACCCCGGCTTCGGGTGACTGGCTGCAATGGCGCGTCGCCTCGGGCGTCGTCACGGTCTGGAACTCGAAGAACCAAGGTTCGACGTGGACGCAAATCCACACGTTCTCTGGCACGGCTTCGGGTGGGCTGTACTTCCATGCCTCCCTGACCCGTTACGCGAGTCCGGTGCTGATCAGTCAAACGGGCTTCACGACGCCTCCGGCTCCGCCGGCACCGTCACCCAGCCCGACGCCGAGTCCGTCTCCGAGTCCCACTCCGTCGCCGGCCCCGTCGCCGTCGCCGTCGGGTTCGAAGATCCGACTGGGAACCATCGGCAGCGCCGTGGTCGAAGGAGGAGATGGCACGAACGGTTGGACCTACACGGTCCCGACCACGTTGACCAACTACGCCATCGACACGGCCGGCACGCAGTTCGGCGTCACCAGCCAATACATCGACCCCACGGTCGGTGGTGACATCACCTTCGTGATGGGCACCATGCCGCACGTTGGAACCAATTCGACCATCCTCTGGCCCATGACGTTTGGTCTGGGCACGACGTCCGCCAACACGGGCTTCGTGAGCGGTGGTACGGGTGCCCTGGAATATGAAATGGGCATCGAAGACATCTACGCCGACTACTGGGTGATGCGGGATCCCAACAATCCGTATCAAGCTCTGACGAATGGGGACTACAATCCTCAAAACGTCCCGAGCATGTACAACGCGTGGATGAAGTTCATTGTGACCAGCAGTGGCGGCGTCAGCTTGTCCGTGTCGCATGACACGGGCACGACCTGGACACTTCTCAATACCTGGAGCACGCCGGCGACCCAGCCGCTGTACTTCCACTACGCCGGCTCTGCGGGGTCGGGTACAACGACCAATCTCGTGGGCAACGGTTTCGTGACACCCGCGCCGACGCCGACTCCTGCTCCGTCTCCGACGCCGACGCCGCCCCCGGCGCCAGCACCTGCACCGGGCGTTGGCTCGGTGATGCGCTTGGCCACCTTGGGCAGTGCGGTGGTGGAAGGTGGGGATGGGACCAATGGCTGGACCTACGCCACGCCGTCGGCGAGCGCTTCCGCCCTCGATCCCGCCGGCACTCAGATGGGTGTCTCGGGCATGTACATTGATCCCACGGTGGGTGGGTCGATGACTGTCAAGTTGGGCACGTTGACACACGTGTCCGACAGCAGCGTGCCGATGGTTCTGACCGCAGGGTTGGGCTACACGGCCCTGAACCAAGGCAACACGACCTCCAACTATGGACTGCTGGAATACGCCTTCTCCCTGGAAGACGTCTACGGCAGCTACTACGTCTACCGTGAAGCTTCCAATAGCTACGCTGCGCCCAATGCAACTGATCCCAACCCGGTTTCGGGCGATTACTTGCAGTACCGTGTGTCCAACGCGGGTGCGGTCACTGTCTATACGTCGCATGACAACGCTGCTACTTGGGCGTTGATGCACACCTTCCCAACTGCGGCCACGCAGCCTCTGTACGTGCACTACGCCGGCTCGAATCTTTCGGGCGCGACCAAGTTCACGGCCTCGGGCTTGGTGACACCGCCACCACCGCCGCCCAGCCCCACGCCGCCTCCGCCGTCTCCGACGCCGCCGCCCCCGAGTCCCACGCCGGCGCCAGCGCCAGCACCCGCGTCTCCGGACCCGGATCTGCTGTTCCTGGCCAAGCTGACGGACAACGGATTGGTGGATGCCGTCTCGGGACTGCCGATCACGGTGCATGGGGGTGCTGCGTACAGTGCTTCGGCACCTGGACCAGCGTTCCACTTCTCGGCCAGTGGAGATTACCTGACTGTCGATGGCATTCCCTACACGGACGTGCCACTGACCATCGGGACGTTCTTTCAGATCACCACGGGTCTGACGAACAATCTGGGCATGGTGGGCTTGAACTACGATGGCATCGACAACAAGGTGCTGGCGTTGTACTTCGCCAGTAACTACGCGTCCAATGCCTACGCCCGCAATGATGGAACCGGTCAATCCGGCTCCACCTCGGTTGTGGCCACCGGAGACATCTACAATGTCTGGCGGATGGCTGCGGCGGTCTTCACCAGCCATGCGAGTCGTTTCTCGTACCTCTCGGGGACGGGTGCCAGCTCGGTGGATACCACGACGGTGGATACCTCGGGTTCTTCAATGCGTCTGTACATCGGTACCTACCCGCGCAGCGATGCGCCGTGGATGAGTCCGGATTACGAGCAGTACGTGTTCATGTACAAGCGTGCACTGACTGTGACGGAACTGGACGCTCGCGCCGCCGACAAGACGCTGATCTACTAAAGATCACTTTCAATGGGCATAAAGGGCAGGGAGCCATCCCTGCCCTTTTTTGCCGCCTCTAAATCTAGTGGTGTATATTTTTACCGAAATTGTTTGACCTTCCCTTAAAGAAAAGAGTGACACGTTGCTCTTCTCTTCGTTTCACTCCACGAGGTACCTCATGACGACGCACGCTCCCTTCTTGGCCAGCACCGGTTTGGACAACGGGAATTACCCCCTTGTCAACGTGGCTGACCCGGTCAATCTGCAAGATGCCGCAACCAAAGCGTTCGCGACCAACGCCAGCAACCTGGCCAGTGGCACCATTGCCTCGGCCATCCTGGGCAACTCTTCCCTCTTTCTCGGCACGACCTCGATCGCGCTGAACCGTGCCAGCGGCAGCCAAGCCCTGACGGGGATTTCCTCGATCGACGGCTCGGCCGGCAAGCTGACCACCGCCCGTTCCATCAGCATCACGGGCGATGCCACCTGGACGACCACCTTCGACGGTTCGGCCGCGGCCACCGGTGCGCTGACCCTGGCAGCCACCGGCGTGAGCGCCGGCACCTACAACTCGGTGACGGTTGACGTCAAGGGTCGGGTGACCTCGGCCACCAACGTGGCGCAACAAGGCATCACGCTCGGTTCGACCGCGATCTCGGCGGGTGGGACCGCCACCACGATCGGTGGTCTGGCCTCCGTGTCCTCGACCAATTTCGTGGGCGCCCTGACCGGCAATGCTTCGACGGCTTCCCAAGTCAACGTGGTCGACAACACGACCCTGAACGCCTCGGTCTACCTGCTCTGGGCCAACGGCACGGGCACCACGGTGGCACCGGGCACGTCCAGCAACAAGCTGTCCTTCAACCCGTCCACCGGCGCGCTGACGGCCACCAAGTTCATCGGCGATGGTTCGCTGCTGACCGGCATCTCGGGCACCGGCGGAGGCGGCGCTTCCATCTCCACCAACCTGCCGCTGGCGCTCGCGCTCAACGCGTCCGCGGGTGTGGACACCCGGGCGTCGGCGTCGGACCACGTCCACCCGTTGCCCACCCCGGCTCAGATCAACGCGCTGGGCCTGCCGTGTCCGTGGAACCCGCTGACCAACGTGGCGACCCTGCCCGGTGGCGGCACCACCAACCTGGCGGCCAATTCGGCGCCCTCGGGTGACAACGCGTTCTTCGCCAGTGTTGGCGGTACGCTGCTGGTGCCGCTGACGGCGGCTGCTGGCGGTAGCATCACCGTCGTGGCGCAAGGCGACATCGTCTGCTATGTCGGCACGGGCTGGGTGCGCATTCTGGCCAGCTCCAACGGCACCACCGGATCGGTCATCCTCAAAGGTGACAATGCGGGTGGTCTGGCCAATGCCACCCCGGGGGTGGACTTCGCCCCGGGCGTGACGCTGCAGACCGCTGTTCCCATCGGTGCCCCGGGTCTGGGCTGGGTCGGCGTCAATGGTTTCCTGACCATCGCCGCGCCGAACGTTTTCCTGGCGACGTCGTCGCAATACTACTACAACAACCCGGGCGCGTGGCTGTACTTCAACGCCGGGGTGATCGACAAGACCCAACCGGCAGGCTACTACTTCACCGTGATGGGGTCCACCGGTGTCATGACGGCCACCCTGACCGCGGGCGGTTCCGGCTACGTCAACGGCGTCTACACCAACGTGCCGCTGACGGCCACGACCGGCACCGGTTCCGGCGCTCAAGCCAACATCACGGTCAGTGGTGGGGCGGTGACCCAAGTGGTCATCGTTCACCAAGGCACGGGCTTTACCGTGGGCAACACGCTGACCTGTGCGGCGTCCAACCTCGGCGGTTCGGGCTCGGGCCTGGTGTTGACGGTGGCCACGCTCAACGCGTACAACACAAGCACCGGTGTGGCTTCCCTGACCATCAGCAACGGTGGCACCGGCTATGTCAACGGTTCGTACATGAACGTGCCGCTGACCGGAGGTACGGGCTCGGGTGTACAAGCCAACATCACCGTGCAAAACGGCGTGGTGGTGGCCGCTCAAGTCTGCGTCCAAGGCTCGGGTTACGCTGCCAACAATTCGCTGACCACGGCCGCTGCGAATCTGGGCGGCGCTGGTTCCGGCCTCACCCTGACGACCACCATTGGTGGGGGTCCGATGACCGGGGTCATCTACAACCACCTGTACGTGCCGGGCAACAACTTCGGTGCCTGGTCGACCAGCAACCTGTCGCTTCAGGTGCCGGCGACGCTGACGCCGTTCTCTGGCACGCAAGGCGGCTTCTACGGCGCTGCGACGAACAACGGTGGTTCGTTGGTGCTGACGGCCGTCAAGGTGCCCGGTGGCTACATGGGCAGCAACGGCAAAGTCAACGTGGTGCTGTCGCAAACGGCCCAGATCTCGTCCTTCATCAAGACGATGCAAGCTGGCTATTCGCAAGCCTTGGCGGGTGCTGTGACGAACGGTGGCATCGGGGGCGGCACACTCTGCAGCAACGGTTCGCACGCCATCACCATGGCGACGTCGTACAACCGGGGCGTGCCCACGATCCAATACGCTCCGGCGATTGAAACGTCGACCTCAGGCGGCTACACGCAGTATTTCGGCACCTGCAACACGGCCGCCGACTTCTACGTGAAGAGCGTGGTCTACCAGAGCAGCGCCCTGCCCACGGGTTTGAACTTCTACACCACCAGCATCGTTCCGGGCTCGGGCTACACGAACGGGGTCTACACCAACGTCGCCATGACGGGTGGTTCGGGCACCGGCATGACCGCCAACCTCACGGTGGCCAACGGATCGGTCACCTCGGTGACGATCACCAATGCCGGCACCGGCTACGTCGTGGGCAACAACATCGGTGCGTCCACGTCGGTCATCGGTCCGGGCACAGGTTTCGCCATCGGTCTGAACGGTGGCGTGGTCGCGGGCGGCTCGGGCTACAACAACGGGACCTACTTGAACGTGCCGCTGACCGGCGGCTCGGGTTCGGGAGCCATCGCCAATATCACCGTGGTCAATGGCGCGGTGACCACGCTGCAAGTCACCACGCCGGGTACCGGCTACGCGACGGGCAACGTGCTGTCGGCGTCGACGACCTACCTGGGGTCGGCCGGCTCCGGTTTCACGTACACCCTGGGCAATCTCTTTGCCATCGCCGACTGGTCGGTTCAGGAATTCCTGAGCGTGACCGTCACGCCGCAGCCGTAAGTCATTGAGTTTTGTGGCACAGGGTCGGGGAATGCTCCCCGACCCTTCGTGTCCCGTTTTTGACGGGACGTCTTTGCATACTGACACGATCGCGGTCCATCCCGTCGTCGCCTAGGGAGAAACCATGCTGTTTTCGAACATTTCGCAGATCAACCAACTGGCACGCTCCAAGCCCCGTTACTTGCAAGTTTCCAGCACCGGGATCGTGTCGATTCCGACCGAAGTGCTCGAAGGCGATGCCTTGTACTACAACGACACCACGGTGGTCACCGGCTATCCGGCCCCCGTGCCGACCGAGACGGTCAAACTCAACGGCGCCACCCACAGCTTTCCCTACACGGTGCCCAACGGCAGTGCGGGGCAGTCGCTGCAGTATTTCCGGTCGACCTACAACGGCGTCGGGGTGCCCGCGTTGGTCAACTCCGCAGCGGTCACGATCAGCCCGGCGCAAGGGTTCGTCGACATGAACCTGCTCGGTGGCAACATCGAGAGTACCGGTGACTACGCCACTGCGCCCCTGTTCCGCAACGCGGTCTACGACAGTCGCGGCTGGGGCTATACGGGCCTGTACGGCACGCATCCGTTGCTCGGTGGCAACAGCGGCACGTACAGCGGCGGCGGCTCGATCACGCTGAGTCAGATCAGTGGTCTGTCGTACGCCATGACCATCACCAGCTGGACCGTCTGCCCCATGGCGGGCAACAGCGCGGACGTGGGTCGGGTCTTCACGATCACCCTGTCGGGCGTGGTCTACACGGCCACGGTGACGGCGTCGGGCACCAATACCGGGACTGCCACGACGGCCCCCAATTCGAACACCTGCACCTGCACGGTGACGCTGTCGGCCGCGCCGACGACGCTGACCAACATCACCACTTGGTCGCTGCCCATCGGTCTGGATGCCAACGGCTGGCCGACGCAAAAGTGCGAACTGGTGCTGACGTCGTGGCCGGGTCAACTGGCCGGCGGTGTGACGTACCAGATGACGGTCAAGTCGAAGAATCCGGCCCTCGTCATCACCGCCACCACCGGCTCTCCGGGTGCGCAGTTCTGGAACACCGCCCATCCGACCCCCCAGGGGTCGATGAATTTCACGGGAACGACGTCGGGTGGCATCACCACTTACACGTTCAACATTTCGTGGCCGGCGGGTTCTTCGCTGATCTTTGAATTCAGCGACGGCGTGACCTTCATCGATTTGCCCCGGGACGGCTCGGCCACCACGCAAGACGGGGGCAGCCCGTTTTGGGGACCGGCGCTGGCGCACTACTCGCGCTTTTACAGCGGTCGGTTCATGGACTTCTTCAGCACCAATGGGAAGACTGACACCGACTGGAACACGCGCACCCCCTACACCCAGTTTCCGGTGCGCCCGTTCGCGTATGAATGGGCGGTCGACTTCTTCAATGCCCTCTACGAGTACCCGGGGTCCAAGTTCCGTCAAGTCTGGGGCAACATCGGCGGTCTGTGCACCGTCGCTCCGGCCAACGCGCGCAACGGCACCACGTACGTAGAAAACCTCATTCCGGTGCTCAACAACTGGAATTCGGGGCTCTACACGTACTCTGGCATCAATCCCAACCTGAAGGTGATCTGGGAGTACGGCAACGAACCCTGGAATTTTGCTTTCAACCTGTGGGGCACGTACATCAACTACGCCATGTTGGAGCTGCAAATGCTCTCGACCGCCAACTACGGCGGTGTCAACGACATGGTGGACAACCTGACCTACAGCGCGGGGGTGGCCACGGTCAACTGCGTGGGCGTCAAGCCGTCTTACGTGGTCAACGGGGCGACGATGCTGTGCTCGTCGGATGGCAACTATTGGCAAGGTCTGGACGGTTCGTCCAACCAAGCCAATCTGACCAGCCCCACCACGATCTCCAACGTGACTGTCGGCGTGGACGGCAGCAACAATCCGATCTTCAGCTTCACCTACCCGTGTGGCCCGACGAACTCGACCAACTCGGCCACCACTTTGACGGGTTCGGCCTCGCGGTGGTCGGTGGTGTTCAACTTGACCAGCAATTTGGCGTTGGACTCGTTGTTGCAGCTGCCGGCCAACCAAGCTGGCATCAGCGGGGTCAACAACTACTACGCCACCACGATCAAGTGGATGGTGCGTCAAGCGTGGCGCGTCAAGCAGATCCTGAAGAACGGCGGGGTCGGTGGTGCCAAGCGGGTGAACGACAATGTCATCATCAACATGCAGCAGTACGGCAACGTGGGCGTCAACGCCAACGGCTATACCCCGCCGCATTTCACCTACGGTCAATGGCTGGACTCCACCGCCAATCCGGAAAATCCGGCAGGCAACGCGACGCCGGCGCTCAGCAACTGGCTCTACGGTGCGGCCATCGCGCCGTACATTTCGGCCAATACCAGCGGTTCGTGGACGGGCAACAGCACGGCGCTGACCAACGTCCCGACCTTTGCGGCGTGGGCGGTGGGCGACTCGGGGGTGGTGTCCAGTGGCAACACTTCGGCTCTTTACCCCAACACCAAGTTCGCCAATTCGAGCGTGGCGGCCACAGTCACTGCGTATCTGCAAACCACCGTGACCAACATCAACGGCAACGTGGTGACAGTGGCGGACTACGCGGTCGGCTCGACCGCGGTGGCTCCGGGCAGCAACATTGTGGCAATGGTGGCCAGCAATGGCTCCACGGTCGTGGCTGGGACGATCGGGGTGGGCGTCATGCTGGCGGGTTCCAACTCGATCACGTTCACCACCCCCATCGCCAACCTGCACGTGGGCGACACCATCGCCGTGCACAACGCCGGGGGTTACCCGTTGAACACCACGGTGACAGGGCTCAGGCTCATCAACACCGTCTCGATCAACGCGACGGGTTCGAGTTATGTCGGTGGTACGTACACCGGGGTGGTGTTGTCGGGCGGAACGGGGACGGGGGCACAAGCCACCATCAACGTCTCGGGTGGCAAGATCAGTTCGGTGACCCTCACGGCACGCGGCACCGGTTACTCCGTCAATGACATTCTGACCTTCCCCACTTCGAGTGTGGGCGGCGGTTCGGGCTCAGGGGGTTCCATCAAGGTGCTCACCCTGACCACGAGTCTGGCGGATGCAGCCTATGCAGGGATCGGCACCGGGGCTATCGTCGCCAATGGCTTCGGCGCTATCACGGCGGGAACAGGCTACACCAGTGGCACGTACACCAACGTGGCCATGACCAATGTCAGCAGCTCGGGCGCGGGGGCCAAAGCCACCATCGTCGTCTCGGGCGGCGTGGTCACCAGTGTCACCATGACCACCGGTGGTACCAACTACCAGTATGGCGACGTGCTGTCGGCGGCCGCCACCGATGTGGGTGGTACCGGCACGGGCTTCCAAGTGGTGGTGGGAGGTGTCAACATCCTGCGCGCGGTGCCCACCACGGGCAGTGCGGTGGGTCAGGTGTCGTACGGCACCATGACGACCAACAATGTCTTCATCAGCGGCCTGAGCTTGACGGGGCTGGCGGTCGGAGACAAGATCACCATTCAAGGGGCGGGCAATCCGTCGTTGTTCTTCAATGTGGCAGCGGTCGATTCGGTCAACAGCATCTTGACAATGGATCGTCCGGTGGTGCCACAACTGGCCCTCAACGGTCTGGGGGTCTACGCGCCTTACACGACCCCCAAGTCGACGGTGATCATGACCGGGGTCAACCCGGCCTCGGTGGTCAAGGCCATGATGATCAACCTGCAGCTCACTGATGCCATCGTGCGCACGCACGTGACCGCGTGTGCCCTGTTCGGGATCAAGCCCATGGCCTACGAAGGGGGCCCGGATACCCAATGCATTGCCTTGTGGCAAAACGAGATCCACACCTACAGCGATCCGCAGTACGGCATGGATGCCCTCGTCAACACCTTGCTGGACATCTGGTATCAAAATGGTGGCAAGGACTTCCATTTCTTTACCTTGGGTCCGTCGGCGTTCATCGATGCTTCGTTGACGCCCGACCGCAACGGCAACGTCTCGCCGGGCAGTCTCGGCTCGGTCGCCCCGGGGGTGTACCTGAATCAATCGTGCTGGCAAGTCTGTCAGTCCTACACCGACCTGACCTCGCCCAAGTTGGCCGCGTTGATCGCGTACAACACGCCCAAGTGGTACCAGAACGCGATGTCGTATCCCGTGGTCCCCGTCTCGGCGGTCAACCCGATTCCCAATGCGCGCCTGAATCGCTACACGCAAGCCACCGACAGCCTGGCCTCGTACCAGCGCGTGGACGTGACCGTGGGTGGGGTGGCGGTGACGGGAACGAGCGTGGCCAACAACGTCATGACTACGGCTCCCTTCACCGGGGGAACGATCGTGTCGTTCAACGCCATCACCGCCGATCGCACGCTCACCTACTTGGTGCCTGTGCCGCGGGGTGGGAAGTACTACCCGGTGGTGTGGGGGACCGATGCGGTGGCAGGCACACCGGTGCAAGTGACCATCAACCGCGTGGCCGTTTCGGGCACCCAAACCTTGGGTAAGAACGGCGCAGGCAACACGGTCTCGGCCAAGCCGGTGGCGTCCACCGGGGCGACGGCTGTGACGCTGACGTCCGGGATGTGTCTGGTGCAAGTCACGATGCCTGCTAACACGGGCTCGACCACGGCAGGCATCTGGACCATCAAGATGGTCTTGACCACCTAAAACTTCAATGGTTCGATAACTTCAAGTGTCGACATAAGGGCGCAGTGGGGTCTCCCCTCACTGCGCCCTTTTCTCACGCCTGAATCCTTTTTACCGCTCAAGAGGAAAGTGAATCATGAGCATCAGTAAGCGTTTTTTGGCCCAGAAGGGCTTGGACAACAACAACTACACGCTCGTCAACGTCGCTGACCCGGTCAACCCCCAGGACGCCGCGACCAAAGCGTTTTCGACGAATGCCAACAACCTGACGACCGGCACGATTGCCGGCAGCATTCTCGGCAACTCCACGCTCTTCGTGGGCACCACGGCGATCACCTTGAATCGCGCCAGCGGCAGCCAAGCCCTGACGGGCATTGCCTCGATCGACGGCAACGCCGCCACGGCTTCCAAACTGGCCGCGCCGCGCAGCCTCAGCACCTCAGGGGATGTGACGTTTTCTCTGTCGTTCGACGGCAGCGCCAACGTCTCGGGTCCGGCTGTGCTCGCCACCACCGGCGTGAGCGCCGGCACGTACAACAACGTGACGGTCGATGCCAAGGGCCGCGTGACCAGCGGGGCGACGGCCAGCTACCTGGTGACCAACCAGCCGATCACCATCAGCGGCGACGCCAGTGGTACCGGGGCGACCAGCATGATTCTGACGTTGGCCACGGTCAACGCGAATCCGGTCAGCAACGCTTTCCACAAAATCACCACCAACGCCAAGGGTCTGGTGACAACGTCGCAAGCCGTCGGGGCGTCCGACATCACGACGGCGCTCGGCTTCACCCCGTTCAGCATTCAGGGGGGCACACTCCAAGGCAGCGTGACCGCCACCCAATTCACGGGCTCGGGTGCGGGTCTGACCAGCATTCCCAACACGGCGCTGGTCAATTCGCAAGTCACGGTCGGCACGACGGCGATCTCGCTCGGATCGAGCTCCACCACCCTGGCCGGGTTGACCTCGGTCACGTCGTCGCAGTTCATCGGTACGCTGACGGGTTCGATCACGGGCAACGCTCCCACCGCCTCCCAAGCGGCGAAGTTGGGCACCGCCCAGCTGATCTCGGCCACGGGCGATGCGACCTGGTCGACGAGTTTCGATGGCTCGGCCACCGCCACGGGAACGCTGACGCTTGCCAGCACGGGCGTGGCCGCCGGGACTTTCGGCTCGAACGCCGGCGTGATTCCGGTCTTCACGGTGGATCTGAAGGGTCGCCTCACGGGCGTGGCCAACACGCCCATCGCCAGTCTGCCGGCCGGCGTCTCCACCACGGGGTTGCTCAGCTCAGCAGCCAACGTGACCGCAGCAGGCACTACGGGCGGCACGGCGACCCTCTTGACTGCGGACATCAGCACCGTGACGTCGGCCACGTCCGGTTCCGCGTACTGCGTGTTGGTGCCTACGCCCACGCAAGGTCGCAAGATCGTCATCAACAACCGCTCGACCACCGCCATCACCGTGTGGCCGAACACGGGCGCGATCTTCGATGCGGGGGTGGCCAATGGTCCGTTGACGCTGCCGGTCAACACCTCGGTGGAAATGATCGCCCTCGATGCCACCCATTGGACCACGTCGCTGCAACGCATCAACAGCGGCGCCAGCTTGGCCGCAGGTTCGGTGCCGTTGACTGCCCTGGCTCAAAGCGGCATCGTCATCGGCTCGACGGCCATTCAGCTGGGTGCCACGGCGGCCACCTTGGCCGGTCTGACGAGCGTGGCCGCGACCACCTTCACCGGTGCACTGACGGGCAACGCCAGCAGTGCTTCGGCGGCCTCGACGGTCTCGGTGGCGGCAGACACGGGCGCCAACGGACTGTACTCGATGGTGATGGCGCCCACGCCGGGCAGTAGCGGTACGTACCTGCCCAAGATCCGGGCCAACGTCACCTACGACACGACCAACAACGTGTTGAACCTGCCGGGGTATCTGCAGACGTTCAACGGCATCTTCAACAACTACTCGTCCACCGGGAACAACATCATCCAGACGTCGGTCAATGCCCTGGGCAGCGGCCTGGGCCTGTTGGCGACGACCTCAGCCAATAGCCTCTACACCACGGGTGGGTTGGCCATCAACGTGGGTACGACCATCAGCGCCACCGGTACCCCCACCGGAGGTGTGACTGGGGTGATGATCTTGTCCAACGGCAAGGTGGGCTTTGGCAACATCAACCCGAGTTACCAAGTCGACATCACGGGAACTGCGCGAGCCACCGCGTTCATCGGTGACGGCTCCCAACTGACCAACATCAGTGTTGCGGCCACCTCGGCTCCGTTGCTCAGTGTGATCGACAGTCGATCAGTCAACGCGGGTCCGGGTGCCTATGGCATGGGGATCCATGCCGACTTCAAGCTCAATACCACCGACGCACTGGTCGATGACGGCGCGCACGGCACGGGCTACCACGGGGTACTCACGTTCCAACAATACTCCGACGCTTCGGGCGGCGGTATCAATCAGCTCGGGTTCTCGACCGCGGGCAACCTGTGGATGCGCACCGCGGCGCCGGTGGACGGCTCCTCGACCAACGGTTGGTCCGCCTACAGCGCCTGGCGCAAGTTCAGCCTGCTCAACGCCAATGGCTCGGAGACGATCAGTGTCACAAGCGCGGCGGGATCGACCACCATGGCCACGTATGCAGCGCCCAACAATGCGTCGCAGCTGACCATCAACAGCTCCAATGCCGCTGGGGCGTACCTGACCGGCGCGGCCGCAGGCGACACCAGCATCCGCACGGAAACCGGCAATCTCCGCTTGGGGACGCTGGGCTCCACGGGGGTGATCGGGTTTGGCACCGCCACAGCCAACTACGGCTCGTTCACCTCCATCGGGTTGAACGTGACCAACGCCATCTTTGCCGCGGGTAGCACGCACACCACGATGCTGTTGGCCGAATCGGGCTCGCCGTCGGGCGGTTCGAACAACGGCTACATCCTGCTGGCCAGGGCGTACACCACCGGCAACGTGGCAGACTCCTCGGTCGTGGGTCGCCTGATCGTGCGGCGGGGCGGCACGGCGGCCGGACTGCGTCAGGACATGTACGACGTGGTCTCGCGCAGCGCGTACCAAACCGAACAACTGTGGGTGAAGGTCTACGCCGGTCAATCGACGTTCTTCCAAGCCACGGTCAAGGTCACGTACGGTGGCGTGGTCTACCACGCCATCCAACACGGCACCACGGGCGGCGATGCCTCGCAAGGGGTGACGTTCAGCGGCACGTCGGTCAATGCTGGCTTGCTGTACGTGGACAGCACGAGTGTGTCGGCCGTCTCGACCTTTGGTATCTACGAGTACTACGACACCACCACCGCCAACCACACCAATCCGGGGTCGTTGGTGTCCAACAAACTGGTGGCCAGCTCGGTCAACGTGGATCCGGGGTGGGGTGGTGCTGGTGACATTGTGGCCACTCGCAACAATGGCACCGGTGTCTTGTACCTGGGCTCGGCCAGTACCTACCTCTACTTCGACGGAACGAAGTACAACCTTCCCAATACTCCCCTGTACGTCAACGGCCAGCAAGTGGTCACCGGGGTAGCGACGGACCTCTACGGCAACACGGCCAACGCGGTCACCCGAGCGTACGTCTCGGATTCGTCCAACGATTTCAATAGCTTGACCGACTTCTCGCGGGTGGCCTCGCTCAACGCCACGGCCAACACGCCGTTCGGCAACGACTGGTACACCTTCTACAACGCCCGCCATCGCGGGGGTGCGGGCTCGGATGGTGTCTCCTATGGCAGCCAGATCGCCATCGGCATGACGTCATCCAACTTCCGCCAACGGTTGGCGTTCCGTACGCAATCCGGTGGCACGTGGGGGGGTTGGACCGAAGCGCTGACGACGTTCAACTACGGCAGCTACGCCCTGCCCAACACCGCTACCAACACCATCTACACCGGCACACTGACGATCAATCCGACCACCACCGGCAGCTATGTCGAAGGTCTGCGGATCATGGCCAACGCCGATGGCTACTGCGGTGTCTTCCTGGGCGCCGACAGCAGTGGTTCGGGCAGCATCGCCACGCAGATCAGCTTGTTGCGCAACAGCAGCAACAACTTCGAAGTGCGCAACGGCGCCGGCTCCCCGGTGATGACGACCCAGCAAAACGGCAGTGGTACCTATGCCGTGGGTGGTCTGTCGGGCGATCGCGTCTACGCCGGCTACGATTCCGGCGTGACAGGCTCGATCAGTTGCAACAGTTGGTTCCGCGTCAATGGCAACACGGGGTTGTACAACAGCACCTACGCGACAGGGGTGTATTGGGCCGGCGTGGGTGCCAACGGGACCAACTCGTTCAGCCACGGCTCCATCGCGACCTACGGCACCACAGGCAGCTACTGTGGTTTCTCCTTGGCCGGGGTGGTGACTCTGATCTCCAATGTGCCTGCGGCCGGCAACTCCGGCACGTGGGGTTTCTACAACGACGTGCAGTCCATCTGGATGATGTCGGCGGACTACGCGGGCAACGTGACCTTCAACGGCAACGTCACCGCGTACTCGGACCGGCGTCTGAAGAAAGACATCACGCCCATTGCCAATGCCCGTCAACGATTCATGGCCAACGTTCGCGGTGTGGAATACACCCGGATCGACACCAATGCCCGTGAGATGGGTGTGGTGGCGCAAGACGTCCAAAAGGGCTTCGACGTTTTGGTCCACGAGACCAAGAAAGACGCCGACAGCGCCGAGACGGTGCTCAGCGTCAACTACAACGGCCTGATCGCGCCGATGATCGAAGTCGTGCGCGAGCACGACGACGAGATCGAGCGCCTGAAGCAACAGCTGGCTTACGAACAACGCGAGCGTTTGATCGCTGAAGTTCGCCTGGCCAAACTGGAAAAGCTGGTGGCGCAACTGATCGGGGAATGACGCGTCAGCGGAGAGTCGGAACATTCTGACTCTCCGCCTCGCCATTTTGTGTGTGTCCCTCGTTGACCAACTCTTCTTTCTCTCTGCAGGAGAACCCTTTTGAACTACCTCCAAACTTCCACCACCGTCACGGCCTGGCGCCGGGCGGGTTCGATCCGCATCGTCAACCCGCTGCCGGGTCAAGGCACGCCCTCGATCGTCTTCGAAGAACAAGACGTCGTCGAGCTGTCGGCCAACAACTACAACGTCACCATGGCGCCGTCGGGTCCGGCCGGGGTGGGCATCTCGTTCGATCCCACCCAGACCTTCGACCTGATCAACCCGGAAGACGGCACCGTCATCGGCACGGCCTCGCACGCCGAGTTCCAGGTCATGCTGTACTCGCTGTACCTGAACGCGGCCAAGACGCGGGACGATGCGGCAGCGGCTGCGGCGGCGCTGGCGGAACAGCGCGCGCAAGAAGCGGCCTTCAAGCTGGCCAACCCGACGCCGTCGATTTCGTTCGCGGTGCCCTACTCGTTCAACGTCACCATGGGTGGCACGGGTCAGAACGCGGCGCTGTCCACGCTGGCCGGCGGCAACTTCGGCGCCATCACCTACGCGTCGTCCGACGACACGATCGCTACGGTCGACGCGCTCGGCAACGTCTCGCCGGTGAGCGTGGGTCAAGTCACCATCACGGCCACGCAAGCGGCGGTCGTGGGCTCCAATGCGACGGCTTCGGCCAGCTACACCCTGACGGTCGTGGCACTGCCGATTCCCGTGCTGACGGTGGCCTTCGCCACCCTCAATGGCGTGTCGGTGGGTTCGACGACCAACAACTTCGTCACCTCCACCCTGATGGGCCCGCCGTACGGGGCGCTCGACTTCGTGTCGTCGGACACGGACGTGGCCACGGTCAACGGTCAAGGCCTCGTGACCGCGGTGTCGCCGGGCACCTCCATCATCACCGTGACGCAAGAACCGGTGGCCGGCGTGAACGCCCAAGCGCAGACCGAGTACACGATCCAAGTGGTCGCGGCTCCCGCGCCGGCGCCGCAGGCGTAAGTCTATCCAAGACGGCATAATGGGAGAGGGTCACCCCTCTCCCGCTTATGCTGCCTCAATTGAAGGTCACGCGCTCGTTGTATTTGCCCGTCAGACGAATGTTATCCGTGGACAACACCGTCACGTCGCAGACCCCAAAGCTGGCGTACTGGGCAAAGTCGTGCGAGATGATGAACACTTGCTTGGCCTGGGTTTGGTCGGCCAATTGCTGGATCAGCCGGGGAATGGCTTGCTTGTGTTCGTCGTCAAAATTGGCATCGGGCTCATCGAAGTACAGTGGCCAATCATCAAAGCCCAGATAGTGCGCCGCGGTGATGCGAAACGCCATGTCGATGATCTTCTTTTGCCCGTCCGAGCCGTCTTTGACGTCATCGATGGGCTTGGTCATCTGTTTGATGCGAATCGGGAACTTGTAGTCCAGATCCGCCGCTTCGGCGTCGTTGTTGCAGTCTTGCACTTCCATCGGGTAGGTCCAGACCTTGCGGATGATGGCATTCATGCGGCGCAAAAATGCGTGGATGAATCCCAGCAACCCTTCAGCGATCAGGCCTTCGGTGGGTGACAGCGCCGAGACCACCAACTTCATGGCCTCGTCATCCATCGTCAACTTCTGGATCTGGTCATCGATGTCTTTGACAATGCCTTTTTGCAGGTTGATCTCGTTGAGGAGATTTTGCTGCTGGGCCAACTCGATTTGCAACTGCCGCAAGCAGTCCGACATGATTTCGTTTTTCAACGACTTGACCAACGCCTGGTGGTGGTTCGTGTACTCTTGCTCGTACTGGCGAATCTTGGCCTCGATGACCATGAACTCGCGTACTTGCGTTTGTGTGCGAACCAACTCCGTCAGCTGGGTGTTGTGGGCATGCAGACTCTTGGTCAGAATCCCCAACTCCTCATCGATGCGCTCCAGTCGGGTCGAGACTTTGTCAATGTCTTGACTGTTGGCTTTGATGGCCAACCCGAGCAGGTCCTTGGTCTTGCCGATCTCGACATCCATCAGCCCCGCACGGCGCTGGATTTCCAAGTCATAGGCGGCTTGGCCAATAACAGTAAGCGCTGCACGCGGCGCGTTGGCAACGAGGTCTTCTCGCGCGAGAAACTCCCAAAGGGGGCTGAGAGTCGGCAGAGTGCGGACACATCGCGCATATTCGCGGAACAGGTTTCCGTACGCCTGGTTGCGCTCAACCACTTCCAAAAGCTCGGCTTGAGCTTTTTTGCGTGCCGCGACAAAGCTCGCTCCAGCTTCCAAGTCGCGAGTGACTTTCTCGTGGGCCTCGGGGGTGAAGCCGAGGATCCAACGGTGGTGGCAATTCGGACATTGGGTTTGTTCACCCTTGCGAAGCTGATCGAGATGTGACAAGACATGCCGAAACTCCTGGAGTTTTTGCTCTGCTTTGAAAAGGTCTTCGCGCACCGCCAGCTCTTTGTCCCGGGCTTCACTCAGATTGGCTTGAGACAGCAAACGCTCGCGATTTTCCGGCAACGCCGTCAACGTCTCGGAAAGAGACTCCACGTTGCTCTGCAAAGCGCTCAAAGCGGCCTCTGGCTGCGTCCAATTGAGTTTGAGCACCTGGGTATCCAACAGCGCGGTTTTATCGCGCTGTACAGCCTCTAAACGCGTTTGCAGTTCCTGCACGCTGGATCCCCCCGTGGCCTGGTAGGCTTTGAGGTTTTCCATCAGCTCGCCGTGCTCTTTGGTGAGCAGGTCGATCTGGGTGCGGATGGACGTGATGGTGTCGCGCGTGGATTGAATCTCGGTGTCGTACTCTTCGGGCAACCAGATGGTTTTGTTCGCCCACAGGCCCTTGAGCCGGAACAGCGCATTGCAGTGCCGCACCAAGTCGGACTCGGCCTGGTGCTTGCGTTGTTGCAGTTCTTGATGCGAGAAGTCTTGCTGTTCGCGCATGCGGTAGAGGGTGTCGATCTCCACTTCAATCGCGTTGCGGTAGTCCAGCACCGACTGCACCTTCTGGTCGTCCGCAATCTTGGCGATCTCGGCGACCAGGCGCTTTTTGAGCAGCTTCAACGCCCCGGTGATGTCCCGGCTGCGCGTGGCGGCCCGGTTGTAGACCCCGAGGGCATAATCGAGGTTGCTGTCCGACAGCTGCGTGAACAACTTGCGACGCAGGGGCGGGGCCATGCCCGTGAACTTGTCTTTGCCCGTGAGCAGGTTGTGCATCTCGGCGTTGTAGCCGAACTCTTCCCACACCTTCTTCTTTTGCACCGTGATGGTCCAGCCATCGTTGAGCTCGATGCCGTCTTTGATGAACGAGTGTTGGTTGCCTTCCGAGAACCAGGACTTGAGCAAGTAGTCGTGGCCGTTGTGGGTGATGGAGATTTCCTTGTAGCCGTCTTTGGTGTAGAAATCTTTGTCCGCGGGATTGGGAGACAGTTCCAGGAACACGGAACTCTTGCCACTGCCATTGGTCCCGAGGATCAGCTGAACGATTTCTTTGGGCTCGTAGCGAAATCGTTTGATATTGTTCAAACTCAGGCGGGTATACCCGTAGAGTTCGAGGTAGTTGATTTTCATGGTTTGTCTACGACTCAACCGGTTTAGACAAAAGATAAGCCTTCGCTAGGAAAAATTACATGCAAGGAAGCAAACTGCACATTCACAGTCACGGCATCGTGGCGGTGAATAAACCGCTGGACACTGACTTGATCGAAGTGTGGCTGAGCGAGCACAGCCCGTTTGCCGATGGCGAAGTCACGGACAACATCCAGCAAGCCACGGCCTCGGGCAAAGACGCGTCCGGCGCGGCCTATTCGTCGTCCATCGACACCACGCTGACGGTACAAGCCAAGTGGCTGCCCATCGGCATGACCAATCGCAAGACCTCGCCCGATGTGCGGCGCGGGGAGACGGTGGTGATCTACCGCTACGGCGACCAAGACAAGTACTATTGGACGACGCTCGCCTACGACATGAAGCTGCGCAAGTTGGAGACGGCGGTGTTCGCCTTTTCCAACACGACCGACGAGTCGGCGGACGGCAGCTCAGACAACACGTACTACCTGGAGTTCTCTACCCACCGCTCGGTGGTCACGCTCCACACGTCCAAGTCCAATGGCGAGCCGTTCACCTACGACATCCAGATCAACGCCAAAGACGGCAACATCCTGATCACGGATGACGCGGGCAACTTCATGTCGATGGATTCGGCCAACGTGCGGCTCGAATTGATGAACTCGGCCGGCTCGCACTACGATGCCAACCAAGAGATCATCACGATCACCGCCCCCGACACGATCAACCTGATCGCCCAGCGCGGCAACATCAACATGACGGCGGGCACCGACATCACTCACAAGGCCGACAACAACATCACCAGTCAAGCGGGCAATGACATCACGGTCAACGCTTCCAACGACATCACGACCCAAGCGGGCAGCAACATCTCGACCACGGCCGGCTCGGCCATGAGTGACCACGCCAACTCGATTTCGACGCAAGCCTCAAGCACCACCAACACGGTGCCCAACACCACCTTCACCGGCATCGTCAACATCGACGGCATGCTCAACCTCGGCGGCGGCGTGACCGCGTCGGCCAACGGCGGTTTCAGTGTGGGCGGGGGTGGTCAATTCCACGGCCCGGTGCATGTGACGCAGCTCACCTCGGATTCCAACATCGTCGCCCCGAACGTCGACTGATCTCTTTTCAGGAGTTTTTCATGTCTCTTCCGAAAGTGCCTCCTTTGAGCATGTCGCAGCTGCGGTCGCAGTTTGGCGGCGGCTTGCCCATCAACTTCAGCGCGTTCCAGGCGGGCGCAGGTTTGGTCCCGGCCGGCACCACCAACGGCGTCAACCAACAGATCCCCACGTCGGGCGCCATGTCGCTGAGCCAGTTCCTCGGCGCGCCCAACGGCATCTTGCTGTCGGACTACGTCGGCCAGTTGCAGTACTACAACCGCAACTACGTCAACTACGGCCCGGGCTTCACGCCGGCGTCCAACACGGCCAACAACAACTCGTCCGACTACTCGGCGCCGCCCAACGGTGGCATCGTCTCGCTGGGCACCATCTGCTGGCAGAACTACGTGTTCAGCAACAGTGGTCTGAAGACGAGCCCGGGTTGCACGGTTATCTTCACGATCGCTGGTCAAGCTTCCAATGGCGCGGGCGTCATCTCCGCGCGGCCGGGTGGCACCGCGGCGGGTGCCATCGCCAGCTCGTCGACGCTGTTCACGCTGTTCTACGTCTGGGCCGAATCCAACAAGCACCTGCTGGCGCCGTCCTACGTCTACATCGACTACCGCAACACCACGGCCCAAGCGCTGACGGTGGTGGCCCAGTACGCGTGCTCGATGACCGCCATCACCAAGATCACGGGCGGCTGGGACACCTACAACCTGACCAAGAACGCCGGCACCTATCCGGCGGTCCAAGTGGTCCCGGGTCTGTGGACCGCGGGCGCCACAGCCTTCGGGGCGGGTGTGTTCAATCTCTCGCTGCCGGCCAACACGTTTGCGCTGACCGTGAGCTCGCGCTCGGGGGACGGCAACTACGCCCTCGAAAACCCGAGCGGCATGGGGCTGACGATCACCTACGAAGACCACTGGTACAACAACGTGTCGTTCCAATGGAACTTCAACACGTCGGGTGGCAATGTCGGGGTGACCTACTCGGCCCAAGGCTCGTCCGAAGGCGGGGTGGTCTACAACTTCACCCAAAACACCAGCGCCATCGGCGCCGGCATCAATGTGGCTGGCGGTCCCAATCCGCGCGGCTTCGGCAACCCCTACATCTCGGCGCGCACCGCGTACGTGGTCTCGGGCGGCACCAGCACCACGGCCAGCATCACCTTCCTGCCGTCGGGCGGCGCCTATGGATCGGGTGACAATGGCACCACCATCATGGCCTACGAGAACACCTTCTCGGATGTCGTGTGGGCCTGGTACTACGGGGCCACGCTGACAGGCACCAATCCGGGCAACAGCTACTGGATCATGGCCACACTCACAGGGGGCGGTCCTTTGACCACCGGCTCGACCGGGGTGTGGATTCCGCTGTCGGCCAATGTCACCTTCGCGCTCAACTACACCGGCACGACCACGGAGTCGGCCTCCTTGACGTTCCAGATCGCTACCAGCTCCAGCGGTGCCAACGCCGTCAGTCTGGGCGGCTGCACGCTGAGCGTGACCAACGGTTCGTCGGGCGGGGGCGGGGGCGGTGGTGGAGGTTGCGTGGCGGTGCAATCGTGGCTGCCGTCGTTCGGCCGCGCCGGCTCGGTCAAGGTCGGTCATCAATTGGCGCTGGCCGATCAGGTCACGCTGGAAGAAGCCTTCGGTGAAGTCACGTACGCCAACATCCAGCCGGAACCTGGCTACCGCATCACCACCGTCTTGGGCGCCACGCTGTGCTGCTCGGACACCGCCCCGATTCCAGTCGAAGACGGCACCCTGCGTTGCCCGGATCAACTCCTGGGCGAGAAGGTCGCTGTCAAGCGCATCGCGATCAATGGCGAGTACACCATCGACTACGAACAAGTCGTCGACGTGCAAGCCATCGGTACGATCTTGGTCAATTACATCACCGTGGGTGATCGTTGCTTCTGGGCCGGTGAACAAGAAAACGCGTTCATCCTGCACCACAACGTCGTCAAGGCCGCACGTCCGGACTTCAAGGCACGGGTGCCGATGGACGTCGAAGATGCCATGATCCTCTACGAAGCGCCGGCTCCGAAAGCGGATGCAGCCGAATAAGGCGGCATAAGGGAAAGGGGGCAACCCCTTTCCCATTATGCCGTCATTGATTGGCGGCGTTTTCGAGCTTGTCCAGGCGAGCCATCAGTTGGGCAATCAGATCGCCCTGCAGACGAATGGTTGCTTCTTGCTTGGCCAGCTGGTCATCCATGTCGCGCGCGAGCTCGATCATGGGCGCCCACAGCGCGTTGTACGACACCTTCTTCAGGGCCGTGCCGTCGGTGTGGAGGTCTTGTCCTTCACTCACGGCCACCGAGAATTCCTTCTCAACGTCCTGCGCGACCACACCCATTTCGTTCTTGCCATCGCGAACGTACGTGACGCCCGAGACCGTATCGAGCAGACGACGACGGGCGTTGGTCACCCGGGCGATGTCTTGCTTGACGCGGCGGTCCGAGGTCATCGTGAAGTCCGAGGCCGTGACGGTGCTGCCGAATTGGCCCGCGCCTCCGACGTACAGCGACCCGAAGCTGGCCGCACCACCGGTGGCAATGCCCTTGTCACTGTAGATCCGCACCCAGGACGAATCCGTCATGTAGATGCCGCCGCCGTAGGTGTTGTTGTACCAGCCCGTACTGCCGGTCGAGCGGAACCATTCTCCGCCCGATTGGGTAATGGCACCCGAGCTGTTGAGACCTCCTGCGAACAGGCTGTTGTTGACAGTCAGATTGCCCGTGATCGTGCCACCCGACAACGCCAGGTAGTTGGGGCAATTCGTGGCATTGGTGGCATTGGTCGCGTTCGTCGCGTTGTTGGCGAAGTTCACGCTCAGATTGGAGGTGGCCCAGACGTAGGAGGTCATGCCGTCACCGGTGCCCCACACGTAGGTCGGGCTACCGCCTTGACCCGAATAGACGAACTGGTTGACACCCGAGCTCGATCCGTTGGAGGCCACCTTGGCGGCGACCGCCACGGTCAGGTTGGTGGGCGCGTAAGGCGCCATGGTCACGCCATCGTTGGTGCCCACGAGCCAGGCCGGCTGGCTGCCGAAGTAGCTGCCGTTGTGGGTGTAGGACCAGCTGAGCGAACCATTGTCCGCGCGGATCATGGCGCTGGCTTTGGCCGCGGTGGTGGCCGAGGCCGACGAACCGCTGACGTTGATCGGCCAGGTGCCCGAGACGTTGGAGCCATCGGAATTGGCCACCGTCTTCCACGCGTTCCAGACATTGCCGTCGCTGTTGTGCGTGCGGTAGGCCAGGTTGGTGCTGGTGTAGGTGGCGTTGAGTTCGAGGTCGTAGCCGCCGGCATCGAAACGCACCAACGGACCCGTGTAGGGCGCGTTGTTGGCGTAGGTGAAGCCCGACTTGGAGCCGGCCATCGTGTTGGCGTCATTGCCCGGCGATCCGATCCAGCCTGTGTACCAGCTGGGCGAGGCCAGCGCGGCAATGGCTTGCGCGGTGCGCAGCGGGGTCATGTACAGCGCATTGCTGGTGCCCGCTTGGGCATCGGCTTGCGCGGCGAGCGCGAAGTTCGACACCAAACCCAGACCGACCTGCGCTGCCGTGGTGGCATGCGGGTTGCTGATGTTGGCCAGGTGAGCCGCCAGACCACTGCTGACACTCGACATCGCGTACGGGGTGACGTACAGTGTGTTGGACGTGCCGGCCGTCACATCAGCGATGGTGGCCACACCGTAGTTCTGCACCAACCCCAGACCCACTTGGGCCGCGGTGGTGTGGTGCGGGTTGGTGTAATCCACCAAGTGCGCTGCCAGCGCCGTCCCCGTGCCAGCCGAGATGGCTTGCGCCACCCGCAGCGGGGTCATGTAGAGGACGTTGCTCGTGCCCGCCAGCGCGTCGGCTTGGGCCGCAATGCCATAGTTCTGCACGCTGCCCAAGCCGACTTGTGCGGCAGTGGTGTTGTGCGGATTGTTGGTGTTGCTCACGTGCGTATTGAGCGGACCGAGTGCCAGCGTCGTGATGGCCTGACTCGTCATGTACGGCGTCATGTACAGCGCATTGCTGGTACCAGCCTGGGCATCCGCCACGGCCGCGATCGCGTAGTTCTGCACGTTGCCGAGTCCCACCTGCGCCGCCGTGGTGGCGTGCGGGTTGTTGTGGTCGGTCAAGTGCGCGGCCAGGCCCGTGGAGGTCAGCTGGGCGCCGATGGCTTGGAAGACCCGCAGCGGGCTCATGTACAGCGTGGTCGACGTGCCGGTGGTCGCATCGATCTGCGCGGCCATGCCGTAGTTCTGCACGTTGCCCAGACCGATCTGGGTGGCTGTCGTGTTGTGCGGGTTGTTGTAGTTGTTGATGTGGGCGTTCAGCGGTGCCAGCGCGAGCGTGGTGATGGCGGCGGCCGTGGTGAACGGCGTCATGTAGACGTTGTTGGCCGTACCCGCTTGCGCCTGCCCCGACGTCGCCACACCGTAGTTCTGCACCAGACCGAGCCCCACTTGCAGCGCCGTGGTAGCGTGCGGGTTGCTCAGGTTGTTGATGTGGCTCGTCAGCTGCGCGTTCGTGCTGGTGATGGCCGCATTCCAAGTGCTGACCGCTGCGTCGATGTAGCGGTAAATCGCGTCTTGGCTGACGGTGTCGCCCATGAGCACGGCTTGACGCAGGCGTTCGAGCGCGTGCACCACGTACTCGAAGCCGTAGATGTCACCGATGTCATGGTAGTGGAACGCCGGCACGAAGGCCGCCGGTTTCGAGATGATGTCGTCCCAGGCCACCGGACGATTGTCCAGTTGCGCAGAGTTCAGCATCGCGATGACCGCGTCGGAATTCGTGGAGTACTCGCCACCGACGGTCTGGTACTGGATCGAGACGTTGGACGACACCGAGGTGTCGGTGATCAACATCACGCCGCAGATTTCCTGACCGTAACGACCGGTAAGGAATTCGAACATTTCGCTCGACTTCCACTGCGGGTTCGCATCGGTGGGGCCGCGCAGCGGCGTGTTGGTGGCCATGTCGGTGATGACCACCGACACGGTGAAGAACGACCCGTAGAGCGGGGCCACCGCACGCACCGTGCGATTGACCAGGGTGTGAATTTCGCCGACCACCAAGTTGTTGGGGCTGACACCCGTCGGGTCCAACGGGTAGCGAAACGGAGGATTCTGAGATGTGGTCATGTGTCTGTATCTCGCTTGAAACAGCTTGGGGAAGAAGGGGTGGAATAAGGGCCGAGAATGATTGCGCATTCTCGGCTGGGTTAGTCACACCCGTCCTTACGGCGTCGCGTTCAAGGCCACCGCAATGGCGTTGAGCTTGGCCGTCATGTCGTTGACGAACTGGTTGAAGTCCGTTTGCAAGACGTAACTCGACGCCGGCAACCCGCCCAGCATCTGGCTGTCCGGTGCGCCCGGCAGCGCGGTCATGTACGTGATGCCCGAGGGTTCGGACAAAATGCGCGTGCCGTCGCCGTAGACGATGCCCGCCTTGTTGATGTTGACCACCGAGATCGGATTGGAGCCGTTGGCCGTCTTCAGATACAGGGTCACCGTCTGCGACGTGTTGTCCCAGGTGTAGCCGAAGTTGTTGGCGTTGCTCGCGTTTTCCGTCAGCGGACGAATCGTCAGGTAGACCGGATTGTTCTGGGCATTGAGGGCCCCTTGGAGGGAGCAATGCACCAGGTAGATCGCACCGGGCGCGCCCGGGCCTTCACCCCCAGCCACCAGCCAGTGCAGGTCCGACTTCGCGTTGGCGATTTCGTCCGTGGCCCAGCCGCCCGAAGGCATCGAGGCCGTGCCCAGTGTGCCCAGCTTGAACCAGGTGTTGGGCAGCACCGTGCCGCTCGTGTTGGCGATGTAGGAGCGAATGGCTTCGACCTGCACCGAGTTCGAGGCGCTGGTGTTGACGTAGGTCGCAATGGCCACCGACGTCGTGTGCGGCGTCATGTAGGTGGTACCGTTGCTCGAATCGATCGCCTGCGTGTCGTTGGCCACCGGATAGTTCTGCACGAGACCCAGACCCACTTGGGAAGCGGTCGTGGCGTGCGGATTCGTGTGGTCGTTGAGGTGAGGCGTCAGTTGGGTCGTGACGGCCGTGGCGGTGGCCAGCGGGCTCATGTACAGCGCCGACGACGTCCCGGCTTGGGCGTCCGCGGTCGAGGCCATCGGATAGTTCTGGACACTGCCCAGTCCGATCTGCGCTGCCGTGGTGTGGTGCGGGTTCGTGTAGTCGGTCAAGTGCGCCGTGAAGGTGCCATTGACGCCGATGCCTGCGATGGCGGCGGCCGTGGTGGCCGGGGTCATGTACAGGTTGGTCGCCGTGCCGGCCACCGCGTCGGCGTTGCTCGCCACGCTGTAGTTCTGCACGTTGCCCAGGCCGACTTGGGCCGCATTCACGTTGTGCGGGTTCGTCGCGTTTTCGTGCGCGATGAAGGCCGTGCCGACGAAGAACTGGATCGCGTTGTACGTCGTCAACGGTGTCATGAACTTGTTGGTCAGCGTGTTGTTCTGCGAGTCCGAGATCGTGCCGGTGCTGAAGTTGTCGACGTTGCCCAGACCCACCTGCGACTTGCTCACCTGGTGAGGATTGGTCTGGTCGTTGATGTGCGTCGTCAGCGGCACGCCCGCCAGCAGCGAGATGGCTTGCGCGGTGCGCAGCGGCGTCATGTACATGACGTTGCTGGAACCAGCTTGCGCATCGGTGGCGCCTGCGATCGGATAGTTCTGGACGTTGCCCAGACCGATCTGGAACGCATTGGTCTGGTGCGGGTTGTTGTGGTCCGCGATGTGACCCGTGAACGAAGCCGTGCCCGCAGCCACCACCGCGGCCGTGGTGGCCGGAGTCATGTAGGTGGTGCTCGACACACCCGCCAGCGCGGTGGCGCCGTCGGCCACACCGTAGTTCAGCACCGAACCGAGGCCGACTTGGGCGGCGGTGGTTTGGTGCGGGTTGTTGTAGTTGGTCAAGTGCGCGGTGAACGCACCCGCACCGAGGGCCTGGATGGCGGCATTCGTCGTGAACGGCGTCATGTAGGTCGTGTTGTTGGTGCCGGCTTGGGCTTGCGCGGGGGTGGCCAGCGGGAAGTTCTGGACGTTGCCCAGACCCACTTGCGCGGCGGTCGTCTCGTGCGGATTGTTGTAATCCACCAAGTGCGCCGCATAAGCGTTTTGGCCGTTGATGTTGCCCACGATGGCGTCGGCCACGTTCTGGATGGCCGTGACCACCTCGGAGGCACCCACCATGTCCACCAGGTCCCACTCGTGGGAGATCACCGGGAACATCACGGGGATGTTGGTGACTTGTTCCCAGGCGGTGACGCGGGGGTTGTTGATCTCGTTGGCCAGCAGCTCGGCCATGCCGTTGTCATCGAGCGTCCAGATCCCACCGAGGGTCTGGTAGCTCATGCGGATGACGCCGGCCAGGTTGAAGTCCAGGAAGCTGATGGCGCCGAAGATCGGGGCAGCGCACGCCCGCGAGGCCGAGATGAAGAAGTTGGCCAGCAGGTAGTCTTGGCCTTCGACCAGCGGACGCGCCGAGCCGTCCGGGTTGGTGAAGGTCAACACGAGGCCGTCTTTGAAGAACGGCGCGAAACGGGGGATGACGAAGTGGTAGTCGTTGTAGTTGACTGCCGTGACGACCTGTTGCTCGTTGGGCACCAGGTTCAGGGGATTCGTTCCGGTTGGGTCAAACGGGTACGTTTGAACGGAAGTGGTATCGGTCATTGGAAATCTTCCTACCAAGAGATGGGATTTTGCGACTTACTGCGAGAGTAAGTTTCTGAAAAACCGCAAGAGTCAAATGATTTGACAATAATATTCGCCAGAAAAAAGACACTCCACCAAGGACACGCTTACCATGTACACTCTCGTTTCTGCCATGGGCCTGTCGCGCGCTGACAATCGTTGGAAGACGCTCGACCTGACCACCCTGCCGATGGCTGACCTCTACGAAGGCTACAGCCAGAGTTTTGCGGTGGTCACCAACACCTTCACGGGCTCGCAACAACTGTGTCTGGATCTGAATACGATCAAGACCCAGTTCGAAAGTTTCACCACCCCACTGCCCACGGTGTTCACGGCGCTGGGCAGTCAAACCCTGACGACCTCGACCACCATCCCCACCATCACGACGGTGTATGCCTACTACGCGGACGCGATCCGTGCTGGCTACAAGATCCAACCCGTCAAAGAAGGCGTGGACATCACGGTGGACATCCCCCAGGAAGAAAAGACCTGGCTGCAGTTCACCAAGCCCAACATCGACTACAACCTGCTGTACTCGACCTGCCTGATCTCCATCAACGGACTGTACCACCTGACCGACACCGACGGCACCAAGCTGCAGGTGGTCGACGGCATGAAGAGCGCCCGCATCTCGGGCCGCAATCAAGCCGGGGTGACCAGCTTCCGCGACGTCGGCACCCTCGAATTCCTGCCCATCACGACCGGCATGGTGCACCGTCGCTACGCTGGCGTGCCGCTGTCGTACCACATGTACATCAACGTCGGCACGGAGCGCGTGGGCAAGACGGCCATGCTGGTGTTGGGGGGCTACCTGCACGTCCTGGACGACAAGACCTTCACCCAGGTCGGCCCGACGATCTACTGCATCAACTTCGAGAACTTCCCGCTGCGCGATCGGTTCATGGAGATGCGCAAGAACATCGACGTGTCGAGCCTGAACCTCGACATCGACGCTCAAAACCCGGACAAGGTGTCCGACGGTCAATTGCATTCGGACGCGGTGCTCACGGCCATTGCGACGCTGTCGCAGTCGTTCCTCGTCTTCGTCAACAACCCCACGTTGTTCGTCGAACGCGACCCGATCCAGACGTCTCGCATCCGCACAAAGTACATCAGCTACACCGAGCCGATGTACCCCATGGTGGCTGGCTTGGGCCGGCTGTGTGACTACTGGCGTGTGAAGGAGCATGGGTACTGGGCCATCACGGTGGCTGACGGCATCCGCAACAACTATGTCTTCAATTCTGCACCTGAAGATCTCTTGGCTGCTGTGTCTTCTGCTCGACTGCCCTATCATCCTACGATGGCTGCGGAAGCGGTTTGGCTCAAAGTCGGCAGCGACATCAAGAGCTGAGGACGACCATGATCATTCCCAATTCGACCGCCAACCTCAACCCGGCCAAGAAGGCCCGGCTCCAATCGCTGATGAGTGCGGAGTTGAAGTTCCAGATTCCGATTGACCGGGCCACCTTCGGTCTGCCGGTGGATCTGGGCAATGGTGAAACCTTTGTGACCATGCGCACGGACCCCTCGTTCGACGAACGCTTCAGTCGACCGGACATGGGCATCACCTACACCCGTCTCGATCTGCAAACCTATCTGACCGCCCACGGCGTCATGGTAGCATTGACCACCTTGCCTATTTCGACGAGCACGGTGGTGGAGATGATCAATGCCCAAGTCCCCATCCCACTGGATGCGAGCGACTACCTCAACGTCGTGCTCGAAGACCCCACGATGCTGACGATTCCACTGCAATCCGCGCCGGAGTCGTTGTTGTTCGTGGGCAATGCGGAAATCGCGCTGAGTGTGTCGATCCAAAAGCCTTTGCTGATGGCGACCTCGGTGGGCACGTTTCCGCTGTACACCCCTTGACGGCATAGGAGAGGGCGCAAGCCCTCTCCGTTTATGCCGCTTCGGGCGGCACGGGGTGGTTCGGATACGTGGCGGGGGCCGTCGGTTCCAGGAACGGGTTCTTCGACAGGAAGTACTTGTCGTAGAGGTCCGAGATGCGGGCACGCAGCATCGGATCTTCCGTGCGCCCATCGATGCGGTCTTCCACCTTGATGGGCAAGGGCGGCATCTCACCGGTGCAGTTTTCCAGATCGATCTTGGCCCATGGGGCGTAGCTGCCGTCCGACAGGATGAACATGTCGACTTCGTAGACGAGGTTCGTGCCCTCGACCGGGAAGTGGTAGCGATCCTTGACCATGCCTTGGTCCGCGCCATGCTTGAACAGGTTGAACAGGTCGTAGGACGCCGGCACCGAGACTTCCAGACGATCGCCGCGACCGAGCGCGAGCTTGGACGTCATGACGTACTGGATGTCGCTCTTGTAGAGCAAGGTCTCGATCTTGCGGACCCGGAACTGCAGCGCCCCGGTGTTGGCCGCGGTCTTGGCGATCTTGATCTGCCATTGCTCTTGGCGATCGATGCTTTTGCAGTGGGAGAGTTGGTCGAAGTCGGAGATGCGCACGTAGGTTTCGATCTCGCGTTCGCGAACCGTTTGCCCGTTGGCGACATCTTCCAACCCCAGGCCTTTGGCCATGGCCTGGAAATGCTGGAGGAAGTGGTCGGATTTCATGTTGGAATGAAGACGAAGAGTAAAATCACATCATGCCGGCATAAACGCCGGAAAGGCCTTAACCCTCTTTCCGGCGTTTATTTTGGGGAAGTCTATTCCAGGGCGTCGATGATCTCACCGATGCCTTTGATGAATTGTTGGAGCATGGTGCCCTCGAATTTCTTGCCTTCGATCAGCGTGGAGTACGCTGCTTCACCAACGACGACAACCACGCACACGGCAATGGTCACAACGACGGTTTTGATCAGCCAATAACGCAAGGCGCGACGCTCGGTCGCGACTTCGTGCTGGTACTGAACGTCTTGTGGAGTGGTGGCTGCCTCTTCTTCAGTCATCACACGTACCTTTCAGTCTGTGTGAATGAACCTCACGGACTTGCGGTCGATGCCGCGCTCGGATAGAGCTTTTGTTGCTGTGCTTTCCATTCACGAACACGCTTCAGACGAGCGTTGCATACGATGCCGTCCGTGGTGGCGCCCTTGTAGGCTTGCGTCAGCAGATCTTCTCGACCGTTGGCGTCCGAGCTCAAGTACGTCGTCTTATCGGGTGGCGGCTGCAGGTCGCAGTCCTTGATGAAGTCGTCGTCGGGCAAGACGGCCACGTAGCGGATGTCGGGCAGCGGCGCCGGCGTGGTGGCGCAACCAGGCAAGCCGATCAGCAGACACAGCATGAACAGCAACGCAGCCAGGCGCATGAGCAGACCGCCCACGTTGACCGTCACGTTGAACGAGGTCTTCAGAACGCGGCTCATGGCGACACCCCCGAGGCAGCGCTTGCCGCCGAGGCGGCCGCACACGGGGCGTCCACGGCCCCGCTGACGCAGTAGGTGGTCCACATCGAGTCGACGCGCACCGCCGCGATCTTGGTGGCTTCGGCGGCCTGGTTTTCAGGCGTCACCGGCTTGTCCTTGTATTCGTCGGTGATCGCCTTGATCTTGACGTTTTCTTGGACTTGCGTGTCCGCGACCTTCTTGTCGATGACCGTCTTGTCTTGGTCGATCTCGGTGCGCGTGTTCTCGCTGATCAGCTGCGATTGCTGCAGCTTGGTGATCGTCTCGTTGGCTTCCTTGAGCTGACTGCGCGTCGTGGTCAAGGCCGCATTGGCATCGTCGAACTTCTTTTCGTACGACGTGTACTGCCAGTAGCAGAGTCCGGCGGCAACGAGCAAGGCGACGATGATCGCCGCGTAGATCTTGCTGGTCACCGACCCGAACAGGGTGGAGAGGAGGCCCATTTCAGTTTCCTTGTCTGTAGAGTCGATATTCCCGAATCTTCGAGTACGCCACCGCAATCGCATCGATGGAGTGTTCATCCAGCAGCGCCAGAGGAACAGGGCCTTGGAAATTGAGGTCAGTCAATTTCATCACGGCAGCTTTCACTTCATCTTTACCGGCATTGCCCGGAGCACCCACGGCTTTTTTCACGCTTGGGGGATCGATGATCTCCAAGCACATCAAGTTGTTGTGGCGAAGCAGGGCTTGCCGAATGGCATTGAGCACTTCGAGCAGCGCTTGGAAGGCGTTGGGCATCCGAGAGCTGTAGAAGGGCGACTCCGAGACCACCGTCAAGGGGCGATGGTACTCGAAGCAGCGGTAGAGGTTTTCCTCATGAGCCAAGATCCGGGCGATGCGATCGCCTTGAACGTTGGCCGTGTGGATTTGAGCCGGAAGCTTGGTCCCGATGAAGGTGCAGGCTTCGGTCGAATAGATGTCGAGCGTGTCGACGCTGAACTCGATGGAACAAAACCCGAGGGTGTTAGACCCCGGGTCGATTCCACAAAGTCGCGCGCGATCATCTCGGCTGGCCGGCATGAGGTGCACGACGCGCTCCTGATTGTAGGAAGAGAGGAAAGCTTAGCTGCCCGTGTTCGTGAGCGCGAACAGCGGATCGCTGGAGCCGAGGTTGAGGGTGATGGTCACGCCCTCGTCGGCGAAGGTCATCGGGTACAGCGCCGGGATGTGCATGGCGATGGTGGTGCCGATGACTTCGTTCATGTTGAAGTTGCCCGCCCCCGTGGAGGTCACGCTCACGATGTGGTCCACCCCGAAGCACATGCCGATCTCGGAGATCACAGCCGCGGCCGCATCCCCGAACATGATCGAGGCCACGTTCTGCAGTTCGGTGGCGTCGTCAGTGGTCAGCGTCAGGTTGAGCAGGGCATCGGCCGTCAGGTAGTCACCCGTGACGGTGTTGACGCCGGCATTGTTCAGGGCCGGCGGCGTCGGGTGCAAGTTCGACGACGTCGGCACGAATTGGGTCGTGGTGGTGGTGCCGTTGGCCACCGCGTTGTACTGCATCTGCGGGGTCACGTTGGTCAGGTCGATCCGACGCGCGTAGTAGGCTGCGTAGACCTGGCTGCCCCACGTTTCTTCCCGGCGCAGCGCGTACTTGGTGCGGTCGACCGGCGAGAGATCGTTGCCCACCGGCCGCAGGACGAACGGGATCTGGCCGAACAAGCCCGAGTCGGTCGTCTTGTGCTGCAGGGTCTCGGGCTTGGCGATGCCGTTGGTGCCCTTGACGAAATCGTGGCCCTTGTTGCCGATGACCCAGTAGGCGAGCTTGGGGGTGTCATCGGACGCCGGCAGCGTCGTCGCATTGATGCCGAGCTCTTCGTTCATCGTCGTGCCGGTGGGGTACGACGGGGGCAGACCGAGGGCCAGGCAGGTTTGAATGTAGCCACCGTAGACGGTGCGGGTAGAGCCTTCCATGGTTCTATCTTTCTAAGCTGAGAAAACGTGGGTTACACACTAGCCCAAAGGCTCGGGATAGTGGCTTGTTGTTCAGGAGTCAGGGCCAGATACATGTCCAGCCCCAGCACCTGTTCGAGGCGATTGGGATTACTTGCCAGGGGAGGCAAGTCATAAGTGAAGCGGACGTTGAATTCCACATCGCCGACCCAGGTCACCACGTTGCCGGTGGTCTCCAACTGGAAGTCGATCTGTGCCGAATGGGTGTTGCCCCAGTCCGCGTAGAGCACGGTCTGGGCGGTGGCGGCGCCGATGTCGTAATCGAACATCTGATTGAGCTTGCCCGTCAGGCTGAGCTCACCGATGGTCATCGGGGCTTCCAAGTCCCCCAGCATGCTGCCATGGATGTTGTCCGGGCGCAAGACACTGGTGGGGGCATCGAGAATCGGCAGCGAGTTGATCTCGGTGGTGAACTGCACGCTGTAGCTGGACAACGTGGCCATCAGCGCCACCATTTGCCGTTGGATGTCCGCCAGCGTCACGACATCGGCCGCGTCCACCCCGGTGACCTGGGGCAGGATCAGACCGGGCACCAAGCCGAGCATGTCGGTGGTGTAGGAGTCGATGTCGATGTTGCGCGAGTTGAACCAACTGGCATAGGACTGGCCGGCATGATCGCCCAGCTGAATCGTCTGGTCCGACCACATGCGCGAGACGAGGTTCATCTTCTGCGCTTTGGTCTGGTCCAAGCCTTCTTGACAGACTTGGAAGTACTGTTGCATCGCCGCGCGTTGCAGCGTGACGGCGTAGTTGTAGAACGCGCTCACCGAGATGAGCGGGTTGAACAACGGCGGAATCAGTTCGAGCATCTGGGTGGCGAACGTCGCCGGCACCCGCGAGGTGTCCACCACACTCATGAGTTCCGTAACCAGCGGCAACGGATGACGGATGACGCGCGGGGCCACGATCAACGGCACGTTGGCCAGCGGAATCCCGATGGCAGCGCACTGCGCGTACGCGTAGAACGTGAGCGCATCGAATGCGGTCAGCGACAGGTGCTCACCCCCGGCGGGCGACTCGAAGTTCACGTAGGCCGTGTACAGCCCCTTGGCGCTCAAGTCCATCCACTCGTAGAGCAGGGTGTTGGCCAGCGTGTAGTGCTCCGAGCCATCGTAGTCGATGAGCGAGCTCTCCAGCAGCTTGGTGCGCAGCCGGTTGTCCAGCGAGTACTCCATCTTGCGCTCGGACTCCAACATCTCGTCGTCTTGGTAGCGCGCATTGTCCTTGGCCAGCGGCAGTTCTTTTTCGAACACCTCGGTCAACGTGTAGACACTCTTGGTGTCGGCATTGACCACGTTGTTGACCGGGATCTTCTGAAAACCCACTGTGGGCTTCAAACTGGTCGGCATTCCGGACACGTCATGCCGCATTTCATAGCGGGCCAACGGCAAATTTGCCGAGGTCATGATATGTTCAACCAGCCAATTGAAAACGCTTTGCTTGCCCGCGTTCAAGCGGATGTAGGCAATGTTGCGGTACAGAAACAGGATCTGATCCCGGGTCATGTAGCGCATGTAGCTGTCCAGGTAGCCGAAGCTGGCCAGGTACATCTGCAAGTGGTAGCTGTGGACCTCGTTGGTCTTGCAGGCCTTCTTGCGGATGATCATGATGGCTGGCAGCAAGTTCAGCGTCAAGACCGCAATCAACCCCGCGTTGTACAGGTCGTCTGAGATGGCGTACTGGATGTTGTTCCAGCGCGCCAAAAAGCCTTGGATCCACGTTTGCAGTTGGGCGATGAGGGTGTACTCGTACTCTTCGACCAGAAACGGCGGGTACGACAGGATCGTTCCGTCGTCTGCCGCAATTGCGGTGTTGATGTCGCACGGGTACAGAATCCCCAAGATCAACTGCTCTTGTGTGGGATATTTATTTACCAATTCCAGATACATTGTGGAACCATAGGCGTAAGCTTCTGCCGTCGCCTGATGGTGGGCCAGGTTGTCGCTGGTAAATTGGATGGTTTGCAGCGTGTCGAGCGACACGACTTGCATGATGGTGTCGGTGGCGTGGTACTGTCCGCTGACGTTCAGATAGTACTTCCACGACGTGGGGTCGGACAGATCTACGATGCTCGATCCGTAGTTGGTGGTCAGACCGTCATTGATGGCATCGGCCGTCGCTGACGATTTGATGACCAAGCTTCGGGCAAGCGCCAAGCAGGCATCGGTATAGATCTGATAGTAATTCGAATCCACGGTCAGATCCCTTTTCTAAGTTTTTGAAGAATCAAAATGGCCACAACCCAGAACCCTTTGCAAAAAGCGATGGCAGCCCGTCGCGAGAGTCGGAGCTATCCGCTCGTGAGCATGGTGCGGCAAAGCCCGCAGCTGGCCGCGGTGCTGAGCAAGCTCGTCAGCTCTCAAGCCTCCCACGCCAATTACGGCGTGGGCGGGCGCAAGCAGATCCAGAATCCAGACGCATTCCAGATGCGTCAGCTGTCTCACCGCATGGGTCGCAATTCGAGCGACTCGGAGATGGTGCTGGCTCTCCTGCCCGACATGAAGCTGTCGGCAGAAATCCTCGTGTCCTCGATTCTGTCCCCCAAGGACATGATGAGTACCGAGATGAACCTCATGCCTCCCGAGGGCATTTTCGATCCGCAGACCACCAACGAGCTGATGGTGATTCAGCGTCGCCATTTCGATCAAGTCTATAAAATAAAGCCCAAGCTGGGTAAAATTCTCCGAGACGTGCTCTTCGAGAATGGTTCCCATGTGCGGGCGGTGATTCCGGAAAACTCCCTCGACGAGCTCATCCACCGTCAAAGTGCGGTGACGATGGAAAACCTCAAGGACTTGCTGACCGACGACGGTCACATCCGGCCGATGGGATTCTTGGGTCCGAACAAGCGCGGTCCCTCGACCCTGAACCCGGGTCTGGAGTCGCTCGGCCTGGGCTACAGCTTCGGCGCGGCGTCCACCAACGTCGATTCGCGGGTCACGCTGCAAGGCACCTTCCCGGTCTACGAGTTCCAGCAAGCCCCTGACGGCGAGACGCCTCGGAAAGACCGGGTCGTACTCGAAGCCCTGGTGGATGATCACCTGCGCGTGACGGACAACCTGAGCGTGCTCAAGATGCCCAAGCTGGCCGAAAAGATCCGGCTGGACAACATCCGCGGCGTGCTGGGCGTCTACGGTCAACGCGTGACGATGGAATCTTCGGCGGTGCACATGTCGCCGATCGAAGAGCCCGCGCAGCAGAAGATCTCGGACCGCGAACTGGCCGACTCGATCTATCGTCGGGCCCAAGTCGGCCACAAGCCGGTGGTCATCGTCAAGACGCAAGAGCAGCTCAAGCGTCGCACGGTGGGCGATCCGCTGATCCTGGAACTGCCGTCCGAATCGGTGATTCCGGTGCACGTGCCCGGACAAGAAGAAAAGCACATCGGCTACTTCGTGCTGCTGGATCAACACGGCAATCCGGTCTCGCGCAAGAATCAACGCGACACCTACGGTGAACTCGCCGACCGCATGAGCCAAGGCTCGGGCGGCAACAACCAGTTCGCCTCGCAACTGATTCAACGCGTGTCGAGCCTGGTCAACGGGTTCGACACCACCAACAATGCGCACCTGGACTACTCGGCCAAGGTGTACGCCGAAATGGTCGAAGCCGACCTGCTGGCGCGTCTGAAGAACGGTGTGTACACCAACGGCGCGGCACTGGCCAAGAACGAAGAAGTCTACCGCATCATGCTGGCGCGCACGCTGAGCGCCCAGCAAACGCAGATGCTGTTCCTGCCGGTCGAACTGGTGACCTACTTCGCGTTCGACTTCACCCCGGACGGCACCGGCAAGTCGCTGATGGAGGACATGAAAATCCTCAACAGCCTGTCGGCCATGCTCATGTTCTCGGACGTGATGGCCTCGGTGCGCAATTCCATCGGCATGACCGACGTCAAGGTCAAACTCGACGACGTCGATCCGGACCCGTACAAGACGATCGAGCGTACCACGCACGAACTCTTGCGCGTCAAGCAGCAATCGTTCCCGCTGGGCGTCAATTCGCCGGTCGATCTGGTCAACTACCTGCAACGCGCCGCCATCAATGTCACCTGGGAAGGCCATCCGGGCCTGCCCGACATCGGCATCGAAAAGAGCGAGCGCTCGACCAACTATCCCAAGCCCGACGACACGCTGTCGGAGAACATGCGCAAGCGCCGCATCATGGCCACCGGGCTGAACCCGGAAACCGTGGACACGGCCTTCAACGGGGAGTTCGCCACGTCGGTGGTGCAGAACTCCGTCATGCTCTCGCGTCGCGTACTGCAACACCAAGAGAAGTTCTGCCCGCTGCTGGCCCAACACGTGCGTCAAGTCACCTTCGCCACCGAAGGCCTGATGCTGGAGATGGCGCAGCTGGTGGGCAAGAACTTCAAGGTCGATGAAAAGGAATTGAGCGAGCTCAAGATGACGTACGGCGAGAATGCGGACGTGCGTACCATCGCGATCAATCGCAAGCTGGCTGAATTCATCAATGCGGTCGAAGTCGAGCTGCCCAAGCCCGACATGACGCGCATGGAAAACCAACTCGCGCAACTGAACAATTTCATTCAAGTCCTCGATCCGGCCATCGATGCGTTCCTGAGTGAAGAGTTCCTCACGTCCAACCTCACGGGTCAAGCCGGCAGCATTGCCGGTGACTTCAAGAAGGCCGTGCGCGCCCACTTCATTCGCCAGTACATGGCCGACAACAATATCCTTCCCCAGCTCAGCAAGATCACGTCGGTGGATCCGGACGGCAAGCCCGAAGTCGAGATGTGGGAAGACATCGAACAACACCACGAGACCATCATCAAGGTCATGGCGGCCTTCATGAAGCACGTCCAACCGTACCGCGCCGCGGGCGACAAGGTTCTCGAAACCACGGCCCCGTCCGATGGCTTCCAGGCCGGTGGCTTCGGCGGCAGCAGCGGAGGCGGCAGCTTCGGTGGTGACACGGGTGGTGGCATGGGTGGTGGAGATTTCGGCTCCGGTGGGGGCGATGACTTCAGCATGGGCATGCCTGGTGACACGGGTGGCACCGGTGGTGGTGACGGTCTGGGTGGTGACCTGGATCAAGAAACCGGCACGGGTGACAGCGCGGGTGAAGACACCGGTGACACCACCAACGATCAAGGCGGTGCGGGCAAGGATGGCTTGGCCAATCCGTTGGCCGGAGAACCAACCGAGGGTGGCCCGCACAAAGACGACATGCCGATGTCCGATCTGGACGACGACGGCAACCCCAAGAAGAAGGATGAGAACAAGGACAAGAAGGACGACACGTCCGGCGGTTCCTCGTTCCTCTGATCCAAGCCAAAAAAAGAAAAGACGGCATATCGCCCACACTCCCGTCAAGGAGTGTGGGCTTTATGCCGGGTCAGGGGCGGTTAGCGGATCAGGCGAACCACTTGGCCGAGGTAGAAGTCCGTTCCCAGCCAGCCCTTGGACAGGACCAGCTTGATGCCGTCGCGCAGGATCACGTACTGCACGGACACGCCGTCGTCCTTGATCTCGTCGCTCGTGAACAGCTGGTGCGCCACTTCGTGCAGCACGGTCATGCTTTCACCGATTTCGAACGGACCCGATTGCGGGCCCGTGGAGAATTCGAGATCGTGATAGCTCACACCGAGATGCGTGATGGCCACCCGCTTGGTCACGAAGACGATGCGGTTGGGGTAGGACTGGTCACCGTCGAGCGAATCGAGGTAGGACTCGACGAACTCGCGGCACGTGTTCTCGTTCAGGACGTCGATGACACCGTGCAGGGACGGCGCCAGCTTGGTCTTGATGAGGTTGGCCAGACGATCGCCCAGGCTGGCGTCGTTGCGGATCTCCGCGATCACGTCGAAGATGTCGTCGATGAAGGACGTCACCGTCCAGCCCACGCGCGTGTTGACGGTCAGGGCCTCGTTCAGACGGTCCGTGAGGATGTCGTCGAGGTAGTTGCGCAGCAGCATGTGCTCCGGCCGCACGAGTTCGTCGCGGATGGTCTGGGCCATCTCTTCGACGTCCGTGATCGTCTGCAGGCGCGCCAGGAAGTCGCGGTAGAACTGCGCCGTCATGGCGTCCGGGCACACCAGGGGATGGCCGATGGTCTGGACCGCGCGCACACCCGAAGTCGCGCCGATGATGCGGCCCTTGAAGAAGGCGCGCAGCGTGGCTTCGGCGATGGCTTCGTCGTCGCTCAGGTTCATCGATTCCTTGTCGCGGAAGTCGATCTTGATCTTGGCGCCGTCGGGCTCGGGCGTTGCAGCCACACCGGGTTGCGGTGCCGGCTCGGCCACCACTTGGGTGGGCTGCGTCGGCAGGGCGCCGATGCGATGGGCTTGTTCGTCCATGGTGGAGTCCTTTTCGGAGTCGGTCTTCGGGATGACATTCGCGTACACGGTGCCGTCGGGAAAGACCAGGTATTGGAGCTTGTGGGTCCGACGCGGGTACGCCGGGTGGTAGGGTTGGTACTCGGAAGATTCCCACACGACTTCGTTGGCGGCCTTGACTTCCGGAATGCCCAGCTGCGTGAACAGGTGGTAGGTCGCGGCGTTGCTGGGAGTCAGCACCGTCTTGAACACCGCACGCTGTTCAGCGCTGAGCGAACTCGGCGTGACCACCGCTTGGGCCGGACGGAGTTCGACCGGCACCGCTGCGGCATGATCGCCGTGTTGTTGCCGGATGCGGGCTTCCAGTTCGGTCAGGCGGTGACGTTCGTGCACGATGACGAACGCCGCGTCTTCCGCATCTCGCACGCTTTCTTGGATGCGGTGGATGAACTCCTCGTAGTGATCCCGGGTGCGTTGACCCGAGGGGTCTTCGCGGTACTCGGGCAGCGACGGCTCGCGCGTCAGATGGTGGGCCGTGATCAGTTGCGGCAGGTAGCCCGTGAGCATGCCTTCTTCGTCGACACCGATGATGCAATGATCGCTCATCGCGCCGGTGCCCCCGTCGTAGAAGACATGGCCTTGCTTGGCCGCCACCACATCCCCGATGACGTAGTGACGCGAGAAGCCGCGCGGCAGCAGCTGGATCGACCGCCATTCGAACGGCGTCAGGTCCTCACCGCTGTGTTGCACGGTCTGCGTCGACACCGGCGCGCCGACGCGCGCGGCGGCTTGCGGACTCAGCTTCAGCCCCGCCGAGCTCAGTTCCGCACCACCACCCCGGCCCAGATCGCCCACCGTCGTGGAACGCTGCTGAGCGAGTTCTCGATCGCTCGGGAACGGGTTGGCACCGCGGACCAGCTCTTCTTCCGTGCGCATCGCGTTCTTCCAGCCACCCACCGCCATCAGCGCCTTGTCTTGGGCCGACGGCACGTAGCGCTCCACGGGTTGCGTGGTTGCTGCCGCCGTGAACGACGACGTCTGCTGGTGCGGCTGGTACTGCGCTTCACGCGCTGCTCGTTGCCGTGCCATCTGACGAGCGAAGCGATCTTCCCCCGCGTCGTTGGCGTCCGCGTTGGCTGTGTGTCCCATCGAACTCGGTTGCTGGCCCGCGTTGGCATTGACGAACAGACCCGAACTCGTGCCCATGGGCGGGGTGCGGTACTGCTGTTGATGCTGCTGGACCTGCTGACCCGGACGCATGTAGCCACTGGCCGACATGCCCGTGGACATCATGCCCACCGGACGCCCACCGGCGTAGGCCGGGTTCATGCCCGGATTCATCGCCACCGCGCCGTAGCCCGGACGAACCCCCATCTGCGGTTGCTGCTGCATGACCGACGGATAGTTCATCACGGCTTGTGCCGGGTTGTACTGGCCGATCCAGACCGGCGGGATCTGGTTGTGCTGCATGAAGCGCACCACCTCGGCCCGACGTTCCTGGAACTTGCCCGAGATGCTGGACATGATGTTCAGCGAGTTGCCGTCCACCGTCTGCGACAGCGAGGGCCAATAACGCAGGTTCTCCGCCATCCGTTCGGTGATGAGCTTGTCCAGGGCTTCACTGGCCCAGTCGGCGATGCCGTTGAACTGGTTGCCGCCCATCAGCCACATCGAGGCGTTGTTGGCGATGACTTCCATCATCTCGGCGAAGTCCGGGTTCTGCCACCCGTTCATGCTCATCTGGTTGAAGAAGAACATGCGCGCACCGGATTGTTGCGCCTTGGCCGTGATGATGTTGACCACCTGGGTCGTCAGAAACACGATGTCCTGACTCATCGGCTGCGGGAAGTTCACCTGGGGGATGAACGGCGCCTGGGGCATCTGCACCAGCGCCGTCATCGGACCCTGGGCCATGGCTTCCATGGTCAGTTGGGCTTGGGGTTGACCGTATTGCATTGATGACAATCCTTTTCTTGAAAAGGGAAGCGACTAAACCACTGCTGGTAAGGCAGGGGTTAGCCGGCATTCATGAGTTGTTGAACCGGATCCAGGATGGGGCGCAGCTCGGGGTTGCGCAGCACCAGGCCCTTGTGATCGATGAGGGTGTACAGATTGATCTGCGAACGACCCGAGGGATCGCTCTTGCGCATGCCCGAATAGGCTCCCACCTCGGCCACCGAGATGTGCATGCGCTTGCTGGGATCATCGATGCCACCGCGGTCGCCCTTCTTGCTCTTGCCCGTGCGGGTCGAGCTCGATTGCGGGATCAGCGTCGAGGTGATCTTGAAGGCCATGTTGTCGCCCGAGTACGACATGGACGAGATCTCCCCGTGGCCCGACCGCAGCCGGAACACGAAGCCCGCCCGCAGGTACTTGGACATGAGGTTTTCCACCGCCTTGCGCTCCAACCCCTTGCGCGCCGCGGCCTTGACCCCGAAGTGGAACCCGAAGATCTCCGTGATGATGTTGAACAGCACGTAGTAGTTGACCGACAGCTCCTTGTCGTACATCGAGTTGACCTTGTCCGCCCCGGAGAGCAGCCAGTGGTCGAACTCCAGCAGGATAAGGGCGGCGAAGTCGTAGAAGTTTTCCACGTCCACGCCGATCTCTAGCATCTTGGTTCGCGTGAAGTGGTCCACGTACTCGTCCAGCGACTCCAGATGGTTGGTCACGTTGTCCACGAGCCGGCCATAGTTGACGTTGCCCGAGAACAGGATGTGGCCCATCAGGATGATCCACTGGCGTTGGCTGGCGTGGTTCTCGAACGTCATCAGCTCGGGCAGGTGGTCGGCCACGTAGAAGAAGCCCGAGACGAGCGCCTTGACCATGGGATTCCACTCGTCCTTGCGGATGGCGATGTTGACGATGGGGGCTTCCCACCACTTGCTGCCGCCGATCTTGCTGAAGCCACGCGGACGAATCCCCGAGCTCTTGCAGATGTACCACTGGTCGGGCGGATAGTCGTTGTACGACAGGTTGTTGCCCACGATCGGTACGCATCCCGCGTACTTTTTGAACGTCTCGTAGAAGCCGTACTTGCAAAACAGGTAGTGCGTCATCGAGGTGTAGGCGTTCACCGTCTTCTTGCCGCGTCCTTTGTCGCCGCCTTTGTAGACGGGACTGTGGATGATCTCGGTCTTTTCCGCCGCATCGTTGAGCTTGAAGCTGTAGTTGTGGCGCTTGAACGTGATGCGGTCGCGCAGGAAGCGCACGAAGATGTCGTCGGCACCGATGGAGATCACGCGGTCGGCGAGCACCGGCGAGATGTTGAAGCTCGATCCACTGATCTTGATGCCGCCGCCTTGGGTGACGTAGGGCAGGTACATGTAGCACGGCGGCAGCAGTTCGCCATGCAGCCGGAACATGTACTTGACCAGAAAGACATTCGAGATCGAGGTCTCGAACATCTTCTTCGATTGCTTCTTGATGCCTCGACGCGGGTTGCGCTTGCGAATGGCTTGGCTGAACTCCTCGTCAGGAGTGCAACGCTGCCAGCCCGCGTATTCGAGACCAGGCGGAAACCCACGCGCGGCCGATCGAAACACATCGTCGAGATACTTTTCAGCCCCGGGGATCTGTTCGGTCGCGTAGCCGCGCGCAATGCGGGCGTTGAGCTTGGGCGTATCGTCACGATACAACCGAACGAGTTCTGGATCCATGAGTCTATGTCCTTTTTGAGAAATGAGCTTTCTACTTTACGCGGGCTTCAATTTGCGCGCAAACAACAACACACTGAAAAATCCTGAGACCAAGCTGGCCACCAATTTGAGAATGTCCAGCACGGTACGTCGCGTATGGGTGGCGGCATCGATTCGATCGGCTTCGCGGGTTTTCTCCCGTTCGGCCCTGAGTCGTTCCATCGCTTCTTCGTGCTGAGCCCGGGCGTACTTGTAGTCCCGCTCGGCTTTCTCTTTGTCGCTTTCGAGTTTCGCGCGTTCTCGCTTGAATTTCTCTTTGGCGTTCTTGGCTTCTTGGATCAGAACTTCTTTGTCGTGCTGCAGACGTTCTTTCTCATACTGCAGCTTGTCGCGTTGTTGCTGGGCAGCAGCCACCGTGGTCTCGTGATCCAGTTGCGTGCGTTCCAGCATGTTCTGGGACTGTTGCAACTTGGCTCGGAGTTCGTTGGCTGCGATCTCGGCTTGGTTGGCCGAGTCCGAATTGAAGGCTTGTGCCCAAGACGTATAAAGTCGCATCCCCACCAGAGTCGTTTCACTTTCGTGATACTCGGTGGTGATGGTTCCTTTCTGTAGTCCTGTTGTGGCAGAAGATGTTCTCACGATGTAAAATCCATCCGACTTGTCGGACTTCACCGGCTCGATGCGAGAAACGCCAAAGGCGTCCTTGATCCAGCGCGGTCCGATCTTCTCAGCATTGTCGACGATTGTGATGCTCAACACGTACTGATCATCTGGGTTGTCGGTGTAGATCTCCGCGATATTTCTCAGGCCCGCTTCGACCGAATAGGGATGACAGAAAGTTTCGTCTTGCAGATCGAACGTGAAGGCATAATCGAGTTCCTTCACATACAGCGCCCCACCACTGCTGATCATCAGGTCTTGGCTGATGACATATTCGGCCTGCAAGGGCCGGGGACGCATGCGCGTCCAGTTGGCCCAGATCTTCATGGCTTCTTGGATCACGGCTCGCCGCTCGCCCGTTTCCGCGCGCGAGAACATGCCGAGCAATTGGTACTGCACATCGGCACTGATGCCAATGGTGGTTCGAGCTTTGAGCTCTTGAATGGAGGTTTTGGGATTGAATCGCGGCTCCAGAATGAACTTCAAACCGGCACGGGTCGCGACTCGAATGGCACGGGGAGAATCGTTGATCAGTTGGGTACGAGTTTCATACGGGGCATACACGACCTCTCCCGCTTCCGCATCGCTCAGAAGGCGAATCTTGTCGCTTGACACGTGGTTCACGATGAGTGTCCTTTGGCTAAAGACTTAGAGATGTTGTTTCACGAGAGCATCGGTTGATACTCCTTCATGGTGGTAATATAGGTCTGAACGAAAATAGAAACGAACTGGAAAACGAGACGGCATAAACGCCAGGGCCGTCAAGCCCTGGCGCTATGCCTCCCAAACTCCCTCGAAGACGAGTGATTACTCACCCGTCCTCGCAGACAGGAAAGTCAATGTAGGCGTTCGGTGAGTGGCCTACATCCTACATTGACGGCCCATGCTCTTACGAGCCGTGGCTGACCTGGTAGGTCACGCCGGCCAGCACCAGGTCGCTGATGTTGGAGACGTCCATCTCGGCCAGGATCGGCAGGTTGACGATGTGCAGGTACGACGGCTGCACCGTCAGTTCCTTGCTGTTCGCGCCGTTGCGATGGATCGGGAGCACGAGGGTCATCTCGGGCTTCCAGGCCATGTTGCCGAAGTGCATCGGGTTCGGGGCACCTTCGGTGCCGTTGAAGTCGCCGAACGTGATGAAGATCTTGCCGGTCATCTTCACGTTCAGGGTCGAGACGATCTTCACCTTGAAGTCGTTGCCCAGCGTGCGCAGGTCACCGGTGACGGTGAGGTAGCGCGAGATCACCGGGTCGGTGGCGATGATGACCGTCGGGGCTTCCGACTGGCCACCTTGCAGGGCGTCCGCAGCGGCCTTGTAGCCGGAGTCGCGGTACATGCGGTAGGCGATGTCGCGGATGGCCGAGACCAGGGCGGCCTGGATGTCGGCGGCGCGTTCGGCCGAGTTCAGCGTCTGCGTGACGAGGGCGGCGTTGTACGTCGTCTTCGAGTAGAACGCGTTGAGCAGGAAGCGCGCCGGGCCCATGACTTCCACGGTGTCGGCGATGGCTTCGCGGCCGGTGACGAACTCGCTCAGCGTGGTGGCGGCGTCGAGCAGGGCGTCGACGGCGCTGTTGCTGGTGCGGATGCGCGTGGCGGTGATCAGGGCAGCCAGGTCGGCGGCGTCGGTGCCGTCACCTTGACCCAGCGGGCGCGGGATCGAGATCGGGGCCAGCAGCGGCACGGCGTAGGACTGGTTGAACACCGTCACGTCGAGCAGCTGACCGCGTTGACGACGGTTCGAGTTCGTGCGACGGCCGTCGAGGTCGTAACCGACCAGGGCAGCGCCGTTGAACAGGGCCGCGATGGCGGACACGCCGGCCGAGGTCGGCGGCTGTTCCACGTCGTCCGTGCCGGTGATCGTCGAGACGGACACGCCGCCGGAGACGAGTTCACAGGCGCCGGTCTGCAGGTTGACCGAGCCGAAGACCTTGGCCGACAGCTTGATGACGTAGTTGCCCGAGTGGATCGTGGGCAGCAGGGCCGAGACCGAGCCCGAGGAGGTCAGGACCGGCTGCGAGCCGTCGATCGTCAGCGAGGAGCTGTTGAAGTTGACGACCATCGAGCGGAAGTTGTCCTGCGGGTTGTAGGTGAACGTTGCCAGCGGCAGCGCCTTCACCGGGAACACCAGGACTTCGGTCGTCGGCGTGCTGCCGACGGTGCCCGTGACGGTCATGTAGATGTTGGCCAGGCGCAGCGCGGGATCGATGGCGTCGGTGACGTCCATCAGGCCCGTGGCGACCAGGCTGTCGAGCTGCGACAGGGCCAGCAGGTCCATCGACTTGCCGAAGGCCAGCGCCGACGTGGTCTGGCTCTCGCCGGCTTGCGTGACGATGGTCTTGGTCGGCAGCACCGTGTTCGAGACGAAGTTGCCTTCGGCGCCGGCGCGGTAGATCGGGACGATGTTGGTCGCGTCGTTCTGCAGGATCGACGGATCGCGCACGGCGTGGACGATGTTCTTGAAGCCGAAGTCGGTCAGCGCGCCGGTGGTCTGACGACGGATGTCGTTCATCACGCGGACGAGGTGGATCGACAGCGTGAAGCCGACTTGGTCGGGCGTCACGACGACGGTCGGGAACAGCGCTTCGCCGAACTCGTCCTGACGAGCGGCTTGCATGTTGTACGCGACGGAGTAGACCGCGGCGTTCTTGTTTTCCTTCTCGTCGTAGGCTTCGAGGGCCGCGGCCAGGCGGTCGACGGCGCCCTTGGCCGGCACGAACTTGTGGGTCGGGGTCGACTGGAACTGCGCCGGCTGGTGCTTGAGCTGCGCGACGACGTTCGAGGCCATCAGGCCGCCGGCGACGCCCGCTTGCACGATGCCCGGCTTGAACGTGGCGCCCATGTCGTTGCAGATCGATTCGAGCGCCTGCTCCAGGCTGCCGACGGCGTTGTGCACGCGCGACAGGGCGACGGAGTCCAGCGATTCGAGGGCCAGCATCTGGCTGCCGATTTCCTGGGGAGCGAAGGACGAGCTGCCGCCTTGGTTGACGTGCGAGCGCAGCTGGTCGAGAACGCCTTGCAGGCCCTTGACGGGTTGCTGGCGGGAGAAGAGCTTGTTCATTTCAGATTCCTGTCTGGAGGAGTTTGATGATGGGAAAGGAAAGGACTTGGGACTGCAAGGTCGAAAAGGTTACCTTGTCGAACAATCGTCGCGGTGGACTTTTCTGTATGTATTTACACCAGAGAAGTTTGGCGCGACAAATGACCGAGATATTGACGGAAGATGGCTTGTTGAGCCACCACCGTCTGCCCTTCGTACGCATACAATGCCTTCAGCATGTCGCGCAGGAGGTTTCGACGCAGATCCATCTGGAGGGCTTCATGGAAGTACCCCGGATAAATGACCACGCCAAGGCCGATGTCGCCCAGCGGATGCACTTCGTACGGAACGTCGGAAGAAGGTTCTTCCGAGTCCGGCGAAAACAGCCGATGGCGCACCGCCTCCAGGGAAACCGCGTCATGTTGGAACGGCGTGATGTTGCGTTCCAAATAGGCGCGGTCGTCGCCTTTGCCCTTGCAAGAGTCCATCCACTCACAGATGATGCTGTTCGCATTGGCAAAGATATCACGGGAGCCGGCCACCCGATCGCCGAACGACTGCAGCGTACAGATGCTGAGCAAATCGTTCATAGAAAGAATGGCGCGAATCTTGGGGAAGTCCAAAACATCGCTGATTTGGAGATCGTACCGTTTCAGGGTAGCCACCACCCAGGGCGGCAGCAACAGCATGTTGCTGTGCATCGGAAACAGGGGCTTGTAGAACACTGGGTTCTCCTTGGGGAAAACAGATGGTGCGGCTAAATCTTTTTCTACCACGGACCAACTTCTTGTGTTCGTAAGTGAAGCGAGCTTTCACGCTCCCCCTTACAAGAAGTAGAAAAGAGGACCAACACCGTGGATATCAAACTTCTTCTGCTGAAGTCCGCGTCTTTGCTGTACCAGGAAAGTTTGATCGACGGCGCCAATCAAAACTCCGCGGAAACGGTCCGCGAGATTGCACAGAGCGTCGAAGTTCCTGAAGTCAGTCAAGGCGAGTTCGGCACCGAGCGAGACATGCTGGCCGCGCTCAAGCGCATCAACCTGGACATGTGTGCGCAACCTGCGTCACATCAATACGCCAAAGCAGAACTTCTGCAAAAGGTTCGCCACGCTGTGCGTGACGAGGATTTTCTATATAATGCTTTCAAGGAAGGCATTGAAGACATTCCGGACGAGAATCAACGCAAGCTGATGATCGCCAATTTGCGCACGGACATCAAGGAACATGAGCGGGAAAAGAAGATCGCCAAGATCATCAAAGACGCCGATTATGTCCTGAAGTTCAAGCGCGGGGAGATCACCAACCTCGATGATTTCCTGGCCAAGATGGCCGGGGAATTGGAACCCCTGATCCACAGCAGCCGGGACGCGGACCCGGGCGTGATCATGGACCTCGATTTCAGCAATCGAGAGCAGGTCAAGAACGTCTTTGAAAAGACGCAAGAAATCAACAACGAAGAAGGCATGCTGCGCACCGGCTGGCAAGCTGTCAACCGCATGTTTGGCGGGGGCTTCCGGCGCGGCGAGTGCATCTTGATGGCCGCGCTGCAGCACAACTTCAAGACGGGCTTCACACTGTCGCTGTTCAAGCACCTGGCGATCCACAACAAGCCCTTCATGCTGGATCCCACCAAGAAACCCGCACTGGTTCGGATCACGATGGAAGATCCGCTGACCAACAACTTGCCGTTCTTGTACCGTAACATCTACGAGAACAAGACCGGCACCCAAGCGGACGTCCTGAACACCTCAGTTGATGAGATGACGGACTACATCATCAACGAGATGGAGATCAACGGCTACAAGATCTTCATGCGCGAGGTCAATCCGTCGGCCTGGACGTACCTGGATCTGCAAAACTACATCCTCGGGCTCGAAGCCCAAGGCTACGAGATCCACTGCTGCATGGTGGACTACCTGGGCGTGTTGCCGACCACCGGCTGCATGCAAGGTGGCCCCACCGGTTCGGACAAGCGTGATCTGCTGCGTCGTATGCGCAACTTCTTCCGTTCGCGTCGCTGCACCTTCATCACCCCCTGGCAGTTGTCCACCGAAGCCAAGGTTCTGATTCGCAATGGTCTCGAAGACACCTTCGTCCAAGAGATCGCCAACAAAGGCTACTACGACAGTTGCCGCACGATTGACCAAGAGGTTGACGCGGAAGTCTACTTCCACATCGTCAAGGCCGATGGCCGCAGCTTCTTGACCATTCAGCGGGGCAAACATCGGGTGGTCAAGCAAACCCCGGAACGCTACAAGTACTGCGTCTTGCCCTTCCACGACATCGGCGATGTGCGCGACGATGTCAATGGACCGGACAGCACCTTGAAGAAACCGGGCGGCATGCCGTTGGAAAGCGCGGAGAAGAACACGTGGTTTAGCTTTGACGCTTGAATTCTGTGACAAGAATTCTACTCTTCACGAAAGCGACCTATGTCCCTGGAACACATGGAGAGGTATCTCTCCAATTTTAGCGAGCCCCTGGTCCAGGAGCTCCGGATCGTGCAACAGAAGGACCACGAGGTCCCTCTGATGCTGCACATCTCGATGGACACGCAGCTGAAGTCTCTGGTGCCGCGCATCGGAGCCCGACAAATGGCCAGCGAGGATCGCACGATGCCTCGTGTTTGTTGCGCTCCGACGCTCTACGGCTGCATCCTGGGCTACCAGTGCCTGGTGGACGACTATGTCCACCAGGTCCAGCCGTCGGAGGTCACCCCGGACGGCCAGACCAGCCCCAACAAGCAGGTCAGCAAGTGGCGCAACGGCTACAAGATCTATCACATCCCTTACGAGTACGGCGTCCTGCCGTCCAACAAGCTCGTGCCGGACGTGGACCAGACCGACGAGACCTGGCTGGTGAACTACTCGCCCGAGACGCGCCAATACGTCCCGGTCGAAGCCGGTCACTTCTTTGCCGGCGAGATCACGATCATGAACCGCACCGGCAAAAAGCCGATTGCGATCACGACGCTGTTCATCGAGGTGAAGATCCCGCAAGGCCTGCACTTCTCGAAGAACCACTTCCTGCACCCGGGCTACTGGCGCGTCGAAGGCAAGACCGTCGACTACCAGACCTGGATGGCCACCTCGTGGAAGAACGACGACAACTTCCACATCGTGCCCCTGACCGCTGACGAGTTCTACGCGCAAAAGCGGGCGCATGCGGACATGCTCAGCCTCGAAGAAAAGCCTCCGGTATGGGCGGGCTGGTGATCTACCGTCAGCGCGGCAATTGGGATTGCATGCTGGCGTCGTTGGCCACCGCGCTCCAACGAGACTACGGGGCGTTGTGGTCTGAAGCGTTCCAAGCCAAGGTGGAAGCCAACGGTGGGACCTACGGGGACCTCGTGACACAAGCCTGGGCGGAATTGAACATGCTCAAGGATGTGGACTACTTCCAAACGCCGGTGATGGTCAAGTTCAGCCATCCCGCGTTCATCCGTGCCTACCTCGATAATTTCGGTCCTGCCCGCGTCCTGCTGCAGGTGCCGTCGCTCAATGACGAAGGCAAAGCCCACCTGATCTTCTATCACCGGGGCCAGCTCTACGATCCGAGCAATCGCAAGCGCTACGAAACCATCGCCGACCTGACCGAGATCCAATGGGTCACGGTCTTCGATGAGAAACGCGTGCCTTGAAGCCAAAAAAGAAATGGCGACATAGTGCCCCACTCCTTTCGGAGTGGGGCTTATGCCGTCTTAACTGGCTTTGCCTTTGAACATGGGGTAGCGCTGGAGCCAGTCGTCGCGTTGTGCGCGCCAGGTGTGCACTGCCGTCGTCCCCTTGGACTTGTCTTTTTCCACCGTGCCGTCCGGGTTGGTTTGCCAGGCTGGAATTTCCATGCCTTGGAAGCGGTAGAAATTGGTGTCTCGAAAGTGAATGGGATCGCGTCCCGCGGTCCACATGCCTTCGTCCGGTTCCATCGGGGCCAGGAAGTAGCCTTCCGGGATCAGATGGGCCATGGCACGTGCCGGATCCGAAGAGCGCGCGTTGCGCAGGTCTTCCTTGAGCTCGTTGATCTTGCCGGTTGTTTCGAGTTCGTTGACCTTGTAGCCATCGACTTCGACCTTCAGCCGATCGACTTCTCCTCGCAAGGACCGATTGTCCTCCAGATGCCGCGTGTTCTGTCTTTCGAGCTCTTGGATCCGACCTTGCAATCGCTCGTTTTCACTGCGAAGCTCGCCGCGTTCCTCAACGGCGTCCCAGAGCATCTGGTCGGACATCCCGTACGGGTTTCCCATGACTTATTTCTCCGAATTAATCTGGTCGCCGTTGGCAAACATCAGCTCCAGTGCTTGCCGGAGCTCGACGAGATTGACGTTGTCGGGCACGCCGCCATACGTCACCTCTTCGAGCTTGTCGACGATGATGATCTGGGTGAGTTTGGCGCGCAGGGTGGCCGGCGCCTCGGGATTGTCCTCGTCTTTTTCCGGCACCCATTTCCAGTAAAGGGCGTAGTGCGTGCCCCCGACCCGATCCCATTCAACCTTGTGGCGACTGTACTGGTCCATGCGACGCCGCGGCAGGAATTCCTGGATGACGGCTTGCACCTCGTCGAACCCTTGGTCTTTTTCCACCGCCGGGCCGAAGTGGTTGAGGCAGATCTCGACGTCCTGCATCATTTCTTCGAGGGTGAGGACCCCGGGAACTTCGTGACGATGGCGATACGAGACTTCCATCATCCAGTTGAGCTTGCTCAGTTCCCGCAGCTTCTGAGCCACCGGCCCCTGGCGTTGACGGAACGCCGCCAGGGCTTCCGGATCGTGAAGCGAAGCAGTGTTGAACTCGATGTTTGTCGTCATTGAGAAATCCTTTTTGAAGTTCTACTCGTGAATCAGGGCAATGACATGACCACGAGGCGTGACGTTGCCGGGCCAAATGGACTCAGCGTCTTCGGTGATGGTGCGGGGCTCGTCGTCGATCCATACGGTGACCTTGATGCCATGCGCCTCCATGTGGGGACGCTTGGCTTTGCGGCCGGTCGTGTAGACGCCGCAGACGGCGTCCAGGAGTTCGGGGGCCATCGGCACGAATTTGGGATTCGCCCCCGGCTCCCCGCAGACCTCTTCCGGATAACGCATGGTGACCAAAAAGACGCTGTGCCCACGGGAACGCATCAGTTTGGTGAACATGACCCACCCATCGATGTCTCGGTGGGCAGTGTTGTCATAGTCGAGGGCAAAAACAGTGGCGTGGATGTTGTTCACGACGAAGGAGTGGTGGCGAAGTAGTTGGTGTGGTTGAGCATGAACTGCGCCCGAGCTTCCAGGAGCTCGACGCAGAACGCGCCTTGCGATTGGGCTTCGAAGATGACTGGTGAGGCCATCAACGTCATCAGGTTGGGCGACTGCAGCATCAGGTCGTACAGGCCGTTCTTGTAGTTGGTCAAGAGCGTGGCGCTCGGCATGAAAGCCAGGTAGACAGTTTCCAGACCGACGCGACCGAAGAAGATCTGCGGGCCATTGGCGTTGAAGTTCGGCGAGAAGTAGTACCAGTCCACGTTCTGGCCGTCTGCGGTGTGACCTTCAACGTACACCGGCACGGAACTGCTGGTGCTCAGACCGCCGAGCGCTTCGGGGACCTTGTACCAGTTGGGCACGGACCCGGCCGTCACGGCGGCTTGCAGCTGCGTCATGAACTGCGCGGCCGCGTCTTCCGACGTCCACGGATTGGCCGTGTAGGCGGTGGCTTCCCAGCCGGCGGCCAACATGAGCGCTTGCAGCTTGCTGGCGAACTGGATCTGGTCGACGTTGAAGACGGTGCCCGGGTAGATCGCTTCTTCGAGCTGGTCGTAGATCGTGAAGGTCGGCGTGGGGCAGTTGGCCCGGGTCAGGTCGAGTGCCACGAGGGTCTGCGTCTGCGCATTCGTCGTGGTTTCCACCGTCACGATCTTGCCTTGCAGCTTGGACGGCTCCAGCGAGCTGGGCGTGTAGGACACGGCAACGTTGACGTACGGATCCACCGGCTTGGTGGCCACGTAGGTCGAGACGCCGGCGTCGGTGACGTGGTTGCGGCGCTGGAAGGAGAAGTACTTGCCGACTTCGGCCCACAGCAGGCTCAGACGCGGACCCACAGCCAGCGTGGCGTCGTAGAACGGCGCGAAGTAGGTGATCAGGGCTTCCGCCGATTCAGGCTGGATGAGGGCGCTGCCATCTTTGATGGTCTCCAGCGCCGCCGCGCGATCTCGGTAGCGCAGGTAGTTGGCCATCGGGCCATTGCCGGCTTTGTAGGTGTCGACTTGGTCGCTGCTGATGATGGTGAACACGAATGGAGTTCCTTCCTAGCGCAAATGAAAAAAGGGTTCAGTGATCGGAGGGGTCAGGAGGTTGCCACCAATCAAGGACCGCGTAAATAACCTTGACTGCCCACGTCTCGGCAGGCCACATCACAAGTGTGAACACTGTAAGAATGACGCTGAGCCAACCGGGTACGTGGAGCATACGAATCTGCAAGTCATGCATGCTCTGCCATGACTTGCTGAAGGCCCCGATCACGATCCAGACGCTAAGCAAAAGAAAAACGAGCGTGGCCGTCATCCTTTTACCCCCAACACCTGGTCCAAACTCCGGTGTTGCACCAGGGTCTGCAAAAAGACGTTGAGCAACTCGTCGACCGACATTCGACTCAGTTGGTCTTGCAGCGGGAGGTTGATCACGCGGCCTGCGATGAGCATGTTGACCATCACCGTGATCACCACTGAATGCTGAGGTGGCAGTTGGAAGTCGGTATCGTGCATGGCACTGACCAACTTCATGGTGTCGACGAACATCAGCGTGGTTCGATAGAGCAGCTGCATCTCTGCCACCGATCCCCGGTACTCGTTGATGTCCACGCCGCCGAACATGTTCAGTCGGGTCTGGATCTTCAAGGGGCCGACTTCGAGCACTGTGGCACCATAGTGCAAGTCGGTGATGATGAGTTGACGCAACGCTTGCTCGACGGTGTAAGTCACCTGAATCGGATCATGGTTGCGCTCATCCGCAAACACGCGTTTGTTATGGAAGATGATCATGGCCTTAGCCGCTTTCAGTTGAACGTGGGGATGTTGGTGGGTGGGTAATGCGCGAGCAACCCTGCCGCCAACGCGGTGCTTCGATCTTGGCCATCGATCTCCAGGAGGCTATAGATGGCTTCGAGCTGGGAAAGGTTCAGATGCTTGATCTCTTCGGCCTTGAAGTGATGACCACGCAGCATGATGAACATCGTGGTCTTACTGGCCTTGGTTCGTTCTTCTCGGCGCACATGCGAATGATCCATCAACGGCAAGATGCCCGAGGAAAAGATCGCTGTCGCTTCTGCACTGAGAGGACACTCGGCGGTCGGGGGATGCAGATAGTACTGCACCAAAAAGTAGTGCGTGGCCACACGAAACAGAGGTCGCATGTCAGCCATATTGCCGCTGTAACACACGGTGCAGCGTTTTCCATCGACGAGGCGTCGAAAGACCACCGCGGTAGATTCGAGCTGGATGACTTCACTATCCAAGTAAAGTTCACGCAGCACCAAACGTTCTAGAGCCGTTGCCTCGGAGACGATCGCGCATGGCGTGATAACCCCCGATTCGCGTTGATCTTCGCGAACTGATGTGATAGTGATCATTGAAATACCCTCTACTCATTGGTGAGCCCAGGGAGTCTTTGCTCCCTGGGCTTTATGCCGACTGCTTACTTGCCGTCGGGTCGTTCCTCTCTGCTAAAGCCCAGCCCCGCTGGTGCTTCCTTGATGGCTCGCGGCGGCGAGTTCTTGGGAGGTTCCGACTCTTCCGTCGGTTCCGTGTGCTTTTCTGCCAGCGCGGCTTGCGCGCGCTCTCCGGTATCGTGGGCCGGCGGCACCTCGTACTGGAACTGGTGCTTCTTGTCGAGCAAGGTCTGGACGAACCCCTCCGTCTGGGGATCTTCCAGTATTGCCTTCGACATCGTTCGCATGGCGGGATCCACCACTCCGTCGAAATCGCCTTGCAGCGTGGGAAGCTTCTTGTCGAGATCCTTCGACTTGTCCAACGGGATCACGTCGAACTTGTTTTTCACCTCCCCGAAGCCCGTGATGGCGCGTGCCATTTCCGTGATGGACGCGGCCGCGTTGACATCATGCAAACGCGTGGGCGCGCGATGGTGGGCCGACAGGTTGGCGTTGAAATCCACCTTGGCCAGCGGGTCGATTTGCTGGATCGAGTCCGCCCCTTGGATGGGGTACTGCGTCACGAGCTTGCCTCGTTGAACCCTGAGGGACGTGAAGCCACTGTCGTGCGGTCGACGAGTGACCTCCATCCGAATGGCTTGCATCACCTCCGGCGTGACATGCAGCATCTGCTGGCGATCGATCGAGAACGCCGTCAGCGGATGTCGCTTCAGGTAGTCGATCACCATGCTCGGGCTGATGTCCGAGTACACGTCACGCTCGTTGCCACCTTCGACGCCCGGGTCATCGATGCGAAGATCGACCACCGTTGCGAAATAGTCCGGGCCGACGCTTTCCCCCATCGACACCGTGCCTTCCATCGCTCCAGAAAAGACGTTTTCCCGCGAAGGGTAGATGCCGTCGGTGGTGGCTTTGAGCGTGCTCGGCGGGGCCCGGTGGGGAAGAACCGCCGTGAGCACTTGATCGGACGACCCCTCCCAGGCCGTGTTGTACCGGTCACGCAGTTCTGCGGCGCGCAGAGCGCTCGTCTGCTCGTCGACGGTGGAGGTGTAGCGCCTGTCGCTCAGGGAGCCCGCCAGCGCGTTCTTGTCACGGAGGAAGGGGGGCTTGTCCGGCAGGATCTGGCCGCCGCTGTTGAAGAACGAGGTGGCGTCGATGCCTTGCACGGAGCAGGTGCCGTTGGCCGCGACTTCGAGCCGGGCGAACCACTTCTGCAGCCTGTGGCCCGTGAACTCCAGCCGGCCGCGGATCACGTCTGAGCCTTCGAGGTACTTGAGGTCACCCACGCGCAGCGGCACGATGGTGATGTCTTGACCGAAGTCGCGGCTGAACACTTTGAGCCTCAGGTGGCCGCCCATCAGCCACAGGTTGGAGTCCTTGGCGAACTCGTCGGGCGTGCCGCCGAGCGCCTTGAAGAACTCTTCCTGGACGAAGCGCGCGTTGCTGTAGAGACCCGTGAGCTCCGTGTTGATGAGGTCGTTGAAATGCCAGAGCTGGCGCGCCGCATCGAAGTAGCGGTTGACGTTGTCCTCGCAGCCCATCAACGTCAGAAGGTCCTTGCGACCGAAGTGGTCGATCGGTGCGATCTCGGGCTCGTAGCCATGGCGATTGGCGAACGGGCGTTGCTCGTTGACGTGCATCGCGTTGAAGAAGGTATCCATCACCGTCTTCAGGCTGTTGTACAGTTCGTAGTTCTTGGTCATTGAAAGCTCCTAAAAAAAGAAAAGGGAGATGACACTCCCTTTTCTTTCGGTTGATGAACTTACTGGACGTTGTCGAGGTGCTTGGCCGCGAGAGCGATCTCTTGGGTGATTTGCTGGCGCAGATCGTTGTCGTCTTCGGCCGCGAAGCCTTGAGTCACGGTCGCGAGTCGCAGATTGAACAGGGCGTCGACCAACTCCGGCCGAGTGGCGTTGGTGTTGGACAGCGTTTGGCGGGCGCCTTCGTAAGCGCCGCGGAAGGCCACTTGACGACGATGCTTGTCCGCTGCTTGCTCGCGTTTGAACTCCACCGGATCGAAGCCCTTTTCCCCCGAGCCCGGGCCGACGATGCCGGTCTGGGCGTCATGGATCGGCAGCGCGCGACCATCGGCTCCGCGAGCCACCGTGTCTTCCGTTGTTTCTGGCACCAGGGCCCGCGGATCGTGCGGATAATGGTAGGTCTGCGGCGCCGAACTGTACTGCAGCCGCGCGTACCTGTACTGCGCCGCCGTCTGTGCGATCGGATCTTCGTGATACTGGGTCTGGGCCAGGCTGCCCACGCTGCCGTAGAGCATGCTCGGCGCGTCCATCTCCATTTTCCAGGCGCCACTGCTGGAGATACGCAGGATGCCGTGGCTCGGCTTGCCACTGGGCATCACGAAGCGCGCCAGGCCATGAAGGCTGTCGTTGCTGTCGTCGTAGATCAGTTGCGTGATCTCACGAACGACCAGCGTGACGTCGGCGCCGAAGTAGTCGAGGAAGACCTTGATCTCGCGGTCCCCGAGGTTGTCTTCGTACAGCTTGATGAAGTCGTCGGTGACGGCGACGACACCTTGGCGCAGGGTTTCGTAGCGCTGCTGATAGATCTCGCTGATTTCGTTGATCACCGCCAGCGCCTTCTGGTAGTTCAGCGTCTTTTCCGCGCCGATCTTCTCGATCATGTCGGGCAGACCCTCAGCCAGGAAGCTGCCGTACAGCGGTTGGTGGCTGGGCGAGATGAACGCGGGGAGCTGCTGGTATTGATGGGTGAGCACCTCGATGGCGTGGAGTGCGTTGCCCAGCAGGCCGAAGGCTTGTTGATTGCGCGTCTGATTGGTCATAGTGGAAATCCTTTTTCCGTGAAATTGAAAGAGGTAAGGCGAGGGTAAGTCGCCTCAGGCAAGATCAGTCGATGCTCTCATCGCTCGGATGTTGCGGCCCATCTTCGAATGCCGAGCTCGCTTGTCCAGCGAACCTCGACTGAAACGTCGGCGTACCGCCGTAGCCACCGTACATCGGCGGTTGACCCGGGGACGGGCTGAAACCCGAAGTGAAGGCCGGCTGCAGTTCGGCCGCGTTGCCCACCAGCAAGCCGTGGTGGAGGTAACCGTGCCACTGCATCAGAGGTTGCAAGGGGGAACGGGCCAACCCCGGATACTGACCGTTCCAAGCCACGGCTCGCGTGCGCATGCTCGTGTGGCCGTCGATGGGGGCCTTGAGGACGCGTTGCACTTGGAGACGGTAACGGTCTTTCATCACCGTGTCCAGGTCCTCGCGCTGGGCGTGGGGCGGAATACCGTAGGGCACGAGGTCATCGAACACGTCGGTCTCGTTGTGCGCGTCTTGGTAGACCACGAACTGGTACAGCCGGTCGTTGACCTGGCCGATCGTCTCGAACATGAGCGTGGCGTCTTCCTCGCAGAAGGCCGCCGACAGGATCAGCAGCGGCTTGAGGTAGATGAACACGTCCAGCGGCTGGTAGTGCAGCTTCATGTCGCGGCCGCCGAGATTGGGGAACAGGCGCTCCAGCAGGTCCTTTTCCGCCTGATCCGCGACCTTGGCCAGCTCGAAGAAGCGCGTGCCTTCGAGAACCGCCTTGGCCTGCGCTTCTTGACGCACGCCTTCCAGTTTGGCGCGGTGTTCGTCGGTCATGCCGGCCATCGTCATCATGGCGACGAAGTCGGGATGTTCCAGCGGATTCAAGCCCCAGCGCGTGACGAGCGGTTGGTTGAAGACGAGCGACTGCTTGTGCAGGTCGAAACGGGCTTGGGCGAAATCGCGAACAACGTTGCGACGCATGAATTCGTTCATGATTGAGTCCTTGTTGACATTGAAAAAGTGGGATGGGGGTAAGTCATCCCGGGAAGATCAACCTTCGAGCTGGAAGATGTTGTCGAGGTTGCTGGCGATGCGGCCGTTGAGACTGGCGTTGGCGATGATGTTGGACCGCAGATTCAACAACACCTGATGCAAGAGCTTCCAGTCCGGTTTCCAGTTCTGGATGATGTCTTCGAAAGCGTGCGTGCGCTCCCCGGTGTAGCTTTCCTCAGGCTGCAAGGTCTCCACGATGACGTGGCAGTCTTCCAGTCGAGAGAAAATCCAGAGCAGCTCCTTGTACGTCAACAGCCGCATTTCTGGATTCTGAAACCAGCCGGTCACCGTGAACGTCACTTCCACGTCCGGAACCCGGTGAGGCGTGTCTCCGGGCTTGCTCGGCTCCAGGTAGAGTACGTGGACGTTCCAGTCATCCACCCATCGAGAGATGGCGGCGTAACAGAGCATCGCGTCGACGTTGATCTCTGCACGAAACTTGTACTTCATGATGCATCCTCACCCGATCGAGACCAGAACGTGGACGCCACGACTTCAGCCCGCGACATGACGGGGAATCGAATGGACGTGGCACTCTCAGGTTCACGATGAAGGCGCACCCAGACGATCTTGCCGGCCTCATCGACGACTTGGAAGGTGCCATCGGCATCGACGGTGACTTCTTGATCGGGGATGATGCGCAGCGGCGAGGTCATACTGGTTCCCAACGCCCAGGCTTCGGACAAACCCGATCCATCGGCTCGTCGCAATCGCACGTGGTAAGGGTCTTGGCCGACACAGACCAAAGCCGCATTGGCCAGCAGGTCTCGGGTGTTGTACTTCTCGTTGTAGATCCGACGCTGATGCGTTTGCGCCATCCATTGCTTGGTCGCCACCGCCGCGTCATACCCGGCGAACCCGGCCAACATCATCAAACGCCAGATCGGCCACAGCAGGACCGCGCCGATGAACATCGCCAGTCCCACCTTGGGGGCGTGACGAGAGTCCGAGAGCATGTGGATGGTCTCGCCCATGCGGGTGTCCAAGCGCAGGTAGACGAGACCACACAGGACCCACCCGGCGAGGATCAGGGTGGCCCACCAGGTTTGGACGATGTAGTGATGGATCATGGACGTGTCTCCTTTAACGAGGAAGAACCTTGAGGAAGTGGCGAATCGAAAACGAATCCAGCAGCACGAAGCTTTGGGTGTCGACCCGATCGCACGCGATGATGGTTTGGTCTCGAAACGCGAAATAGACCGGCTGGGGCAAAACGCTGGACGGATCCGGCAAGGGATACAGCCGCCAGCGCTGGTTGCCCGGGTCTTCGAAGCGAACCGCCTTGACCACCTTGCGCCCATCGACCCACATGTCCTTGTCGGGATCGATGAATGTCTTGGACGCAAAGGGTTCGGCGATCACGCGAACGGCCGGCATCAGCGCGCCTTCTTCAGCAGTCGGCCTTGGAGGCGATGGCCTTCGACCGTGTAGAAGAAGAAGTCGAGCTCGTTGCGCAACTCCACCGTCTGGTGCGGGATGATGCGGATGCGCAGCGTCTGATCGCAGAATACCAGCTCGTCAACGGCGCCATCGACCACGCCGTGATTGTCGAAGTAGTGGTCGTTGATGTAGAGGCCAGTGACTTCCTTCAGCAGGTCCCGGGTGTGAACCGTTCGCACGGGACCACGCGGAAAGATGTCGGCCCAGAACCTTTTCCAGCCGCTGATGGGGGCATTGGTCGTCGGAAATTGCATGATGTTGTTTCTCCCTTTAGTAGATATCATCGCTCGAATCGAACGTGATCTTGCTGTCTTTGTCGATGTAGATGCGGGCGTGCTTGCGGCCGATTTCTTCACTGACAAAGTCCAGCGTGGTAAAGATCGTGTCGCCCGGCTTGCGGGGCGTGTGACCGAAAGAGGATCCCGCCAGGTAGCGACACTCTTCCACCGTGAACGTGATGTCCATGTGGGTGCCCTTGTCGTAGACAGTGTGGCGACCTTTTCGATCCTTGGGAAACAGATGATCGAGGGCGATCACGTGGGTGCGATCCATCTCCTTGCGGCGATCACGGTAGTCCTTGTTGAGCTTTTTGTTAAGCTTGTTGGTGGCTTCGAGCAGGGTGACGTACTCGTCATTGAACTCGTTGCCCAACACGGCCTTGGTGCGACGGGCATTTTCCCGGACGAGTTCCTTGGCCTCGTCTTCCGTCTTGGGCTTGGTGGCCAGGCCCGTCAGTTCGTCCCGGCGACCAATGACGTGCCAGTCGAACCAGTTCGACAGGTCACGCCAACGGTCATAGGCGCCAAAGAACTGACACGCAGCTTCATAAGCAGTCATGGTCTTACTCTCCTCGAAGTAAGGGTTAGGGTAGTCGATTTTTACCGATGGTGCCGCATCCAAAACATGGCAGACATTGGTAAAAATCGTTATCTGAAAACGAGACGGCATAAATGCCGGATCTTCGCGATCCGGCAGATTCTTAACCGATCAGATAGAACATCGTGTCGGGTGTGACGTGTGGCATCAGACTTTTGTAGAACTTGTTGATGTCCCATTTACGAAACACGTAGGAAGCGCTATCGACCATGACCTTCGTGAACTTTCGGTCAGGGTAGGCTTGGCGATTCCCCGCGGACCACACCAGGGGTTCAGGTACGCCTTTGGGCTGGCCGTCGCGGATGCGTTGTTCGATACTGCGACTCGTGTGAGCGCCATCGGTCACAATCAGAGTGTTTTCGTCAGCGTACGTCACAATCCAATCGGTCTTGCCGTTTTGACGACCACCACCGGCCATCACCGTGCAGCATTCTCGATAATAGACGATGTTCGTCTGCCAGTTGTCCAATGCCGACTGCAGCTGTTTTTGGATGAGCTTGTCAGCAGTCAGGGTGGTTTCGATCGCGTTGATAACGTGATCCCAGTCAACAAATCGTGAGGGTTGATTCATGGGCTTGTTTGCCATCATTCAAACTCCATTAAAGGACATAAAAGAAAGACATTCCCCAACGAGGGCATTCATGAGGGCTCCACACTAACGTCCCGCTCGACCGAGTGGGAGTGATGGAGCGCTGCGAATGCGGCTCGAAGGGGGTATCTACTATTGGGTTTTTCTATTTTCGTACCGACGGATGACTACGTAAGCCCCGTAACTCGGAAAAGGGAGAAGTTCGCTGAATGAGCGTGCAGAATTGCCGCGACCGGCGTCGAGTTGTGGGTGAAGTTTGGGGCGGGAAGTGAACGCTCTTACCCCATAGCTTTACGCCGTGGAACAAGTATACCGCATGAAAGCGGGATAAGAGGAATCAACTACCCGATGTGCAATCGGCTGGCCCGGGTGTGCGGCGCGCACCACGGAGATCGAGCCGCCGGGATGGCCGGCGCTGCGATCTGACGTTGCTTTCCCCACATCACAGGGGGAAAGACAGGCTGGCGAAAGTCGATCAACGGGATGTGGCCGAAGTCGAACAGATTACGCCAGGTCGTCCAGCCGAATCCTCCGAAGAGAGATCCGAACATGGTCTTGGGTTCCTTTTACGTGGGGGTGTCTTGCGAGATGAGATACGACACGCGCCGGGTCGAATCTTCACCGACGTAGATCTGGATGGGCGGGTTCGCGTAGGCGTCCTCGCTGAGGGCGCCGCCGATCACCGAGACGTCTTGGTCAGGCACCAGAAACACTTGCCCGTCCGGGGCAGTGAGTTTCCAGGCCGCCAGCTCTTGACCGAACTGCGGCACGTAGCGCTCCGGATTCAGATCGCGCAGATCCACCATCGGTTGACCGGAACCATCGAAGGGGCCGGCCAAACGGTAGTTGAAGCGACTGTCACTTTGGATCAGATCGCGGGTATTGAGAAGAGTTGCCATGGATGAGCTCCGTGGGGTTCAAATTGATGGAATGAAGGGTAATTTCTTACCCATTCAGGAATCAGCCGGCGGCACTGGCCGCGATCTCTTGTTCTTCGAGCAGCCGCGCGAAGTCCTGCGGCGTCATCGGAACTTCCCGGGTGAAGCCCAGGATGACCTCGATCTTCTCGCTGCGGTTGTACGCGTTGCAGGTGACGGTGCCCGTGTCCGACATCTCGACGTCTTGATCGAGCACCTGCCAGCACAGGTCCACCGGCGCGTCCTTGTCCACACGCAGGTCCCAGCCGGTATCGCTGCTCAGACGGTGGAGGTAGTCGATGTCGTAGGACGAGCCTTCATCGATGAGGGTGGTGAACTCGGCGACTTCCAGGAGTTCACGGGTGTTGAACGAATTACGAAGGGTCGGCATGTCAGTTCTCCGAAGAGTGGGGTTGATCATCCTTGGCCAGGTCGCGTTCCCAGGCCAGACATTCTTCCAGCAGCGCCGGGGTGAAAGGCACTTGCTGGAACACGAGCACGCGAACGAGTGCGCCGTCCAGATCGAAGACGTCCATCCGACCGGTGTTGTACAACTTGGTGGGCTGGTGCGGAATCGTCCAGCGCTGGTCGTGGGCTTCGAGGTAGTAGGCTGCGCCCTGGCCGACCTCGTTCCAGCGCACCAGATCGAGGTGACGGTTGTCCTCGACTTCACGGTCGATGCGGATGTGAAAGGCGTGAGCGAACACGTCTTCGGTGTTGACCGTGGCGTGGTCCGACGGGGGCGGGAGGACGAGCTTCAGGCCCAGTTGCTTTTCGAACTGCTTGACGTTCAGGCTCAGCAGCAGCAACGCCGATGGCGCCCCGTCCGGGTAGCGGATGTGGAGTTCGAAATCGCAGCGACCCCCCGAGTGGTAGTCCACGAGCTGGTCGTGCACGTAGAACGTCTGGATCCCGGTGCGCATGGCGATGTCGTCCGGGATGACGCGGGTCAAGTCGCACTGGACGACCCAGCCCTCGATGTCGGTGTCGGCCGTCTTCCATTGACCGCGTTCACCGAGGCCGAAATTGAGGTAGGCAAAGGGGCTTGGGGCATCTTCCCCGTCTTTGCCCAGCACGGTGAAGTTGACCAAATGACCACTGGAGTTGCGCAGCAGCGCAACCAGTTCTTTGGTGGTGATTTGCATTTGAGAGTTGCCCTTTCAAAGGCAAAAAGAAGTGAGGCGGAATAAAGCCCCTAGGTTTTCAGGCCTAGGGGCTTTATGACCGGGCTGACCGGAAAGGTCAGTTGGTGCGCATTTCCTGGGGGAAACGCTGCGACGGCCGTTCTTGGCCGTACGGGGGACGACGTTGCATCGGCGCGCGGTCACCGTAGCTGGGGTGACGGTGCGCCATGCCGCCGTGCGGGCGGAACATGCGCGTCAGGAGCTCCTGGCTGTTGAGCATGGCCGCGCGTTCGAGGACGGCCGCCGCCAGCGCCTTGTCGCGCGGGGACAGGTCGGCGAAGTCCATGGTGCGGAAGCTCTGCTCGTACTGCACCGGCCTCGGCGCATGCGGGCGCTTCTCGAACACCGGGGCGTTGTCGTGCGTGACGGTGGCAGGGATGGTCTCGCCATCAGCCGCTTCACCGCCCGACTCGTTCGCGCTGGCCGACAGCACGGGATCCATGACCCGGTGCGCCAGCACCGGCGGCGGCACGTCGGCCGACTCGGGATGGATCGTCTCGCGGGGGATCGATTCGTCGTTGTACAGGTCGTGCAGCGAGATCAGGACTTCCTTGGGGATCTCCTTGATGATGCGTAGGCTGTGCTTGGCCCAGCCTTCTTCGCCGTCCGGGGCGGGACCCTTGTAGGCGATCGTCAGGAGTCCTGGATAGGCGTCCAGGCCGACGTTGTTGCTCCGATCCGTCAGCGCCACCGAGTTGTTCAGCAGCTTCTGGTAGGTCTGGATGTACATCAGCCGATGCGCCATGGCGCGTACGGAGTCCTTGCAGTACGCGAGCTTGAGCTGGTCGGGGTACTGGCCTTCGGCGAAGCCGGCGGCGTCCCAGAGGTTGCCGAAGATCTCGGCGAACCAGTCCTTGACCGCCACGAGATCGTGGGGTTCGGTGTAGACCTTGCGCTCCATGTTTCGGAGCAAGGCCCGGGTGATCTGGTAGACCAGGTCCATCTTGACGGAGTCTTCTTCCGCCGACGACGAGCGCGTTTCCACTTGCTCCAGGCCCGGCACCAGCTGGTCCGGGAATTCATTGATCACGAAGTCAAGGCGCGGAGAAGTGCCCGACAGATTGATGATGGTTTTCATTTGGTAAGTCCTTTGAAAAATTACCAGAAAGGATTGATGAGCTGCTATTTACCATGTTCCCAAGAACACCTTGCAGCTAATAGGAGGTAGTACATCTTCTTCTAATGAGATCACAACGGGTCGTTGCTGAAGTGCTGATACTCAAATCCGTGCACTGCCTCGCAGAAGTTGCGATAACACTAAAAGTCCACGAGAATCAATCGCACCCTCCATAGGTACTCTTAGATTCCCTTGTTCTATTTCTTTAACGTACTGGACAGATCATGCGTGCAGTTAGTAAAAATCAGCCAACCTGTTAAAATTGGCCGACTTCTTTTCACCGCAGATGCATGATCACCCGTTGTTCCGGGTACTTGGTCTTGATCTTGGACTGGGCCGTGATCTCGAACCAGGTCGTGCGCCACACGCTGGCTTCGTAGCGCAGGCACAGCTGAGCGTACTCGCTGAGACTGCCGCGTTCGAGCTCGCGGATGTAGCCTTCCAGGACCCGGATGAACTCGTTCATGTGGTAGGATTCCACCGACGAGAGGTCGTTGCGACGCTTCAAGTTGTTGTAGGTGCGTCGCAACACGACGTAGAGCCAAGACACGTTGTCTTTCGTGACAACGATCTCGGACCACTTCGGTTTGGACTTGGCCAGACGCTTGCGCGCCGGGGCCGTGAGGAGACGGTAAGCGAGGGTGCCGACAGCGATGCCGGCGCCGAGGAGCAGAGCAAAGACTCGCATTTTCAGAGGATCCTTTGAAGTTTTGCGACGGGTAAAGTCAGGTGTGATTGGCGGGTTTACTCCTGCCAGTCATAGGAGTAATATGTGCTTGTAGCTTTTTGGATTTTCACCACTGCCAGCATAAACGCCCTGCCACAGAACCCTAAGTCTGTGGCAGGGCGTCGTATGTCGAAAGGAGCTTCATCACAAGCAAATCGTGATGCGTAGGAACTCCACTTGCGTTTCTTGATCGCGCGAGTAAAACGAGTAGCGTGTACTGGTCTCGAAGGATCCTTCGTACTCCACGTAGGCGTCATTTTGCAAGAATGTCGCATCGGTGGAGATGAAGTTACCGAGGCGAACGATGTCGCTGACGGAACACTTCGTGGTCACTCCGCGGCGATGGTAGTCCAAGGCGCGGTTGTAGACGGCGTACATCTTTTCGAGAATCTCTTCGGCCTTGAACAGGTCGGAAAGCTTCTCGATCTGGGCGGCTCGTTCTCGTGCAGTCATCGACACATGTGAAGGCGGCGGCATGGCACCGAATTCCATACGTGCTCCGGAACCGAGAATGGTTCGGAATTTATCGACGGCAGTTACGTGGCTCACGATGAGGGGGTGGATGGAAGAAGGACTACACCAGGCTCAGTTGTCGCAGGTGGCTGCGCAACTGGTACTTGTCGTTTTCCTGGACGAAGAAGAAATCAGCGTGGAGGCGCTCGAAGGATTTCGGCGGGCTCGTGTGGACACGAACCGACAGCGCGTTGTCTTCTCCCTTGACACAGCGAATGTTCATCACCGGGACATGGGAGAGGGCGGCGAGCTTGCCCAGTTCTTGAAACATCTCCCTCGAAAACGTTGCCACGATTTCGGGGTCGAGGTGGTCACGCAGCGTACTGGCCAGCTCGAACAACCCGTGAAAGGATTGTCCTTTGAGTTCGGCCGCGATAGTGGACAGTTTCGTCATGATCAGAATCCTTGCAAAGATTTTGACGTGCATAGAGCGAGTGGTGGAATAAACCACCACTCGCCTATGGCTCTCTTCTCTACAATCAACAAAGGAACATCGCAGAGGCTGACCAAACCTTTACGACATAGCATTAGTGGTGCACGAACGCTAATTCCGTCTGCTGACCGTGTTAAACTGGCTGTAAGCCGAACCAGCCCTTTCCTCACCAACCCCGGATTGATTGCGCAATCGCTAGAGAAGGTAGGTCGGGAACTGGTTCGTCCATACAATGTATTTCTGGTCGAGTCAGTGATAACCCAGGTGGGAACCCACCAGGAACTTGAAATGCAGGGCTTCGATCACCTTGGCTTCGGGGTCATTTTCGAAGCCACTGATGACGCGAAATCCGTTGATCTTCAAGATGTCGGTGTAGGCTTTGAGCGGCACGTCCGTGGTGTAGAACAACACGCTGTCGCCGTACATCTTGATCTTGCGGTAGAGGTCTTCCCATTTCGGCTCGCGCTGCACCCAGGCCCAGGTGACGGGCTCGGGCACGTGAAACGCAGGCAGCTCGCTCAGGGCACGGTTGAGATCGTACAAGGCAAGGATCAGTTGGTTCAGATCCTCGCCCTTGGCCAAGTCGGCGTACGCACGCATGAGGTACCTACTGGCACAGCGCGGCAGCGCCATCGAAGGCGCGGCGCAGAGTCTTGATGACGAAGGCCAGGACCCAGCAGCAGCCGGCAAAGAGGTAGAGCGCTGCGATCCAGCAGAACCAGCCCAGGACGGCCACGCCGATCAGAAAGCTCAGAACCGCCAAGATGGCGGCGTCAATGAAACGCTTCATGAAAAACCCTTTCGAAGGTGGGGTATTTCTCAGACCAGGTCGTACGAGCGGCGCAGCTTCTTGTCGCCGCCGGCTCGCTCGTACTTGTCGACGTAGTTGTCCACGTAGGGCGCGAGCTCGTCGTGCAGATGGAAGTGGTATTCCGCGTTGGGAATGCCGTCGGCCGAGTACAGGAAGCTCACGCAGAGTTGTCCGTTGATCAGGTCGAACTGCTCGAAGCGCAGCCGGTGCATGAACTTCGGATCGAACTCGCGCGTCTTGCCTTCGGCCGAACACAACCGGGCCAGGACGCCATAGGTCTGCTCGTAGGCACGGCGCAGCTGACCACCGTCGGTCTCGGTCGGCCGGTGATTGCCCAGGCCGGCAATGGCCGTACTCAGGGCGTCGCAGAGTTCTCGGAACTGGCGCTTTTGAAGAGGCACGGAAAACGTGTTCTTCGCAGTCACCTTGACGCCATTGGCATGGCCCAGAACTTTCTTCGGCGTGACAGTAGTCATGATGTTGTTGTTCAACAAAGGTTAAACGAACTGCTTGGTGCGTTCGTCGACTCGCTTGAGCGATTCCCAAAGAATATCCAGACGCTTCTCGTTTTCGGTCACGTCTTGAAGTTCATCGGTGGCGTTCAAGCACAAAGAAATCTGTTGCGCTTCGTCGACCGTGATCGTCCACACGGGTGGGTGGAACTGGTAGGCACGGTGACGAACGGCCATAGTAAAGACCACGCCGGCTTCGAAGTCTTGGAGGACTTCTTTGTCGTAATGCAAGGTCTTGGCTATTTCCAGCCCGGTCTGGACACGCACGAGCAAGGTCAGCCAGTCGTTGTGGGTGCCCTGGCCATTGCGCATGGCCACGAAAGACTCGTGGGGCGGGAGTTTCAGCTTGACCCGCTCACTCACGGTGAAGGCGCCAAACTCACGCAAGGTTTTGGCCATCTGGGCATTCTGCAACTCGTTCAATCGCTTGCGCTCGAACTCTTTGTACTGGTGAGCGCGCCGGTGCGGGTTGTATTTCTTGGTAGGTTTTCTATTGCCGGGCATTGACACCCTCCTTATTCAGAAGGCCATTGAGAAAGGTCAGAGCTGGGTAGTAACGCCACAGTTCTTAGGGAGTTGAGGAAAAGTACGGGCTCGTACTCAAGTCCGTAATATACGTCTCAAAGATTTTGCATTCAACGTAAAAAACGAATTTTGGCATAGCGCCCCAGCACCGAAGTGCTGGGGTGAGGAGAGCTATTTCCAGCCCAGGTCGTCGCGCAAGGCGCGATCGAAGTTGCACATCAGGTAGATGAACCGCAACCCGGTGATCATCAAGACCACGCCGTAGGCAAAGGCCACAAGGGCTTGTTCGAGCGGGATGTCAATGTGCAGCACCGAGATCAGCGTGCTGGTCATCAGCAGAAACACCGCCACGACCATGAAGGCCAAGCGAAACACCAAGCACAGGTTCAGGAGAATCACGTGCAACGTGGCTTCCTTGATGATGGCTTGGTAGTGGCGTTCCAGTCGGTTCATGGCAAAGCACAAGCCGACCATCACGGCGTAGCCTCCGAAGGCCAGGTCGTAGAACGCCAGGTACTCCTGGACGATGCTCAGGGGCGTCACCATGAAGCCGATCAAGCACGGAATCAGCGGCAACAACAAAAACAGGTACATGGTAGAGATGTCCTCATTCTTTGATACTTAGAAGAGTCCCTTCTAAAGTATCGTTTCAATCGTTAAACAAAGGTGAAACAAATGACCCTTAAGACCAGTGCCGACGTTGTCTTGAACAAAGTCGGTCTCCAACTCAGCGCCGACTTCGTCAAGCTCCATCGGTTCATCGAGACCTGGCTGTTCGCCCTGCTGGGCGTCTCGGCCGACCTCTACAACGAACTGGTGACCGGCGGCTACCTCAACGACATCCCCGTGCCCAAGCAGTTCATCTCGGGCCTGCACCTGCTGTCGCTGCTGGCCATCGTAATCAAGTTCGTCAAGCGCAACGTCGCGCAAGCCGAAGACACGGTGGCCAAGGAAATCCCGGCGGCCGCCCCGGTCGCCGCCCCCGTGGCCGCGCCCGTCGATCCGACCCCGCCGGCCCAGTAGTCGGCAGACGCACGAAGCGAGAGGGGTGACCTTCTCGCTTTATGCCGTCTCGAACGGTTTGACCCCGCTGCGGATCAGCAGCTTGGCTTCCTCCCACCGTTCCTGAGGCGCCGACCCGTTGTGGTAGTCGGTGACTAGTTGCCGTTCGTTGTAGGTCTGGATGCAGATCTTGCGATCTTGCCGACCTTGCTGTTGTCCACACTGGGTGCAGATGGGCACGGCGAACTTTCCGTTGTTGGGAAAGGTGCACACGTAGATGGGCTTGATGGAGATGTCGGGTTTGGGTGCCAACTGAAGAACCGGCGGCGTCACCGGTTCCTCCTTGCCAAACCACTGCCGCCAGAGTTCTTTGAAGAGGAGCATGGGAGTTCCTAGGTTCGAAGCGCAGACATTGATTTCACGATCGTCAAGACAGCCTCGCCGTTGCCTTCGAGGATGGCTTGTTGAGGCGTGCACTTGAGTTGCGGATGGATGGTCCGGATGAAATCCGTCATCGGGTCTTGCTTGGACCAGTACCGCGTGAAATAGATCTGGTCCAGGATGTAGGCGTTTTCCAGCTCGAACTGCCACGCCGGCAACGCCGTGATCATGCGTTTGAAGACCGGATGCGGCACGTGGTACCAGATGATGCGGCCATTGCGGTGGATGCGGTTGAGCACCGACGTCTCGACGATGTCCAGGTGCTCGGCCGCCCACTGCACGCTGCGGCAATCCTCCCCGTTCGGCGCCACGAACCTGTCTTCGTTGACCGAACGTCCTTTTTGGGGGTTGATGTTGCCGTTGACGAACCGTCGGCCGGTGCCGAGACTGAGTCGACCTGCTTCATTGAGCTTGACGAACTCCGGGTTCCAGGTGGTTTTGACTTGTGTCTGGGTGTTCATGAATAAGAAATGTGGATCGTGTCGTGGGTGAGTGCGACATAGCGAACAATCTCGCGCGCCGTTTCAAATTGAGTTCGGTGCCAGTCCGCCAGACGGGTATTCAACGTCCAATGGGTCCACTCCACGTAGGAGAGGGCATCTTGGGGAAGATGTTCATTGGCGTTGCGCACCGTCTCATTGGACAGGCTCACAGGTTTGTCCAGAACGTACGGGTTGGTAAAGCCCGGGGTCCAGGGGCTGCACATCTCGATCACCAACCAAGCGGTCAGCGGATCTTCGACGGCGGTTGACAAAGACTCGATTTGAAGACGGCACGACATGATGGTCCTGCCTTAGGCCGTGGCGGCCTCGTCGCGGTAGACGTCACCCGGAAAGGTTCCGGTGTCTTTCCAGAGGAACGTGATGTTGCGTCCATCCACGTCGTAGAGCGTGGGGCGCACGTAGACCTCGACCATGCGGTAGTCGAGCCAGAGCGACACCAGGGCCCAGCTGTCGGACTTGGCCGTGTGGAGGCCGTCTGTCTTGGGCAGCTTGGTGTCCCAGAACAGCGCCAGCACCGCACGCATGTAGTTGTAGCCAGACCACTTCATGTCGATCAGGTTGCACGACTTGTTCCAGGTGATCGACTCGCACTCGTTTTCCGAGAGGTTGCCGAACATCTGGCGAAAGTCAGGAAACGGCTTTTCCGCCGCCTCCTCGTAGAGCTTGGGCACATCGACCAAGACGATGTGCTTTTTCGGATCGGTCATCTTCATTCCCCTTTCTAGCGGATGAGGACAGTTTTCTGTTCAATCGCCATGCGGCGAATGATGTCGCGGGCGTCATCAAAGGTTTCTTTGAAGTCTGCACCGGTACGATGAGGATCTCCGGCAGCTTCCAACGCCAACCACCGGTCATGCAGAGGCGGCAGCAGATGCACGCTCCAAGGCAGCGTGAGATCTGTTTCGATGAAGGCGTCGGGGAGAATGTAGTCTTCGTAGTCGAGTTCATCCTCTGTGGGTCGGGCCATGTCAAAGCCAGGCAGACCTCCCTTGCTGATGATGTCATCGACCCAGGCTTGATGTTCCTCTTCACGCGCACGTCGTCGACGCAGGACTGCATCGGTTTGGCAGTGGCTCGTGAGCGCGCTCACGAGCCGAGACACCGAGGTACTGTTGCTGACGTCCTCGCGATCGAGGGTGATGAGGTACATGCTCATTGATGTTTTCCTTTTATGTTCTGGCGACGTTGGACCAGGCACTCGGCATGGAGGGTGTGGAGCAACGAGGGCAGTAGTCTTTCAGAACGTTTCCCTTTGCGTCGATCACGAAAGTCCATCCAAATTGACTCGCTTGTCGCCGAAGTCGGTCAGCGTTTTGCTCGTGCCACAAAGCAGGCAATTGGGATTCGGGAAGGTCTGTGACTTCTCCGCCATGAAACGTGACAGTGCACTTTCGAATGAAGTCATTGTCACATTCAAGGTGTCCGCTTGTCATGATCAGCTGCGGACCATCGCGCTGAAGGTCACGGCGGTGGTGTTGTCCGAACGCGTCTCCACCAGCCCGACCGGGTACAGGTAGAAGTCCGCACCGTCGATCTGGACACTGGCGGCGTATTGCGTCAGGGTAGCACCGACCCCACCCATCCACGTGTTGAACCACGACGCGATGAACACATGGCGATTGAGGGCGTGGGTGGTGTCTTCCGTCGTGACGGCGGGAGCGTACACGAAGGTGTAGCTGGTCGGGTCCAGTTGGTAGACCATGATCGGGTCGGCCGCCACCGCCTGATCGAACAGCTGTTGAAAACTCGCCAGCGCGGCGCTGTCGGTGCCGGCATTGGTCGGGCTGGCGATGAGTTCGAAACGATGCAACATGGGGGTCCTTTAATAACTGATATACAGAAAACAACCGTAAGACGCGGCTTCACGAATGAAGTCTCGCGCTCTGCGATAGTTTTCTTCGGTGCGTCCCTCGTTCTCACCTTCGAACGCACAGCCTTGACCGGATGGGTTGGGATAGCTTTGGGCCCACACGCGATACTCGGCCAAGGTCTCGGGTAAAAGTTCGTTGGCTTTTTTCACCCCTTCGGCATTGACCGTGTCAGGCTGCCAAAGATCGTAGCCAATTTCACCCATGTCGTTTTCTTTGTCGACCCACCAGCCGGCCATGTGGTAAGCCATCCAGGCGGTATCACTGGTGCAGATCTCGACAGAAACCATCTTGGGCAAAGTTCCTCCGATGGCGTAGATCTGGGTGCCCATGTCAACGCTTCCTGCGCGGCTGCTTGGGTTCTTTCCACCAGAGACCGATGGCCAGTCCGGCCACGAAGACTCCCAGGTAGGCAAAGTAGAGAACTTTGCCCGCCATGTAGCATTCGAAGTCCATGGCTACACCTTGCCCAGCTGGACGCCGGTTTGGCCCTGGTACTTGCCCCCGCGGTCGGCGTAGCTGACTTCGCAGGCTTCGGTGCCTTGGAAGAAGCAGAACTGGCTGATGCCTTCGTTGGCGTAGACCTTCATCGGCAGCGACGTGGAGTTCGCGATCTCGATGACGACGTTGCCTTCGAAGCCCGGCTCGATGGGCGTGACGTTGACGATGGCGCCGGCGCGCGCGTAGGTGCTCTTGCCCAGGCAGATAGCTACGACGTCCCGCGGCATGCGGAAGTACTCCACCGTCACACCCAGCAGGTAGCTGTTGGGCGGCAGGATGACGTACTTGGCGCCTTCTTCATCCAGACGGATGGTGCCGTCGACCAGGCACCGGGCCGCGTCCAGCTTCTTCGGATCGATGATGCCGCCGTGGACGTTGGTGAAGATCTTGAACTCTTCTCCGAGCGAGACGTCGTAGCCGTAGCTGGTCGAGCCGTAGCTGAGCACCTTGCGCACGAACGCCGAGGCGAGCGGGCCGTCGATGTCGTCGCCGCCGATGGTGATCGAACGCACCGATTGGCCGTTGTAGGGCGAGATCATCGGCACGAAACGCGCATCATCTTCGGGCGTGGCATCGCGCGTGTACTGTGCCTTCAGATGTTCCCAGTAGTAGGCTTCAGCGTGCGCTCCCAGCGGGACGGCGTGGGTCTTGCCCATCTGCTCCTTCCGATAGAGTTCTTCTTCGAAGATGATCTTCGGCGGCACACAGAGCTTGCGGATTTGTTTGTCGGAAAGGATGGTCATTGTAGAGATCCAAAGAAAAAAAGAGATCAGGGCGTCGGGGTGGGCAGGGCCTGGACCACCAGGCCGCAGGCCAGCATGTAGTTGTCGTGCTCGACCACGCTGGCGTGGTACAGCGTCTGAGGTTGGCTCAGTTGACGACGGGACGTCACTTCGAAGATGGCGCCCGCGTATGTGCTGAGCAAGCCCAGCCCTTGACCGCTGAAGCTGTTGTTTTGCGGGATGATGCCCCGCAGGCGTTGACCCACTCGCAACGCCGAGGCGATGATGGGGGTGCCGTCTTCTTGGTAGAAGACCTGGTCATCGCCACACCGGAATGTGTCGCGGCTATTGATCTGGATCTCGTGACAAGATTGCACGCCGAGCGAGACCGCCCGGTTCATCAGCACCGACCGCACCACGTTGTTGGCCACGCAGAACGAACGCTTCCAGTCCCACGGACCTTGCAAGAAGTCCAGGAGCGAGAAATTGAGGTTTTCACGCGAAGCCGTCGTGAACATGGTATCGGAGGAAAACCCCACCACCGGCGGCGGAGGAGGCGGCGGTGGGGGCGTGGGCGCGGGCGGTGGCGACGGGGCGATCTGGCTCATGGCGTGGCTTTCTTACTTGACCCGCTTCAAGAACGACGGACGTTCTTTCGGAGCGGGCGTGTCTTGCAGGCTGAAGTCCAGCGGGGGCGGTTCGGCCGGGACCGCGGGGTCATTGTCCGCGGGCGTGACCACCGACTTCAGTGGGGCGGCGGGCGAATTGGCTGCGCTTTCGTTGAAGCCCAGTTGACCGTTGGTCAAGATGTCTTCTTCGTGCAGCGGGCACTGGAACTGTAGGTGGCCGACCTTTTCTTGATCGGGCACGTACATGGCCGAGATGGCTCCGATCGGAATCGACATGCTCACGGCCTTGCCCCGGACCCGCATCTGGATGTCGACGTGGGTGTCGTGCCAGCGCGTGCGCGGCGACGCTTCCAGGCCGATGTTCAGGATCAGCATGTCCTGGCGCATCAGGGCGTAGGTCGAGCCGTCCGGGCGGATCACCGGCACCGACATGCTCTTCAAGCTGGCGGCAAAGGGCCGCACTTCCCGATCATCCATGCCGGCGTAGCTGGTCATGACCACCAGGTAGACCACCGGATCGTTTTCCAACATCCACGCCCACATCGCCGGCAGCAAATGCTTGCGGGCATCGGTCGGGCGAAACGGCTTCTTTTCTTGTTGCGACATTCTTTCTCCAGAGTGTGATTTATAGGAAGGGTTTCCACGCCAACGGAAACGAGCAATGGATCGCAGTGGCAAACAACGGCGCGATGTCTGCATGACTGTTGCGGGCATAACCACAGCCCACGGCTGTGACGAAAAAGCGCAGCTCCGGATGATCGTGGGTGAAGGTGCAAAAGCGGTCCACCCATTCTCGGATCTCGGCCACACTCAGGTACGACTTCAGGTGGTAGCCTTTGGTCGGGATGGCGTAGCTTTGACCTTGCAAGCCTTCGAACTGACCGGGGATGGCGCGGTAGTACTTCGCGGCAATCAACGCCGCACCGGCGCCGTGATAGCCTTTGAAGTTGCTCCCAAACACAAAGATTTCCCCGTTCTTAGGCAGTGTCATGTTGCGATGAAAACTCCGCGCTGGAGCAGTCATGACTCGTCTCCTCTTTGGTTTTTCCTTTGAACGTCATAAAAGCCACCTCCGTGTAAAATAACACAGGGGTGGCTATAAGGACGTCAGAAGCTGAAACCGACGTGGGTGAGGTGGTTCATCAGTTGGCCATGCGGCGAAGCGACGAACATGTTTTCTTTGCGATTGAACACGTAGACGGTGGACATCTTGTTGTCGATCGCACAGTTCTCCAGCAGGAGCGTGGTGTGCTTGTTGACGAGCGTGAGCACGAAGCGCATGTCGTCTTGCTCCGAATTGCGAGCCTTGATCAGGCCCAGGACCGGCTTGTCCTTGAGTTCGCGATAGACGGCGCTGTAGGAGCGATTGCCCAGCAGCACGCGTTGTGCCAGGTGACCGATCGTCTGATAGGTCACCATGGAGTTGGTTTCTGTCTCCGTCTTGATCTGGGCGCGCTTCCACAGGAGTTCGAAGAACGCCTTTTGGATGAACCGCGTCACATCACTGGCCGTGGTGTGATCGCAAGCTGCGGGAAGCGACCTGAGCAGGTCGGCGACGGTGAGGGTTTTGGAATTCACCGGAGAGATCGCGAGATCCATGGTTGTGCAATAGAGTAAGGAAGAACTGTTAAAATTGTGTCTCAGATCGATTCTAAGCTTCCAACCCGTGTCACCATTGAACGCCCCTCCTCAGGTGTGTAGCGATCAATGCAGGCTAAAAGGATCCTCGGTCCAAGGCTCCTTGGAAAGAACGTGTTTTGCAGCTAGAAAAAGTCAAGCCACTTGCAAAGCACACAACAGACGTGATTCGGATAAAAAACGTAAATCGTGTGTAAACCCAAGCTTCTTATTATAAGGCCCCAGGAGGCGCTGAAAAATGTCTTCCAGCAAACCCTACACGGGTACCAGTAACGATCGCCTGACAGCGCTCATCAACGCTGCCAATGGCACCAACCTTGTCGAAGAAATCGACTTCACCTACGGACTGCCCCAACCGACCATCGGCCCGCGGGGCGAGAATACGAAAGTGGTGCTCACGCCGTGCGCGGGCACCTTGTATCGGGGACCGGTCACGATCTACTACAACCGGCTGAGCCTGGACGTGCTCAACTTGTTGCCAGAGGGCTTCATCAAGCCGGCCTTGATCGATGTGTTTCCGTTTTGCATGCAAAACGTGCTGGGCAACATCGATGATGCACTCGGCTTGCAGTTGGAACCGCACGAAGTCATCAACGTGTGTTTCGACAATCCGCAGCCCAGCTACCCGCTGACGATCACTCCGAACTCGCTGGCGTGGTTGCCCTCGACCTACCCGCTGGTGGCGATTTCGGCGTCGTACTTCGACTTGTCGACCTTGCCCGACATCTTGCAGTCGTTCAGCGCGGAACATACCGATTTGGGCACGATCCCCTTTACCGTGCTGCCTGCCTTCCAGAGCAGCTAACCCTCTTTGCGGAGCATCTTTCTCATGACAACCCTCACCAATGGTCTGACGGTGAACGCCGGGATCTCGGCCATGGCCAACTGGCTGGCGGCGCTGAATTCGGAATCGAGCTACGCCTACGACGGCACCGAATTCACGCTCGGGCTGCCCATCCCCCACACCCCGGTCGATCCGATGGAGACGACCAACACCCAGCTGACCATCACGGCCGCTTCGGGCACGCAGTTCACGGGCTCCAAGACGTTCCGCTACGAGCGCCTGCAACTGGGCAGCACGCGAGCGGGCGCCGGTCAGAACTACTCGCTGACCAACGGCCAGACGCAAGACTCGATGGTCGCGCAGATCCTGGCCGACCACAACCTGATTCCGGCCGAGATCGTGGTCGAAGGCAACATCCCCGGCACGCCGGGCGGGACCGCCGTCTGGACGCTGACGGCGATCAACAACAGCCTGATCTACTACGGCCAGATGGGCGTGACCGTGCACCTGCCGGTCTTCTAACATGAGCGGTGGAGGCGACTCCACCGTTTATGCCGTCAATCGGCCACCCAGTCTTCGAGCATGCGCAAGTGGCCAATGCGTTCGATGAGCAGGTCGCCGTTGGGCAAGATCGATTGGAAGTCGTACGGGATGTAGCGCTGGTTGATCATGGCGCCCAAGCGCTGGAGTTCAGCGCGAATGTCTTGGACGCCGCGCTCGAAGGCCAGCAGGTGTTCCATGAACAGGGGCTTGAAGTCCATGGTGAACCCTTCCGCGTCGTACTCCAGGTCTTGGCGGGCTTCCAACTCGGCCACCAGGTGGTCTATGAGGCGCTTGGTGGCCTTGTGCATGACGTGGTGGTACTGGGTGCGGTCCATCAGGATGATGAAGGCCAGGTGAAAGGCGTACTCGGCAAAGGGGCCAAAGAAGCCTTTGAACTGGCGGGTGACTTCGGGCAGATGGAGAATCACCCACGGGGGCATTCTCTCGATGACGGCGCGATACTCGTGGTCATTCATGACAGAACTCTCCAATTGACGGCATAAAGAGCACTCCCCAACCACGGGAGTGCTCTTTGGAGCATGAGGGTCGAGCTCGCTGGCGGACAGGTGGTCAGCTGCTGAGCGCGTTGATGTAGTTGGTCGGTCGGCTGCGCGCGGCGGCCACAGCCAGGGCTTCGCGTTGGAAGTCGCCGTCGTGGCTGACTTCGCCGGAGATGAAGATCGGGGTGTTGAACAGTTCGGGATTGGCCATCTGGGCCGCGTGATGCACGCTGATCCCGCGGGCGTCCTCGTAGGCATCGAACGAATTGATGCCCACATTGGTGAAGCCTTTTTCCATCAGCGACTGATGGATGATGGAGGCGAGCTGGTTGTTGGTCTCGGTGCTGCCGCCGGCGACGGAGACGGAAATCTGGGAAGAAGGACCCATTATGACGCTCACTTTGGTGGATTGTTGAGAGAACTGGAAGAGTGCATCGGAGTGTAGAAACCACTTTCTTTTCTAACACTGAAGCACATCATTAGCACTGTCTTGCAGGGGGCTCAGACCATGCCAAGGACCAGTAAAAATCCGCTGAGAAAGCATGAGCACGAATTGCTATGTAACTCGAATTGGTAATATGTGGCTGTAGTCTTTTAGACTGCAAAAGTGAGTGAGGCGGCCTATGAACATTGAAGACGTGGAGCGTTGGTATATGGGCATCATGGTTTCTCCCATTCTGCGCGACTGTGGCGATCGGCTGATGGCGTTTCGCTGTCCCGGCTGCAACGCCATTCACATGGTCTACTGCAACCAGGCCGAGCCGATTCCCGGTATGACCTGGACGTGGAATGACAATCCCGACCAACCCACCTTTACCCCGAGCATCAACGTGCACGCCGATCGAGACGACCTGCGCTGTCATTCCTTCGTGAGGGATGGCCAGATCCAGTTTCTCGGCGATTCGCACCACGCACTCAAAAACCAAACTGTCCCGCTGCCTCCGTACTACCCGGAGGGCTGGACTCGACCCGGACTGACACCATGAGCTTTTTCAAGAACCTGTTGGGCATTGCTTTCGTGCAAGAAAGCCAGACCCAAATCCAGATCGGTGGCGTGCGCGCGCAACGCATCGGCATGGACCTGATGTCCGAGTGGGGAACCTCCAAGATCGAGCGCAACATGTTCACGCGGTTTTCGAGCCAGACGATCATGTTCGACAAGTTCTTCGCGCTCGACGTCCACTACATGCTGCGCAAGCTGATGGAGGGCAATACCCGCACCGGCCGTGCCACTTTGCAAGCGGTGATCCAGCAGATGGAACAAAACACGTTCCTGAAGAACTTGACGGTCGATCCGCCCAAGTTCTTGGATCGCAGCAAGATCGCGCTGTTTCACAAGACCCCGCTGCCGCACCAGGCTGAGTTCTACGACATCTACGAAGACCGCACCCAGCGTTACGGTCTGAACGGCTACATGCTCTCGGCCGCCGCGGGCTCGGGCAAAACCCTTACCGACTTGACGCTGGCAGAGATGATCGGTGCCTCGGTGGTCATCATCGTCTCGCCCAAGAACGCGGTCGACCGGGTCTGGGTCAAGAGCCTGCTCGAAGAGTACAAGGTGCCCCAAAAGTTCTGGGTCGCCGGTTCGGGCCAGCCCTACAAGCACGAGCGGTTCATCGTCTGCCACTACGAGGCACTGGAAAAGGCCCAAGAAGCCGTGCGCCAAGCCAATACGGCCAACGCGGTGGTGATCCTGGACGAATCCCACAACCTGAACGACATGGAGTCGCTGCGCACGCAGCTCTTCGTGTCCATGTGCCAATCGATCAAGTGCCGGCACGTGCTGTGGGCCTCGGGCACGCCCATCAAGGCCCTCGGCTACGAAACCATCCCGCTGCTGCGCACGATCGATCCGCTGTTCACCCAAGACGTGGAAGCGCGCTTCAAATCGATCTTCGGCCGCGATGCCAAGCGCGCCAACGACATCTTGCGCAACCGCATGGGCATCATCTCGTTCCGGGTGGAAAAGGGCGCGGTGGTCGACAACAAGCCCCACACCTACACGGTCAAGGTGGAGTTGCCCAACGGCAACCAGTACACCCTGGCCACCATTCGCTCGGAGATGGAAGCGTTTGTGGCCCAGCGCATGGCGCACTACAAGCAGAACTTCTCGGCTTATGAAAAGCAGTACAACGACTGCCTGAAGGTGTTCGCCGATCAGCTCAAGACGGCTGAGCAGAAGAAGGCCTATTCGTCCTACTGCGACTACATCCGTCAAATCCGGCGCGGCTACGATCCGGTGGCCCACAAAGAAGCCGCCAACTACTGCAACCAGTACGAACTCAAGGTCATCATCCCGGCTTTGCCCGGCGAGATGAAAAAGACCTTCAAGTCCGTGCGCTCGGTCATCAAGTACATGCAGCTGAAGGTCATGGGCGAGGCGCTGGGTTCGATCCTGGGCAAGAAGCGCGCCGAGTGCCACATCGCCATGATTCCTTACATGGGCCTGCCCAAGATGATCGAAGACGCGGTCAAGAAAACCGTGATTTTCACCAGCTACGTCTCGGTGGTGGACGCCATCAACGCGTACCTGAAGCAAAAGGACTACAAGCCGCTGATCGTCTACGGCGAAACCAACAAGGACCTGGCCGAGCACGTGGCCACGTTCGAGAAGGTGCCCGAAGCCAACCCGCTGATTGCCACGTACCAGTCGTTGTCGACCGCCGTGCCGCTCGTCATGGCCAACGTGGCGGTCTTCACCAATCAGCCCTTCCGCGACCACGAAAAGATCCAAGCGCAAGCGCGGGTCGATCGACTGGGTCAGGACCAGCCGGTGACCTTCTACGACATCTTGCTGGACACGGGTAACGAGCCCAACATCTCCACGCGCGCCGAAGAAATCATGAAGTGGTCGCGCGATCAAGTGGCGGCCATTCTCGGCACCGGCGTGCCCGATGACACGATCGGCCTGGAGTCGTACTCCGAGATGGTCGATTCGATCGAGTACCACTACGCCCGCGAACAGCTGGTCCATCGCTACTGCGACGAAGCCCAGCACGATCCCGAGCTCGCGCTCGAAAATCTCTAGCAAATCCTGTGCGAACGCGCACATTCACTCCATCCAGGATCCTTCTCATGAAACACCTGAACTTTGCCGTCGGCATGACGGTCCCCGGTCTCGAAGGCATCGCCCTCGAAGCCATCGATGATCCGAAAGCCGCCCAGGAATTCCACAACAAGATGACGGGCAAAGCCCCCGCCGATCTCAAGGGCGCCGAAGACGCCGCCCACGTCAACACACGCCTGCATGCGATCCTGCAAAAGACGCGCGATCACGTGGCCAAGGTCGACTTCGGCAAGAGCAAGCCCATCAACGTGGGCAAGCTCGTCAAGCTCGTCGGCGCCGAACGCGTGCAAAACCCGCAACAGCTGATCGCCCACATCAAGCGCTACAACGGTGGCGTCGGTGAAGTGGTCACGGAAATCGCCAACGTCGGCAAGGCGGTCAAGGCGGGCAAGATGTCGGCCGAGCAAGCCCACAAGGTCGCCAACGAAGACCAGCACAAGCTGCTGGACAAGCACCACGCCGCCCCGCATCCGGTCAAGGCCATGGTCTTCACCAAGGCCGACATCCTGGGTCTGCTGGACGCCGCCCTGGCCGCCAACGCCAAGGCTGCCCAACACAACGGCGAAGTGGTCGACGCCGGCAAGCAGACCAACGCCGTGGCCACCGAAGACTTCGGCGAGTTCGTGGGCAAGGCCCTGAACTGGGTCTTCAAGATCGTCTTCAAGGTCCTGCTGATCTACGTGTGGATCCAGGTCTTCTGCTTCGCGATCGTGGCCGCCATTCCCACGTTCGGCCTGTCGGTTCTGCTGGGCTACTACGTCCTGCGCTGGCTCGGCGCGGTCTGGCACGGCGTCACGCCGCTGAGCGAAGACGACTCGTTCTTCGACTCCGACAAGTACGACGACTCCCTCAAGCGCTGAAAGAAATGACGTCCGAAGGTCTCCTCAACAGGGACTTCGGACGTTATGCCGGCATTTCCTAGAGCTTCGAAAATCAGTTTTTACACCTGACCGCATGCTATGTTTCGAACTCACCCGGATCGAACTTTTTAACCCCTTTTTCCGATGTTCTAAAGCGTTTTTAGAACCTCTCGTCGACAGCCGTGATGTGTGACCCCTCACGGCTGATCTCTTTCCTAAGTCCAGCAAGAGAACAACCTGACATGATCAAAACCATCATCAAGCGTGACGGCACCCGAGAAGACTTCGATGCCGCCAAGCTGAACAAATGGGTCATCTGGTCGGCCGAGCACATTCGCTCTCGTGTCAACTGGTCGTCCATCGTGACGAAAGCCGTGCGCAGCTTCCGCGACGAAGCGCGCTCCCAAGATCTGCAACGCGAACTGATCAATCAGCTCAACCGCACCAAGCGCTGGCCGGAGTCTCTGATGGCGGGCCGGCTCTACGCGTCGCTGGCGCGCAAGGAGATCTACGACGACAAGATCCCCACGCTGCGCAAGCTCCACCACAAGCTGGCCGGACTCGGCCTGATGATCAAGCTGCCGTACTCGGACGCCGACTACCACCGCATCGAGAAGTTCATCGATCACGAGCGCGACTTCGACATGTCGTACGCGCAGGTCAATCAACTGCGCAAGAAGTACGGCATCCAAAATGCCGTCGACGACATCGAGTACGAGACCCCGCAGTTCGTGGCCATGCGCATGGCCATGCACCTGTCGGCCAACTATCCGGCAGAAACGCGTCTGAACCGCGTTTTCAGCTACTACAACAGCTTCTCGCTGTCGCGCGTGAACGCGCCTTCGCCCAACTACCTGAATCTGGGCACGCCGCTCAAGGGTTACGCGTCGTGCTGCCTGTACACCGTCGCCGATGACACCGAATCGCTGTTCGTGGGCAACTACATCGCCGGCAAGATGACGGCCATGAGTGCGGGCATCGGCGGGGTCATCCAGAGCCGTTCGATCAACGACAAGGTGCGCGGGGGCAAGATCAAGCACCTGGGCAAGCTGCCGTTCTACAACGGGGTGGCGGGCAACGTCAAGATGATGATCCAAGCCGGCCGGGGTGGTGCCTGCACGATGTACTTCACCGTGTTCGATCCGGAAGTCATCACGATCGCCATGGCCCAGAACCCGCGCACGCCGGTGGACAAGCAAAACCGCGACATCCACTTCGCCTGCCTGGACAACCGCCTCTTCGCTCGCAAGGTCGCGCTCAACGAGGAGTACTTTCTCTTCAATGCGCACTCGGCCCCCGATCTGCAAGAAGCGCTCTTCTCGGGCGACATGGACCACTTCGAAGCGCTGTACGCCAAGTACGAAGCCGATCCGAAGTTCGTCAAGCACTACGTCAAGGCGCGTGAAGTCCAGTCGATCATCTGGCAACAGCGCAACGAAGTGGGCACGCTCTACCGCGCTTCCATCGACGAGATGAATCGCCACACGCCGCACTACGACGCCGTGCACAGCTCCAACCTGTGCCTGGAGATCACGCAGCCCACGTCGCCCTACATGGAGATGATGGACCTGCTGCTGGGCGGTGCGCGCGGTCACGTCGAGTTCGAAGACACCCACGGTTATCAGCATCGTCTGGCGGCTCCGGACAAGGTCGTGCTGGTCAAGCCCCGCAAGGTCCTGGACCGTCTACGCATTCAGATGGCAGCGCAAGACCTCCAGGCGGGCGATGAGATCTACCCGACGGGCGTGCACGTGCAAGGCAGCACCATCGTCGTCAAGAAGATCACCAGCCTGAAGAAGGAGCCGGAGATCTCAATGTGCTCGCTGGGCGGCATCGTCATCACCAACATCCACAGCGACGAGCAGTACGAAGAAGAGTGCTACAACGCGCTGGAAATGATCTGGCAGTGCATCCACCTGTCGGACTACCCGTTCAAGCACCTGGAGTACACCACCAAGGCGCGCATGAACGCCGGCGTGGGTCTGCTGGGCGTGGCCTACCACATGGCCCGTCTGGGTCTGAAGTACGACACCCGGGAAGGCCTGGCGGAACTCCACCGCGTGGCCGAACGGCATGCCTACTTCCTGATCAAGGCGGCCCTGCGCATCGGCAAGGAACGCGGCAACGCGCCCTGGATGCACCGCACCAAGTGGCCCGAAGGTTGGCTGCCGATCGACACGTACAAGCGCACGGTCGATGAACTGACCCCGCCGGTCTACCAGTACGACTGGGAAGCGCTGCGGGCCGAGATCATCGCCAACGGCGGCATCGCGTTCAGTTCGCTGATCGCCCACATGCCCACCGAAAGCTCGTCCAAGGCCTCGGGTGCCCCGAACTCTGTGTACCCGGTGCGCGACCTGTCGCTGAACAAGACCGACGTCACCAACAAGCTGTCGTGGGTGGCGCCGGACAACGACATCCTGGAAGAGGCGTACCAGCTGGCGTGGGAGATCTCCCCGGTGGCTCAAGCGCACTTCTACGCCGTCATCCAAAAGTTCACCGACCAAGCCATCTCGGCCGACACGTACCGCGACCGCACCAAGACGATCATCAACGCCGAAGGCAAGGAAGTCATCGCCCCGCTGGACTTCAAGGAAGGGCGCGAGGAATACCTGGCCAACGTCAAGTACGGCAACAAGTCGCAGTACTACAACAACAGCTACACGGGCGGCAAGAGCATGGAAGAAATCGTGCTCAAGCAAGAAGAAGCTGCCGGCGACCAAGCCGTGGCGATCATCGCGAACCTGCTGACGCATTCGGACGGCGCGCACGTCTCGACGGACAACGACGTCTACGGCACGGTCATCAGTTCGACGCCGGGAAGCCCCTCGGATCTGGCCCGCGGCGCTGCCATGGGTCTGTCGGCACTGGACCGCATCGCAGCTCAGGCGCGTGAACAGATCGCCAGCGAAGGCGCCACGATGGCCTTGCCGGGCGTGCAGATCGAAGACACCGACGGTGACAACGAACGAGGCTGTGCCTCGGGCGCGTGCACTCTCTGATCAACACTTCAACCAAGATTTCCATGACCACCGAAATCCACAGTGAAAAGGAAAGGGGATTCGTTTCCCCTTTCATCGCAACGCCCGAACTCGTCGGCCTGAACGAAGTCGCCGCCTATCCGGTGGCGATCAACAAGACGATCTTCGATGTGGACCGAGCCTACGTCTCCCAGACCGGCTCGGTCTTTCTCAACGGCAATCCGGGCCTGCTCGATTCCATCAACAAGCGACTGCCCGAGATCTGGGCCAAGTACAAGAAGCTCAAGACGCTGGACTGGGACGAGAACGAGCAACTCTACAAGGAGTGCGCGGGCGAGTTCCTGACGGCCGATCCGAGCTTCGTGCGCATGATGGTCATGACGCTGGCCTGGCAGTGGGAGAGTGACTCCATTGCCGCCCACCACGTCCTGCCCATCCTGGCCCCGTTCAACCCGTGTGCGGAAGTCTGGATCGCCTACGGCCGCATCGGCGACAACGAGAACCTGCACGGCCTCACCTACAGCGAGATCGTCAAGAACTCCTTCGAAGGCAACGTCGACGTCATCGAAAAGATGATGGCCGAGCTGGAGCCCCTGAAGCGTCTGTCGGTGGTGGCCAACGTGTTCGCCCAGGTCAAGCAGATCGGTGCCGAACTCACCCTCGGCCTGCGGTCGCAAGACGATCCGGAAGTGCGCGATGCGATCATGCTGTTCATGTGCACCCTGTTCTGCATGGAGCGCATCCAGTTCATGGTCAGCTTCGGCGTGACCTTCGCGATGGGCGAGAACGCGATGTGGGTGCCGATCGCCAAGATCGTGCAGAAGATCTGCAATGACGAATTCAACATCCACGTTGAAGTCGCGCGTCTGATCCTCCGCAACGAGCTGGCCACCGAAGTGGGCATGGCGTCGTACCTGCGCATCAAGCCGCAAGTCGAGACCGTGATCGCCAACGTGGTCCAGGGTGAGCTGGACTTCACCAACAACTTCCTCTTCGCCGACGGCAAGCAACTGCCTGGCTGCAACGCGGAAGTGATGTGTGAGTTCGCGCGCTGGTGTGCGACCGACGTCTACAACGAGTTCCCGGGCATCGTCAACCCGTTCGGCAACGTGACCGAGAACCCGCTGGGCTACATGGACGACTGGGTCGACATGGACAAGAACCAAGGCGCGCCGCAAGAAGAAAAGACCGTCAACTACCTGCTGGGTGGCACGACGGACTCGGCGCCCGAGGAGATCTACTCCATCGCTGGCCTGTAAAGCCAAAAAAGAAATGACAGCATATCGCCCCTACCGTGAGGTAGGGGCTTTATGTCGGTTTATTTCTTCACCGGCGTCACACGCAGCATGGTGGCTGTCTGCGTGTAGCATTCCAGTAGTCGACGGTGGAAGTGGTTGTGAGCCACGATCGCAGTATCGCGTTCCCCAGCGGTTAGTTGTTTCTCACTCATGAGAGCGATCTGCGTCGTCTGGAGAAACTGAGCATACCGCAAGACTTGTTCCAGTTCAGCCGCCACTTCTGTTTTCAACAGCTCGTGAAGCTTCTTGGTGGGGGTCTGGTAGACCTGGGTCAGATCCGGCAGCACGACCTGGTTCATCACCGATTCCGTCACGATCGCGTTGATCGTGCGGCCCGACAGATCGGCGGCTTCACGAACGGCGTTTTCGACGTCCTTGGGCAGACGAATCGGAATCGGTTTGGGTTTATGTTCTTCGGCCATTTCAGTTCTTCGTCACCGGCGTGGTATTGGTCCGGTCATCGATCATGGCAAAACCGAGGATGCGGTCTTCCGTCATGTTGGGAATGAACGCAATCCCCAACTCCGACCCCTGGGCAGTCAGCAAGACCGCGTAGATGTGGTCGGCTTGCTCGCCTTCTTCTTTCAGGGGAATCACGCGATCATTGACCGAGATGGCCAACGAAACGTTGATGTCGTTTTCACTCACACCGTGCTCGTTGTACGTTTCGTACAACAGCTTCAAGTTCTTGTCCACGAGGGCGATGTTCTCGGGCGTCGTCTTGCCTTCCAGCCATGCGTCCAGGTCGTCAAGCGATTTTATCTCTTGCCATTTCATTTCGAATCCTTTTCTCAATTCAGACTGTGAAGACTCAGGTTCTTCATCTCGTCTTGATCGGTGATTTCACGCACGTCGGTGAGCTCGTGCTTGACGTTGAAGAAAGCCGCCACCCCGAAGTGCGTCCTATCGTGCAGGAAAGCGGCCACCGCGTAGACCTGCGAGTCTTCGCCCGTGACCAAGTCCGTGTAGACGCCCGGGCCGTGGCGAAAGATGTTTCGCGGATCACGCACGTACTGCTGGGCCCGCGTGGACTGTTCCTGGTAGATCTTGTACCACTGGGCCACCAGCTCGGCCGAGGTGTGGTGTTCGCACATCCAGTCGAACAGGTCTTGCGGGTTTTGGATGTCGGCAAATCGTACAACGGCCATGACTTCTCCAGTAAAGGGTTTAAGTTTCTGCATCCGCCAGATGCACCACGTCCACCTCGTGGTCCACCGTGGGACAGTTGTCGTAGTAGCCTTTGCGAACGAGTTCATTGATCAAGGAGGGGGCAGCCTCCTTGGCCTTGTCCTCGGAGGGTTCTTGATCTTCGGCGGGCGGTTTGGGGGCTGGCAGTTTATCCTGCCGCAGACCTTCCGGGCGAGACATGGCATAGAGCTCCTGTTCCATCTTGGAGCGCTTACACGCCATGCACTTCCAACACTGACCCCAACGCGGTCCGGCCAAGGCCTCGTCGTCGCCTTCTTCATGGCGATCCACCGGGATCTCGCAGACCCAGGTCAGGTCCCGCAGGTAGCTGGGCAAACGCTCCAGGAAGTACTGCTTGGATTGGCGCAGAAAAGGAAACTCCAATGGCACCAGGGGGCGATCGCTGATGCACGACCACAGCTGCGCCCAGACGGCTTGCAGCTTGTAGAGTTCACTGGAGATTTGGTCCCCCATGCAGTACGCGATCTCGACCTTCGAGTGCTTGTAGGAATCGACGTACTGCATGGCCGTCACCAGCCACGGCAGGACCTGGGCGAAGGAAAACGTGCTCGGTGCATGACCGCGTGACCAGGCAAAGGTCGCGTCCATGTGGCGGGTTTCCACCTCCGCTTCCAACAACCCCCGACTCTTGAAGTCCTGGAACAGATCGAGGATATTGATGGCAGCGGCTTTTTCCGCGGCGATCTTGTTGGGGCCTTGACCACAGTCGATGTAGAGGACATCGACATTATCTCCACGGACCAACCGATCGTAGAGCAGGGTGGTCGAATCCAGGCCACCCGAAAACAAAATGAGAGGACGAGTCATTGGTGTTTACTGCAGGTAACGCAGTTCTCCGAGGGCGAGTTCGCGAAAGTGTTCTTCTCCCACGTGCTCCAGGGTGGTGATGCGATCACGGGTCATCGTGAAGACGAACATGATCGTGCGATAGGGATTGTGACGGATCAGCTGGATCACCTTGAAGCGATCCTGACCCGGGTGGTCTGGTTCGTGGACCACGCCCAGACGCATCTCGACCTTCTGACGACCGATCTCGCGCAGGAACTTCGTGGCCGCTTCCTGGAACTGGTCGATCAGGTCGATCGACAGCTCGGGATTGGCCCCGTCGGAGGCGATCCATTCAGCCACGTCCACGATTTCCTTGATCTCGCCGAAGCCCAGCGCGCGCACCGCGGATTGGTTTTCCGCCCGCCCGCCGGTCTCATCGACGACGATGTTGAAGACCTTCTGGCGCTCGTCCAGCACGAAGGAGAACGTCAGGATCGTCACGTGAGGCACACTCACGGTCACACGCTTGGCCAGGTACTTCTCGTTTTCTCCCGACGGCGCCACGTACTGCCCTTCGGACAGCGTGAAGGTCGAGACTTGACCCATCGGGGTGTCGATCAGTTCCTTGAACAGCTGGTCCACGTCGGCACAGAGCTGATCGGCCTTGTCGCCATCGGTGACGTTGTCCTTGACCCATTGCGGGATGTCCGCAAACGTCTTGATCTCTTCGAATTGCATTGAAGTTCCTCAGTGGAGGGTATTAATGTATTCGGTCGACGGTCCCATCATCCGGTAGTCGGTGATTTGGGTTTCATCGCCGATCAGAAACAGGCCGATCTCGTCGTTGGGGGCAAAGCGTACCCGCACCGTGAAACCTTTGAGGAAGGTGCCGTCCCGATCCTCACCTTCGGCGGCGCACACGCGAAAGCTCGGTTGGTGACCGTCGTTGTAGGCACACTGCACGATGTTGGCAGCGACTTGAAACCATTCGTCCACGACGACGTAGTTCTGGGTGGGTGGCATCAAACTCAACACCGACTCTGCCAGGTCGGCCAAAGTCTCCACGTCTTCCAGTTTCATTGACATTCCTTTAAAGGGCATAAAGAGCGACTGGGAATGTCGCTCCTTACGAAAGGGTTTTCAGTTGTGCAGCGCCACGGGCCGACCCGATTCATCGAGCTGGACCAGCAGCGGGGGCGGCGGCGCCTTGAGCGTGCTTTGCACCGGGGCCGAAGCCACGCGACGACCCAGCACGAACGGCGTGGTCTGGGTGTGGTGCGGCACCGGCGAGAACACCGGTTCCGGGGCCGGGGGCTTGGGGGCTTCGCTGGTGACTTCCACGCTCGGCTTGGTCTGGGTCATGGACGCCTTGATCATCGCTTCGGCGCGCGCGTCTTCACGCTTTTGACGCAGGACTTGCAGCGAGTAGCCCATCGTGCGCTGCAGCTCTTTGCTCGCGTTGACGATCTTGACCGCCATGATCAGGTTGTGGCTGTTGACGCGCATCTCGAAGTGGATCACTTCACCGTGCGGCATCGTTACCGACAGCATGTAGGGCTTTTTCTTTTGCCCGTTGAAGACGATGGGCTTGCCTTGCCACAGGTCGAAGGTGAAGTCCTTGGCCTCGGCGTCGGGCTTGCGCGTGTGGGCATAGACCGACATCTTCATCAGCAGCGTGCCGAAGGTCTCGAAGATCGATTGGTGCACGCACTTGTCGCAGATCCATTCGAGGGCGGCGTACTCGCTCGGCAGGCGAAAGCACGGCGTCTGGTTCTTCAGCTCGGGGTTGTGCTGCTTGGCCAACTCCTCGAAGTTGTACAGCGCTTGGCTGCGGGGGTTGAGGCTCAGCCGGCTGAGTTGAGCACCGAAAAACGCCGCTTCATCAGGGAGAGTGTGCTTTTTCATGGTGTTGAAAAGAAAAAGGAAGGGGGAGTCAGCACGACCACACGGTCGGTTGACGCAAGGTGTCACACCATCCCCCGAGGGCGTAAAAAATCAGATGTTGAGTTTTAGCGCGGTTGTTGCAGCAGGACTTGACGATGCATGGCGTTGTCGATGGCCAGCTGGAAGCCGTCGGGCATCTTCATCCACAGCCCCGAGACGTTGCCACCACCCACGTTGTTGGCGTTGTGGTAGATGAGCGTGGTCTTCAGGAAGCTGTCGAGCGTGACGTGGCGGTCCTTCTTCGTGTCGCCCACCCGGTCGTAGCGACCGAAGATGACTTCATGTACCTGCGCCTGGATGGCGTTGTTGATGTACGTGAAACGTTGGTAGACGCCGGGGCCGGTGCGAAACGATTCGAGGAAGACGGGATCGAAGATCTCTTCATCCATGAGTCGTTCGGCACCCGGAAGGACTTGACGCAGGAAGGGGGCCAGACCTTGCACGCTGTCGGAGGGTCCCGCCAGTTGTCGACCGAGCAGGTACTCTTGCATGATCAGCGACGTCGTCACGGTGGACGCGAGAAGCGACCAGAAGGTCACCGGCACTTGTGACTTGTGGAGCGTGCGGGTCCAGCGGTTCTTAAGCGTGCTCATGGGACGCCTCCACAGGTGCGTCTGGGCTGAGGGTGGGTTCGGGCACCAGGAGCATGTGGGCGTACAGCATGAGATCCATGGTCTGCCCGCCGTTGTTCAGCTCCGCGTTGGCGTGCCAGCCTGCCAACTCGAAGAGCCGCTTGATCGCGTCGGCGGTGTTGACGTTGATGCGGGTGTCCGACGTGCTGAAGTGAAGCATGTAGTAGTCACCCGAGACGCTGCCGCGATGCAGGTTGTCTCGCAACCAGTCGGCGTCTTGCAACTTTCGCGAGGTGAAATTGGCCACGTGGTCGACGACAGCTTGTTGAACCACGTCTTTGTTCAGCAGGCCGTGAACGTCAGCGGGAGTGGGGATTTTGGTCATTGAAGGTTCCTTGACGAAAAGGATCAGGGTTGTTGGATGAGGGTCAGGACGAATCCTTCGACCGGCTTGGGGAACTTCATGGGGTGAACGTCCTTGTGACGAACGGCCGCGGTTCCCCACCCCACTGACTCGAACACTTCTTCGATCATCTCGGCCGTCGCTCCGGTGATGTATTCTTGATCGAAGAAGGTGAACTGGTAGTGCAGCACCTCGTTCCAGTTGGAGTACTGCTGGATGTGCAGCCCCGGACTCACCGCCAACGTGTCGGCAAAGTAGTCGTTGACGTGGGCCACCACCTTGTTGATGAGGCGCCAGTCCACCGGGTTGGTGAGGATGTCACGCACCACCGCCGGTGCGACGGGTTTCTGGGTCAGATGGGAATAGATGGTGTTCATGAGGAGTCCTTCAGTTGAATGACGAGTTGATCCCCAGCAGCGGCGTGGGCGTACCTTGGCCTTCATCGTTGAAGTAGAGCTGACCATTTTGGCTGTGCATCTGCATGGCGATCATCATGCTGGCCGGATCCATCTCGATGGGGTTGACGATGCGCGGTCCCTGGATCACGAGTTCGAACATCAGCTCGAATTGCGTGATCCCGGTGTGCTGCTCGTCCCAGCCTGCTTCCACGCAGTGAGCGATGATGGTGTCAGCTGTGACTTCGTTGAGCCGCCCCCGATAACGCAGTTGGTGGGTCTGCGTGAAATCGAAGGCGACGTTCTGCGAATCCTCGGCGATCTTGTTGACCATCTGAGTCACGTACAGCACCATCAGCGCGTCCACCGCGTTGGGATCATTGGCCTGGGCACGCAGGCCGTTTTCCTGCAAGGGCAGGCTCGGGATGGTGCCGCGAGGTGCTTGGGGGGTCACGTGGTAGTAGGGTTGCCCATTGGGGTCGAAGCGTTGTTCGGTGGTTCCCGTGAGTGCGTGGCCAAAGGCCAAGATGCGGTCAAGTAGTGACATGTTCAATCGTCCTTTTTGCCACCATGAATCAGGCGGAGGTGTTTTCTTCTTTCCTCTTCGGTGTCGTGAAGGATTTGTTCGTAATCACCGAAGTTAGGATTGTTTTGCCGCAGGAGCGGATAGGTGCGATCGAGTTCTTCGAACATCTGTCTGAACTTGAGGGTGTTGCGCCGCATTCTGAGTTCGGCTTCTTGCAACGCCACCACGGAGACCCGCTGCATCACCGTCAGAGATTCTTCATCGAATCGTCCACTGGCAAAGTCTTGGGATTGTGGATTCAGACCGATGAATGTCACGACCACGTGGTAAGGCGCGTCCCGCAAATAGTGAAGTCGCTTGGTGCGTTCCATCCACACGACGATCGCCAGCCACTTGTACACTTCGTAGCGTTTGCCGAAATGTTTGTAGAAGAACTTCCCCACGAAATCCTTGAACAGTATCCACCGAATCATGTTCTCAGCGGTTTTGAACTTCATGAGCGACTCCTTTGAAAGCGAGGGTCCCACAGGACCCTCGTGGCATCGTTACGGTAAGAACCGCCGGATCTGGTCGATCAGCGCGTCTTCCTTGTCATTGCGCAGCCGCTCCAGCACCGGCTTGAATTCTTCTGCCGTGGCGCGGCGCCGCACTTCCCACGTCTCGGGCCGGATCGTGGAGGTCCAGCGCATGTCACCGTGCTGGGAGATCAGCATGACCGGATCGAGCGATGCGACGATGGCCGCTCCGTAGACCGCGCCGCCGCTGCGCAGCGGATAACGCTCATCCATGGAAGCCACGATGTCACCCAGATGGATGCCTCGGATCACCGCCACTTGGGTGTGGTTGAAGTCCGGATGCTTGGTCTTGATCTGGAACGTCTCTTCCAGATCGAGCGTCTTGGCCGCCGCACGCCGGCCCGTGACGATGGCCTCCATGCGCGTGCTGCCGTTGACGTTCTCTTCGTCCAGCATGTTTTCCAGGGTCTTGAAGACCAGACCGCTGCAGCCGGCTTGCTGCGCCACCTTGGTCAGGTACCGCTTGGTCGCATCGGTGGCCGTGACCTTGACCGGAATGCGCATGCTGTACTGGTCATCCGGCTGCCCGAGTTCTTCTTCCGACAGCGCCAGGATCGACGCGAGGGTGGCGTTGAACGCCGTGAAGAACAGGAACACCTGGTTGTAGTCCACCAGCGGGTTGTAGATCGTGTGGAAGTTCGGGTAGTCGATGGTCTCGGTGGTCATTGCAGGGTCCTCGGTGCGCCATCGGTGAAGATGGTCAGGAAGTCATCGGGGTCGGGCTTGTCGAGCTCGGCTTCTTGTTTGGCGGCGATCGCAAACAGGTCCACGTCGCCGACCACCATGGCCTTGGTGACGTCGATGGGTGCGTTCAGCTGCGGCATCGTGATCTCGATCTGGTAGCTGGGCATCCAGGCCTTGAAACCGGCCGTCAGCCGGGAGTCCCGCGAGACGCGAACGCTCTCGGCGCCTTGGAGCAGGCACAGGCGGCGCAGCAGGTTTTCGTAGTGCTCCGACATGGTGCCGTCGGCCTTGAGCTGCACGCCGATCTTGACCGGGTTCTCGTCTTTCTTCAACGAGAGCGTGCGACGCTTGAAGCAGTGACGATTGAGCAGACGCAGCACGTTGAGCACATGCACTTCACGGAACTCGAAAGTGGGTGACGTTTCAGCCGCCAGCACGTTGTCGTCGTGGGAAGAGGAGATCATTGAAAAAAGTCCTTTGAAGGCAAAGAAAAAAGCTGCACAGGCAGGCCGGGCGATGAGGCCCGGCCTGTATGCTGCTTCGTTCAGGGCGTGTCACTGCTGGGCAGCGACTCTTTGGGGATGGGCGGACCTCGCAAGACGCTGATGGCATCCATGGGGATGTGGGTGGGTCGTTCGAACGACACCATCCGTTCGATCTTGCCCAAGGGCGACAAGTCGAACCAAGCGTAGGCCACCAGTGGCCTTTGATCAGAGTCCGGAGCCGGCGACGATCCGGTGATCGTCATGGCTTACTTCTTGGCCGGCTTCTTGCCCGGCGACGGTGGCAGCGAGGCCACCGGCGCCGAGGCGTCGGGCAGGTCGTACCACTGCCACTTGTCGGACTGGCCGGACTTGACGTCTTGCCAGGCGACGCTGGCGCCTTCCTTGTCCTGCAGCTTGCTGAGGTTGCGCTTCAGGCAGCTGCGCAGCGCGGCCAACTGAGCGATCTTCTCATCCGAGTGCCAGGTCCGCGTGACGAGCAGGGCTTGCTCGCTGAACGTGTCCACCGGACGGCCTTCGTTCAGATTCGGGTACTGGACCTTCGTCTGGCTGTAGACCTCGGCGGTGTTCGAATTGCCCAGCAGCGGCAGGATCTTGAAGTTGCCCTTGATCGCCTTGACGGCCGCGGGCGAGCCCACGATCAGGATGGCGTCGACCTGGTGCGCGCTCAGCGCGTTCAGCAGCCCCAGCGTGTCCTTGGCCACGGCGCTGTTGACGGTCCAGCCGATGCCCAGCTTGTCGGAGATGACGCGGGCCGAGACGGCCGAGCCGCCGGTGGCACCGATCTCGCGACCACGCAGGTCTTCGGGGTGGTTGTAGACCACGTCCTTGCCGCCGACGTTGCCGATGCCTGGCAGGTTGAAGCCGCCTTCCTTCTTGACGTCCGCGCGCACGATCAGGTGCACCGGTTCCGGGTGGAGGGCGAACAGCTGCTGGATCTGGGCGACCGAGGTGCCGTTTTCCTGGCGGGCCTGGTAGAGCAGGTCGGACGGGACGATGGCCACGGAGACCTGGTTGTCCTTGAGCTCTTGCAGGTTGGCGACGCCGCCGCCGGGACCGAATTCCTCGTAGGTGACCGAGTCGGTCGAGCAGGTCTGGGCGATGTCGAAGACTTCCTCGCTGTAGGTCGAGCCGTTCTTCTTGCCGCCCCCGCCGCCGATCTTGACCTTGTCTTGGGCGAAGGTGATCTGGACCGCGAAGGTGCAGCCCAGCAGGAGAAGGGTCCGGATGAAGAACTTGTCGACGAGTCGGTCGAAGAGATTGCGTTTCACGTTGAGTTCCTTTTTGAAGAGAGTTGGAGAAAAGGCCTTACTTGCCGAGGTCGGTGTAGGGCTGGGAGGCGGACGAATCTTGCGACGTGGTGGGGGTCGCAGATTCGTCTTGTTTGCCCTTGGCGACGAAGTAGCACGCCAGGAGCACGAGCGCGAGCAGACCGCCCGCGATGACGGTGAATTTCATGGGAGTCCTTGGATTATCGCGGAATGGCCATCTTGGCCTGGACGTCCACGACGCTGTTGAAGGTGATCGGATTGCTCGGATCGTTGCTGATGGCCGCGGTCTTGTTGCGGCGCTCGGCCATGCGGACCTGGAGACTGGCCTTGCCGACGTTGTACTCGCGCTGGATGGATTGCAGCGCGGCGTCGTTCATGATCTCTTGGATCGCGTTGGCACGACCGCGCGCCATGTCGCGTTCGTTGCGGGCCTTGAGCGACATCGCCATCTTCCACTTCGAACTGAGACGATCAATCGCCTGCTTCTTTTTCGCGTGGGCTTCTTGCAGCCCCAGCAGGACCTCTTCGTCCTTTTGGTCACCGGCGCGCATCAGGACGACGTCATCTTCGTACTCCTTGATGTCTTCCGGCGTCAACGTGGGGGCCAGCTGACGCGCTTGGTCCGCGTAACTGCCGGTGTCGGCCACACTGTTGATGTGGTCCATGCGGAGCTGGTCGATTTCCCGAGCTTCTTCGATCCAGCCGTTGAGCAGCGTCTCGATCGGGTTCTTGGCCGCTTCGGCGCGCATCATCTCCAGCTTCTTGTTCTTCACCTTCACCGTGAAGACGCCCCAGAAGTGGATCGCCGCCAGGCCCAGGCAGAACGTGATGAAGGTGGCGATGCCCATGAGCGCCGCTCCCACGACGGCGGTCAAGGCCATCCAGATGAGGGGACCGGCGAGGACGGCCAGCAGGATTGCGCCCACCCACTTGAGGATGCCGTACTTGCGGCTGAGGCGTTGCTCGAACAGGTTTTGAATGTCGTTGGTCATGATGAGAGATTACTTTCTCAGGGATGGAGGATACTGCCAGGGAACTGTTTGACGAGTTCGTCGGGCTCTTCGCTTCGGAGGACCCCACACTCCGTACAGGTGGAGCCTGATTGGATGTGGGCGTTTTTGAGGGAGACCCACTGGTGCGGGCAATGGATCAAAAGGCGTTGGCTACGCACCTGCCGCAGTTGTTCCAACGCTTCGTAGATCAGCGTTTCAGTGTGGACGCGCGACGTGTCTTGACGTACTGCCGCCAGCAAATCGAGCATCACCCGCTCGCACTTGGACACCGTGTCGTCGACGATGTGGGCCGGTCGCTTGTCCAGATCAACAAAGGGCGGGAGGGCGCTCGTCACAGACCACCCCGATCCCGGGCCATTCGCAACTGCATCGACGTCATGATCCGGATTTCATGATGTTGATAGTTGTTCAAGGTGTCCTTGACGAATTCCGTCATGGGCGTGTACTGGAACGTCTTGCCGATGAGCCGATAGAAGTGGTTAGCCACCCGAGTCAGCTCGGTCTTGCCGGTTTGTCGATGCGCAGTTGCCCCTCTTCCGCCCACGGCGTTGTAGACGTAGCCGTGGGTGCTGGAAAAGCTGGAGACCGTCGGCTTCCATTCGGGCACCAGATGCAACACCCCGTACCACGGCTCCGTGGTGCTGCTGTACGGAAAGTGATACCAGGCGAACTCGTAGGCGTACCAGTCGAACCACTTGCCGGCGAGCGGTCGCGAGGGTTCGCGGTCTTTCCAGTTCTGGTTGACCTTGCGCAGCAGGGCTCGCCAGCGCGCGCCGTCCTCGGGCTTGGTCCCGGAGATCAGTGACACCTCGTCGAGGATGCCGAACCGATAGCGGTCCTGCTTGCGTTGACGCTCGTCCGAGTATTCTTCGATCTCCTGCATGAGACGAAACGCATCGAAGTGGTTGGGCAGTGCGTTGAACGGCGACAGACTGCTGAACATCGGTCGGAAGGCTCCTCGCACCCACCGCATCAGCGAGGGCTGCAGGTAGCCCGACGGCAAACTCTTGCCGACGTTACCACCATGTTCGTAGCGGTATGCCTGATGCACGTAGTCGATCTGGAACAGCTCGCCGTTTTCGTCGTAGCTGTCGCCATCGAGAAAGATCGGCAGGTGAAACACCTGCTGCCTGCCGATGGCGTAGTAAGAAAGCGGGGGATAGTTCACGCGGGTTCCTTGGAGGCGAGCTTCAGGCGCCAGATGCGAGCTAGGTCGTGGGTGGCCACCATCAAGCGGTAGTCGTAGCGTCGCACGACGACGCCGGCTTGCTTGAGAAGCTCGTTGGTTTGCTCGTAGTCTTGCGGCCGAAAGCGCTGGCCGTTGACGACGAGGTGTTGCACGTCGACTTGGCCGACGGGGTGCTTGTTCTTGTACCACTGGGGCGGGCTGTCTTTCCAGTAGCGGCTGAAGTCAAAGCCTTCGGCCACGTGCTCGATGTTCAGCGTGGTGGACAAATCGATCCCGGCGTCACGATACGCACGTTCGCGCGTGGGGCCAGCGATGAATTGCTTTTTGCCGTTGGGCCAGTACAGGGTCCAGAAGTTCATGATCAATATTCCTATTGATGAGAAGTGAGAGGGCAAAAGACACGTATCTCAGGGTCCTCCCCCAAGATACGTGTCCGCGGTAAAGAAAACGATTTCAGCCCTGGCGGCGTTGACGCAGCAGGCCAAACAGGCCCAGGCCGCTCAGGAAGAGCACCACATTGCCGGGTTCAGGCACCGCCGACAACGGAATGGTCACGTCGGCGAACGAATACGCCACCGTGTCCACATTGGCGTAGAACGAGCCGTAGCTCGCGCCCGAGGCCGTGTTGGACCAGTCGACTTCGAACGGCTGCTCGCCCACGTTGGAAGGGCTGCCGATCGTCACCCGGGTGCCATCAGACGCCATCGAGTTGTGCACGTCGCCCGTCTTGGTGTAGTACGCGATGGAAGGGCCGACCCGGACTTCCCAGCTGGCCGAAGCCATGCTGTCGGAGTCGGTGCCGCCCGCCGCGGCGGTGGCACTGGCCACACCGGTGATCACGAGTTCGGTGTGCGCCGATAGCGTGAAGTTGGTGGTGTCCTTCTCGTCGCCGAGCAGGGCGTGGGCTTCGGCCACGCCGACCTGGCCGGTCTCCGAATGGGCCTGGACCGTCAGACCATCGGTGGAAAAGACGGCGCCCGTGATGGTGGCGTACAGGCTGCCTTGCGACACCGAGGCGACGCCGGTTGCATCCGCGCCGGTCTGCTGCACCTTGGAATCGCTTTGGACCCAGACGACCGAGCCTTGCGGCGTGTCGAAGCTCATCCACGGCGTGATCCCGTCATTGGGATCGAGATCGACCAGCGAGAATTGCAGGTCGGTCAACGACGCCGATGCCACGGTATTGGCCTGGGCCGTTGCCGAAACCGCCATGATGAGGGCGGCACTCCACGACAGAACGTGTTTCATTGAAAGATCTCCTAGCATTGGTTGGTCCCTCCACGGGAAGTCTTTGAGAAGACTGTAATTGAATTCGGGCAGACAGACTCAAAGGTCTATCTCATCGTTGTTATATGTGACTGAAGAATTCTACAGTACACAACCCATTGACAAAATAAAGCCAGAGGGAATCACACCCCTCTGGCTTTATGCACTCAGATGTCGAGATTCCGATAAGTCCGGTCAAACACCGCGCGTTCGCAAAGAAAGACGTAGCCTCCGAAGAGTCTACTCCAGTCTTCTTCGCGGTAGCTGTTGCCGTAAGCCCGTGTCCACAGGCTGTTGGTGTAAGCACGTCGTGCAATGTCTTCGGTCTTATACTCACCCACGATTTTGTATTTCGCAGGCTTGTCTCGATTGCGTCCATCGCGGGGATTCCAAGGCCAGGTCAGCATGACCATCAACCAATCTTTACGATCGGTCTTTTTGGCAGCCGTGATCGGGCGTTGATCCACAATGCCCTCGCGGGCGGCTTTGCGGAAATTGGAAGTGGTGCGATGAGTGCTGTAGGCAGCGCGTCCCATGAGGACCTCTGAAGGTGGCAGTACGAGCTTGTACCTAATGCCAAGTCATGGGAAACCTCCCGTCAGAGTCGGATGGGGGTGATCTCGTAGAAACCACCGCTGTTGTTGGTCCAGGTGTCGAGCATGCCCGAGACGAGCTGGTGCATATTGTCAGGCACCACGACCGCTTGCTGTTGCCGCCGCTTCTCAGCTTTGAGACGGCCGGCTTCCCGGCGCTGACGACGCGGCGAATCCGGATGGAGCTTGACTACCGGTGGCATGTCGTTGAACATGCAGCCGTTCCATGACTCGTTGCCGCACTCGATGAGGATGCGGTCGGGTTGCTCCTCGCCGTACCCGCTCTGTTCGTACAGCTTGTACGCGCAGTTGCGGATGTCTTCGAGGATCTTGGCGGCCACCGGATCGATGGGTGGCGGAGTCGGCGCCAGTTTGACCGGCTCGATGACGACCTTGGCAACAGCTGCCGGTGTGACCACTGCAGCCAGCATGGCGCCCAAAAAGCCACGACGTTTCATGGAATACTCCTAGGTTCTGCCGACAGGACGACCCAGTCGTCGATGGCAGGGTCGAAATACGCGATGTCATATCTGTTAAATTCGAAGCCCTCACCCTGGTACATGTAGGCCGTTACGGGCGACTGCTCCAGGGCGGGAGTGGAAGACAACGCGTTCCATTCCCCTTCCTTGACGTTTTGGGCCCAGTCCGGAAGAAGAGGAACTGACGTGGCCACTTTCACCAAGGCCTTGGAAAAAGCACTCGGTGTCATGGCGGCCGAGAACAACCCAGCCATCAATCCTCGACGAGAAATGGTCATGACAGTTCCTGGTGGAAAAGGTTATTGTTTCTTCAGACCCAGCACCAGCCGGGCTTCTTGACGGTCGAACTTGGCTTGGACGTCAGGCGGCATGATCAGGTCGTCCCGCTTGACCCGGTAGGGGATGCAGAACGTGGCCGCGCGCGTGTAGTCCGAACCCGGCGGCGCCAGGTTGATGTTGAGGTGGCGATCGCCGCTCGGATCTTCTTCGTCGCACAGCACGTGGACCCGGTCGAGGGACGCGTGGTCCCACTCGTCGGTGTACGGGTTGATGTAGACGAAGTCGTTGCTGTCCAAGGGCATCGGACGTTGGGAGAGCAGCTGTTTATAGCGCTCGCTGGGGCGAATGAGGGTAGACATGATGAGGGCGAATGGAGGGGTGAGCAAACCAACTGCTACAACCCGGCCATGAGCGCAAAAGGACTGTAGCAGTTGACGGTGCGCGCGAGTTCGATTTCTTGTTCGCGCTGAAAACGCATCGGCACCGAACCGGGGTACAACACCCAGTTGGTCACATCGAGGCGTTTGCTGCCTTGCTGGGGATGGCACTTCATCTCACCCAGCAGGGCTCTTTCTTGACTGACTTGCATCACGATGGGGTCGAAGATTGGCTTGGACAGAGCAATGAAGCTATCTCCGGGCAACATCAAGAACTGGCCACCTTCTGACGAAGTGAAGCCTTTGTACATCTCGGGACCGCAGGCCGGCGAACTCGACAAGTTCAGCGTCGTGCTGCGATCGAACGTATCGTAGTGGGAACCCGGAAAGTGGACGAAGCCGGCGTTGATGGGGGCGAGGAACTTCTCGTCTTCCCCGGGACGCAACGGATGCAATCCCCACAGGCGGTTCAGGAGTTCCCAGATCTTGCGGTGGCGATGATCCGTTTTGAAGATCACCGCCAACCACTCTTCTCCCGTGTGCAAGCTGATGTATTTCATCTTGTTCTCTAAGAACGATGCGCGGCTGAAGCACGGCTGGCGTGGTTCGGGCCAAAATGAATCGGTGCACAGATTTCGCAGAGCGGGGCTTTGCAATCGAAGCATCGAAACAGCGTATTGATGTCCAACCGAGCACCACAGTTTCTGCCGACGCAGGTGGTGCTCGATCTCTTGTCAATCACATACTGGCGCACCACTCCCGCGATGTTCCAGTGTGTTTCATCGTAATGGGCCGAGCCCGGGCCATCTTGGATCATTTCCAGACCGAGCTCCTTGTACGCGTGTTCGAGGGCGTCGCGGATCGGTTGCCAGTCTGGAAAGAAGATCTTTTTCATGGCTCAGTCGCCGTCGGGGTAAGGCACCCCGCCGATGGACATGAAGTCGCTGACCGGCCTCGTGGTCGAGGGCGTTTGGCGCTGGGTTTTCTGAGCATCCCAGTTCCGAGCACGGAGGGTATCGGTCGTGATCGGCTCCGGAGGACCACCGATGACGTACTCGGCCACTTGATGGTTGTACTGGACGTCTTCCCACTTCAGGCCGGAGTCCTTGCCCCAATGGAACATTTTGGCCGGACCTGTCGTGGCGATGTCAACCATGGCATTTCCCATGGTCTTGTAGCCGTTCGGCTGATAGCTCAGACCCGCGAAACGAACCGTCACGATGGTGTCCGGATCGACCGGACAACCGCTGTTGAGCTTGCGTGTGATGCCGCCGGGCAGATCACCGATGTTGGTTCCCATGCTGACTCCTCTGATCAGAAACGTGTCGTCTTCAACCCCGGATCCACGTAGGGATGGATCAGAGATTCATTGGCGCTGGTGGCTTCGATGTTGGCTGCCACCTTTTGGGCTGCTTCCAGGATCTTGATCGCGGCGATCTGGTTTTGCGTGGCTTCGTTGAACGGTTGCGGCCGGTTGTCGTCCTTCGGAGTGAGCCACTGCAGATGCTCTTTGCCGAAGACCCGGTTGTTGACCGTTTCTCCACCCCAGAGGTTGAAGAAGTCGCGGTTGGAATCGGTGTGCGTGTCGAAGTACGCTGGATCATCGACGGGGAAGATGAAGCGATTGACACCGCGAGCCCGCGGGACCGGCTTGTCGAGATTCGACGACGTCACCATGAACTGCTCGGCCGCCCCGAAGCCCGGTCCGACTTCGACGGTCTCAAAGGTGTAGGTCATGGGCTTGTGGTCACTGGCCGGCCAGAACCCGAGGGCCATGCCGCCGATGTTGAATGCGGGCAGGACCGGCGTCGGCGGGGTGTGACGACGCGCAGCCACCTTGGCCACGCCTTCCCAGTCGTGGGTGCCTTGGGCTTGCAGGTCCGACAGCCCCAGTTGCAGCCGGGCGATGAGGTGCAACAACTCGTCACGGTCCGCGCTGTCGGGCAGGTGTTGGACGGACTTCTGCAGGCGCTTGACTTGTCCCATCAGGCGCTCGTCGCCGAAGGGCTTGGTCTCGAAGCTGGTGTCGAGCTTGCCCAGCAGGGGGAAGTCGCTCGTGAGGAACTTGACCAGCGGTCCCGGAATGCGCTTGTGACCGAAGTCCAGGCACTTGGGATCGAAGTCAGGCAGCAGCTTTTCCTTGAGCGTCTTGCGAAAGGTCGCCGCAGCTGCCACCATATCGCCGTTGGTCGTGGCTGCTCGCAGCTTGTCGACCAGATGCATCATGGCATGGAACTCTTCTTGACCGCCCGACTCCGGACGATCATTGCGACCTTCGTCGACGAGAGTGGGTTCGGCCTCGTTCGTGTTGTAGACGAAGTAGCAATGATCGCTCAGGTGGATCTTGACTTCTTCCAGCCCCAGGTGCATGGCCGTGGCATGCAGCGCGTTGCGCATGGTGGTGAAACCCGCCAGCAAGGGATGGACATGGCCGTCCACCAACACCCGCAGGTTGCCGTTGGCGGTGACGTGAAACAGGAGATGGGGATCGACAGAAATCACGAGTGAATCCTTTTGTTATCCGTGGGAGGGTTCGAAGTCGGGAGCGGTACTGGGGATGTAGTCTCGCAAGATGCACATGCGAGTATAGTCATCGAGGATCGCGTTGAACTTCTCAGGAATGAACGGGGTCAATCGAGACGCCGCGTTCTCATCGAAATGAATCCAGATAGAGTCCGTCAGCTGGGTGAACCACAGACCCGGCGCCAGAAAGACAGGGGTCTGACGCCAGGCATCGGTCTTCTCGTTCTGACGCAAATAGGCCTGCAATCGTCGCAGGCCAGTCGGAATGTTTTTCAGGTTGCGCAGCAGTTCGTGCGGCAACCCATTGACACGAATCATCAACGTCCCGTGTTCAGACACGTCGAACTCGTAACGATCGGAAGAGCTCAAGCGTTTGGTCATGATGGTTTAAACGTCGGCGATGCGAAGATTGACGGGCTGGGGAGTGAGGAAATGAGGAAAGACCTGGACTTCCAAGTGACCATCTTTTCCCACAGGTTCCATTTCGATCCCCGTGCGCGGACCCCCGAACCAGCCCAGATCATCGAACGGGACGTCCTTGTCCCGCTCTCGGAAAGACGAATGTTCTTCGTCCGAGCCGTTGAGCTTGTCAATCTTGCGACGATACGCACGCGCCTCGTACGTGAGGAGCATCATTCGAGCGTGATAGATCAGATCCTTATTCTCGATGCACGGCACTTGCGCGTCCTTGTGCTTGAGGCGATCGATCAACACACGAATGACTTCTTGGCTGATGGTGCCGCTGTGTTCTTGACCCGTCTGGGTGTTGATGAACACGAGATACTGCATGCCTGGGGCATCAATGCTCGGGAGCTCGTAGATGTGACCCGGTTCGATGACTTTCATGGCTGGGTCACCTCCAGCCAACATTCCAGATCCGTTATATTCAACGGCATGCCGTAGGTGCTGTTGTGAAAGTGCGGATGCATCACGTCAGCGATCTCGGGTTCATCGCTGTCTCGCTGTGCCATGAAGGGCGTGTCGTTGTCACGGCGCTTGACCAAGACCGCGCGATCCACTGGCATCTCTTGGAGGTTATAGTTCCAAGGTAGAGTAGTTATTAAAGCCATCTTGTTACTCCTTCAAGAGATACGCTCTTGTGGTTTATTTTGGCGAGCATAGGCTACTAGGCGCAGAGCGACACGCTCAACGTCCGGATCTCGGGGTAAATGAAATCCCGTGGACCCATTCCACTCTTGGAAATACTCATCGTAGAAATGATGCCGCCAGCCGAACCGAGATTGAAGTTGCGTGAGCTCATCAGCCAACGCTTGCCATTGGTGGTCGGTGATCAACGACTCATCCAGCTGGTAGTACAGCAGTGAATGCACCAGCATCATGCGTCGCAACTGAATGAGTCGTGTCAGGTCAAAAGGCGGCCGCAGCCGCCAATCACTGCGGGGAATCATTTCACCACTGCCGCTGAAGAGGGCCTTGACCTTTCATCCAGGCAGCCAGGTGGGCTTTGCTCAAGGGCGTCGGGTAGGTGACTTGCGCCACCATGCCGTCCAAACGCACCACCAGCTCTTCATCCCGCCGATAAGGGTCGGCAATGCGGAACTCTCGAACCAGGGGTTTGCTGTTCACGAGTTCTTTGGTGGCCTGAGCCATCTGACGTTCTTGCTTGAGCTTTTGCATGTTCAAGTCAATGCGCGCTTGATGGATCGCCACACACGCGCCGCGCTTGAGTCGCATGGTCACGGTGTTGGCTGGCACCTTGAGTTCTTCCTTGGACAAAGTGTGGTACTTGTCTTCATCCATGTATTTCTTCATCAGCCGGAGCCACTCGTCGGTGAAGTCCCATTTGTGTTGCCAATCCGCCGTCGTGTAGTAAGTCTCTTGCCGCAAGAACTTCAAAAACACGTTGCCGTTAAAGCGTTCGTTCATGAACGCCTCCCAGGTCGGATAAGGCTTGACGGTTCCCGTGTCGACGGCCACCGCGATTTGCTCGTGGTGACGCAACCACACGATCTCCAAATCCCGTCCAAAGGGACTTTCCATCTTGGGCATCATGATTGTTTTTTTCCTTTGAAACGTCATACAGGGCCAGGCCTGAGAAGACCTGGCCCTGGGATGATTTCACTCATCCATTAACAGTCAGAAGTTCAGTGCAGGAGCGGAGACCATGTACCTCAAGGACCACGCCTCAACAGGGGCGATGAAGAACTGAACTGCATGGCCTCCACCTAAGAATAGGAACTCCACATACGACCTGCGGTCGCGTAAAAAAGTGCTCAAACGTATTGATCGAGGCCGAACACCATGATGATCTGCGTCAATCCCACCAGCCAAGCAAAGGGCGGGATCAAGCACATCAGCGCAATGGTCAAGTCCTTGAGCACGAAGATCGCCACCACCAGACCATAGATCCAACCCGTGAGTAAGAGACTCAAGAGAATCTTATTCAAGTTGCGTTGGACCCATCGCAGGGTCTGGAGGGCGAAGATCAGTACGTTGCGAATCAGCGTCGTCATTGGCGGCAAGGCAACATCGTGATCAGTCGATCGTAATGGGCCTTGAAGCATTCATCCATGCTGGTCGCCGGATCGGCCGAGATGCGGAAGATCATCGGACCTTCTTGAAGTCGACTCAGTATCTCCCGCGCGAACCCCGTCGGATGCGGGAACAGGAGGTCCACGTTCGGTCGCTTCGGATCGTACGGATGTTCCTTGAGTTGGCGATAAGCCGCTTCGTACTTCAGGCGGAACGTCTCACCCATGAGGAAGGCCGTTGGGGTCGTGTTGTTGAACGCCAGCGCGGGGCCAGTTTGACGAGCCGCAGCCAGCATGTCAGCGGTGAAATAGCTGGAACTGGCCCAGGCTTTTTCCATCGGGGGCGTTTCCGTGGCGTTTTGCAGTGGCGACGGGTTGAGCGTGGTGACAGAAATGCCCACCAGTTTGCCCGTGGCGTCGTAGGTGTGGCTCGTTTCCACTTCCGCGGGTTGGGACGACCCATCGAACTGCGGGAACAGCGTCGTGTTGATTTCTCGTGTGGTCGTCAGCCCTTGCAGCTCCGTCGCCGCGGGCGATTCCCCCAGGCTCAACGTTTTCCGGAGTTCGGTCTGGTCCGAGGGGCCGCCACCGTAGAGAACACCGTGACCGGTGTCGTGGACGTGTGTCGACCCTGTACAGGTCGGACACGGCAGCGTCACGCGCGGATCGTGCGTCTTGATCTCGCGCTCGTTACGACACGTCTTGCACACCACGCGGTTCTTCAACGACTTGACCGTCGAATGGATGATCTCTTCGTTTTCCCGGCAGCCCAGTAACTTGGCCAGGTTGGCCAGGAAGTTCTTGTGGATCCCTTCGGCCGTGGCGAGTTGAAGATGGGCGCTGGCGGCGCGCTGGCGCAACGTGTTGAGTTCGGAGACTTCTCGTTCATGCACCTCGTCGTAGTTCAGATCGAAGGTGAGGACGTCTTGGGCCGTCAGGTGTTTGCGCTCGGGGGCGCCGACGAAGTACTGGGTGAACTGACTCAGGGTCTGTTCCAGCTTGTCGAGTTGGTGCTTCTGACTCTTCAGCGCCTCGTACGTCATCGACGAGGTCGACGCCGTCGCCATCTCTTGGTTGACCTTGGCCAGATCGTGCCGGTAGTAGCCTTGCTCATGCAGCAGCACCGCGTGCAGCGCGCGCAGGATCAGGCGTTCGGCTTCTTCAAGGGTGATGTTGCCCAGCTTGTAGAGCGTGTCGACTTGGGTGTTGCGCAGCGCGTAGAGCTGCCCCAGCAGGGCGCACATCTCGCGGTACTGGATCGGCATCGACGAGATGGTGGTCGCATCGGTGCCGCCGTAGTGCTTGCGGACATTCAGGCAGGCCAGACGGCCCGCAAAGCTTTGCATCGATCCGCGTAGGAATTCGGCAAACAGGTTCTGGGGTTGGGTCATGATCGTCAGACGTGAACGTGGGGATAGTCCTGGCCCGGCGAGGCCGTGGACTCGTGGTGACCGAAGTCGGATTCGTTGGCCGACGAGGACACGCTGTGGTACTCGCCATCTTCGGTACGACTGATGACGTTGTTGAGTTCGGGCCAGCGGTGACTCATGAACGAGCGCAGCAGGTCACCGGCACGCCGATAGCCGGGGTTCCACGGCTCCCGGCAGTGACCGTAGCCGTCGCACAGACCGTTGCGGTAGCTGGCGTCTTGAATGAAGTGGATCAGGACCACGGTGGCGATCGCCAGCAGTGTGTACCAAACCCACACGTTGGTTTGGAACCAAGCGATCACGGGAGAAAGGAATTCCATGTTGTTGCTCCACCTAGCGAGACTGGAATGAATGGACAGCGAGGATTCGATGTCCACAGTCAGTCACATACGGAGTGTGAAAAGATAAAAAATACTATTGAGCACCTCTGCTCTACTTTCATCAGGATTTCTCATGAAATACTCTCTCGTGCGGGATACGCCAGATCCTCGGGATCTCCAGTATTCCCAACATCTGGGAGCAGACCTGTCGCAGATCCCCCGCAAAGCGGATCTCCGTCCTTTCTGTTCCCCCATCGAAGACCAAGGTCAGACCAACTCATGCACTGGCCACGCCATCGTGGCGGCCATGGAGTGCGACCTCAACATCCAGAAGGAACAACCGATCCGGCTGTCCCGACTGTTCGTCTACTACAACGAGCGTGAACTCGAAGGCACCGTCGGTCAAGATGGCGGCGCCGAGATCCGCGACGGCATCAAGCAGATCGCCACCTACGGCGCCTGCAACGAGACGCTGTGGCCGTTCGATCCGAACAAGATCACGACCAAGCCGGGCCTGGAAGCCTACGAAGATGGTCTGAAGCACAAGGCGGTGCGCTACGAGGCCGTCGAGCAATCGCTGGACGCGCTGCTGCACTGCCTCGGTATGAACCAGCGGCCGGTCGTCTTCGGCCTGATGCTCTACGACTCGTTCGAGTCCGACGCCGTCGCCCAATCGGGCATCGTGCCCATGCCCCACCTGTGGGGTGAGCAATGCCTGGGCGGTCATGCCCTGTGCATCGTGGGCTACGACATGGACACCCAGCAGTTCCTGATCCGCAACAGCTGGGGCACGGACTGGGGCCAGCAGGGCTACTTCTGGGCGCCCTTCACCTACATCCTGGACCCGCGTCTGGCGATGGACTTCTGGACGGTCGTGGCGATCGACTGAAGGAAAAAAAAAGAAAGCGGCATAACGGGAGAGGGGCAACCCTCTCCTTTTATGCTGTTGCTAGTGCAGCAGATCCACACCGAGCTGTTGCTCGATGACGGCGATCTTCTGGGCAGGGCTCAAGGCGCCGCCGAACATTGTCTCGACCAGGTCGGGCAAGTGCTGCCCCGTCACGCGGATCTCGACCCGGAAATTGCGGTCGATGTCCATGTCCAGAGCGATCACTGCGGGCACCGAGAAATGCACGTTGTGGCTGACCTTGTAGGCCTTGCCGTCGCCGAAGTTGCGCCCAGCGTGGAACATTGAGACGGCTTGATCGATCGCTGCGTGCGAACGCACGAAGAACAAGTCGTGTGACAATCGAATGAAGTCCACCGGCTTGACAGTGGTGAGCTGAGTGGCGTCCATTATCAGAGGTCCTTTGAAAGAGGCGTCACAACAATAGCCTAAGAAAAAATGGTCGAGCATAAAGTCAGGAGGCGAACCTCCTGACGTTTACTTGACCAGCTGTTCCAGCAACGTGTTCAACAGGGGCGGGCGCGCGCGCACGTATTCACTCCACTGGGCAAAGAGGCGATCGTAGTGCTGCTTGAACGTTCGCACCGCCGTAAAACGTTCGGGCAAGACTTCGGCGTTGTACTGCGCCACAAACGCGTCCATCTCGGGCGTGCCGGGTGAGGGCACATCCGACATTCCCAACGCCTGAGCCAGTTGTTTGACAGTGTTCGGCTTGAGCGTTTCGTGGTAACTGCCACTGATGTTGAAAACAGCAGGCTCGGTTTGCAACATCAACCGCAACGAAAAACTGGCCGCGCTGCGTCCGCCGATCAGGGTCTGAACTTCATCGGCCTGCACATAGCGGGTGTCTTTGAAAAAGGACTCCACATGTCCCGTTCCCCAGATGTAAGGATGCTCCTCGTAGACGAGCTCCGACATCGTCAGAATCGTCTCCACGTCCAGGTAGAGTCCCTGGCGGGGAAAGAAGTCACCGCCCCAAAAAGGACGGGTGGGTGGGGGAAAGTAGAAGAGCTCCACGATCACAGACCCTTTTGCCAGTCGATTTCCCAGGGATTGATCTCCTGGGGCACCCGACCGACGTTGATGCCGTAGCGCAAGAACTGGCCCGGGTCTTTTTCCCAGCGGTCGTTGGCGATGATCAGCGCCGCATTGCGACACCAGATCACATCCACGTCCGTGCCGGTGAAGTGAGGCGGCCCCACCATCACGGGAGGTTTGCCGCTCAGCCGGTCGCCGGTGGCGTAAGCGATCTCACGTTCCCTCAGGATCTTCTTGACGTCATCGGCCACGATGGTGAAGCTCGTCGTGGCCGGATTGACCGGGACTTCGATGCCGTGGTAGTTGAAGAGGTAGGTCGTCTCCAAGCCCGCGGCCAGGTAAACCTTGTGGCAACGATCCATCAGATGGAAAGCGGCCACGATGGCGTCGCGCAGCGAATGGTTCATCGCGGCGGTCAAGCGAATGGGGGTCGTCATGATGAGGAGTCTTTCAGGGAAGTTGGGCGCCACGCACGATGTTGTCATACTCGACGACTTCATGGACGCCGTGATGCCATTGGCCAGGCTGCTCGCGTTCGGCCGGCGTGAGCGGATTGGCCCATTCGAGCGGGCCGCCCTTGCGGAAGTTCTTGCGATAGATCTTGGTGGCGTCCTCGTTGAAGGCGAAGAAGTCGCGACCTTCGTCGTCGTAGGGCTCGACCTTTTCGGCGTCGTGGAAAGCGAGCGCCGCTTCCTTCGACTCGAAGGGGCCGAACTTGTCATGGGCTTCGATGCGACCCACCATGGGGTTGAGCAGGAGCCAGTACTGGACATTGGCAATTGCCGTGACAGCAAAACGGGGCATTTTCAAATCCTTTATTGAAGAGGGGAGGACGTGGTCAGCCCTCCCCTGGGCCTCTGAACGAGGGTTACTTACCAAACGTTCGATTACTCGGGAAAGTAGTCCAGCGGGACCTGGCCCGTGAAATCGGTGGTTTGGATTTCTTTCTTGCTGTGATCTTTGCAGTCGACCCATTTCACAACGAGGCTCGTGCTCTTATCACATTGACCCGCCGCGCCCACTGCTTCTACAGCCGAGAGTTTCCCCGCGGTGGCAGCCGCGTAAGCGTAGCGGCCACCCGAGCCCAAGGTCAAGACCTTGGGAGTGTCGAGTGGATACTGACGAACCTTTTCGTCGCGGTGTTGGCGGTACGGACAGTAGATGTAGACGGAAGTCGTCGTTGCGATCATCACCGAGCCGGTCTGGCTGGGACTCGTCCCAAGCGCCTTGGCGGCCCGGTTATTGAACGCTTCAACGTCTTCACCTTGAGACAGCATTTCGATCATGCTGTCTCCCCACGAGACCGTGCCCGAAAACGCCATCGCGTAAATCGGCTCGCCACGGAACTTCGCTTTCTCTTCATCTCCAAACGGAGCGACGATCTTGACGGTGGTGTCGTACCCACATTCTTTTTCGCCGCAATGCAAGCAATGGACCTTTGAGTGCACCGACGTACGAGCCGTGGTGCGGGTGTCAGAGGCCATGATACCGTTTTTGTAGATGATAGTGGTCATTCGTGAATGAACCGGGAAGTCACGCCCGATTGAGAAAACTAGGTTCAAAGGTTTTCTCTAGCACTTTTGACGACATTGTCAAACCGTTCCTTGGCTGACAGTGTCAGTGCCAAAGAAATCGTGTTGATGAGAAGAGAGTCATGCGTGCGAGCTGGTTCTTTCAACCTCCTTTCCGAGATACTTGGGATCTTCGGATCGGTAGTGCTCTTGCAACTGGCCCACGAGGGTCAGGCGCTTGTGGTGACGATGGTTCTGGGCGATGCGGGCGTCCTTGGTGGGCGCATTGAACCCGAGGGACGGCCACGGCTCCAAGAGATCCCGCACTTGCAACAAGAACTTGGCCTGCGGATAGGCGCGCTCCGCAAACCCGAGGCGCCCGCGCGCATCGGCTTCACACGCGGCCGCGAACTCGGGCAGCATGTCGCCAACGGCCTCCAGCAAATCCAGCACCGTGCGGGGCTGAGATTCGAAGATCTTGTGGCACACGAGGTGACGCAGACAGACCAACAACGCCAACTCTTTCCAGTCGTCGGGCACGTGAAAGCGCGTACAGACCTTTTGCACCGGCGTCTGACCCCGGGTCTCGTGATTGGGGTGCCGCGGCCATTCGGCTTCTGGTGTCAAGCCTTTGCCCAGATCGTGCACCAGCACCGCAAAGCGGGCCCGCTGGGACAAGTTCATTTGGGCCGCCATCGTCAGACACAGTTCGATGTGGATGCCCACGTCGACTTCCGGATGGTGCTCCGCACGCTGCGGCACGCCGTAGAGAACGTGGACTTCGGGCAGGTGGGTTTTGAGCCACCCCATGCCATGCATGACTCGCAGCGAGTCGCCGGGGTCGTGGTTCATCAGCCATGAGAAATCGATCAAGTAATCGATCATGTCATCTCCTTTTGTCTCGATGGTATGCGTCTTTCTTCAGAAAGACACTTCGGTCAACACAAACTTCAAAGGTGTGTCATGCCTCGTTTCTTCCTCACCGCCCTGGCGTTCGTCGCCACCTTCTTGATCGCTCTGGTCATCAAGGTCGTCCACATCCCGACCCACATCGGCAACTTCCTCAAGGACCACTGCCAGTGGGTGCGTCGCCTGATCGGCGGCACCTGGCTGCAATGGAACGGCTTTTGGGAAAAGGCCAACGCCCAAGGCTCTGTCATCTACCGACGTGGTCGTGTGGGCATCAACCTCATGGAAGGCCAAGTCGTCTGGGATTTCAACCAGCTGCTGACCATCGGCGACTCGGTCATCTCCCAGGTCGAAGACTACACGAAGAAATCGTGAGGTACGAGGACAGGCCGGAAGGCCTGTCCTTTATGCCGTCAGACGTTCCAGCGCGACCAATCCACCGTGCGCGGCACGATGATCCACAGATCGAGGGCGGTGCCTTCGACCGGAATGCGAGAGATCCAATAAAGGTACTCTCTCATGCCGCCCCCTTGAACGGTTCGCCGTAGATGTAGACCATGATCTCGTCGACCGTCGCGACGTCGAACTCGTTGTTGACACGCGCGCCGCTTTCCAGGTCGAGTCCCCAGTCGAAACTGGCGAAACGAGCAAACGACGGCGGGCGACGTTCCTGAGCACGTGCCTGGTTGACTTTCACGACCGTATCGACCACGTTGTCGAGGGTGATTCCCCCGGCGTAGCGTCGCTGACACACCAGGTGACCGGGCAGGTCCGCCACGGGCCAGGTGTCGGGATGGATGCCGCGGCCCCGCGAGGTGTCGTAGAGCACCTGGACCTTGCTGAAGAAGTCGTGATTGAACTCACCCCGCTTCAACCCCTGACCGACACGGAACCACTCATCGATGGTGGGCGCCGACTGCTCGTTATACTGCAGGATCATCTCGACCCCGCCGGCGTGCAGGGTGTCGTAGATCTGCCACACCTGCGTCGGGGTGAAGTCCGCGTTGCGGGCGTTGATGTTGAGTTGCATGCGTTCGAAATGCAGCAGCGGGTGCTTGACATCCTGCTCGATGTCGAACATCTCTGGGTTGTCCAGGATTTCTTGGAACACCTGCTTACCGCACAGGTGGGCCGTGGTCTGGATCCACGGCGCTTTCAGATAGAGTTGCTCCAGCCACGCCGGGCTGGGGTTGCGCACTTGCCCTTGCTTTTCCGGGAAGTAGAGCAGGCCGAACTCGATCCGGTTTTCCCACCGCTCATCCAGATTGATCAGCGCTTCGATGTCGGTCTTGTCATCGGCGCCAGTGAACGAGATGTAGGTGGGTTTGACGATGTCAGTCATGAGAGAAGTTCCTTTTATTTCATCACGATCGCCATGACCTGAGCCACGGAGATCTTGAAGGCTTTGGCCAGAACGGCGTAGGTGGCGCCGGCACTGGCCAACTCGCGAAGATGCTCCTCGACTTGGTCAGTCGTGAGCGATTCCGGTTCCACCACGTCGTAACCCGTTTCCTCGCTGTCTCTGAGCAACGCGTAGCGAGTTTCCGTTCCACTCGGTCGGGTCCATTCGAGTTCGATGACGCCGAACACGCTTTTACTGAAGACCAACGTGAAAGAGACGTCTTCACTCTTGACGTCTTCGATGCTTTCGCCCGGAAACAGCAAGTTCAGGAAGCCGTTCCGAGAATCGTTGGTCGCGCGGGTCAACTCCGCTATTTCTAGCAGTGACGTCGGCGGGAATTCTTCTTGGAGCGCTGAATGACTCACCGTGCCCACCTTGTCGGCGAGTTCAGCCTCGACGATGGCTGCGCGAGGAGATTTGTCATACACCGCCCAGGCCTCGTGATCTCGGATCAGAACGGCTTCATCCCACATCAGCGTGATGTACGGGAATTCGGCATGGGGATTGGTCAGCCCGATCGTGATGACACCGGTTTGATCTTCCAGTTCCTCGTCTTCTTCGAGCGCTTGTTGCTTCAGTTCGGGACTGATGTGCTTGAAGTGGAAGGGATCCTTGACGATCTTGACGTGGGTGACGATGTAGCCGCTGTCGACCAGGTGCTGACACGCGCCCATCCCCAGAAACAGCAGGAGCGAGAAGACTTCCTCGTAACATAGCACGTGAGACATCAAGAGCTCATCGGCCGTGATTTGGGCCAGCGGTCGGCTGAACTCGACTGACTTTCCCAACCGGGACGGCGCTGGATGCACACGGAAGAATTCCAGCCGCATGAAGGTGTTGGCTTCCCAGACCTCTTCGGTGGCTTCTTCGAGCTCTACGATATCGCTGGGTCGATTGCGACTGACGTAGCCCACGGTGAAGTCGGCTTTGCCTTCAGGCAACACACCCGTAGCATGCGTGGCAGCACTGACCGAATTGCCGTAGCCACTGAGCACGAGATCGGCATTGGTGTGGTTTTGACACACCGACAAGCACGCGCCATGAACGACGGCCTTGATCGCGTCGGGCAAGTCGATGTAGGAATCGATGAACGCCTTGCGGGTGGAGTTCTCGTAATCCATGAAGTTGGCGGCGATCTCCGCGTCACTCAGGCGAGGTTTTTGTTGGGACATTGAAGGGACTCCAAAGAGGCAAATTGGAAATGTGGGCTGAGAGTAGTCACCAGCGGCATGGATACACCATGACTGGTCTGCGTAAAAAGACTACTCGGACGTCTGGTCCCTGAGAATGGCTTGGGCTTTTTGCAGTTCGTGGTCCAAACTGCGTTGCCGATCTTCTGCGCGCTGCTTCATCAGCTTCTCGTAACTGCGCACAGCCTTCTGCTGCAGGTCTTCATCCAGATCCATGCAGCTGAAAACCTTGAAGGAAGCCTTGAACTTCTTGGTCAACCGAGCACACTCTCGGACCGCCCGGGAGAAGTTCACGTGCAGCCGCGGCTGTTGCGCGAATTCAACGCCTTCGTCCGTCACCTTGCCGATGATGGAGACCCGGTTGACCCCGTAGGACGGATGCGACATGTAGCCGGTGATGAAGACCTCGTACCAGGCTTGGGTGCCCTGGTCGGTGAACTTGTCGTTCTCCCAAGTGAGATCCAGGCGGCTGAACTTCTCGCAGAACTTCTTGAAGATACGAGAGCCCTTGCCGCCAGGTGGGTTTTGGGGATTGATGGGTTGGTCGGTGGTCATTGAGGAGTTTCCTGATCAGAGGGTTTTTGCAAATCGAGGTAAGCGTCCAGCACCTGAAGCATTTGCGGCAGAAAGAACTCTTTGACGCATTCGCCATCCGCGCCCATGGGGATGTCCAGACCGATGCTGACCGACTTCCACCAGGCCGGCGGTTGATTGGGTCGAGGCGCATGCGCGCGCACGGAAAACGTCAGCTTCAGATTGCGAGGCCCTCTCCAGTCGTGCTTGGGAAAACGTTGAACATAGCGTTCTTGCAAGACCTCGTAGATCTGCAACAGCGCCGCAATTCCTTCAGATTGAAACCCGAAGGTAATGTAGAGGACTTTGCCCGACGCACTTTCTCGTTCGCGTTCTGGATGACCAGCACACGACATGAACGTGACCAGGCCGGGAATCTGATTGAACTTCTTGAGTACAGGAATCAGTTCCAAATCGAAATGATCCCAGGTGTCTTCGCCCAACTTTTGCAGCCAATCTTCGCGCAAACGTTGGAACACCTGGGGGTCAGTTTGATAAGTCAGCATGAAAGAGGTTCCTTGATGAATTAGGGAGGCGTGCCTGTGTCGTAGGAGTAGTCGTTGTCTTCGAACGATTTCACCCACAGCTCGTACTGAGGCGAGGTTCCGACGGTGACACGCAGGTCTTTTTCGCCACTGGTCCAGCGGGCTTCGACAGTGGTAACTGGCGCGCCCTGCAGCACGCGAGCGACTTGATCGAGCACCCAGGTCTTGTGATGGCCCCCATCACAGCCGCCGTACTGTTCGATCAGGTAGAGGGCCCATTCGGTGGGGGTCTTTTCCACCGTGATGGGAAATTCGCCGAGGTAGTTCATGCCGCTGGCGCTGTAGACGATCACCTGATCGCGGTTCTTGAACCCCAGATGGAGAAAGACTCTTTCGAGGAGCTCTCGGCACGTTCCGTTACGTCCCAAGATTGCATCGGCCGCCCAGGTGTAGTGCCACCCTTGGTCGGAGAGGCGGTTGTACTTGTGCAGCGCGTGCGAAATCATGATCTCGTAGAAACGCTTCTCGTACTCGACCACGATGGGGAAGATTAAGAACCGTCCGAACGCTTCGTATTGTTGCAGCAGCACTTCCTTGGGATTGGTGTCCTCCGAAAGCTCCACAGCAATGATCTCCCGGTAGACCGTGGGATCGAAATCTTCCAGCAAATTGTTGGCCAGTAATGGACGAGGCAGAAAATCGAGGGACATTGAATTCTCCGAATAAACGGCATAAAGAAAAACTCCCCGTCTCCCGCGACTGGATGTTCCTAGTCTGCGAGAAGCGGGGGTTTCCAGGGCACTTGTTCAAGCAGCCACGCCGGGCTCCGGCGACGCAACTGGGTCGACTGACCAGGTTTGCCCTGTACGGCGACAATCCGTCTCCCCTGTCGTGTGTACAGCACTGTCACGGGGTCGATGTGTTTCTCTACTCTTCACCGTCTTTCGACTCTGAGTAAAGTGGCTTCTTCCCATCTAGATCCAACGTAGCGTCCCGAAGGTCGTTACGATAGTGTCGCCAACTTCAATTTTCCTCTTGATGTCCGGACACCAGAGAATAGCCCCAACTCCACAAAGACTTTCGTCTCTGCTTCTACGTTGCAGCAAATTGCGTGTTAGCCCAAGTCCAGGGGGTCATTCGGAAGTGCGTCAAACACCAACGGTCACTCCTAGCAGCTGGAACCAGTCGACTAAGGTCAACCATCCATTGGCCACTTGCAGGTAACAGGTTATTCACCCATATCTGCCCGTTTTCAGGAGAACTGTTTAGGAACTCCTCATTACCAGGGATGGTGCCCCTGGTTCGTTCATGCTGGCTCCCCGAGGTGGACTCGAACCACCGACCAACGGATTAACAGTCCGGTGCTCTACCGACTGAGCTACCAGGGAATAAAACTAGATCTTGAACAGTATGGTCCGTGCTTTCTGAGGTGGAAGTCGAATCCACAAATGACTTGCGTCGCACCCAACGGACAGGCAGCCTGCGTCAATTCGCAGACGTGGCACCCAGTGGATTATTCATCCACCAGGCACCGAGTATACCAATTCCTCCACTCGTCCATCCAAGACCTAGTGCGCTGTTCTAGGCTGCCTCACCTGTGAGACCCAAGAGCGTAAGTGTACGCGTATCCCAGAAGGCGTATCTTCCAAATGCCGCCCCCGTTAATGCATATCCTTCGAACAACTTAGACACCGGCACGATGAGTTACTTGACTTCGTGCTCGCAAGCACGTCGCAGCTTTGGCTCATCCATCCCGGTCTCTCATACCAACTTAGTCGTGGTATTTTTTCAACGCCTCCAAGTCCGAGAGTTCCTGGAGGGTTTTTGCCGATTTGCGGTTGCCAAGATGTTTTCGCGGGTTGCCACACATCCAGCACGAGCACGGAGTGGCAGTGTTGACCAGTCGAATGGCTCGACCCAGGTTGAGGCCTTCGCAGGTCAGGTTCGAGTTGTAGTTACGCCGCTTGTTTTTTAGACGGGCACGATGGTGTCGACGCAGTGCTTTTGACACGAGGAGTCCTTCGCGCGACTGGGGGTCCGACGGACCCCTTCAGTATCGCACGGGACTGCCTGACTTGTTCGAAGATCTCGGACAAAAGGATGGGCTTGTGGTCGAAGCGGGGATGGCCGTGGTCGCGCGGAAGCCGACCACAGTAGGTGCAGGTTTCGGGTTCGGTCATGATCAGTCCGGGGTCTTGCAGAACGGGCTGTTGGGGCCGGCACGCTTGGTCAGCTCCATCACCTGGTCGGCCCACTCCGGATCCGTCCGGCGGGCTTCGACCGCGTAGGCGCGGATGGCGGCGTGCGCATTGGTGTCCTTGAGCACGACGGGGAAGAACTCGTACTCGGTGCCGACATCGCCCGTGTAGAGCACACCCGCTTCGGTCAGCAGACGCAGGGCCGAATCGATTTGGTGGGCGTGCAGCACGCGACCTTCCTTGTCGATCTGGCCGCGCAGCGCCTTCAACTTGCGCAGGTTGAGAAGGGCGTACTTGCCTTGGCCGTTCTCGTTGACTTGATGGTCCATCTTCATGTTGAAATCCTTTTTCTGAAGATCAGTTTTGAATCGCGCCACTGCCCTGGATGGTCATGGTCAGGGTACCCGTGGCCAAGGCCGGTCCACCGCTGCTGGCCGCAATGGTGAAGTTGAGCGTGACGAAACGATCCAGCCCGGAAGACGTCTTGGTCACCGAGCCCGTGATACCCCACGTGCGAGCGGTACCCAGGGTCTGCCACCCCGTGGCTCCCGTGCCCAAACTGCCGGAAGCGACGGTGACGTTGACCCAGTAACTGCTGCCAATCCCGCTGGTATTGGGAGTGAACCAATTGACGGCCCCCAACGGGGTGATGGTCTTGTAGCCCGACGCATTGGACGTGATGCTGCCGTCGGTGTTCAGGCTGACCGACAGCGACATGTTCACCGTGGAGCTGCCGGTGTACTGGTTGTAGTCAATTTCAACGGAGCTGTTGAAATTGGACGGCGCGGCGGCGGACTTGCCATGCAAGTCATTCATGTCCACCGTCGGACCGAACGGCCCCATCAGGCTGCCGTGCATCAGGTTGGCCACGGCGGTGTCACCCAGACCGATGGGGGCATTGGCAGCGCGGCCCAGTTCCACGTTGACCTGGGCAAGCGAGATGGGGCCACTGGCGGGAAGAGTCATGACGGTATTTCCTGGAGGTTAGTCGTCGTCCGGAGACAAGGTCTTGTCCCACGTGGGACAGAGCTCGGCCGCCAAATCCCAGCACTTGGCCATGATTTCACCGATCTCCAGCAACTGCTTTCGGACACAACAATGTCGCCAGTTGACGTTGCCGTCCGCAATCCCGAAATTGCTGCATCCCTCGTTGTTGATTTCCATGTCCAGGTAAGTGCCCTCGGTCAGACAGTTGCCAATCTGGGTCGGCGTCATGGTTGCGGTCACTTCGGTATCGTCGGGACGATAGATGTCAAACCGCACCTTGTCGTTGTGCACTTCGGCCCGCACCAGGAAATGCAGATCCGGAAAAGGCCGATACACGACCTGAGGTAAAGGGACTTTCATCCGGTTCATCATGAGGGGTTCCTTTCCACTACTCTAAGCGTAATATAGAACTGAAGCGTTCTAGGTTTCAGCGCCCAGATGATGGAGCACGATCCGCACCACGAGCCAAGTGAAGAGGGCAAAGACCCCGCACAAGACCCAAACGCCGAGTTTTAGCGGCGCTTCGAGGGCCAGGAACAGCAAACCCCACAGCGCGTAGGCGATCAAGATGATCGCCACATTCAGGAGGATGTGACGCATGATCAGTGCGACGTCGGACCGTCGTCGTTGTGGGTCATGAGCAACGTGCCGGTGCGGTCGTCCGCACTGTGCACCTTGAAGCCGGCTTGCTGCAGGAAGTTGCCCGAGAGCTTGGCCACGTCGGACTTCTTGGCGTAGAGTTGGGTGTTCATCGGCATCGGACCCACGTTGTCGTCCCAGCAGATCGCGTAGCGACTCATGTGGACTTCGTCGTGGACGGCTGCCGGCACGAACTCGGCGTTCGCGTACGAACGATAGTAGGTTTGGCCCTTGTGGAAGTAGTCCTTGACGTCGAACAGCGTCTCGCGATCGATCTCGGCCAGGACCTGATGGGGTTCGGTCAGATCCGCGATCTTGCTGCGCTGGGTGACCGACATGAACTCCATGCCCGCATCGATGCTCTTGCGGTACAGAACGATCTTGTCGTCGGTCGCCATGGTCAGCAGCAATCCCCCGATGTGCATCATCTGGGCTTCGGTCAGCAGGCCCACGTACGGCAGGGTTTTGTTGACTTCTCGCTTGTCGGTCTTGCAGAACGTGTAGCGCTTGGGGTTCGGATAGGTGCTGAGCACGAGATAGACGATCATGATTGTGATTCCTTTTTGGTCATTGCTTCGCGCAATGCGGGAGACAGAGTCCACACCCGGCGCTGGATGGATTGGCCGTTGATGTGGACAGTGCTGATCGTGTCGGTGACCCAGTTCAGGCGCTTGAGCAGTTCGAGACGATCGTAGAGTTGGGCATCGGAGATCTTGAAATGCTTTTCAAGTTTCATGCCCAGTTGCGCCACCGACAAGGAGGTGTCGTTGGTACGCAGCAGGTCGAGCAAGATCAAGTCCTTGCGTTCGGCCAGGATGTTGTCGATGATGGCCGTCGAATTGGCAGTGCGTTCGAATTTCATGGCGTTTCGTCCTCCAAGACGTCGTACAGACGCAGACCAGACATCCCTCCGCCGCCGTGCGACTTGAAAGGAGTCTTCTTGATGACCTTGACCAGGAACACATGGGCTGTCTTGGTACCTGCTGCCGGATCGTGTTGTTCCTTGAACGTCTCCTCGAAACCCTTCTCGGCTTCGACCAGCGTCGGATGGAAGTAGATGTCCGGATAGAAGTTTCGATCCTGACACACGAGATAGCCTTCATCGGCGTAGGCCTCTTTGGCCTTGTCAGTCAAAGCCCATTGCCCTGTGGCATCTGTGGACACCTGTACCAGGCCTCGACCGTGAAGGATCATGGAGCAGCCCATGACACGGGTCTGGTAGAACTTGTCCGGATCTTGGAGCGCTTCGACGATCTGTTCGAAAGTCAGGCCTGTACCGCGCTCGGCCAGCAGATCCAGAATCTCCATTTCGTCGGAGCTGACGACTTGACCAGCCACGATGGCTGTGCCGTCATCGGCTCGCGGAATGTTGGTGCCGACTATCCGATTCGAACGGATGACCTCCCGCTTACAAGGCGGATACTCTGCCAGCTGAGCTAAGTCGGCGTTTGGTTTCCGCGGATTGACCCACTCGGGAAAATGCGCAGACAGATTTTCCTTGGTGCCGCCATAGAGGTAAGCGATCACCCAGAAGGTTTTTTCATGTTCCGCCATCAGGTACGGCGTTTGACTACCGTAGCTGACGGAAAAGCGCACGAAGGGATCGTCGGTGTTCGTTGTGGGAGCTGCGTGACTCTTGACGAAGTCGATCTCTTTGATCTTGTCGGCCGCGTCCACCGTGGCTTCTTTGGGGGTGAGTCCATCAACGAACCCGGGAATGTGCTGTTTGACGCGAAACATGATTTTCCTTGTGAAGATAAGACCAGACTAGCCACGGCAGTCAAAGGCTAGAACGAGGGTAGGACTTCTGGTGAGTAAATCAGTTGTGCGTGCTCACGGCTGTCGTGCCGGTCTTGCAGTTGACGAAGTAGATGTCACGCTCACCATGCGCCACGTACGCGGTGCAGTTGTCATCTTTGCCGATGACCTCTATCTTGGACACAGTCACCGGTGCCGGAGCCACGTTAGGCGTACTCTTGACTTCCGTCTGGAGGCTGCAAGCTGTAACCATGCCCAGTAAGATCAACATACAAGCGCCATCTTTCAAAGATTCCCGATAGCGGTATTGTTCATTGGTCATGATCCGTGGATTCCTTTTTCGTAGTGACGTTTCATCTCCTCGAATTCCACATCGCGCCGCCGCGGCATCATGGAACCGGCGAACATGCCTGCCAATCCCGCCAGCAGAGTCTGAGCTTTGAGGCGCTGGCGCTTTTCCTCGTCGAGGATGGCTTGCGCGCCGTCTTCACCGTGCTCTTCCACGAGCTGCGCTCGCCGGGCCATCTCCGCCTGGTGGGCTTTATGCCGACGTTCTTTTTCTTGCTGCCGTCGAAGTTTTTCTTCTTCGACTTGACGGGCTTGCGACTGTTCGATGCGAACTGCCAACGAGCCCCGGAGTTTAGCTTGTCCCACAAAGGCTCCTTGATAGTTCTACGCCATCTGCGTATCGGTCATGCACTTTCTGATCCAGGCCTTGAACGTCTCCACAGACCAACGCGGCCCACCTCCCATGCGGATGTCGGGCGGTGGAAAGGGAATGGTGCGGGTGTCTCCCTCGATGGGAGGATCGGCGCGACACCAGCGATCGAAGGTGCTGCGGGAGATCTTCAATCGAGTGCAGATCTCATTGCCGTCCAGGAGTTCGACTTCACCCAACGCGATTTTGTTCAGCAGTTCTTCATCGACAGACATGAATAGTTTCCTAACATCACACAGTCTTCCCGTCGGATCCAGTTTCCTACGAAAGCATCAAAAGCTTGTTGAGCTTCGGATATACCTTTCCAAAGCGCTGACCGAATTGCCGGCACTGATCGGGGCTCATGACAAAGTTGTTCAAGTCAATTTGCACCGAAATCTCGTCGGGACAAAACGCATTGGCTTGAGGACTCAGGTTGAGGTGAGTCAACCACTCGAAAATTCCGTTGAACGTCTCCTTGCGAAGACGCTCGACTCCCAACACCTTCTTCAAGTCATCCAGGACAACACGTCGAGAAGGCGTAAAGGCCTGAGTTCTTTCGAACTCATTGAGCGCCAGCTGAAAAACCTGATCGAGTAGGGGCCGCATGAGTGACAAGTAGTGAGACGGCTTCATCGAAACTCCTTTAACACCAAACGATCTTGCCGTCCGTGATCCAGTAGTGCGATCCACACGGCCACTGTTGATTGCCGATGGAAGGACGCAGGGTCGGCCCATTGACGTCTCGGGTCAACTTCCACTGTTTGCTGCCATCGTCGAGCGGCGTGACCGTCTCACCTTTGCATCCACAAGCACACAGATGAATGGCCAGTTGAAATTTCTCCGAGACGTAGAGTACGCCGTCCTGCATCTGACTGCGGTCACCCATGCGCACGACGTCTTTGATCACGAGTCGATCTACGCTCATGTCAGTTTCCCTTGACGGCGGTCGTGCCTGTTTTGCAGTTGACAAAGTAGACAACATGAACGTTGTTTTCGTCATCTGTGCGGTAGGTGGAGCAGTCTCCGTTGACTCCTAGGAGGACCGTCACCCCGATGGGGCCGGAAGCTGGAGCGCTGGCAGCAGTCGCAGCGGGTGCTGTAGGCTTGCTCTCGATGTGGGCTTGCACACTGCAGGCTGACGGGACGGCCACGATCATGAAGACGAATAGGAGAATACAAAGCGTCGTTCTCCAGCCTTCTGCGCGACTTTCCGAATTGAGGTATTGGTCTTTGGTCATTCTTTTTTCTTCTCCTCGTACATCAAGGCCGCCAAACGAACGATGGCTCGACGTGTTGCAGCAGATTTGTCGTCTTGGTAGACCTCGTCGATTTGCAACGTGTGACTACCATTGTCGTTCTTGACCCATGGCAGCACAATCCAAGCTTCAACGCCTTGTGCATAATCGCTTTCCCACCGGCCTTGGACTTGGTAGGTGTTCGTCGTGATGGGTTCGTTGGCATTGAGACAAATGTCAAGCCGCGTCATCAACTCGAACGCATCGCCACTGTTATCCAACGGATTCCACAGCTCCCAGTAACGTTCATGAGGACCAATCTCGGTCCTACGCAAGCTCGGTTGATCATCGCCATGGTCTCGATAACAGACCATTCCGAATTCACGACCCAAAGACTCAGCCACCGTCTTGAGCAAGGTGATGTCTTCTTTGGATAAGTGTGTCTGGATCACATGTTCGACCATGTTGTTTTCCTTGATGGTACCCCGGGTCGGACTCGAACCGACACGTCTTTCGACAATGGATTTTGAATCCATCGCGTGCTACCAATTTCGCCACCGGGGCACGACTGCTTTACAGCAGATTCAGAAGGAGCGGCATGAGCACCGCTTTGCCGTCGACGGTGTAGACCGCGAACGCGCCACCGGCCTTGCCGGGCTGGCTGAGACTGCACAACAGCACGAACTGCAGGCCGGTGCGGTCACCCTCGGCCGTCACGTCGACTTGGTACTCGCGGGTCATCGCGCCGTTGCGATTCATGGTGCCGTGGCTGACAGTGATCAGCGAGGACAGACCGAGGGCTTCTTGTCGGGCAAGCCAGCCTTCCACGAGAGAGACCATGGGGTGGAAGTCGTCGGGCTTGAGCAGCGTCTTCTTCAGCCAGGTCTTGAAGTCGTCGAACGAGAGGGTTTTCTCGGTGTCGAGCGGAATGACGTCGGACTCGACGATCGGACGACGGTTGTAGTTGACCCGCTCGGCGTTGAGTCGGTAGCCGATGAGGTACAGGTCCTCGGAGCCGTCGAGCGGACCGTTCTTGGTCACCAGCTGGGTCGTGCCGGTTTGCAGATCGATGCTGCCGTAGACGTGGGCGTCGTGGTACGTCTCACCCACCGGCAGTCGAGCCAGGTAGTCGATCGTCATGGATCGATTGCGAGTGATCCCACTGCCTTGTGCGGCCGCGCTGGGTTGCGGCTGAGGGACGTCGATGATCCACTTGACGACACCTTCTTTGGTGCCGGCAGCCAGGCTCTTGAGGCTGATGTTTTCACCGATAGAGTCGGTGTAGTCGATGATGCCGGCCTGCAGGAGGTCCTCGGAGTGCGACAGACTCAGCAGGTCGAACTTTGCGCCAAAGCGCAGCAGCCCCGTGGTGACGCGGCGGTTGTCCACGGAGTCTTGGATCTCGTAGGGCGTGCCATCTTCGTTCGTGCAAAACAGATGGGCCGTGTCCTTGTTCAGGTTGGGGATCAAAGCGGTCATGAAAGAGACTTTCAAAGTTGAACAAAATGACTTACGCACCGGCGACCGATGGGGTCACGCTGCTTACCGGCCTAAGTTCAATTGGTTTAAGCTCTAGCGTTTTAGTATCGAGGTGGGCCGGAGAGGGGAATTGAACCCCCATACCTCGGTAGCGTTTCCTAGGACACTACCGATCGTTCTACCGTTGAACTAGTCCAGCCACTGAAACTTTACACGAACGACTTGCCGTTCTCATCCGTGGGGATGAGGTTGCCGTCTTCATCGACCGTGTAGACATCGCGCCAGACCATCTGGCCGGTGGCGATGTCCATGAATTCTTGTTGCAGGAACTTGGTCGGATGGAACCGATCACGCACCTGCCATCGGATCGCGTTTTGCGGGGTGAAGTACTTGCCCGCATCCCGCACGCGATCGAGCGTTTGAATCTGGTCGAGACTCGGGAGGGAAGACTCGATGTCCATCACGCTTCTCCGTTGATCACGACGTCGTAGATGTCGTAGATGAAATACGCCAACATCCACAGCGGCCAGAACAGAAACAGCGTCAGACGCCAGAAAAGGTAGTCGGTGAGCTCGGTTTCGAGCCTGATGGCCTCACGCAGATACCACCGACCCAGGTTGAAGTAGGTGAAGATTGCCGCGACGACAACCGCCAGTATGATGCTGTGGAAGATGAGTGCTTGATGTTCGAGCATATAGAACTCCGTCACGGCGTGGACTTGCCCGTGCACACCAGCACCAGCCAGTGCGCGATCCAACCCACCAGCGCAATGACGGGCCAAAAGAAGAACACCAACAGTCGAGTGAACGAGGTGTTGAGTCGAGGCGCGTTTTGGGTCATCAACACGAAACGCTGGACGGCACGACCGCTCAAGCCCAGGTAGAGCGCTGCGATGACCAGCCACAACAGGTCGAGCCAAATCGAATGGGACATGGAAAATCCTTTAGACGAAACAGCCGATTAAGTCGTTTGTTTGATCAGCGGTTCGAAGCGACGCGTGCCGTCTTCGAGGGTGCCGTGGAAGTTGTCTTTGGGACGGGCCTTGACCGCCAGGGGATGGGGCCACACGTGTTGGTAGATCGTCAAGATCTCGTCGGTCTCCGTGTGAGGCACGTCGTCGTGAAGAACGCGGTAGGTGCCGCCCTTGTAGTGCTTGTGGGTGGCTTGCAGCAGCGCTGCCACGCGTTCGGCCACGTCCTTGCGATCGAGCACCAGATCAGGCTCATTGCCGAATTCCGTGGGGTTGTACGAGACACCCCAGCCGTGCTTGGGCGAGTACTGCACCACGATCCAGTTGGGGCCGTTCTCGTAGTCGAGAAACCACACGCCGTCCGGATGGTGGGGTTCCGACGCGCGCAAGGGCAACGGGGCCGGCACCACATGGTTGACACGCATGTGGATGTCGATGTGAACGTGGTCGATCACCGACGGACGGTTGTCCGCAGAAGAAGACAGGCGAGTCATTGAGGATCCTTTATTGATGCGGAAGAACTTGCAACGTTATCGACTACCGCGCACGACGCTCGCGCCTTTGGCCGTGACGAGGTAGGCTTGAGTGCCGACCCCGTAATTGGTGAGGTTGGGCTGGATCAAGCCCAGCTCCAGGAGTTCCTGACAGGCTTCGACTTGGTCGTCGTGGCCGGCGATGATCAGGCCCGCGTACTTCAGAGCCTGGTGCAGCCGTTGACGTTGGTCGATGGTCAGCACGATGCCGGGAGTGCCGAGGTCGCGAGAAGAGGTGGCGGTGGTAGTCATGTGAACTCTCTACAGGAGATCGGAAGGGATGTTCTGGCCGGGAATGGGATGACCATTCACGTCCACGTGAATGAGGGGTTCGTCGACCCACTCGCGACGTTCGTGGCTGGAGCCGTTGCCGAACAGCATCAAGCGTTGCAGAGTGGGGTAGGGGGCTTGGGGCTTGAGCACCAGCCGCACGTATTCCGTGCGACGGGCCCACTGGGCATTTGCCACCGACTGGGTGATGTTGGCCGTTACCGTCTCTGGCGAACTGATGGCGTTCAACGCCGCCGGCAACGACGGCTTGATGACCCCATCGAACGTCATGTCCAAACCGATATCCCGCGCAGGCTTGAAGTCGAAATCATCCACGATGAATCCTTGGGTTGAGGAAAAGACAACAAAAAAAGAAAATGGCAGGCACGGCTGCTATTCAGGCAGCATCCGGGGGCGACCCGTGTCTTGGCAGGGTCGGGTGGCGACCACTTAAACGACGTACCTATAAACTCTCCTTAAGGGAGATACCTTCCAGGCTTGAACGTTGGTTGAAGATTAGCCGTCTTCAACCACACTCGGCCGCGTGACAGGGTAGCGCTACCCCTGCAATTTGGTGTTCAGTGGGTGGTAGTGGCCACCGCATTAAACCCCAGCACACGGCGTCCTGACATTTTCCCAAATGTCATGCTCAAACGTCATCAGGTACCTCCCTTAAAGAGAGGAACGAGCCAGCAGGGATTAACCTGCTGGCTCTATGCCGACTACTTCGCGCCGTACAACTCGCGCGTCTCGTCCTCGGTCTTGTCGATCAACGCCGCCACCGTATGGATCATCCACGCATGCTTGAGCGGTGGAGGTCCCACCACGCGATTGACCTCGTCACTGAGCGTCGCCCAGAAACTGTTGTGCAGCTCCGGCGCGGCGAACCCCACCGAGTTGATCAACGAGTCGATGGTCAGGTGGGAAGCTTCTTCACTGTCGGGAATCGCGCGTTTGACCGCGCGGGCGACAGCAATAAAGTCGCGGCCGGCCATGATCAGGCCGTGGCGACTTGACCGAGCGGCGAACGCATGGCCGGGGTGAAGCTGGAGGGCACCACGTCGCGCGTATGGGCCGCTTCTTCGACCACCTCGTTGGCCTTCTTTTCGGCCGCCAGCCGCGAGATCGTCGAACGCAGGCGCGAGATGCGCTTGGTCAGGATGTCGACCTGGCCGGCGGCGTCTTCGGCCTCGCGGTGCATGGTCAGCAGTTCCTTTTCGCTTTCCTCGATCTCGTGACGCGCGATCTGCAGTGGCGTGCGCGTGGCCACACCACGCTCGCGTTCGTCGCGCTTGCGCACTTCGGCGCGCACTTCGATGCCCAGGATGGGCTCTTCGGTCATGCGCGCGATGTCGACGTTCAGGCGGCGGATCCGGGCCTCGACCACGACCGCCGAGCCCTTGTTGTCTTCTTGCGCCTTCTTGTAGTAGAGTTGACGACGCTGGGCCTCTTCGAACTCCAAGACCGCCGATTCGAGCGCCGTGGGCAACACGATGGCGGGACGGAAGATGCGCTTGATGAACTTGAACATGATGGTTTCCTCTGTGTTTCGTTGCGAAACTAGTTGTGACATTGAAAGGTCGACGAAAGTATCGAAGATACTGACGACGATAACTGACTACCAAAGAACGAATTGAAACCCCGTAGAGTCTTTCGACCCGCACACTGGCAAATACCAGTACTGGAAGATTGTCATTCTCAACCCAGGGCGGTTGTTGAGAATCGTAGCTCGATTTATCCAGGCGTACCGCACCGCGTGTGCTAAGACCACTGCGCGGGCATTACTGCACGGCTGGCCGCAGGACGTACCGCGCTCGGCGGATTGATCCCGAAGTACGACTGGACCCCTTACTTGAGCATTACCCACCCCTGCTGCTCTCGTGTACGAAAGCATACTGGGCACGCCATGATGCGAACGTGAAAATGTCAGGGGGCTGTTGAGCCCGATGTTTCCACGTCGACACCACGCAAGACCAGTGGGGTTTGGCTGTTCTACTCCTCAAAGCTAACCACAAGCTCATCTAGGCTATTTTAGGTACGCTTGACTTCTGGGTCGTTGACAACGCAGAAGGTGGGCGGTTTGAAGTACCTTGTGGAACGGAAACGTTACTACCGTGCCGCGGTCGGATGTAAGAACAATTTCAAGGGATTCACGGCGCCAATAAAGCGCTTGCTTCGCGCCGTGCTTCCATCACCACGCCAAGCCGATGCTCGGGGCGGTATCACTTCTTGGCTTGGGACGCGGCCGACGCCGACGAATGCACGGCGCGGACAGTGTGCGCCGGCGTGTGCGGCAGCGCGATGGGCTTCATGGGCGTGACCACGGTCGACGGCTTCATGTACGCCTTGGCCTCGGGCTTGGGCAGCACGGTCTCGACGGCCACGGCCTTGACGGTCGGCGTGGCGACGTGGACTTCGGCGGGCGCGACATGGACCGCCGTGACGTGGGGCGTCGCGGTGACATGGGCGACACTGACGTGCGCCACGGACGTGATGGCCGACGCCGACATGCACACGGCGGCCAGCAGCGTGGCCGCAAACAAACTCTTGTTCATCTTGTTTCTTTCTGCAAATGGTGAATAACGCCTGTGTTATCCGAACGAGGTTTGAGTACTCATCAGAACTCGCAAAGAATGGCTCGTGTCAGTAATTTCTAACCGACCTAGGTCTTCCTCACCTTTCCTGGCACCTTCATGACAAAGGCTTGAGCCATTGCCGGCGCGCGCTCGTTGTCTTTTCCCGGATGGTGGTACATGAAGGGCCCGCCCAAGGGTTCCCAGCCGCGGTCGATGAAGTCGCGCTGCACCTCCATGGCGAAGTTGCCTCCATTGCTGACGTAGAGCTCGTAGAGCGTCGTCATCGGTACTTCGCGCACCAAGGGTTGCACCAACGTCGCTCCACGGACTTCACCGGTGGCTTGCTTGAGCTCCGGAATGAACACCAAACTTCCTGAACACTGCCAGCCTTGGGCCAGGTGCTTATTGACAGTGTCATTCAACACCGTCAGGTCACTCGCACCCACCATCATGAATTCCATCTTCGACATGGGTAGCTCCCGTTGTGTAGTGAGACAGCAAAAAGACCTGGCCCTTGCGAACCAGGTCTTTTCTAGAGGGACGACTTAGTCCCAGCGGTCGATCTTGTAGTTCAGCTTCTGGCCGTTCGCATGCACGCGCACTTGCAGCGGCCGGGCTTGCGGCGAGATCGGGGCTTGCAGACCCACCGCATGGGGCAGCGGCGAGACGTCCTTCATGTTGCCGGCGTTCGAATGGGCTTCGATCGTGCGGCGCACGGAGTTGAGCTCCGACTTCAGCGTGTCCGGGAACAGGCCCAGACCGGCGTCGAACTTCGTCTCGCAGGCGTCTTCGATGAGGAAGACGGCTTGCTTGAGGTGGTTCGGATGGCTGTTCTCGTCGGCCTGGTGCGGCGGCGCCAGCGAGATCCCCGTGACCGGGTAGAAGCGCAGCGGCGACAGGCCATGCTGGGTCGCCGGCGAGCCCGACGTCCGTCCCATGGGGCTGCTCGACATCCAGTTGTAGGTGGCCAGCGGATTGCGCGCCTCTTCCTTGTCCCACTGCAGGATCGGCGGCGCTTCCGCGTCGACGGCCGTGGTGAAGATGGAAAAGGACTGCAGGCCATGACCCACGTAGATGTCGATCTTCTCGGCGATCGGCAACACCGTGCGACGGAACTTGTCCCACGTGATGACGATCTCGTCGGTCTGCGCCTCCAGCACCTGGGCCGCCTGGTCGTCCTTGGCCTTGAGGTGACCGAAGACCCCACCGTCCGTGGGCGTGGGCAGCACGATGGCCGGCTTCCAGATCGAGCGCAGTTCGTCCGGACGGGCGATGCGGCGCTTGAGTGAGTTGGCGATGCCCAGTTCACCGACGATCTCTTCGGCGCGTTGGATGTTGCCGCGCGTGGGCGCCGTCTGCGGGCGGCTCTTCTTGAGCGGGTCCATCACGGCC